>Ga0136560_1000065_pt1 | contig 37932 bp, 7 predicted proteins | sample AntRauMeHopE1497_FD_104925 | JGI IMG/M metagenome (GOLD analysis project Ga0136560, IMG submission 104925) | Saline lake microbial communities from Rauer Islands, Antarctica - Metagenome Hop E1 #497 | ecosystem: Environmental > Aquatic > Non-marine Saline and Alkaline > Saline | place... | reverse complement strand
GACTCGGCCGCCACCGGCGCGTGGAAGGACGCAGCCGACGCGGACGCGGCCTCGGTCCGGCTCGGCGACTTTGAGTCGGAGCGCTTCGCGGGAGTGGTGTGCATCGCGGGAGACGGGAGGGGCGCCCTCGCCCCCTCGCCCTGGACCCAGGCTGCCGCGGCGTCGGCGGCGGCCTCGGCCGGCTCCTCGTCCCTCCCCCTGCCCTCCCTCGCGCGCGACGCCTCCCGCTCCGAGGCCTTCGCCGCGGGTGGGGCGTGCGCCACGGGCGCGGCGGCATGCGAGCCGGCCGCCGGCCGCGCGCTCTGGGTCACCGACGGAACTGCCGACGGAACCGTTCGCGTCGCTCCCCGCGGCGCGTCGCTCGACCCGACGTGGCTTCTATCCCTGCAGCGCGAGCCCATGGCCGAGGCCTGGACGGCGCCCGCCGCATCGGCGTCCAGAGCCGCCGCATCGGCCCTGGTGCCGGGCGGCGGCCGCGGCGCCTCGGCGGTCCCCCTCCTCTTCTCCGGCACATCCGCTGCCTACGGCCGGGAGCTCTGGCTCAGCGACGGCTCCGCCGCCGGGACGCGCCAGGTAGCCGACATCCGCGCCGGGCCGCCGGGCTCAGACCCGTCGTGGCTGGCGTGGGTGCCTTCCTCGGACGCCGATGCCGACGGTCTCGTGGTCTTCGCCGCGGACGACGGCCACCGTGGCCGCGAGCTCTGGGCCGTCAACGCCACCGACGTCGCAGCCTCGGCCGCGGCGGCCGCAGGCCCTCCCTACGGCGCCGCCCCCGCCGCCGCGGCCGCGCGCCCCTCGGCCGTCGTGCCTCGGCTCGTGTCGGACCTTCGCCCGGGGGCCCACGGCTCCGACCCGTCCGAGCTGGTGTCGGCGCGCCTCGGCCCGGCGGCCGCTGCCGCCGCCTTCTTCTCCGCCGACGACGGCTCCTCCGGCCGGGAGCTCTGGCGGTCGGACGGCACCGCCGCCGGCACCGCCCTCGTCCTCGACATCCGCCCCGGCGCCGCCGGCTCCTACCCGCGGGCGCTCACCCTGGTAGAGCCCTCGGCCGGCGCGGCCGTCCTCTTCTTCGTCGCCGACGACGGAGCCCACGGGTCGGAGCTCTGGGTCACCGACGGCACGGCGGCAGGCACCCGCCTCGTCGCCGACGTCGCCCCGGGCTCTGCCGGCTCGTCGCCCCGACTCCTCACGCCGTGGTCCCCCGTGCCGTCGGCGGGCGCTGCCCCTGCGCCGACTCCCACCGAGTCGCTGTGGTTCCTGGCCGACCCGTCCGGCGGGGGCGTCGCCTCCTTTGCCGTGGCCGCGGCCCTCGGCCGCAGCCCCGGCTCCCACGCCGCCTTTGTCTCCGACGGCACCGCCGCCGGCACCCGCCGCGCCACCCAGGCCACCGACGGCGAGCTCAGCCCGGAGGGTGAGCGGGACCCCAGGAGCGACGCCGCGGTCCCCTACCGGGGCAGCCTCCTCCTCGCCGCGGGCCGCGGCGGGTCCGCATGGGCGCCGCCAGCTGCGCACCCCGCGGCCGCGTCGCTGCTGCCGGGCGAGACGACGGGGTCGGTCGCCCAGGCGGCGGCCATCGGCGACCGCGACTCCGCCCCCGGCGAGATCCTAACCCTCACCGTCGCCGCAACGGGGGGCGTCGTCCGCCTCGAGGCCCCTGCCCCGGCCTCGCCCGCGCGCGCCGTCACCATCCGGTGCGCGGTGCCGCAGTGCAACGCGGCCCTCCGCTCCGCCGCCTTCACCGCCGACCTGGGGGCGAGGGGCGCCGCGTCGCTCAACGTCTCCGTCGTCAGCGCCTCGGGGCGAAGGTCCGCGTGGGCAGAGCTGCCAGTGGACGTGCTGCCGGTGAACCGCGCGCCAGTCATCGCGGTGCCGGCGGGCAACGTCAGCCTGCTGGCGCTGGAGGGAGCCCAGACGGTCGCAGGCGTCGCAGTCACGGACCCGGACGCGTCGCTCGCGGGGCCCAGCGCGGCCCTGACCGTCACCATCGCGGTCGAGTCGGGCCACGGGTGCCGCCTGACCCTCGGCGACATCGAAGGCGTGAGCATCACCCAGGGGACCGGCGCCAACGACGTCTCCGTGACCTTCCTCGCCCACCCCGACGACGCGCTCGCCGTCCTGGCGTCGCTCCGGGCGTCGTGCCTCGCCCGCCACGGCTGCGAACCCGGCACGCACGCCACAGTGCGCGTGGACGCCAGCGACAACGGCTTCAGCGGCGCCGGCGGGGCTAAGGCCGCGCCCACGGCCAGGTTTGGCGTCGTGTTCGCGTGACCGCGACACCCCTGGCCCGTCCGCCGCAGCGCCAGTTGTTTGAATCGATTGCCGGCCCGTTTCGTGTGATTTCCGCTGGCTGCAATTGCTCGAATCAGGAACCGACGAGTCACACAGCTCACCCGAAGATGCTCGCAAACAGTGCGCGGAGCAGGCTGGGCCTGGCCTCGGGTTCGGCAGCCTGCTCAGCAACCTCGGTCTGCGGCACAGGCTCCCCCTTGAGCCCTGCCAGGACGGCCAGGAGCCGGTGCCTGAGCTGCGGCTCCAGGCCCACGGTGACGAGCGTGGACTCTGACACCTGCAGCAGCGACCGGCCGTCCAAGCCCGACCGCTTCAGCCGCCGCCTCGCCGCAGCCAACGACGCGTCAAGCCTCTCCAGCGCCGCCCCGGCCTCGGCCACGCCCAGGCGCGCGAACTCGTCTGCGGACGCGACCGCCTCTCCGTCGGAGCGAACCTCCACGGCCGCCGGCTTGGGTGCTGCGCGCTGCTTGCCGCGGCGCGTTGGGCGCCTCTTGCCCTTGGATCGGCGCTTGCCCTTGCTTGCCTCGGCGGCAGGGGCCTCCGCTGACGTGGCGTCCTGGCCGGCCTTCTCTGCCAGGCGGCGCGCGATCGCCTCGGGTGCTGCCTGGCCTGCTGCGGCCTTGGCAGCCCTCTGCTCGGCACCGACGCGCGATGCCTCCGCCGCCTGCATGCGCGCCTGCTCCTCCGCCCGGGCCGCCGCCTCCTCCTGCTCGGCCTGGGCGCGGGCCGCAGCCTGCTGCTCGGCCTGGGCGCGGGCGGCCGCAGCCTCCTGCTCGGCCTGGGCGCGGGCCGCAGCCTCCTGCTGCTCGGCCTGGGCGCGGGCGGCCGCAGCCTCCTGCTCGGCCTGGGCGCGGGCGGCCGCCGCAGCCTCCTGCTCGGCCTGAGCGCGGGCGGCCGCAGCCTCCTGCTCGGCCTGGGCGCGGGCCGCCGCCGTCGCCTCCTGCTCGGCCTGGGCGCGGGCCGCAGCCTCCTGCTGCTCGGCCTGGGCGCGGGCCGCAGCCTCCTGCTCGGCCTGGGCGCGGGCCGCCGCCTCCTGCTGCTCGGCCTGGGCGCGGGCGGCCGCAGCCTCCTGCTCGGCCTGGGCGCGGGCGGCCGCAGCCTCCTGCTCGGCCTGGGCGCGGGCGGCCGCAGCCTGCTGCTCGGCCTGGGCGCGGGCCGCCGCCGCAGCCTCCTGCTCGGCCTGGGCGCGGGCGGCCGCAGCCTCCTGCTCGGCCTGGGCGCGGGCCGCCGCCTCCTGCTGCTCGGCCTGGGCGCGGGCCGCAGCCTCCTGCTCGGCCTGGGCGCGGGCCGCAGCCTCCTGCTCGGCCTGGGCGCGGGCCACCGCAGCCTGCTGCTCGGCCTGGGCGCGGGCCGCAGCCTCCTGCTCGGCCTGGGCGCGGGCGGCCGCAGCCTCCTGCTCGGCCTGGGCGCGGGCCGCAGCCTCCTCCTGCTCGGCCTGGGCGCGGGCCGCAGCCTCCTGCTCGGCCTGGGCGCGGGCCACCGCAGCCTCCTGCTCGGCCTGGGCGCGGGCCGCCGCCTCCTGCTGCTCGGCCTGAGCTCGGTCGGCGAGCTCGGTGGCGGACACGCCCCCGCTGCTCTGCTCAGCGCCTTGGGTTTCCGGCGCGGGCGTGGCGCGCTGCGGCTCCGTGCCCGTCTCCGTGGTCTGCACCGACATGCCGGACCGCATCATGGCCTCGCTGACCTGCTGCAGGGCCGGCCCCGTGATGCCGGTGTCGCGGAGGTCGAGGATCTCGAGCAGCGGCGCGGGCGCGCCGGCCGGGAGCGGCTCGTCGAGCACGGTCAGGTGCTTGAGCAAGCAGCCCTTGAAGCTGAGGACGCGGACCGTGCCGCCCCTCGCGGCACCCTGCGCGACCAGAGATGCCGTGTTGTCGATGAGCAGGCTCCCGTCAAACTCCAGGGTGTCGAGCGCGGGGCGGGGGTCGGTCATGAGAGAGGCCGCGAACGCTCGCCCGCAGACCTCGCCCACGCCGATCCTGGAAAGCCTCACGCGGCGCAGCTCCGGGAGCAGCACCACCGCCTTTGCGATCCCGGAGCAGAGCACTGCGCGGCATCACGCTAGGGGTCAAGAGGCTACCAGTTTGAGGTCGGGCGCAGCCGTTTGCTGTCAGCCCGCCGAGTGTCCGTGCTCTCACCGTCGTCCACTCCGCCGATGCCTTCGAGGTCGATGAGCTTCAGGCTCTTGGCGTTTGGGAACGCCTCCGCGATGAGCTGGGACTGGTCCGCAGGGACCTCGCTGCGGCCAACGCGCGCCCTGGTGGCAGCAAGTGATACCGGCGCGCAGGGCGGGCTGGCGGCACCGCGGCAAACCGGCAGTCATCTCACGCGTTTGCCATCTCGACGGACGAGCACGCATCGAGCTCCAGGTACGAGGCGAGACCAGCGACTCCGGGCGATGCGAGCGTGCAAGGCTGAGTCTGGCCGCTGGCAGTGGCAAGGACGAGCCCGAGCAAGACGGCCGCGGCGGTTGACACTGTCATGAGCCCCAGCAGCAGGGCGTCGCAGCCTGCACCCCGGCGAGTGCCTGCGCCGCCCCGCCGGCAATAACCGTCGATTCGAGGCTGCAGAGCGCACCAGCACCACCACCCACGGAGGAGCAGTCAACGGCCACCGTCACCCAGGCGCACACTTCCGGCCCGTGGCACGCACCAAACCGGCCGGGGCGCGATGGCATCGGCGGGGCTGCTGGCCCACGCCAAGGCGCACGGCCAGCACGTCGATTTGACCGCCAGGATTCAGGATATTCTTCGGTCCTACCCAGAAGGCACCGCGATCATCAAGGAGCTGTGAGGTTGGCCCCTGCTTGCCGCGCTCAGGGGCTCAAATGGGGCGCCAGTCGCGCCTGTGCCCGCAGGGCATTCGCGGCTGTCCATCCCGGTCGGAGCCCAAATCCCGGCTCGCCCCTTCCACCGCAGCCTCCAGAACGCCGACGACGCCGGGGCGGCAGAAATGGGTATCATGCTCGACCACCGGCAGCACGGCACCGACCGGCTCGGGCCCGGGAACCTGGGTGAGCTGCAAGGGCCGGCGCTCCTCGTGTACAACTCCGCTGTGTTCTCCGACGGCGACCTCGAGGCAGTGACGCGCATCGGGAACTCGGACAAGGGCCGTGACTCGAGCCGGACCAAGACGGGGCGGTTCGGGATCGGCCTGAACTCGTGCTACCACGTCGCCGAGTGCATCCTTTTCGTGACGAGGAACACGCTGGTGGGGTTCGACCCGTCCAGGAAGTACTTCCCCGAGGGCGTGGGGGACACGGGGCTGCGAATCGACGTCGTCGAGGCCGCCGCCGCGCTGGAGCGGGACTGCCCGGACTTTCTCGCGCCTTTCCGCGGCGCGTTTGGCTGCAAAATGGACGGCACGCCGTTTGACGGCACGCTGTTCCGGCTGCCACTGCGAACGGCGTCGCAGGCCTCGTCCTCGCGCCTGGCAAGCCGGGCGCACGACCCGTCCGACGTTCGCTCGGTGCTCCGCGACTTTGCGGCCGAGGCCGCCGACGCCCTCCTGTTCCTCAAGCACGTGCGGCGCGTGACGATCCACGAGTGGCGCCGGGGGGAGGCCGCCCCCCGGCAGCTGCACGAGGCATGCCTGCAGGCCCCGACGGCGGCGCTCGTCGCGGAGCGTGCGCGCATCGACACGGGCGCCTTTGCGGAGTGGTGGGCGGCGCCGGAGAGGCCGTTCCGGCAGTCGATGACGGTGCGGATGCGGCGGGTCGCGACGGCGGCCGCCGCCGAGGCGTGGGGGATGGCGGAGGGGGCGTCGGCGCCTGCGGCCTCCCGCGGGGAGGACGGGACCGACGACGCGAGGCTGGCCGCCGCGGCGCTGACGACGAGGGACGAGGTCTGGTCGGTCTGCAGCACGCTTGGGGGCGGGGAGGCCACGGCCATGGCAGTGTCGGAGCGAGGGCAGGACCTGCGCCTGATCCCGTTCGGCGGCGCGGCGGCGCTCGTGGCCGTGACGGCGGCACTCGGGCCCGGGGAGGACGCGTCGGCGCTGGACGCGGCTCCCCTCTTGGCCGCCCCGGCCGTCGCCGGCAGAGCCTTCACGTTCCTGCCGCTGCCTCTGCCGTCCCGCCTGGGCCTCCACGTCAACGGCTTCTTCGAGATCAGCTCCTCCCGCCGCGAGCTCTTCGCGATGGCCGCGGACGTCGACCCGAGGAGCGACGCGGCGATGCGCGCGACGTGGAACGTGGCTCTGCTCAGGGACGTCGTGGCCCCCTCGGCCGCCCGGGCCGTCATGGCGGCACGCGACGCGCTGCCCTCCGCCTCCGCGGTCCTCGGCCTCCTCCCCACGCCGCGCACGATGGAGAGCCCTCTCTTCGCCGTCATGGCACGGGCCATGCTCGCGGCCCTCGCCTCGCTCCCCTGCCTGCCGCTGCTCGCCCGGCGCGACGGCGCTCCGCCGGCCTGGGCGGCGCCTCGCGACGCGCTCCTCTGCGACGACGAGACGGCGGCAGCCCACGGCGAGGCCGTCCGCGCCCTCCGCGGCGAGGGGGCACCCGTTTGCGTGGCGCCCGGCCGCACCATCGCCGTCCTCACGTCGGACGGCGGCGCGCCCGCCGCCCACGTGCTCGACCCCTCGGGTGTCCGGGCGTATCTGCGCATCCCTACCGCGGCCCCGCCGTGTCCCGCCGCGCCCGGGGGGCACGCCTGCCTAGCCTCGCGCTCCGCCGTGATGGCTCTGCTCCGCTTCGCCACGGTGGACGTGCCGTCCGAAGCACAGTGCGCGGCGGATCGCGCCGCGGCGAGGAGAGCGGCGACGGCCCTGTCCGATCTGGCCGGGGTGCCGCTCGCGCCCCGCGCCGACGGCACCGTTGGCACGTTCTTCCCGGCCTCCTCGGTCCTGACAGAGCTCACTGCGGCGCAGGAGGAGGCGGTGCAGCAGGCCGCGGCCATGGGCTTCCCGCGCTCCGACGCCGAGGCGCACGTGAGGGCGGCCGCGGCCGCGGCGGGCGGGCCTGCCGGGGTGTCCGACCTTGTGCAGGCGGCGGTCGAGGCGATGGCAGCCGGCGCGGCAGCCGGCGCCGCACCGGGCGGGGGACCGGGGCCGGCCGCGGCGCTGCTGGTCGCCACGGAGGAGGAGCACTCCATCCTGCGGCGCAGGGAGGCCCGGACAGGGCTGCTCGCCCCCGCCTCGGAGCTCGGGCCTGCGCTGGCGTCGCTGTTCCTGCGCCGCGACGCCCTGGCGTCGCTCGCGGTGCGCGTGATGGGGCCCGCCGACCTGGCCCGCCTGCTCCCCGCGGCGGTGCCGGCGGCGTGGCGGGGACAGCGGGAGGTGGAATGGTCACCCGCCGCAGACGACGGCGGCGACGGCGGGGCTCCCGGCCCGGGCGGCGATGAGGACGGCGAGCCGGGCGGCCGGTGGCTCCGGAGCGTGTGGCGGCACCTGGAAGCGCACCCGGCGACGGCCTCGGTGGTCACGGCCGTGGTCCCCGTCCTCCCGACGACGAGGGGCACCCTGGTCGCGGCGGGCACCGTCCCCGTGGTGAGGGGCGGGGAGTCGCTCCCGTCGGACGGAGTGAGAGACGCCTTCGCCGCACTCGGCCTCTGCCTCCTCGACACAACGGTGCTCGACAGCGACGGGCCGCTGTCAGCCGGCCGCTGGGCGGAGCCCCTGCTCCTCGCACCCTCCGCCCACGGCCTGCTGTCGGGGTTGGCTGCCGTCCACGACGCGGCCTCCAGGTCCGTGGCCGACGTCGCCGCGTCGCTCTCCGCGTCAGACCTGGGGCCGGCGACGAGGGCAGAGCTGGCGGCGTTCCTTGTGTCCGGCTGCGCCAGGGAGCCGGTGCGCGCGGGGCCGCTGACCACCGTGCTCCGCGCCCTGCCGGTGTGGCGCCACTTCACGCCCGATTCCGTGGCGCTCGAAGCCGCGGAGGACGACGCCGGGCCGGCATCGGAGCCGTCCGCCGGCGAGTTCGGGCCCCTGGCCGGCGACGTGTCGGCCCTTCTCCCCTCCGACGCCACCGTGGCCGTGCACCCGTCGCTCCTGACGCTCCGCTTCGGGGACGGGCACAGGGTCCTACGGGCCCCCGCCGACGGCGGCGAGGCCGACGACTGGGCGCGCCTCCTCGCGAGGGTCGGTGTCCGGCTCTCCGGCCCGGCCGTCCTCCTCCGGGACGTCCTCCTCCCCGCCCTCGCGGCCTCCTCGCTGGGCGGTCCCTCGCTCGACGCCGCCGTCCTCCCCCTCCTCCACGCCCTCCCCGCCCTCGAGGACGCCGCCCCCGGCCTGACCGCGGCTCTGGCAGAGGTGCCCTTTGCGCCCCGCAGAGGAGGCGGCGCCGCCCTCGGCCGCGCCAGGGCCTCGGAGCTCTACTCAGTGGCGTCTGGCGACCTCGAAGGCATCCTTCCGGACCGCATCCTCCTCTCCAGCGACGGCGGGAGCCCAGGCGCGGACCCCATGACGACGGCGTCGGAGATCGCGGCCGCCGCGCGGGCCTGGGTGTCGTCCCCGTCGCCGGCCGCCTCCGTGTCCCTCGCTCAGCGCGCCGTCACGGCGGGCTATGCGGCCCCCGACGCGAGGCGCTCTCTGGTCGCGCTCGGAATGCGGACCGAGCTGGGGGCCGCCGCCGTCGTGACGGCGCTCCGTGAGCTCCACCGCGACGCCGCCACGCTGGCCGAGGATGGCGGGGCTGACGCGGCGTCCCGGGCAGCAGCGCCGGGCGCCGAGGGCCAGGGCAACGACGCCGAACACGCCGAGGAGCGCGCGCGGATGCGCGGCAGAGGCGCTCGGCTCTTCCGGTACGTCAACGGCCGAGCCGCGGCGCTGGTGGGAGCAGCGCTGCCCGGGGCGGCAGACCACGCCACGAGGGCGGCCAGGGCCGTGGCGGAGTGCTCCGACGCGGCCGGGACGGCTGCCCTTCGTCGCGCAGAGGAGAAGCGTCCGTCAGGGGTGATGGCCTTCATGGGGAGCAGCAGCGCCTTCGAGGCAGCCGTGCGGGCGGCGCGGGCTGACGGCAAGGCGCGGGCTGCGGCAGCGACGCGAGGCTTTGCCGCGGCGTCGGACAGCGCCGCGGCCGTGCTCAGGGCGTTGGCCGGCTGTGACTGGGTGCCGACGTCGCCCTCCCCTCCCGACGAGCTCGTCCCCTGGCCGGCGACGCTCGCCGGGCTGGACGGCGCCGGGCGCCCGGGCGGGCGGCGGTCGGCCCCCGTGGCCCCGCCGTCCCTCGTCGCGCCGTCGTCCCGCGCCTGGATGGTGTCGGCCTCCCGCCACCTGCTTGCAGACGAGTGCGGGCCCGTCACTCCGGCGATGGAGTGGGCTCTGGGATGGGGCGACGCCACGGCCACCGCCTGGATCGCCGAAACCGCCGCCGGCGCCGAGGCGACGGGCAGGGCCGAGGTCTCCCGCGCGGCGCCGCGGGCCGTGCCCGCCGAAGTGCTCGCCCGGCAGCTGTCAGCCCTTGGCAAGAGCCTCGACGAGGCGCGGCGGGCGTCGGCAGCGTCGACCGCAGACGCCGACGACGCCACCGCCGCTGACGGGGCCGCGGCCGCGGGCTCGGGGTCGGACGACGGCCCGCTGCGCCGCATGCAGCGGCAGCTGGCGTCGGTGGTGCCTGGCATCCTCGAGCAGCTCTCCTCCGCCCTTGGCCCGGGGGGCGGCGGCGCCTCGGCCCTTCCTCTGCTCGCGCCACCGCACCGCGTGATGTGGGTGGGCAGCGCGTTCGTCGCCGTGGACGCCGTGGCGTTCCGCTGCGACTTTGAGGCTGCCCCGTACCTGCACCGCGTGCCGGCCGAGCTGGACGGCTTCCGGCCCCTGCTGCGGCGCATGGGTGTCAGGGATGTCTTCGGGGCGGCCGACCTCGCGAGGGCGCTGCGGCGGATGGCGGCCGAGGCGGCGGCAGCGCAGGCCGCGAAGCGTGCCGCCCGGGGCCGCGGCTCGGGCGTCGCCGGCGACGGCAAGCCGGCCCGCCCGGACGCCCCGGCCTCGGGCGACGATCTCCCCGCGGCCCCCCTCCCCGCGGCCCTCCTGGACCTCGCTGTGGCCATGGTCATGCGGCTTTCCGACCAGCCGGCCGCGAGCCGCGAGGTGGGGCTGCTGGTGCCCGACGCCGCGGCGTGCCTCCGCCCGGCGTCGACGCTGGTGTTCGACGACGCCCCCTGGATCAAGGACGACCGCGAGGACCTGCTGGAGGAGGCAGGGGGCGGCGCGCCGCTCTTCCTGGTCCACCCGAAGCTGTCCAACGCCGTGGCCGGGGCGGTCGGCGCGAGGGCGATGACGTCCCTCATGGCGGGGGACGACTTGGAGCGGCTCCCCGTCTCGGACGAGCTCGAGGGGGCGGAGGCCTTCGGGCAGACCGAGTCGCTGACCGGCCGGCTGCGGGGCATCCTGGCGCAGTACCCGGCCGGCCTCGCCGTGCTGGCCGAGGCGCTGCAGAACGCCGACGACGCCGGGGCCAGCGTCTTCCGCGTGGCGCTGCACACGGGGTCGTTCCCCACGGGGAGCCTGCTGGGGCGGGGCATGGCCGCGCTGCAGGGCCCGGCTCTGTACGTCGCCAACGACGCCACCTTCCGGGAGCGCGACTTTGAGGCCATCGCCGCCATCGGCAAGGGCTCCAAGCTCGCGCACCTGGGCACCGTGGGCAAGTTCGGCCTCGGCTTCAGCTCTGCCTACCACACCACCGACGCCCCCATGCTCCTCTCCGGCGACTCCCTCTGCGTGTTCGACCCCCACGCCCGCTTCGCCCCCGGCGCCTCGGCCGCCTCGCCCGGCCTCCGCGTCCGCATCGTCCGCGGCGGCAAGTCCCGCCGCCGCCCCTTCCCGGAGCGCTTCCCGGACCAGTTCGCGCCGTTCCGGCTCTTCGGGTGGGACGGCCGCTCCCGTCACGAGGGCACCATCTTCAGATTCCCGCTCCGCCTTCCCGGCGAGGCCGCGGCGAGCAGCGAGATCTGCCCCGGGCGCGCCACCACGCCGGAGGACGCCCTGTCCATGATCCGCCAGCTCCGCGAGGCCTCGGAGCGCCTCCTGCTCTTCCTCCGCAACGTGCGGCGCATCGAGGCGTTCGTCATCGACGGCGACGCGGCGCCCCACGATGGAGCAGCGGCGGCCGCGGCATCGGGCGCGGGCGCGGGCGGGGCCTCCGCCCCGCCCGCCGGCGCGATGGTGCCCCGGCTCCTGTTCCGGGCCACGGCGACGGGCCACGCCGACACGCCGGCGGCGGAGCGGGACGAGGCGGCGATGCGAGACTTCGTGCAGGGTGCCGGCTCTACCGGGGAGGGGGAGCAGGCGGGGTTCGTGGCGCGGCTGCGGGCCGCCGCTTCGCCGTCGGACCTCCCCTCCCGATCCTACGTCGTGCGCGTCGAGACGGCCGACGACGTGGTGGTGGCCGAGGGCGACACGGCCGCCGCCGTCGCGGCCCGGGCGCGCGGTGTCGCCGACCCGGGCGCCGCGGCGGCGGGTCGCGCCGTGACGGAGTTCCTCGTTCACTCCCGCATGGGGGGCGGCCGCGCGAGGGAGCTGGCCATGCGGCACGGCGGCGACGCCAGGATGAAGCTGATCCCCCTCGCCGGCGTCGCGGCCGCGTTCCGGCGCGACGGGGAGCTCGTGACGTGGCGGCCCACGGGGGCCGAGGCGCCGCCCGCCGGCACGGACGCCGCGGCGGCCGCGGCCTCGTCCCGTGACCACGGCCGCGTCTTCCTGTTCCTGCCGCTCCCCGTGCAGTCGCACCTGCCCGTTCACGTGAACGCCTTCTTCGAGCCGACGGCGGACAGGCGAGCGCTCTTCTTCACCGGCCTCAAGGAGCTCGCCGGGGAGGGCGCCGTCAAGGCCGAGTGGAACGAGGCACTCCTCGATGACGTCATCGGGGAGGCCTGGGTCCGGTTCCTGCTCGAGGCCCGGCGGCGCACGTCCGGCGGCCCTGCCTACTTCAGCCTCTGGCCCGGCTCGCTGCCCCCCGAGCCGTGGGGCAGGGCGGTCCGCGGCCTCATCCGCGCCGCCGCCGCCCTCCCCGTCCTCCCGTCCTCCTCGGGGGAGTGGGTCGCCCCCCGTGACGCCTGGATCCTGCCCCGGAGCACCGCCGAGCGGCACCCGCGGCTCCTCGAAGCCCTCGCGTCCGCCGGCCGCCCGGTCTCATGCGTCCCCGACGAGGTCGCCAAGCTCCTCACCGACGCCTCCCCCGCGGGCTCCGCCGCCTCGGGCCTCGTGGTCAACCCCGCCAATGTCCGGTGCGCCCTCAGGGATCTGTGCCCCCCCGTGCCGGCTGGCGCGCGGTTCGGCCCGCGGTGGACGGCGGCCCTCCGCGCGGCCCTTCCCGCGGCAGAGATCCGGGAGCTGGGCCTCGCCCTCCTCCGATTCTGCGTCTCGGACACCGGCCACGCCTCGGCAGCAAGCGCGGTCGAGCGGCACCCCGACTCCGAGGGCCTCGACGGCGCGGCCAGGCTCCGCGGCCTGCCCCTGCTCCCGCTGATGGACGGCACCTTTGGCGCCTTTGTGCCGTGTGCGCCGGACGACGAGGCAGCGGTGGCCCGGTCGGCGTGCGTCGTCTGCGAGGACGACACGTCGGCGGCGCTCTGGCGGAACGCCGCGCCGCACCGCATCGTCGACGCGCGCACCGACAGCGTCGGCGAGGACCTTCGCGTCGTCCTCATGGGCTCTGCCCTCCGCTCGGCGACGTCGGTGCGCGTCATGGGCCCAGAGCTCTTCCCCGCCCTGCTCGGCGCGGCATTCCCCGAGTCCGCCGCCAACGCCAACATCGAGCCATGGGGCGAGCTCAGCCTCGACACCGGCGCGACGCGCCCCGCCGCCGCCGCCGCCGCCGCCGCCGCCGCCGCCGCGCCCTCCCGCCGCCGCCCTCTCCCCAGCCCCGAGTGGATTGCCCGATTCTGGCTCGCCGTCGGGGACCTGCCGCTGTCCTCCAGGGGCGCCGTCGTGGCGGCCATCGTCACGCCGCCAAAGGGCCTCCCCGCGTGGCCCGTGCTGCCCACCCTCACCGTCGCCCCCGACGGCACCAAGATCTCGCGCTGGCTCTCGCGGCTGCCTTCCCCCACGGCCCAGACGTACGGCGCCGCGGCCGCCGCCCTCCTCGGCGAGGGCTCCGGCGTGGCGGTGCTTTCGGCCGCATCCACCCCCGTGCTGCTCGCCGGCCTGCCTTCTCGCGCGTGGAAGGCCCTGCCGACGCTCGGCACCGTCGGCATCCACCTCGTCGACGCCAGCTGCTTCACCATCACTCTTATGGGAGACCCGTCGCGGGCGGCGCTCCCCTCGGCCCCCGCCCCTCCCGGCGCCACCGCGGCTACCACCCGCGTCGCGTGCATCCTCGCCGGCCTCCTGCAGAGCCACGTGCCGGACGCCCACCGCGACTGGATCGGCGCCGTCGCCTTCGGGGGGCAGAGCGCCAGCGTGTGCGACGCGCTGTCGGCCGCAGCTGTGCGGCTCGCGTGCGGCAGCACCGCTCTCGCGAGCGGCGGCCCCGGGGCCGGTACCGTCGCGGCCCGGCGGCTTGACACGGCCCTGCTGACGGCGTCCGTGTGGAGCCGCGACGCCGTGCTCTCGCACCTGGCCTCGGGCCTCGACGTCCGCATGGCCAAGGCAGCGCTGCAGCGGGCCGCGGACGACGCCTCCTCGGGGGCCGACGGCGCCGCGCAGGCCCGACCCGTGGCATCTGAGTCCGGCCTGACGATCCTCCGCGGCTGGGCTGCCGGGGCCGACTCCGCATCCCCCTCCTTGGGGAGGGGCGGCGGCGGGGCGGCGAGCGGCGGCCGGTCCGGGGGGCGCGAGGCGTCGGACGAGGCGGACAGCGGCCCGCTCTGCCACGCAGCCGGCATGACGTGGGCGACGACGCACGCCCCGATGCTGCCCCGGCAGGCGGCGGTCGTCTCGCTGCTCCCGGTCTGGGCGTGCCTCCCCGACCCGGCGACCGTCAAGCCGGTGATGTCGCTGCGGGAGGCCTTCCCGCCCCACCGTGCGTCCATGGCCCACGACGGCCGCGGCCCGGGCGCCGACCAGCCGCTTCTCCTGCCCGACGGCGAACTTCCCATCGCGCTGCTCGGCCCGCCGTTCCTCGCCCTCTACGACGGAGGGGCCCTCCGGCACCCCCGCTCCAAGCCTCGCGCCACGGCCGGGTCGTGGCTGGAGGCCCGCACCGCGCCGCTGACGGGAGGGCGATGCTCCGACGACAACGCGAGGGACGCCGCGCTCGCGCTGGCCGCGGGGGCGCGCATCACTGTCCCGGAGCTGGTTCTCATCGGCCGCGTCCTCCCAGCCCTGGGCCGCGGCACCAGCGATGGCGTTGCCATCACCGCCGCCGCGTGCCTCCTCGCCGGTTTCGTGAGAATGCAGCGGCACGCCGACGCCGCCCCGCCCGGCATGATCCGAGCCGTGGCCGATGCGGGGGAGGGCGAGGGGGGTGCCCCCGCCGCTTGGCTTGCCGGTGTCGGGTGTCACCGCCCCGGCCGGCACGGCAGCGACAGCCCGCAGCGCCCCGCGGGCCGTGACGGCGGGCCCACTGGCGGCGGGGCCGCGCTCGCCGACGTCGTCCGGTCCTTCCCCTGCCTCCCCGTGACGGTGTTCCGCCCCGAGCGGCGCCACGACGGCGCGGCGGCCCCTCCAACCGTCCCCCAGCTGCGCCGCCCTGTCGAGGTCATCGACCACAACGCCGCCGGGCTCAAGGCCATCGTCGGTGACGACGCCGTCGCCTTCCTCGACCCGCGGCTGCGGGACACGGCCAGGACGGAGGCCCTCGCCGCCCTCGGCGTGCGGCGCTCCGTGGACAGGCGAGTCGTCATCCGGGCGGTGCAGAGCGTCGCACGCCGTGCCGCGGAGCTTGCTGCGGTGGTCGTCCCCGCCGGGCTCGGCGACGCCGCGCAGCGCGCCAGGCCTCGGGTCGCGGGCGAGATCAACGCGGAGCGGTCGCAGGAGGCCGCCAGCCTCGTCGTCATCGCGCCACCGCCTGATTCCGACGCCGCCGCCGCCGCCGCCGCCGCCGCCGCCGAGCCCACGGCCGGGTCCGCCGCCGCCGCCGCCGCGCTGGCGTCGCACGCGGCGCGCATCCTGCTCGAGCTCGAGGCCCACGCCCCCGCCCTTGCACCGGCTCTCTTCGCCTCGCGGCGCGCCGCTGAAGGCCGCGACGCCGGCAGAGCCGGGGCCGCCGAGGACGAGACCGACCTCGACGAGGCGACCTTCCTCCACAGGCTCTGCCGGGCGCCGTGGATGCCGGTGATGCTGCCCTCGTCGGCAGAGCCGGGACTGCCCGTGCTGACGCACCTCGCCCGGCTGTCCGCGCCGGCGGGCCGGCCCGCGCGCGACGTCGTCTCGGAGGGCAGCGTGGTGCTGCGGGTGAGGCACGGGCGCGGCGGCTCTGCCATCGCCCCGACGCCCCCCGAGGTCGCCGAGTGGCTTGCCAATGCTGGGGCGGCGGCGTTCATGCCCCCGGCTCTGGTCCGCTCCCGCTCCGCCGGGGCGCTGTGCTCCGCCTCGCTGGGGGTGCTGGGCGGCATGCGCGACACCAGCAGGGCGGTCCTCGTCCTCCTGGGGTGGGCCTCGGCCCCGTCGACGTGGGGGTCCGCCCCGTCCGCGTCGGTCGGCGAGGCCGTGCCGGTGTCGGTGCTGTGCGCGCAGGCCCGCGCGGTGGCGCTGGCACACAAGCGGGCCGTTGACGCGGCGGCGGCGCAGGGCGGCGCGGTCCTCCGCCGGCTCCCCGCGCTCGCCGCGAGCACCGAAGCGGTGGCGCAGCGCGTCGCGGACGCCCTGGCCCTGGCCATCGTGCCCGCCGACATCGACGGCGAGTGGCAGCCGGGGGCGCCCGCCCCCGCGAAGCGCGCTCGCGCGGACGGGGCGTGGCCTGCCGACGAGGCCTCGGTTCGCGCCCTCACCTCCCGCGAGGCCCTGCTCACGGCGTGCGGCCTCCTCCCGCCGTCCGCCGTCTTCGTGTGGACCGACCAGCACGTGCACTGGCGGGAGGCCGGGGCGGCATCTGGCCCCAGCCGGCACCGCCGGGCGGACAGCGCGGACGACCTCGGTGACGGCCCCGCCGCCGAGCGGGGCGCTTCCGACGCGCCCGGGGAGGACGATCCTCGGTCGCTGGTAGCCCGGGCCGGCGGCTTCGCCGCCCCTCACAGCGTGGCGTTTAGCTGTCCGAGCAAGGCGCGCCCGGCCCTATCGGGTCTGGGGGGCGGGCTCACACGGGGGCGCTGTGCGGCGCTGATGTCGCTCCTGGGCGTCGCTCAGCAGTTCCGGGCAGAGCATTTCGTCCAGTCGCTCGCGCGGCTGATGCCGCGGCGGAGCGAGGCGCCACTCAGGCTGTCGACCCAGGCTGCGGCGCTGGCGGCCGACTTTGCCAACCTCATCGGAGCCGGGCTGGCGGCCGCCGCCCGGGAGGCCAACGCCCTCGACGCGCGGGCCAGCTCGGGCGACCGCTCCGCATCGGGGGCGACCACCAGCTCTGCCACGGAGGGCCGAGCACAGGGGCGGGGCGGCGGCGAGGGCGCCGACGCCGCTTCGCCCTCGGCCGCGCCGCCCGCCCTCGGAGCGGGTGCATCTCCTGCCGCCGCCGCCGCCGCCGCCAGTGCCGGCGGCGGGAGAGGAGCCTCTCCAGAGGCGGAGGATGCAGCGGCTGACCCCGCGGCCGGGCCGCCGCCGCCTCCCGAGTCCTTTCCGGCCGGAGCGCCGGGCGGGGCGTGCGCCGGCGCGGCCGATGCCGATGACGACAACGACGAGGCCGCGGCGGAGAGCGGCTCCACGGTGTCGGCGGCGTCCATCGCGACGCCCGCAGAGTGGCGCGCCGCCGTGGACGCGACGCTCGCGGCGCTCGGCCTCTCCTGCCTCCCCCTCCCCGACGCCTCGTCCGTCATGCGACCGGCCGAGGCGCTGCTCGCTGACGACGCCTCGACGCTGCCCGGGGACGTGCGGCGCCCCCACCTCGCCGATCTGGTCCACCCGGCCGTGGACGTCGAGTCGGCCAAGGCTCTCGGCGCCGGATCTCTCCGCGTCGTGGTCGTCAGCGAGGGCGGTGCCGTCGTCCCCCTCGCTTGCCCGTCCGCCCCCTCCGTCCGCGGCGGCCTCGCGCTGCACGGCGGGCCCATGCACTGCCCCGCCGACGCCCTCGAGCTCGCGGCCCTCACCGGCGCCCGCGCCGTCGCCACCGGCCTCGACCTTAGGGCACACGCGCGGCGCAACGTCGTGGTCCCCGGCATGGCCGCGGCGCAGGGCCCCGCCTTCCTGGCCGTGCTGGTGGGCGTGGACCTCTCGCCGTCGCAGGTGGAGATGCTCGCCGACCCCAGGCGGTGGGGGGAGGTCACCGTGTCGTCGTGCTCGGCGCCGCCGGCGGGGCGGGCGCCGCCCACGCACCGCCGCGCGGCGTCGAGCTCCGTTGGCGCGGTGGTCTCGCAGCCCGACCGGCCGCAGCGCGCGGGGTCGGGCCTGTGGGGCCTGTTCAGCGTGGCCGACGTCCTCCAGGTGTACAGCATCCCGGCGGCCGGCAGGCCTCGCATGGCGATGCTCGACCCGTCAGGGACGCACCTGGGGCACGGCGGCGCCGCGCGCCCCAACGACGGGCCGGGGGAGGGGCTCCTGTGGACGGTGGACGGCGGCTCGGGCGACCACGCGTCGGACCAGCTCCTGCCCTTTGACGGCTGGGCCAGGGCCGCGGGAGCCCGCCGCGGGGAGGCCGTGACGGTGATCCGCGCGCCGCTGCGCGGCAACCCGACGGCGTCGTCCATCGTTCGTCTGGCCGTCGACGCGGCGCTCGACGCCTCGGAGACGGCCGGGGACAACGGCGACGAGGACGCGCCCGGGGACGGCGACGGCATCGACGACGCCACCGCAGCGGCGGACGCCGGCGGCCGGACGGCCGCCGAGCACCGGGAGCTGGCCGCGCGCGTCCGCCGCCGCAAGCTACGTGCGCACGGCGCCAGGCGTCTCGCGACGCTCCTCCCGGACGCGGCGGCGTCCCTCGCGCTGCGGCCGCCTCACGGCCACGCCCCGCAGTCGCTCGCCGACGAGGCAACCGAGGCGGCGGAAGCGGCGGCCGACGGCGACGAGTGGTCGCGGCCCTTTGCCGACGACGCCCCGCCGATCCAGGCCGAGCCGGGCCAGGCTGCCGGGCCCGGGGAGGCCGCCGCCGCGGCGGCGCGAGCAGGGGCTGGTGCCGCCGGCGCCGCGGCCGCAGCCCCGGCTCCGGCCCGGGCCCCAGCGGCGGCCCCGGCCCCGGCCCCGGCCCCGGCGCGCGCTCCCCGGTTCAAGACGACTCGATTCGCGGCTTCGGTCCTCGCCACGGCGTGCGCCGAGGCCGCCGTCTCGGCTCTGGTGTTCTCGCCGACGCTCGAGGCGGCGGCCTTCCTCGGCGCCGCGGCGCCGTGCGTCCGTCTCTCGGCCGACGCGGCGCCCACGGCCGGTGCGGCGGCATCGGCATCGAGCGCCGGGGCGGGCGCCGCCTCGGCCGACCCCATCGACGCCGAGGCCCCGGCCCCGGGCGTCCCGGCTGCAACGGAGGCCACCGGTGTCCTCGGGATCGTGCGCTGCGAGGCTCGGCGGTTCGCGCCGCGCGACGGCCTCGGGCTCGCCACGTCATCCAAGTGGGTCGAGAGCAGCCGCACCGGCATCATCGGCGGCTGGTTCGCCGCCGCGTGGGCGCCCCTCGTCGACGCGGAGCGGCGTGTCATCTCCACCCGGGCCCTGTGCACCCGACCCGGCGGCTCGCCCGGTGTCCTCGCCGTCAGCATCGAGGACGAGTGGGTCGTCGCCGACGTCCTCGGCGCCGCCGACGCGCGAGACGCGGCACTCCGCCACGCCGGGAGGCCCGGGGAGCCGCCCACCCTGCAGCTCCGCCCCCACGTGGCCGTGGCGGCGCGCTCGTGGCGGTCGGCCATGGCCGCCTGGTCCTGCGACGACGCCCTCCCCAGCGGCCCCTCCGCCAGGGCGCCCGACGGGAAGCCGCTGCCCCCCCACTTGCGCGCCCGCCGCAGCGCCGCGCGCTGCGCCGCCCTCGCGACGGCGGCCGCCGCCCTCGCCTCGCCCGAGAGCTTCCGCGCCCCTGCCCGCTGGAGCGCCGCCAAGGACGACACCCGCCTCGCGTGCGGCCTCCCGGTGACAGCCCACGGGTACGAGCCGCACGCCCCGCCCAACCCGTGGCCGCACGACGGCGCGGCGCACGGCCGCGGCGCCGCCTCTGGCCGCGTCTTCTCCTGCGGCGTCCCGCTCCTCGAGGCATGGGGCCTCCCCTTCCACGTCAGCGGCGACTTTTTGCCCTCCCCCAAGGCCCGCGGCGCCACCCCGGCAAGCTGGCTGCCCTTCCTCGACCGGCAGGCGCGCCTCGCCAAGGGGGCGGCGCGCCCCGCCATCGAGGGCCTCGCCGCGTCGTGCGTGGAGCGAATCCCCGGGGCGGGCGGCTTCCAGCTCCCGCTCACTGGCGGCCCCGCCTTCCAGGCCTGGTCCCGGCTGCAGTCGGGGCGGCACCTCCGCGAGGACGCCACGCTCTCCGCCGCCTCCCGCCTCGCCTGGGCCTGGAACCGGGCCCTCGCCGTGCCGTCCCTCGCCCTCGCCATCCCTGCCCTCGTCGGCGCGCTGCGGCAGCGGCTCCCGCCCCACGCCCACGCCTCCCTCGCCGCCGCCCTGCCCTCCGTGACGGCGCGGACCCGCGCGTCGGCCACCCTCCTGCCCCCCCTCACCTCGGGACCGGTCGGCGACCTCATCGCCTCGGCGCCCAACTTCGTCACCGCGGCCGCGGCCCTGCTCCACGCCCGCGCGGCGGCCGAGGGCAAGTACCGGGCCGAGGCGGCGGCCTGGCTCCGGGCCAACCGCGCCCTCCTCCCCGACGCCGAGGCACAGGACGCCGGACGGCACTTCGTCGCCGCCCGCGACGGCGTCGTCCCCGCCCCCAACACGCCGTCCGTCGCGATCAAGGCCGCGGCCCGCGCAGGGCACCGCCTCCTCGCGGTGCCGCCCGCCCTCGTCGCCGGCGCCGCGGCGGCAGGCCGCCTCCTCGACCCCTCCACCCTTCGCCAGGCCCTCTCCGCCAGGCCCGCCGCCGCACCCCCCGGCGCCAGGGCCTGCGCAGAGCTCCTCGCAGTGTGCCTCGGGGACGTCGACGTGCCGCACACCGTCCCGGCGCGAGCCGCGGCGGACCTCCTGAGCGACGCAGGTCTCGCCCGGCGCATCGCCGCGGCAGGCGCCGAGCTCGTCGGGGCGCGGATCCTCCCGCTCCTGTCCGGCGGCGGCGCGGGATCCGCCGGCGCCTTCATCACCACGGCCGCGCGCCGCCGCGTCGCTCCGCACATGGTGACGATCCACCCCGCGGCATACGCCGGGGCAGAGCTCCGCGGCGACGAGCTCTACCTGGCCAGGCCCGCGGGGCACATGCACGACGCGGCGGACGACGCCGGCGACGGCGATGAGAGCGGCGACGAGGACCGGGCCGCCGGGGAGGGACCCCGCGGCGGCGCAGGGGCCGCGGCCGTCGGGCCGCTGGCGTCCGCCCTGTCGATGCGGGACATGCGAACCTCGCTTCGCGTCCGGGTGGCTGCCGCCTCTGACGTGGCGGACGCGCTCGCGGGCTCGCTCCCCGCCGCGATGAGAGCCGGCGCGCCCATCCGCTGGGCGGGAGGCCTGAACCAGCGGGTGTGGGGGAGCGGCCCGGAGGGCGTCGGGGCCGCGACGGGCGACGCTGCGACGGCCTCAGCGGCAGCCGCCGCCGCCGCCGCCCTGGCTGCGCCTGCAGCCGGCGGCGTCAGGCTGCCGCTCGTCTTCGTGGCGCGGGTGTGGGCGGCGTTCGACGCGTCGTCCGCCGAGGAGCGGGCCGCCCTGGCCGGCACCGCCCTCCTCCCCACCGACACGGGCCTCCTCGTCTCGGCGGCGATGGCGCCGGCCCTGGTCGCGGCCCGCGGGCCGGTGCCGACCCCGAGCGCGGCCTCGTCCGCCGTGACGGCCGGAACCCTGGGGGCGCTGCGGCAGGTCGATGAGGCCGGAATCGTCTTCCCGCGCCCCGCCGAGGCGGCGGCGGCGGCCGACGCCGCGGCAGCGGCCGGCGGCGACGAGGCGGCGTGGCTCGCGGCCAGCGCCGCAGCAGAGCTCGCGCTCTCCGCCGCCTTTGCAGAGTCGGCGCGAGGGAGGGCAGAGCTCGACGCCGCGCTCAGGGCCGCCGGCACTCGCCCCTCCGCCGCCGCGGCGCTCGCCCCCGCCGAGGCCCTGGCCCCCGCTGCGAGGTTCGCCTGGTGCCTCCGCGCCCTGGGCGCGCCCGCCCTCCGGGCAGAGCTCCTGGTCCGCGGCCTGCCCGCGCTCGCGCAGCCCGGCGTATCGGCAGCCGACACCGCCGTCTCCGCCCTCGCCGCCTTTTCCTCCGCCGACGGCGCCCCCGGCGGGCCTCTGCTCCGCCTCGAGGACAGCCCCGTGGCCGCGCGCCGCCTGTTCCTCCTCGCCCTCGCCAGCGCCTGCGCCGGCGGCATGGACCTCAGCGACGGATCCAGGGCCCGGCTTCGCCGCCTGCCACTCTTCGAGACGGCGTCCGGGGAGTGGTGCGCCCTGGGAACCCGGGAGGCCTTTGCCGTGGCTCGCGACCGCGGTGACGACGACGGCGCTGCCGCCGCGCAGCTCGAGGGGGCGGCCCCACCGCTCGGCGGCCCGGACGGCTTTGCGGCCTTTCGCGAAGGCGGCCTCGGTGCCGGCAGCTCGACGACCCGTGCCGCCGCAGACCTGGCCGCCATCGCAGCGCGCGTCGGCGGGGAGGCGGGCGCGGCGGCCGGCGACGCCGAGGCCGAGCTGACCGCCCCCCTGCTCGTGGCGCGGCCGGAGCTGCTTCGCCTGTACGCCGAGCTCGGGGTCCGGCCCGTCAGCAGCGCCCTCCTCGTGCAGAAGTTCCTCCTCCCGCGCGTGGCAGAGCTGCGCCGGGCAGAGCTGCGGCGCGTGATCGGGGGCGTGGTGACGCTGTGGCCCGAGCTGCGCTCCACCGAGTCGCTGCGCCGCGAGCTGGCAGACACCGCGTGGGTGCCGGCGTGGGCCCCCGGTGACGCTGCCGTGCGAGGCCGGCCCGGCCGGCCGGGCGACGGCGGCGCCGCGCCGGCCCCGGCCGCGGCATCCTCCCAGGGGGGGGGCGGGGCGGCGTCGGCGTCGGCCGCGTCCTCTTCCTCGTCGCCGGCGGCCCCGCCGCCCCCGCCGACCAGCTTCGCCGCCAAGCCGGCGCCCGCGGAGGAGGAGGCCGACGACGAGCGCGTGCCGCTGTGCCGGCCGCGCGACCTCCTCCACCCCCGCCACAGCCTCCTCGCGCGCGTCATCGGCGGCGCCCCGCGCCCCGTCGTCCTCGCTGCCTACGCGTCGGGCGCCACGCACGTCTTCCCGTCCCCCGCCGTCGCGGGCCCCGCCTCCCTCTCCGTCCTCCTCGAGTGCGGCCTCGAGGTCACGCCGCGGCCGGGACACCTGCGAACCGCAGCCCTCGTCCTCGTCGCCGCCGCGCGTGACGCTGCAGGCCTTCCCCCCGGGCACGACGGCCCCATCCCCGCCGCGCCCGCCCTCGCCGCCGACGCCCACGCCCTCCTCCGCTGGGCCTTCCAGGGCCACCCTCTCCCGCAGCCCGGCCACGGCCCCGTCGGCCTCCCGCTCCCCCTCTTCGACGACGCCCTCGACCGGGCTCTCCCCATCCCCGGCCGCGACCGCCCGACGACGGAGCGGAGGCGCGCCGCGGCAGGCGTCACCGCCCTCCTCGCGGCCCCCGCCGACGCCACCGCCGCCTTTGCCGGCGTTCCGATCGTCCCAGTCCTCCCGCCCAGCGCCGGTGGCGGGCAGTTCGCGCCCCACGCCGGCGGGGAGGGACCCTCCGCCGGCGCGTCTGCCGTGCTGATGCCGTTCAGCCGGTGCGCGCACCCCGCTGGCTCCAAGGCGGCCTTCTCCGTGCTCCCCGTCGTCCCGGCATCCTGCTGCCCCGCCGACGCCGCCGCCGCCGCCCTCGGCCTGTCGCCCAAGCTCGACCCTGCCGTGGCTCTGCACCACGCGATCACGCTCGCGCTGCGCTCGGCGGTGGAAGCCGAGGCGCTGGAGCGCGGCGACGACGACGTCGACGGCGAGGAGGACGACGACGACGCGGCAGCCAGGAGCGGAGAATCCCCCGGCTCCGCATCGGCCATCGGCCGGTGCGTGTCGCGGGTCCGTGCCGTCTGCGCCCGGAACCCTCACTGGTGCGGCGCCGTGCCGCTCAGCGGCTGGCCGTCGGCCACCAGCCCCCTCGACGTCACGGCCGAGGTCCTCGCGGCCCTGGCCGCCGACGGCGCCCTGGCCTTGCCGGCGGTGGCGCCCCACGTCGGGGCGCTCGCCTCCCTGCCGCTGGTCCCGTCGGCCGGGATGCTCGCCCCGCCGCGCCGGCTCTTTGTCACCCTTCCGGAAGACACCGCCCGTGCAGCCGGGGGCGGAGGCGGTGGAGGCGGCGGCTCCGCCGGTGCGGCGGCGGCCGGCGCGAGAGGCGCGGCGTCGGCGTCGCTCGGCGCGTCGTCACAGGTGCTGCTTGCCGCGCGTCGGGCGGCTGGAGACGACTCCAGGCCGGCCCGCCGCGGCCTCTCCCCGCTCCTCTTTGCCGTGCCACGGGCCCTCGGCGCCCACGACGGCGTCCTCCGGCGCCTGGGCGTCCGCGAGGAGCCGAGCGACGCCGACCTCGCCGATGCGCTGGCCGCTGCGGCAGAGGGGGCCGCGGGGCAGCCGCTGACCCCCGACGACGCTGACGCCGCCGTCCGCCTGTGCCGCGTCCTGGCCGGCCGTGTGGCCGGCGCACGGCGCCGCGCCGGACCGGGCGCCGCCCCCGACGCGCACTGCGTCGACGTTCTCGGCCGCCTCGTCCCGGCTTCGGCGGCTCTTTTCGCCGATACCGCGTGGCTGGCCGGGCTGCTGGACCCCGACGCCGTGGCGGTGTGCCACCCGGCGCTGTCGCACGGCGACTGCGCGGCCCTGGGGGCGCGGGCGCTGACTTCGGTGGCACGGGTGCGGGTGAGCGAGGCGACAGCGGCGCCGGGGGAGGCGGCCGCGGTGGCCGGTGCGCTCGGCGCCGCGCTCTCGGGACGGGACGGAGCCCGGGCGGTGGCCACGGCCCTCGCGGCGCTCGTGGACGGCGACGGCGACGCCGAGGCCGGCGGGGAGGCCGCCGCGGAGGCCGCCGCCGACGCCCTCGAGGCCATCGCCGACGACGTGCAGTCAGCTCTCGGTGCGGGCCTCCGGGTGGAGCTCTGCACGTCGCTCTCCCTGTCCGTGACGCTGGGGCGGTCGGGCGAGGCGGCGGCCGGGTCGTCGTCCGTTGCGTGGCACGCGGACGCGCCGGTGGCAGGCCCCGCTCGGCTCTTTGCGCGGGTGCCACGCGGCGACGGCGGCGGGGACGGCTCCCGGCTGCCGCCCGGGATGGACGGCGCGACCTCGGTGGCGGCGGCGGTCATCGAGACGGTGCGCCAGCGGGCCCCGGCAGAGGGAGCGGCGAGGCGCGCGGCCGGGATCGGCGGCGGGTCGGCCGCGCTCGCCGCCGTCGCGGCGCTCCTCCGCGGCACCGCGCCGTCTGTGCTGGGCGTGTGCGAGGCCCGGGAGGCGGACGGGCTGCTGGCGCCGCTGGGTGCGGCCTCGGCCCGCGCCGTGCTCTCAGCGCTCCGGGTCGAGTCGGCGTCGGGGGGTGCGGGTGGGGCCGGCGACGCCCCTGCCGCGGGCTCCGCCAGGTCCGCGGCGGCCAGGGCCGCGGCCCTCGGGCGGGGTCGCCCGGGCGTGGCGGTCTCGGCCCACGACCTCTCGCGCGCCCGTGTCCTCCCGGCGAGGCACTTCCGCCCCGACGACGTCGTCGCGGTGGAGCGGCACGGCCGCACCGTGTACGCGCGCGTCGTGCAGGCCACGGGGGGCGTCGGAGCGGCCTCGGGCGGGCTGTGGTCGCTGCGCCTCGACGCGGGGGAGGCCTCCACGGCCGCCAGGCGGATGCTCGGAGACTGGGCCGTGGTGGCCGCGCTGGTCGAGGCCACGTCCGCCGACGTGCTCTGCTTCGGCGCGCCCAGGGGGGACGCCCCGGCCGAGCGGGCGCCGCCGCAGGAGCGGGCCGCCGCCGCCGCCGCAGCAGCATCAGCAAAGACTGCCGACAGCCCCAGCGGGCCCGCGCCCGGATCGGCCGCGCCGCCCCTGGCCGTCACCGACGCCGAAGCGGCCGCCCCCGCCGCGGGGCTCGTGAGCCCCGGCGCGTCGCAGCTCGTTCGGGCGGTGCGGTCGCTGCTGCAGCGCGCGGGCGTGCCGCCCGACGCCGGCACGGACCAGCTGCGGGAGATGGCCCTGCGATCCCGCCTCGCCAAGGACGAGGCGGACGCCTCGCGGGACGGCATGCAACGAGCCAAGGCCGCGGCGGAGGCGGCCGTGCTGGAGGCGTACGAGGCCACGCGGTGCCACTACTGCATGACCAACCGGGTCGACGCCGTCATCGTGCCCTCGGGCCAGCCGCTGTGCAGGGCCTGCGGGGAGCGCTTCGTGGCGCAGCGGGGCGGCGGATCCTGCCCCGTCACCCGGACGCCCATCCGGGCCATCCAGCCCGTGTACATGGAGATGCCGGCCCTCGACGAGGCCGCCGAGCGGCTGCAGGCCGACGGCGCGGACTTCTGAGCCGGAGGTTTTCCCGTTTGCGGTCCGCCTGGACCCGGGGCCGTGGCGTCGCCTGCCCGGCTGCAGCGATCCGCTTTCTGCGATTGAGTGTTCCCGCGCGCGGTGCTTTTCGGTAAGGGCGACCGCGTTCGCTCGCGAGCGCGGGCGGGCCGCGCACATTGCGCGCCGAAGGCGCTACACACACTGCGCACCGGCACGATCGCCGCCCAACCCGCTCGCTGAAGGTGTTGCGGCGCGCTCGAGTCAGCGCTTGGGCCACCTCGGGGGCCCGTCTGCCCCCGCCGGGTGGCCCGCCGCCCTGGACCGCTCCTGCTCCCTCGCCCGGCGCCGTGCCGCGGCGGCGTGCGGCGCGGCGGCCTCCTCGACGCGGTGGAGCTCGGCCCTCAGCGCCCCGTCCCCCGCGGCGGTCAGCTCGCCGTGCCTCCGGTAGAGCATGAGGGCCGCGAGCGCGTCCTCGACGCTGCTGTGCCCGGCCGAGTCGGTCTGGATCTGCCGGCCGAGCACGACGGCGGCGAGCGTCTTGAGCTTGCGGACGCGGCCGTCGAGGCCGCAGTAGAGCGACGCGGTGTCGCGCACGAGGCGCTCCGGAGGGCAGATGCCGAGAACCGCAAAGTCGGAGCGCAGGCCGTGGCCGACCCAGACCACGCCGAGGTCGACGAGGGCTCGGAGCTTGAGGGCGACGGCGCGCTCGGCCACGAGGCGGCGCCGGCTGGTGGCGGGGTCGAGCTCCCCCGGCTTGACGCCCGAGAAGCGGGTGAGGTGGTCGACCACGGGCTCTGCCGGGCAGACCCAGTCGTCGAAGAGGGTGGAGCCGTCGGCGCGGAGGACGCTGACGCGGGCGGGGGCGAGGCGCGCGCGCGCGGTGATGACGGCGCCGCGGGCGGAGGGGCGTCGCTCCTCGAGAGCGACGGCGACGAACTCGGCGTCGAGGGCGACGACGTCCCCGGGCCCGGGCAGGGCCGGCACTGACGGGTCCGGCATGGGCGGCAGCCTCGGCTGGTTGACGGGGGGGAACCGCCAGCCGAAGACGGCGGCGGGGACGGCGGCGGCGGCGGGGGCCGGGGTGGAGGCCGCGTCTGTGGCGACGAGCACGACGAGGGCGGGGGTGAAGGAGGCGCCGAGACCGCGGGACGGGGGCGCCGCGTCGGCGGCTGCCTGCGACGGGGGCGTCGAGGCGTCCGGCCCCGGCCCGTCGACGAGTGCCGAGGCCCCCAGGACCTCCTCCGTGGAGGCCTCGCGCACCGAGTGGGCGGCGATGACGACCCAGCGGTGGGGCAGCGGCGCCGAGGGGCCGGTCACGATGCGGCCGTCGGCGTCGACGAGCGCCGCGATGACGTCATGCCTGGCGTCGGCACCGGCGCCCGAGACGGGGGCGGCGCTGCCGAGGAGCGCGGCGACGCGGTACGTGCGAGCGGGCGGCGGGCCCCCGGCCGCGGCAGGGGCGGGCCCGGGGGCGGGCCCGCTGGGGAGGGCGGCCAGCTGCGCCTCCGAGAGCGGCCGGACGACGGGGTCGTGGCCCGACGCCGTGGCCAGGCGCCCCTCTCGACCGCCGCGGCCGTCGACGCCGACGGCGATGCTGACCCCCGCGGGCCAGAAGTGCGGAGTCCCCCAGGCCGCCGCGGCGGCCGCCGTGGCCCCCGCGCCCGTGCCCACGAGCATCACGGGGGGCAGACCCGTCACCGACGTCCTCGTCGTCACCGTCGCCTCGCCGCCGACCCTGTCGGTCCAGCCACGCACGGACCACTCCCGGAACAGCGCGGCCCGGAGCGCGGACACGAAGCCTCCGTTGCGCCACACGGGCCTCGACCCAGCGGCGTACTCGTCCTTGCCGGCCGCGGCGGCGGGCAGCCCCGGCCTGCCCCGCGCCCACGGCTGCGCGGTCCACGCCCTGGGCTCGGGGACGTCGAGCTGGAGCGCCGTCCGGGGCGGGTCGTCCCTCCTGCTCACGGGGCCCGACGGCGCGGCGACGCTGCACGCCAGGGATGTCTCCGCGAGGACGACGCCGAGGCATGCCCTGACGGCGGAGGCGGCGGCGCCGGTGTCGGCGCCCAGGCCGGGCGTGGCGAGGTCGGCCGCGACCTTGCCCACCAGCGCCGAGGCCATGCGCTGCATGCGGAGGGCGGGGGGGAGGGTGGAGGGAGCGAGGACGCCGGCGGAGCGGAGGCTGTGGATGAGGCGGAGGGAGCGAACGGCTGCGCCGGGGCTGACGGGGGGCGTGGCGGCGGCGGGGGCGCGGGCCGCGGCGTCCCTGGCCCCGTCCATGACGTCAAAGAGGAGGCGGAGCTCCGTGGCCCAGCACTGGGGGTGCGGGGACAGGTGGCGGGCGACGGCGGCGCGGAGGGCGGGGAGGCGGAAGAGGAGCTGGATCAAGGGCAGGACGGCGCTGTCGCCGCCCCAGCGGGCGAGACCGCCGGGGAGCGGGGGAAGGGGCGCCGCGGCAGGGGCGGACGCCGACCCGAGGACGGGGGACGACGACGACGTCGGCGGGACGTCGCCGCCGACCCACACGGCGCTCAGGCCGGCCGCACCTCCCCCGCCGCTGTCCGCCGCCGCGGCCACCCAGGACGGCACGAGCGCCTGCGGCCGCCCCAGGAGCGGCGAGGACCACGCCACGCCCTCCTCCCCGCTGCCAGAGCGGCCGACCGAACCGGCACGGGAGCCGGGGCGGGAGGCTGCCCCGCCAGGGGCCGATCCGCCCGAGGCGGCGCGGCCCCCCGCCCCCGAGGCCGCACCGATGTCTCCGCCGTACCTGGCCGCCGCCGACGCGGCGCCCGCCGCGGCAGCAGCCTCTGCGGCCCCGCCGGGGGCGGCGCCCGTCGCCTGCCCCCGCCCAAGCACCCGCGCGCCCCACGCCTCCGCGGACCGGCCCTCCGCCACGGCCCGCCCCGTGCCCCGGCCGTCCACGTACCCGTGCTGCCCGTCGCCGAAGACCTGCGCCATGGGCAGGAAGACCCCGCGGGACGACGCCGGCAGCGGCACCACCGACACGGGGCCGGGGAGCGCGATGCTCGGACCCCCCTCGGCCGCCTCCCCCGCCGCCGCGCGCCGCGCCGCGGCCAGCATCCGCGGCTTGGAGTCGGCGGCCGCCTCCTCCACCGCCGGGTTGAGGGAGGCCCGCCGGCGCGGCGCCAGGACAGTCCTCGCGACTGGACGGGGCACCGACGACAGGGGCCGCTCGGGGCCCGGGCGCCACCAGGGCGACGACGACGACGACGACGACGGCGGCGGCGACGACGACCGCGGCCCGCCGCGCGCGGCCCCCCCGCGCTCGTCCTCGTCGCCCGCCTCGTCGCCAGTGCCCGCGGCCCCTGCCGTCCCCGACCGGCCCCGACCGGCCCCTCCGCGCCCCCGGCCCCTACCGCCCCTCCCGCCCCGTACTCCCACGTCACCTGCCGACCCCCTTCCCCGGCCGCTGCCGCCGCGGGAAGCCGCGCCAGCGGCGCCGCTGCCGGCGCCGCCCGCAGGGCCGTCAGCCCCGCCCGCGGCGGCACGGTCCGACAGCAGCGGCGCGTCCAACCCCCCCGGCACGGGCACGACGTCGGCGGCAGACAGCCCGACGGACGCGGCGAGGGACGTCATCCCCAGCGTGACACCGGCGGGGCCGACACGCGCGGCGACGGCTCGGGCCACGGAGGCGGGGAGGGACGCGGCGGACATGAGGACCGCCCTGGCCGCGGCGGCGGAGGCGACCCCTGGCATGACCGGCTCGGGGGGCGACGGGAGGCCGGCCGTCGCGACGGCGGGGAGCGACGCGGCGCCGGCTCCCCCGGCGGCCATGGCTGCCGCCTGCGCGGCCTCGGTGTCCGCGAAGAGGAGGACGCCGCCGCCCGGGCCCCTGGGCGCCGCCGCCGACGCCGCCGCGCCGTGCAGGTATGACGCGCCAGCGACGGCGAGGGCGTGGGCGGTGACGAGGCCGGAGGGGGAGGTGGCGCATGCGGCGAGGGCGGGGCGAGGGGGCGGGGCGCGGGTGATGCCCGCGGCGCCGGCGGCCCGCCACGCGGTGTGCGGCGCCGTGGCTCCCATGAGGCGGCCGGCGACGGGCAGGGCGGCGGACGTCTCGGCGCGGGACGACGCCGGGACGACGCCTGTGCGGCAGACGCCGCCCTCGCTCCCGGAGAGGACGGCGGCGAGGGAGGCGGCGGACCCCGGTGCGGCCGCGGCGTCGTCCCAAGACGGCACCAGGGCGACCCCGGCGACGAAACCGAAGCGGGAGAGAGCCCGCTCGAAGCCCCCGGCCGCGGGCGCGGCGGAGGCCTCGGACGGCGGCGGGGAGAGGACGTCGGCGGAGGAGGCGCCGGAGACGGCGGAGGCGCCGACGGCCGAGGCGGCGGCGACGGCGAGGGCCTCGGCCCGGTCGGCGCGGGCCTCGGGGCTCCCGGCGGCGGCTCCGTCGTAGGCACGGATGCGACCGTCGAAGCCGACGGCCGCGGCTGCGGCGACGGCGGCGCCGGATGCCAGTGTGACGACGGACTTCGCGGCGTGGGGCGGGTCTGCGGTGGCGCGGGGGAGGCGGCCGGTGCGGAGCCAGAAGAGCCACGGCTGGGATGCCGCGGCACCGCGCCAGGCCGGGGGCGGGGCGGCGGGGGCGTCCGGCGCGGCCGGGGCGCGAGGGGCGGCGCGGGCGACGAGGGCGTCGGTCGCGGCGAGGGAGGGGGCCGGGAGGAGGACGCGCGGGCAGTGGGCGGCGGCCGGGGTGACGGGGCGGCCGCGGACGGCGACCTCGGCCGGGACGACGCGGCGCATTCGCAGGTCGAAGAGGCGGAGGAGGCGGTCGGGGCAGCGCGGGGTGCCGAGGGGGGCCGCGGTGCGGCAGGGGGAGGGGAGCGGGGAGCGAGGGGCCCCCGGGACGGGGCTGAGGGCCCAGCCGCAGGTGAGGGCGTAGTTGCCCGAGACCGAGGCGGCCATGGTGCCCCCCTTGTGGCCGTCGACGCAGGAGAACGCGGGGCGGGTGTCGCGGAGGCGTGGGTCGAGGAGGCTGAGCATGGGGCCGTCGCCGCTCGCCGCGAGGAGCATGGCGTCCAGCGGGGAGCCCGCCAGCACGGCGGCGGTGTGCGGCAGGGTGATGGTGGCCAGGGGGGCGAGGTGGGCGGGGCGGCCGGACACGGGGCGGCAGCCGTCGGCGCCCCGTGCCCAAGTCGTGGAGGCGGACACGCCGTAGTCGCGGGACAGGTCCAGCAGGCTCACGCCGCCCAGCGCCGCGCCGGAAACGAGCGTGCGCTCCGCGCTGACGACGCCAGGCGCGCTGACGGCGCCGATGGGGAGCACCGAGAGGACGCGCGGCGGCTCGAAGAAATGGTCCGACCAGCCGGGCGCCGAGTGGCACGGCATCGTGGAGACCGGCACGTGCTTCAGCAGCACGCCGCCGCGGTCGTGAAGCCGGGCGGCGCCGGCCGAGACGGACAGGACGCCCTCGGCGCACGGCACCACCGACGACACCGCCGACTCGTGGGCCCAGACCGACGCCTGCAGCCGCATTTCCGGCAGCGTGTGCGCCGTCAGGCGCCCGAAGACGTCCGCCTGCCACAGGAGCTCCTCGGCGCAGTCGAATGCCACCGCCGTTGGCCTGTCCAGCACCGCGGCCCACCCGGCCTCGACCAGCGCCGTCGGCGCCGCGCGGTGGTTCGGCCCGATCGTGTCCGGCCCGCTGGTGTCGGCCGGCGCGATGCCCGCGCCCCGGGGCAGCATCACGGAGGCCGACATTGGCCGGGTCCTGTCAACCGCGCCGGAACAGGAACGCTCGGGGCGCTCGCTCCACACGGTCCGCTCGGGGCCGCGCGACCACGCGGGCGCTCGATGCCGCGCCCCGCGACGTGAGCGGAAGGGTGCGGGGGGCGGCAAACGCCGGCCGAGGCGCGGCGACAGGATCGCGCCGCGACCGAGGGCACGAATGCGGAACCCTGAGTCCCCACGACTGTGCCGCCGTTGAGGCGCCCGCCCCCAACACACCCGGCCGGCCCTGCCCGGCGCGATCCCCCCGGCGCTTCCCCCGCGTCCCGCGCGTTGCCGGAGGGCGGCACTTCAGCCCGCGACTCGGCGGCCGAGGCGGCCTCCCGGACGTTCCCGCGCCCTTTCCCCCGCGGCGGAGCCGGCATGTCAAAAACGCCCGAGGCGCGCATCGACAAGGCGGTGGCCGACTACCTGGCGTTCCACGGGCTGCACCAGTCACTGACCACGTTCCTGGAGGAGCTGCGCGAGGTGCGGCCGCGCGGCGGAGGGCGGCAGGCGGGCGGCAAGCCCTCCGCTCGGCTCGCCGAGGACCTGCTGGGGGCGTTTGACGCCGGCGAGGAGCAGACGTTCTTCAGGCTGTGGGGCACGTACGTGGCCGTGGGGCCCGCGGCGGGCGGGTCGGACGCTTCCGACCTCGCTCGCGCCGCGACGCGCCTGAGCTTCTACTGCCACGTTCACTTTGCGGTGCACCCGTACCGCCGGCACCGCGGGAGCGGCGCCCCGCGTGGGGCAGAGGGCCAAATGCGTGCGCTCAAGGACTTCTTGGCGGGGCCAGGCCGGCACCTGGCGCAGACGCCCGAGTTCATGTGAGAGCGCGCGCGGTCCGGCATGCAGCGCGACGCGGGCTCAGCAGCGGAGCGCGCAACGCTGGCTGGGCTGCGCGGCAGTGCCTCCTTGGCGGCGCGCGGACCGCTGCCGCGAGAGGCTGCCCGGGACCTGCCTCCCCCCTGACCGCGCCGACCTTGCTTCCCCCCTGACCGCGCCGCCCCCCTCCCTCCTCCCTGCCCACGCCCGTCCCCGCAGCGCCTACTTCGCCCTGCCCTTCATCCCCGACCCGAGGGCGCACGACAGCTTCGCGCCGCTCTTCGAGGACGCTTGGGTGCTCGACCTCCGAGCCCAGCTCGCCTCCTTCCTCGCCTCGGCGCTCTCCCAGGTCGACGCGCGGCCCCCGACGCTATACCGCGTCTTCCGCGCGGCCCACGCCCACGTCAGGGGGGGCTCCACCTCCTCCGCGGCCTCAGCGGCCTCCTCGGCCAGGAGCGGCCACGCCGCCTCGGTGGCCTCGTCCTCGGGCGCCTCGCCCCCCGCCTCCCCGGCCTCGCCGGGCCTCCGCGCCAGGGACGAGCTGGTGTCCGACACGGCCTCGTCCGCAAGGAGCCTCGGCGTGGCTGCGGGGCGGGTGCTGCGCGCGTGCCGGCGGGCCGTGGCGGACGCCGACGCCAAGGGTGCCGACGCCGTCGCGGTGGCCGCGGTGGGTACGCTCCGGCGCGCCGGGGACATCCTGGCGTCGGCGATACAGGAGGCGCGGCCGGCCATCCTGCGGGCGGAGGCCGTGGTTGGGCGGTCGCGGGGACGCGGGGGTGACTGGGACGACTCGTCCAAGCCGGCCTCCACGGTGTCGAGCGCCGCGGGGGGCAACCGGTCGCGGGGGCGGCCCGGGGGCGCCGAGGACCGCGGCGCGCCGGCGGGGGCCGATGGGGCGTGGCGGTGGGACGGGGAGGGCGGCGACGGGGCCGAGGGCGGGAGCGGCGCCGGTTTCGGCCGGACGCGGCTCCGGCTCGAGGGCCGGGTGACGGGCGGCCCTGCGGTGCCGCCGTGGCACGCGAGGGGGTCGCTGCCCCCGCTGTCGTGGGGCCGGGTGCGGCGTGATCTCTCCCGGTACGCGGTGGCGGCGGCGTCGGGGTCGGTGCACAGCGGCCGGCGGTGCTGCCTCCTCCTGCAGGCTCTGCGCTGGCGGGTGACGAGGACGCGGCCGGGAGGCGCCCGCCGCGCCCTGCTCCGTGAGTGGGCCGCGGGCGACGCTCTGGGAGTCCACACGGCGGGGCAGCCGAGGCGGTCGGAGCGGCGGCCGGACGCCGAGGCCGCGGCGGTGGGGTCGCCCGACGGAGCGGGCGCCGCCCCCTCGGCCGGCGCCCCGGGCGGCGGGGCCGAGGACAGGGAGGCGGCCTCCCGCGCCGCGCCGGCCGCCGCGGTGCGCGGGCAGCTCGGTCCCCTCGTGGTGCGGCTGCTGCGCTGCCCCGCCCCGGCGGTGAGCGAGGGCGCGTGCCGCTGCGTCAACGCCGTGTCGTCCGAGGCCGTCGGGCGCGCGTACGTCACCCGCGCTCCCGGGCTCGTCCCCGCCCTGCTGTCGGTGCTGCGCGGCGAGGCGGGGGACACGCCGGCGCGGCAGAACGCGCTCGGCGCCCTGCAGAAGTGCAGCCTGCGCCGGTCGGCGCAGCGCGACATGATCGAGGGCGGGGCGCTGGAGTGGGCGACGGCGGCGCTCGCGGGGCACAGCCGGTGGCGGCGGGCGCGGGCCGCGAGGCGGCAGTCGATGGGGACGGCGGGGGTGGCGGCGCTGGCCGAGGCTGAGGCGGACGCTGCGCGGTTCCGCCTCGCGCCCTACAGCGTCGAGTACGCGGCGGCGCTGGTGATGAATCTGAGCCTGCGGGGGTCGGGGCGCCGCCGCGCGGCGGCAATGGCGGAGGACGAGGACGGCGAGCAGCCGGTGCTGCGGCTCCTGCGAGACAGCTTGGTGACCGGCCTCCTGGGGCGGGCGCCGGGGCAGGACGGGAAGGACGCCGACGACGATGACGACGACGACGGCGCCGACGAGGAGGAGGAGGCGCCCGCAGAGCAGGTCCGCACGTACCTCAACGGCGCGCTCTACTCGCTGCTGACGTCAGCGCCGCTGCTGGAGCGCGCGAGGGCGGAGGGTCTCGACCGGGTGGTGGAGGGGGCGATGGGGTCGGCGAGGGAGCAGCACCGTCGTCACCTGGAGTTCATCCTCGAGCAGGTGCGAAGCGGCGCCGCGGCGGATGACGACGACGACGAGGAGGAGGAAGACGACGACGACGACGACGACGACGATGCTGACGCGGCGGAGGACGACGACGCGCTCGGCGCCGACGAGGATTTGGACGCGGAGGAGGAGGGGGAGGAGGACGGCGACGTGGACGACGCGCTGGTGCCGGAGGAGGACGAGGGGGAGCACGCGGGGGAGGGCCTGCTGGCGGCGGGCTACTCGGTGGCTGCGGTGAGCAGGCGGGCGCTGGCGCAGCAGGGGTCGGGGGACGACGCCGACGGGGACGGCGCGGGCGCGGGCGCTCCGGCTCTGCGGCCGGTCACGCCGGGGGCCAGGCGCGGGCAGCCGCCCCTCCCCGCGGAGCTGGAGCCCCGGCCCCGCATCCTGAGGACGCCGCCGGGCATCGCCCGCGGCAGGCTCATGGCCGCGATCGACGAGACGGGGCTCAGCCACGGCTCGGTGCTAGACGGCGGCGGGACGACGGCGGGGCGGCGGCCGGGACGGGGCACCAGCGAGGCGTCAAGCGGCGACTCCTCGCCGGCGCGGCACGCCCCGGCCGTCCGCGGGGAGTGGGGGGCGGACGGCCGGCTCGACGAGCGGGACGAGTACGACGACGACCGTGACGACGACGGCCTCGCCCCGGCCGGCACGCTGCCCCCCGACACCCCGAGCACGCTCCCCATCGGCGGCCTGCTGGCGGGGGACGACAGCACGCTGGGCAGCCCCCGCCCCGGGTTCCGGGACGACGACCTCGACGACGCCCCGCCGCGGGCCACGCCGGCCAGGGCGCCGCCGCGGGTGGACCCGCCCGCCGAGGACGTCACAGACGAGGCCCCCGCAGAGCACGTCTTCGCGGCGCGGCCACGAATCCTGCGCTCGCCGTCGTCGAGCCCGGGAGGGCCGCTGTTCTGAGGCCGCTGGTGTAGCGGCAACGCTGAGCCCGCTGCTCTGAGCCCGCCGACCTGGAGGCAGCACTGAGGGGTCCGCCCCAAGCTTGGTAGCGGCGCTTTTGTCAGGCGGAAGGAAGGGCCAGCGTGCCTGAGGTCGGGGGGGGAGGCAGCATGTGCGTGCAGCGCGTGTGGCAGCGGCATCGCAACGATTAACATCGCATCACTGGCTCAGGGCGTTTCGCATAGTTTCATCGCTTCGTGCAAGGCCGCGGCACGGGCGGATCCGGAGGCAGGCTCCCGGCGCCACACGGCGCACAACGCGAGGCTGCCCGCGCGCACGTAGCGGGCGGGGGGGGTGCCTAGGGGCGGAAGACAAAGGCGTCGCGGCGCTGGTTGTCCGGGATCACCTCCACGCCCCCGTAGACCACCACTCCCTCCGCGAGGCCGGTGGCCTGCGACCACATCGTGGCGGCGGACGCGTAGGCGCGGGGCGAGGGTGCGGAGGCGCAGGCCGCGACGGCCTCCCAGCGGGCGCCCGACAGCGAGGCGGGCACGTGGAGGAGCCATGCGTCGTCCAGCGTGTTGCTCGAGGCGTCGGCGCCGCCGAGCAGGAGTAGGGTGGCCGAGCCGTCGGGCCGCGTGGAGGCGACACGCAAGGCGGCACCCTGCCTGGGGGCCGGGGCGCCCGCCGAGGGGTCGGCGGCGACGGAGACGGTGAGGTTTGTCCACGCGCGGCGGGCGAGGGAGAAGGCCCAGAGGTCGCCTAGCACCTCGGACGGCGCCGCGGGGTCGGGCCCGCCGATGCCTCCGAACACCAGCGCGACGGGCGACGGCCCGCCGGGCAGGACGGCCGAGGAGTGGTGCGCGCGCACGCCGGGCTGCGCGGGGGCGCCGCCGGGCGGGCCCCCGGCGCTCAGGAGGTGCCAGCGCGCGGCCGAGGTCTCCACCAGCCAGCTGTCCGCGAGCACCTGCGTGCCGTTGAAGCCGCCGAAGAGGAACGCCACGCCGCCGGACACCGGGGCGGGGGACCAGCCCACGGAGGCCCCGGCCGGCACGGCGACCAGGGTGTGCCCGGCCCTGGCCCCGGGGAGGCCGTCACCCGCCGCCTGCTGCTTGGCCGGCTCCCACCCGCTGCCAGAGGCGCCGCAGCCCGACACACAGGCGAGCCAGGCCTCGCCCGAGGGGCCCGCGTCGGTGTTCCCGCCGAAGACGAGGGCGCGCGTAGCATTGGCACTCGCACCGAAGACCGGGAACGCCGGCACCATCTCCGCGTAGACCCGGGGCGACGGCCCGGCCCCCTCCGACGACGTGGCCCACGTGCCGTTGCCGAGGACGAGGAGGGCGTTTGTCGTGGGCGACGTCGGGCACGTGCCGAGGGCGCCGCCGAACACGGCGAGCTCGGGCTCGTCACCGTCGACCCACAGGGCGCCGGCGCCGGACCGGCCGCGGGGCACGTTAGTGGGGAGCAGCGGCTTCCATGCGGCACCTGCCAGCGAGGCAGCGGCCAGGAAGGCGGCCGCGAGACGCATTGCGGGCTCACGGGGCGGTCGTGAGAGTGCCCCGTCGACCCTGTGACGTGGCTGCAACCTGGCGCTCTGCGCTGCCGCAGCCCGCGATCTGAGGACGTCACTGGCCCTCGGTACGGCACACGAGCAAGGCACCCAAGGCCCGCCCCGATCGAGGGCGTCTTGTGGTGCACGCCGCAGATGGTGGCGAGAGGCGGCGAAATGGTGGCAGAACCCTGCGCGCATGCCGCGGCGCGCCCCGCCGATATGCGATAATCTGGAAGCAGGGAAGCGCCGCGGGCGGAAATCACGCCGCGCTAGGTTTGCTGGCAGCCCTGTACCATGTACAGGGGGAGGCACCTGTTCCGGCGCACGGCTGCTCGGCCGCCCGCTCGCTGCCCGTGACGGGCCGCCTTGCTCCGAGCGCGCCGACTGCGTGACGCTCGCTCGGCGGGAGCGCGCCCATCGCGTGGCACGGGGCCGGGCCCGAGCCGGCGCGGTCAGAGTGAGCCCGCGTGACGGTGTGAGCCGAGGCGCTCGCTGCGGCGGTCCGGGCTGCGGCGGCTGCCGTGCCAGCGTCACACCGCGGGCCAGGATCAGAAATGCACTCGCTGCATGAGACGCCGCTTGCCGGCGCTGGCCGGCGCCGCGGGCGGTGCGCGCCGGTCACCCCTCCTTGCCCTTGCTCGCGAGCGCCATGGCCACGACGGCCTCGTGGTTGACGACCCTGACGTGCTCGGCGAGGAGGGGGACGAGCGAGTAGATGGTGTCCAGGTTGGCGCCGCCGTCCGAGGTGACGTAGATCTGCGTGGCGGTGCCGGGCGGGTAGGCGTTGATCTCCGCGGCCATCTGCTCGGCGGTGAGGTACTCCTTCCCGCTCAGGGGCGGGGCCGAGGCGGCGTTGGTGCCGCGCCACTCGCGCGGACGGAAGAGGACGGTTAGGGTTAGGCTAGGGTTAGGTTAGGGGTTAGGTTAGGTTAGGTTAGGTTAGGTTAGGTTAGGTTAG
>Ga0136560_1000064_pt1 | contig 38521 bp, 27 predicted proteins | sample AntRauMeHopE1497_FD_104925 | JGI IMG/M metagenome (GOLD analysis project Ga0136560, IMG submission 104925) | Saline lake microbial communities from Rauer Islands, Antarctica - Metagenome Hop E1 #497 | ecosystem: Environmental > Aquatic > Non-marine Saline and Alkaline > Saline | place... | reverse complement strand
GTACTATGAATTGCATTTACAGGGATTCAGGAAACCAAAGTCCTTAGCTATTTTAAATGAAGTTTTTAATTAGTATGTATAAAAGTGTTTTCTTTTTCTTTCTACTGTTCGTAACAATTGGTAGGTCCCAACAGGTAATGGTTCTGGATGCGGACACAGGGGAGAAGATTCCTAATGCAGCTATTTTTAATGCGGATAAATCAAAGGTCGCGCTGACTGATTTTGACGGGAATTTTGATATAGCAGTCTTCTCCAACAGCGAGCGTATTTCCGTTAAACATTTGAGTTATGAGGTGCTAAAAACATCTAAATCCGTGATTAGGAGGCAAGGCTCTAGGGTAGCTTTGATTATGAAGCCCCAACAATTGGAAGAGGTGGTCATGTCCGTCTCCAAATGGGAACAGCAAAAGAAGGATATTCCGAACAAGATTACCACCATAGATGCCAAAACAATTTCTTTTAATGCGCCTCAGACTTCTGCTGATCTATTGCAGCAAAGTGGAAAAGTCTTTGTGCAAAAGAGTCAGTTAGGTGGTGGTAGTCCTATGATACGCGGATTTTCTACCAACAGATTGGTGCTATCCGTAGATGGGGTACGCATGAACAATGCTATTTTTAGAGGTGGAAATTTACAGAATGTTATTTCCATAGACCCTTTTACGGTGCGGAACACGGAAATTATATTTGGCCCTGGATCGGTTATTTATGGCAGCGATGCCATTGGAGGTGTAATGAATTTCTATACCAAAACACCGGAATTTAGTAAAAACGACAGCCTGGCGGTCTACGGTGGCGCCAACTATAGATTTTCTACGGCCAATACAGAAAATACGGTGCATGCCAATGTGGGGCTGGGAAAGAAAAAATGGGCGGCATTGACCAGTTTTACTTTTAATGGTTTTCAAGACCTGGTCATGGGTAGCCATGGTCCGGATTCTTACCTACGGAACAGCTATGTGCGTACCTTGAACGGTGTAGACCAATTGGTAGTCAACAATAATCCACAAAAGCAGGTTTCCACAGGATACGACCAAGTAAACATTATGCAAAAATTCCGTTTCAGACCCAATGCCAATTGGGACTTGCGTACCGGTATTTTTTATTCTGAAACCACGGATCATGCGCGGTACGATAGATTGATTCAGCCTTCAATTGACGGGGAGGGACTTCGCTCGGCAGAATGGTACTATGGGCCACAAAAATGGTTTATGGGCAACGTACAATTGAATACCAAGGGGAACGGTAAGTTCTATGATGGATTAAAGCTAACTACGGCCTATCAGCGTTTTGAGGAAAGCAGGAACAATAGGGATTTCCAAGAAGTAATCTTGAACAGCACCCAAGAAGAGGTAGACGCCTTTAATTTTAATATCGATCTAGAAAATAGGAAAATAGGAAACTTTAGAATGTATTATGGCGGGGAATATATCTTTAACAAGGTACATTCCGATGGTAAAGAACAGCATATTCTAACAGCGGAAATAGCGGAAGCACCCGCCAGATATCCGGACGGTTCCTCTTGGCAAAGTTTGGCGGGTTATCTCAATGGAGAATACAAGGCCAAGCCCAATTTTACCCTAATGTCGGGCTTGCGCTACAGTCATATTTGGATTGACGCTATGTTTGACCGGACATTTTATCCTTTTCCGTTTGATGATGCCGATTTAAGCACTGGAGCGCTTACTGGTAGTTTAGGCTTTAGTTGGTTTCCTAAAGCGGATTTGCAGGTCACATTTAACGGTGCTACAGGCTTTAGGGCGCCGAACATAGACGATATAGGTAAGATTTTTGATTCCGAGCCAGGGGCTGTCGTTGTGCCCAATCCGGATCTGAAACCGGAATACGCTTATAACATAGCGTTGGGCATACAAAAGAATTTTGGCGATAAGCTCGTACTCAAAGGTGCTACATATTATACGTATTTGGTAGATGCCTTGGTGCGTAGGGATTTTGCCTTCGACGAAAATTCCGAAATAATATACCAAGGACAGCTAAGTAAGGTACAGGCCATACAAAATGCGGCCAAGGCCTATGTGTACGGTTTTGAGTTTGGCATGGATGCGTTTTTGTCCGATCATTGGTCGCTCTCGGGCAACCTTACCCTAACCGAAGGCATAGAAGAGGAGGCAGACGGCACCGATTCGCCGGCAAGGCACGCTGCACCTACCTTTGGCGATTTTCATATCATCTGGAAAAACCAAAGATTAAGAGTCAATCTGTTCTTGAACTATAATGGCGAATTACCATTTGAAGACTTAGCAGTATCGGAAAGATCTAAGGACTTTATATATACATCGGACAGCAACGGGAATCCATATTCGCCCTCATGGTACACCTTAAACTTTAGGTCGCAGTATAAGGTAACCAATAGTCTAACCGCCTCTGTAAATCTGGAGAATTTTACCGATCAACGGTATCGTAGCTATTCCTCAGGTATTGTAGCGCCTGGCAGTAATCTGATTATGGGGCTGGAATATAATTTTTGAACAAAAAAAGGCCCGATAAAATCGGGCCCCTTAGACTTGTTGCTTTGGATGATGGTTAGTTTTTAACCGCGTCCTTTGCTTCTTTAGCCTTGTCCGTTACCTTATCGGCAGCATCCTTGGCAGCTTCTTTAACGTCCTGGCCGGCTTTTTTTACCTCGTCCATTGCTTCTTCACCTGTTTGTTTAAAAGAATCTACTGCCTCGGAAGTGGCATCGGCGGCATTGTCTAGTGCTTCGCCTGTGGCATTCATAGCCTTTTCGCCAGCTGTTTTCAAATCTTCAGCAGCAGTTTCTACCGCTTCCCCTGCTTGTTCCGCGGCATCTTCTGCTTTGTCTGCCGTATCCCTGCAGGAAACAAAGGATATAATCAAGGCCAATACTACTAATGATGTTAAAATTACTTTTTTCATTTGTGATAATTTATTAGTGTTTGTTTAAATTGTAGTGATTTACGTAGCGAATGAAATTTTGGATGCTATCCAACCAATATAAACATGGCAAACATAGTATGCGGTGATTTTTGAGTCCGCTCCGAAAAGTAGTTTTACTGCGGAGTTATACTTATGCTTACTGTTTAAAACGCAATAACGGCAGTCATAAATTCAGCTTACCTATCTTTTTCTAAGGATGAAATTTAAAGTACCGTACAGGTTTTGCAATAGCACTTTGAAATAGGTATTGGTACGTGCTAATTTAGTAAATTTGCAACCTTAAATTAGTGACCTAGAAGCATTTCATATGAAGTTTGCAGAGTATAAAGGATTGGATTTACCAAATGTTGCAGCCGAAGTATTGGACTTTTGGAAGGCCAACGCCATTTTTGACAAAAGCATCTCCTCTCGCGAGGGAAAGGATAGTTATGTCTTTTTTGAAGGCCCTCCGTCCGCTAACGGTATGCCGGGTATACATCACGTCATGGCACGAACCATAAAGGATATTTTTCCACGGTACAAGACCATGAAAGGGTATCAGGTAAAGCGAAAGGCGGGATGGGATACGCACGGACTCCCCATAGAACTGGGGGTTGAAAAGGAATTAGGTATTACCAAAGAGGATATCGGTGCTAAAATATCGGTAGAAGCGTACAACGAAGCTTGTAAAAAAGCAGTGATGCGCTATACCGATGTGTGGAATACCATGACCGAACAAGTAGGCTATTGGGTAGATATGGATGACCCGTATATTACCTATAAATCCAAGTATATGGAGTCCGTTTGGTGGTTGCTGAAGCAGATATACGATAAAGGTCTAATTTATAAAGGCTATACCATACAGCCCTATTCGCCAAAGGCCGGGACTGGATTGAGTTCGCACGAACTCAATCAGCCCGGAACCTACCAAGATGTTACGGATACTACTGTGACCGCTCAGTTTAAAAGCCCCCTAGCCCCCAAAGGGGGAACTCAAAACGATGTTTGTAAGGCGTTCGGAATATCCCCGCCTTCGGAGGGGTCGGGGGAGGATTTTTATTTTATCGCTTGGACGACAACGCCTTGGACATTGCCCTCTAATACTGCATTGACCGTTGGCCCAAGGATCGACTATGTTTTAGTTAGATCATTTAACCAGTATACATTTGAACCTGTGCACGTGGTTTTGGCAAAAGCTTTGGTTGAAAAACAGTTTTATGGAAAATTTTTTGAAGCGAAGACTGAAGATGCCTTCAGAGACTTTAGCCCGCAAAGCAAAAAAATTCCTTTTCAAATGCTGGCAGAGGCCAAGGGTTCCGATCTGGTAGGCATCAAATACGAACAGCTGATAGACTACGTAAAGCCATATAAGGATGCCGAAAACGCATTTCGTATCATTGCAGGGGATTTTGTAACCACCGAGGATGGTACAGGTATCGTACATACCGCCCCTACCTTTGGTGCAGATGATGCCCTTGTAGCTAAACAGGCCGTTCCGGAAATTCCGCCCATGTTGGTCTTGGACGAAAATGGGAATCTGGTGCCCTTGGTAGACCTACAGGGAAAATTTAGGCCGGAATTGAGGGAGTTTGGCGGAAAATACGTTAAAAACGAATATTACGAAGACGGCGAAGCACCGGAAAGGTCAATAGACGTTGAAATTGCCATAAAGTTAAAGGAGGAGAACAAAGCATTTAAGGTAGAGAAGTACGTGCACAGTTATCCCAACTGCTGGCGTACGGACAAACCTATACTCTATTATCCCTTGGATTCTTGGTTTATAAAGGTAACCGACATCAAGGAACGTATGTTCAAGTTGAACGAGACCATCAACTGGAAACCCAAGTCTACGGGCGAGGGAAGGTTTGGAAATTGGTTGGCGAATGCAAACGACTGGAATTTGTCCCGTTCCAGATATTGGGGCATTCCCCTGCCTATTTGGAGAACCGAGGATAGTACGGAACAGATTATGATCGGTAGCGTGGCGGAGTTGAAAACAGAGATGAAAAAAGCCGTTGCTGCCGGAGTATTGGAAAAAGATATTTTTGAGGATTTTGTCGTGGGCGATATGTCGGAAGGTAACTACGATAAAATCGATTTGCACAAAAACATAGTAGATCAGATTATCTTGGTTTCGCCTTCCGGGAAAGCCATGACAAGGGAGGCCGATTTAATAGATGTTTGGTTTGACAGTGGTTCTATGCCCTATGCCCAATGGCACTATCCCTTTGAGAACAAGGATTTGATTGACAAAGGGGAAGCCTTTCCGGCCGATTTTATTGCTGAAGGCGTAGATCAGACCCGTGGTTGGTTTTATACCCTTCATGCCATTGCGACCATGGTGTTCGACTCCGTTGCCTACAAAAATGTAGTTTCCAACGGACTGGTGCTGGATAAGGAAGGCAAAAAGATGTCCAAACGTTTGGGCAATGCCGTGGATCCGTTTAAGACCATGGACGAACATGGTGCAGATGCCACAAGATGGTATATGATCAGTAATGCCAACCCTTGGGACAACTTAAAATTTGATGCCGAAGGTATTGTTGAGGTAAAGCGAAAGTTCTTCGGCACGCTGTACAATACCTACTCCTTCTTTGCGCTGTACGCCAATATAGATGCCTTTGCGTTTCATGAGGAAACTGTGCCAGTTGAGGAACGCACGGAGATAGACCGTTGGGTTTTGTCCGAACTAAATTCCTTGATTCGGGAGGTAGATGAAGCGTACGGGGATTATGAGCCTACCCGTGCCACAAGGGCCATTTCCAATTTTGTGCAAGAAAACCTGAGCAACTGGTATGTGCGTTTGAGCAGAAGACGTTTTTGGAAGGGCGATTATGAAAAGGATAAGATAGCGGCCTATCAAACCTTATATACCTGTTTGATAACCGTTGCCAAATTATCCGCACCGGTAGCGCCGTTCTTTATGGATCGCTTGTATCGGGACTTGACGGCCACGACCAAATCCGAACCCTTCGAGAGTGTGCATTTGGCAGATTTTCCCGTAGCGGACACTAACTTGATCGATGAAGGTTTGGAATCAAAAATGAACAAGGCACAGACCATTTCGTCCTTGGTGCTTTCTATCCGTCAAAAAGAAAAAATAAAGGTAAGACAGCCTTTGCAGAAAATAATGATCCCAGTTTTGGACGAGCAGGACAGAAGAGATATTTCAGCCGTATCGGATCTTATAAAATCTGAAGTAAACGTCAAGGAAATTCACTTGTTGGATGATGCATCCGGGGTTTTGGTAAAACGTATCAAACCAAATTTTAAGACTTTAGGGCCCAAATACGGGAAGGATATGAAGTTGGTTGCGGCCGCTATAAACGATTTTACGCCGGAGGATATCCAAATAATTGAGCAAGAGGGCAAAATAACTATCCAAATAAAAAATAAAAGTAGTATTTTACAGTTACAGGATGTAGAAATAAGTTCTCAGGATATTGAAGGCTGGTTGGTGGCAAGTTCGGGAAAACTAACCGTAGCCTTGGACATAACTATAACTGAGGAGCTTAGAAAAGAAGGTATAGCCAGGGAGTTGGTAAATCGCATACAGAACCTCAGAAAAGAGTCCGGATTAGAGGTTACGGATAAAATTGTTGTTAATATACAGAAGGATGGCTTTGTAGAACAAGCTGTAGCTAGTAACTTAGCATATATTAAGACAGAAACACTTACGGCTGAACTCAATCTGGAGGACAGCGTAGAAAATGGCACGCAAGTAGCCTTTGATGAAGTGAACACGAAATTGTTTATTGTAAAACATTGAAAAAATGGCAGAAGATATAAAAGTTAGATACGCAAATAAGGATTTGGCCGAGTTCAAAACCCTTATAGAGGAAAAGATAGTAAAAGCGAACGGGCATTTGGAATTATTGAAAAGTGCTTATATGAACGATGGCAACAATGGCACCGATGATACCTCGCCCACGTTTAAGGCTTTTGAGGAAGGTTCGGAAACCATGAGCAAGGAGGCAAATACGCAATTGGCCATCCGTCAGGAAAAATTCATTAGGGATCTAAAAAATGCCCTGTTGCGTATAGAGAACAAAACCTACGGTGTATGCAGGGTTACGGGAAAGCTCATCAATAAAGAGCGTTTAAAATTGGTGCCTCATGCTACCTTGAGTATTGAAGCAAAAAATATGCAATCGTAAATTAAACGCCTTTCGGGGCGTTTTTTAATAACCGATATTGAAAGTAGTGTTCTTTTTTTTGATGAGTTTTACAGGCATCTCCGCGATAGCCCAAAAACAGTTGCAGAAAACAGTACTGGAGTCGGACATATCCCTTATTCTAATAGATGCCAGTAATTGTTTTGAGGTCTATTTGGAAACCGGCAACACCCACGAAATTATAGTGGAAGCCCAAATAGAGGGCGAGTATAGCAAAGACTTGGAGCTGGAACTATATGAGAAAGGGAACACCTTGGTCGTAGAAACAGGCTTTAGGTCCGGTTATGTGCGTCCCAACGATAAGCTTAGTGCCCATAAAGTTGTTTCTATAGCCTTGCGCGTGCTAGTGCCCAAATGGAAAAATGTTCAAGTTTTCGGAACCAGCGCAAGGGTTATTGTCACTGGGCAGTATACCCATTTAAACCTTATTTTGGCAGATGGGTCTTGCGAGTTGCTACAGGTAAGCCAAAATACAAGCGTTAAAACACAAAGTGGAAACATTTTGGTGGTGTCAAACGCGGGAGAGATAAATGCGTACAGTAAATATGGTGCGGTTGAGCTGGATAGTATTCCAAAAGGTGCGGACCATTACACATTATCTTCTGTCACGGGTAACATTCGGCTAAGGAAAACGGAATAATATTTCTATTTTTGTGTCTTATTAAAAATACATGAGTTTAAAAAAATCCGCCCTACTTATTCTACTGATTCTTGTTATTGATCAGTTGAGCAAACTTTACATAAAGACCCACTTTGTGCTGGGCGAGTCCATAGACGTTTTTGATTGGTTTAAAATTCTGTTTATAGAAAACGAAGGTGCCGCGTGGGGCGCAAAATTGAGCGATATTTTTCCTATTTCGGATCGCTCCGGAAAGTTGGTGCTTACTATTTTTAGACTATTTGCCATTTGTGGAATCGGCTATTGGTTATATGATGTGGTTCGAAAAAACGCTTCCAGAACTTTAATTGTAGCGGTCTCCTTGATTTTTGCAGGGGCACTTGGCAATATAATAGATTCCGTTTTTTACGGAATGATATTTAATGAAAGCTACAATGAAGTAGCTACCTTGTTCTCTAATGAGCCTTATGGCGGTCTTTTTTACGGGAAAGTTGTAGACATGCTCTATTTTCCCCTAATAGATACTAGTTGGCCACATTGGGTACCGTACTTCGGCGGTAGTAATTTCCGTTTTTTTGAACCGGTATTCAATATTGCGGACACCGCTATAAGTACAGGCGTAGGTATCCTGTTGGTGTTTAACAAGAGCGCTTTCCAAGAAGATACGGATATCCATACTGAGAAAGATACGGAAGAAAAGAAAATTTAAGATGTGCCAAAAGAATAAACGGTAGTTGGAGTAGCACAATAATCAAGGGGAACATCCGCACTGTGGACATCCGTAATTTCCTCCTCAGCTTCAAAAAATGACAAGCCGATTTTTAGAACATCTTTTCTGCACTGGGATAAAAAGGAATCGTAATATCCTTCGCCATATCCTACCCGGTGGCCTTTTTTGTCAAATGCCAAGAGGGGAACAAAGACGACATCAATTTTCTGGGCGGCTACAGGTATTCCGTCCAAGGGTTCCGGCACGCCCCATGCACTTAGTTTAAATTTGGTGCTATCCGTTAAAAGGAAATGGTCTAGCCTATCTGGCCCTGATACTTTGGGTACGATTACGTTTTTGTCCTTTCCTTGTAAAATGGAAAGCACGGCAGAGGTGTCAACCTCCTTCTTGTGGGCTATCGGTAAAAAAAGATGGTAATAATTGGAGTGCCAGATAGGCAATTCCAAAAGCTTGTTTGCTATAGCAATACTTTGGGAAGAAAGTAATGCTGGCGTTAGTGAACCTCGTAGTGTGCTATTCTTTTCACGCAACGCTTTCTTCAACATAGTTGGAGAATTTAGTTTTATGCCCTTAAGGTTGCGCTACTCCTTTCCGGCTACAGCGAAAAAAACCTTAAAAAACAACATTAATATTAAGTAGGTGCCTAGGGTGATGATATAACTTTCCATGCTTCGGGGTTTTTGGTTTGGTCTAAATGTAGGTAAAAAAATGGGTAATTATCTTTTAAAGGCACTTTTTTATCGATTAACTGCACGTTTTTCGCAAAAGATTAACAAAAGGATAAATGTCAATGGCCTTATGTTTTAGGTCAAAATATTGAAAATCAGTTTTTTAGTGCATATTATTTCAGTCTCGCCAGCTGGAAGCATAAAAGATAGAAAAATGATTAAAATGGCCTTTTTTAAGAACTTGATAAAAATTTAACCATCATACAGGGCGTATGTTATGAAGCACTCTCAAAAACAAGAAAATGATAAGGGACTTTCCACGTGTTTGTTCGGCATTGTTATGCTTGTATCCTTTATAAGGCCCTAAGGTCTGTGATAAAATACCCTGACTATTTCTACTGGTTCTTTTGCTGGCCAACTGCGTTTTTAGCCTTGCCGGAAAAAAACTTCCTATAAAGTAGTCACTTTAGTTCAAAATAGACCCTAAGGATTAAAACTGTTTTATGAAATCAGGTGTATTGCGTTAAAATCTAAAAAATCTGCACCCATATTATAAAAACGGAGTAATTTGAGTTATATTCTCGTCAAGATATATTACTGTATTTACCATGTCTAAAATTCCTATCGATGTTCAATTAAGTTCTTTGCCACAAGGGCCTGGAGTGTATCAGTTTTATGATACAAAGGATGTTATCCTATATGTGGGCAAGGCCAAGAATTTAAGGAAAAGGGTTACTTCCTATTTTACCAAGAACCACGAGTATGGGAAGACGCGTGTCATGGTAAAGAAGATAGCGGCCATAAAACATATCGTTGTTGCTACCGAGTCCGATGCCCTGTTGCTGGAGAACAACTTGATAAAGGAGTACAGGCCGCGCTACAATGTATTGCTTAAGGATGATAAATCCTATCCTTGGATATGTCTAAAAAACGAACGTTTCCCTAGACTTTTTCCAACAAGAAGAGTTATTAAGGACGGGTCCGAATACTACGGCCCTTACACTAGTATGAAAACGGTAAGGACGCTGTTGGACCTCATTAAAAGTGTGTATCCCTTGCGTACCTGCAATTATGACCTTTCTAGGGAGAAAATTCAAAATGGAAAATACAAAGTATGTTTGGAATATCACCTGGGAAATTGCAAAGGGCCCTGTGAAGGCTTACAGTCTAGCGAGGAGTATGATCGGCAGGTACAGGACATACGGGAAATTGTAAAAGGGAACTTTAAGTCGTCCTTGCTTTATTTCAAGGGACAGATGAAACAATTGGCAACCGAGATGCGGTTTGAGGAAGCACAACAGATAAAGGAGAAAATAGATATTCTGGAGAATTATCAAGTTAAATCTACCGTTGTTAACCCCAAAATTAGCAATGTAGATGTCTTTTCCATTATCTCGGACGAGGCCTTTGCCTATGTGAATTTCCTTCAGCTTTCACATGGATCTATCGTCCGTTCGCATACCATGGAGATAAAAAAGAAATTATCCGAGGACGATGAGAAGTTGCTGCAATTGGCCATTGTGGAAATTAGACAGCGATTTAATTCGGAATCCAAGGAAATATATGTTCCATTTAGGGTGCTTGTCCCATCGGGACTTATAGTGTCCATACCCAAACTTGGGGATAAAAAGCGCTTGTTGGAAATGTCTGAACGGAACGCCAAATTCTTTAGGCAGGAGCGCTTTAACCAAATTAGGATAATAGACCCGGACAGGCACACGAACAGGATAATGGCCCAAATGCAAAAAGATTTGCGACTTTCGGCGCAGCCAAGGCATATAGAATGTTTTGACAACAGCAATATACAGGGAAGCAATCCCGTTGCGGCCTGTGTTGTTTTTAGGGATGGGAAACCTGCTAAAAAGGAGTACAGGCATTATAATATTAAGACCGTTGATGGCCCGGACGATTTTGCCTCTATGGAAGAAGTCGTGTTCAGAAGGTACAGGCGTTTGTTGGAAGAAGAAACGCCCTTACCGCAACTCATTGTGATAGATGGTGGTAAAGGTCAATTGTCCTCTGCACTTAAGAGTTTGGATATGTTGGGGCTGCGAGGTAAGATCGCGATCATTGGTATCGCCAAACGTTTGGAGGAAATATATTTTCCGGAGGACTCCATTCCCTTATATTTAGACAAAAAATCCGAGAGCCTTAAAATTATCCAACAGTTAAGAAATGAGGCGCATAGATTTGGGATAACCCTTCACAGGAATAAAAGAAGTAAGGCGGCCATCAGTTCCGAGTTGGAGGGAATAGGCGGTGTAGGCGAAAAGACGGCAAAGGAACTTTTAAAACGGTTCAAATCGGTCAAAAGAATCAAAGAGGCTAGTTTGGATCACCTAACAGAAGTGGTGGGCGCATCAAAAGCACAGAAAATATATGGATCTTTTCACTAAACATAAAAATAGCCTTAGCGATTTTATACTCGTCATTGGGATGTTTGTAGCCTTGTTGCTGCCCTTTTCCTTGCAGGCACAGGATACGCTAGACCAATCCAACAAAAAGATAGGACTGGTGTTAAGTGGCGGCGGCGCAAAAGGTTTTGCACATATTGGTGCCCTAAAGGTCATAGAGGAAGCGGGTGTTAAAATAGATTATATAGGCGGCAGCAGTATGGGAGCGATTATAGGGGCGTTATACGCGTCCGGTTATACGGCCGGTCAACTGGATTCTATATTCCGCGCCACGGATTTTACAACCCTTATACAGGATAATTTACCTAGAAGCGCAAAAACGTTCTACGAGAAGGAGGACTCGGAGCGTTATGCCTTAACGCTGCCTTTTGATGGGTTTAAGGTTTCCGTGCCGCCAGCATTTTCAGGAGGACAAAACATCTATAATGAACTGGTGCGCATATTGTACCACGTAAAGGACGTGGAGGATTTTTCCCAATTGCCCATTCCGTTTGTATGCATCGCTACGGATGTTGAAACTGGAAAAGAAGTGGTATTGGATTCTGGCTATTTGCCCGAGGCCATCATGGCGAGCGGTACGCTTCCTTCGCTATTTGCGCCGGCCAAGATAGACGGTAAGCTACTTATTGATGGGGGTGTCGTAAACAATTATCCCATAGAAAAGGTAAGGGCCATGGGTGCCGATATAATTATTGGCGTAGATGTGCAGCACGGGCTTTCCGATCGGGAATCCCTGCTCTCTGCGACGGAAATATTATTGCAGATAAACAACTATCAAACAGTGGCCAAGATGGTGGAAAAGTCAGCCGATACGGATATCTACATAAAACCAAATATCGAGAGCTATTCGGCTATCGACTTCAATAAGATCGATAAAATAATTAAGACCGGGGAAATGGCCGCCATTGAGAAATATGATGCGTTGAGGCAGCTTTCGGCAACTTCATCCATATCAAAAACTCATGTGCAACCCTATGGGCTGGAGGATTCCATTACCATAAACAGATTAATGGTCAGTGGTGATAATAATCACACTAGAGGGTATGTAAAGGGAAAGCTACGGTTTCAATTGGGCGTGCCCATTACCTTTAAAAAATTACAACAGGGCATAAGTAATCTCAGTGCTACCGGAAATTTTGAATCCAACCGGTACAAGTTGGTTTCCAATGATGCGGGAGAAGATTTGATTTTGCGCTTAAATGAATCTCCAAATACCACTTATTTTAGGATAGGCGCACATTATGACGACCTGTATAAGAGTGCGGCGATTTTAAATCTTACCAAGAAAAATCTCTTGTTTAGGGATGACAGGGCATCTATAGATTTAATAGTGGGAGACAACCCACGGTATAATTTTGAATATTATATAGATAAGGGCAGTTACTGGAGTTTTGGTATCAATTCTAGATTTAACGATTTTCAGCAGGAAATTGACTTTAGTCTCATTGCCGATAATTTTGAGGTTGCCCCGGGTTTGAACGTGAACAATGTAAATTTGGACATTACCGATGTCACTAATCAATTTTATATTCAGACGGTTGTACGGGAGGAATTTGCCTTTACCGTGGGGGCAGAACATAAGTATTTGAAGTACAGCACAAGAACCTTAGGTGAGTTCCCCGAGGATGACCCTCCAAACGCCGGGACCATTGTTCCCATAAGGGATTCCAAAGGGAGGACATATTTTGAAAAAAGTAACTATTTTAGTGTGTTTGCCGGTTTAAAATTGGATACCTATGATGATAAATACTTCCCGACCAGTGGTCTATTTTTTGACGGGGATTTTCATTATTATCTTTTATCCTCTGATTTTAACGGGAATTTTAAGGATTTTTCCGTTTCCAAAGCCAGAATGGGCGGTGCTTTTTCCTTGCTGGATAAGCTGTCCTTGAACTTGGAGACCGAGGGCGGTTTTAAGTTGGGAACATCCAGCGTAACTTCCTTTGATTTTGTGTTAGGTGGTTTTGGCACCAATTTGATAAACAATTTTGTTACTTTTTATGGATATGATTTTTTAAGCTTGCCAGGAAACAGCTATGTGAAGGCTTATGGCAGGTTGGATTATGAGTTTGCTCCAAAACATCATTTATTGGGTGTAGCAAACTTTGCGAATATAGACGATGACCTTTTTAGGACCGGAGAATGGTTTGAGGCTCCTAATTTTTCTGGATATGGCGTAGGCTACGGTTGGGAATCTTTTTTAGGCCCTTTGCAGGTTATCTACTCTTGGTCTCCGGAGATAGATAGTTCAAATTTCTTTTTTAGTATTGGTTATTGGTTTTAACGGTTGTGAAATTTGAGATTATCGTTTTAATTCCTGCTACCATTAGGGAATCCATGACCGTCTCTAAATGGCGAGCCTAACTAGGTCTAAGAGCCCATTTCTCTTAAGGAATTCATAATAATTGTAACGTATTACTAAATAATGTTAAGTTAAGCGTTAAAGTACGTTAAAGGGTACTTTGGATAGTTCTTTATGCTTTAAATTTGTTCTTGTAAGGGGTGGTTCCCTTACAACTTTAAGTATTGGTTTTTCATAATTTAAAGTTTGGTTGGTTATTTAGGAAAAGCCCGGTTTTTAAGCCGGGCTTTTTTTATGCAATACTTTGGAATAAAATTTGTTTACATTATTGTTGGTGTTAGATATAATCGTATGTATTAGGTCTAACTTTAGTATAAAATGTAGATTATGAAGAGAGTTTTTATGCTTGTTTTTTTTGTCGCTTGCTTTGGTGTAACGGGACAGGATAGTAAGTCTGCCTTTGAGCCGGGGGAGTGGTTAAAATTTAGAATGCATTACGCCTTTTTAAATGCCAGTTATGCAACACTGCACGTGAAAAACGCAAAAATTGGCGACAGGACCGTGTATCATGTGGTGGGTCATGGGTCCACAACGGGCTTGGCAAGTCTATTTTTTAAAGTAGATGATAATTACGAAAGCTATTTTGATAAAGAAAACGGCAGGCCGTACCGGTTTGTCAGGAAGATTAATGAGGGCGGCTACACCAAGGATGTCGAAATCAATTTTGACTATGAGAAAGACAATGCCCTTCTAAATGACAAGAAAAACAAGAAAAAGCTTAATTTTGAATTGCAGGACGGAATACATGATTTAATTTCGGCCTTTTACTTTTTGCGCAATAATTATGATGCAAAAGATTTGGTAGAAGGTGAGAGTATAGAATTAAAACTACTCTTCGATGACGACGGTGTTTTTAATTTCAAATTAAAGTATTTGGGTACAGAGGTTTTACGCACCAAATACGGCAAGGTAGAATGTCTTAAGTTTAGGCCGTTGGTGCAATCCGGTAGGGTTTTCAAGGAACAGGAGAGCCTATCACTTTGGGTTTCCAATGACGACAATAAGATTCCCATCAGAATCAAGGCAGATTTGGCCGTTGGTGCCATAAAGGCAGATTTGGACGGGTATAACGGGCTCAAGCATCAATTTAAAATAATAATGGATTAACAGGGCATGGAGGAAAAAGAGCGAATTAGGTCTCAAATCGCAAAACTTGAGGACAAATACAAGGATTCAGGTCAGGATCTAAGCTCTTACTTAGATGGATTACTCTACCAGCGTTATCTTACCTATTGGGATTATATTCATCTAGATACCTTATTGAGCCTTCAAGTACCCAGAACCCATTTTCCGGATGAGGAAATCTTCATCATGTACCACCAGATTACAGAATTGTATTTTAAGCTTATTCTACATGAGCAGAAACAGTTGGTAGACGATAAATCGCAGCGGCCGGATTTTTTTATGGAAAAGGTAAGGCGCATCAATAGCTATTACACGGCGCTGATTTCCTCTTTTGGCATCATGATAAAAGGCATGGAGCGGGAGCAATTTTTGCAATACCGCATGGCACTATTGCCGGCAAGTGGATTCCAGTCGGCCCAATATAGAATGATAGAGCTGTACGCAACCCCTCTGGAGAATTTGGTGCATCATACGGAACGGGATTCTTTTTCATCAAAGAACAGCATAGAAGACCTATATGAAAATATCTATTGGAAAAAAGGTGCTACGGACATTGCCACGGGCGAGAAAACCTTGACCTTGAAACAGTTTGAGTACAGGTATACCCCAAGGCTCATCCGTATTGCAAGACAGGTAAAAGGGAGTACCATTTATCATAAATATCTAGGCCTGCCAAAAACGGACAGGGAAAACAAACATCTTTTAAAAGCCTTGAAGGCCTTGGACTTGAATGCCAATGTCAACTGGCCCCTCATGCACATGGGGTCCGCACATAGGTACTTGGGTAGGGAAGGCGGAGAAATCGAGGCTACCGGAGGCACCAATTGGAAGGAGTACTTGCCACCTAGTTTTCAGAAAGTCATCTTCTTTCCGACAATTTATACAAAAATGGAGTTAAATGCATGGGGTAAACAATGGGTAGACCATATCTTTAATCCTGAAAAAAAAAGTAAGTAAAGGAATGCAGAAATATTGGAGCGCTATTTTGGCACTGGCAGTGCTTTTTTCGTGTAAAACGGAACAAAAACAGGAAATTGAGGAAATCGCACAGATACCTGTAGTGGTACCTGTGCAAAAGACCTACGGTTTTAATTTAGACGATTTTATGGTGCATCGCGATACTATAAAAAGAGGGGATAGTTTTGGGGCGCTTATGATAGATCACCAAGTAGACTACCCAAAAATCGTAAAAATAGCAGAAGAATTCAAGGATAGTTTTGATGTAAAGCGGATAAAGGTCGGGAAACCATACGTAATCTTAAAAACAAGGGACACGACCGCCGCCACTCAATTTTTTATTTATGAGAACGATAGGATAAACTATACGGTGGTAGACCTCCGGGATACTGTAAACGCCTACACCAGCAGAAAAAAAGTAAATTTTGTACAGCGAGAGATCGCCGGCGTTATAGAGAACAACCTTTCGGAATCTTTGGATACCCTTGGGGTGGATTATGCGGTCACCATCAACCTGTCCGAAATATATGCTTGGACTATCGATTTTTTTAAACTGGAAAAAGGGGACAAGTTCAAGATACTCTTCAAGGAACGCTATATCAACGACAGTATTTATGCCGGTTTTGAACCTATAGAAGCAGCCTATTTTGAACATAAGGGCAAGCCTATCTATGCTTTTGCCTACGAAACCGATTCCCTAAAACAGCTTACCGATTATTTTGATGACGAGGCAAATAACCTAAGGAGTACGTTCTTAAAGGCACCTATAAAATTTGGGTATCGTGTATCGTCCAGGTATAATTTGAACAGGCGCATTGCCTATTACGGCTACAAGATACGCCCACATAAAGGAACGGACTATGCAGCTCCCATTGGAACCCCCATTATCGCTACGGCAGATGGCACGGTAACCGAATCTACCCGAAAGGGAGGAAACGGAAAATACGTAAAAATAAAACATAACGGCACCTACAGCACCCAGTACCTGCACATGAAAAGCCAGAAGGTAAGGAAAGGTGAATACGTGCGCCAGGGCGATGTTATCGGCTGGGTAGGGATGACAGGAAATACCGGAGGTCCCCATGTGTGTTATCGGTTTTGGAAGCATGGCGCGCAAGTAGATCCCTTACGGGAAAAATTGCCAAAGGCCGAACCTATTGCCGATGCAGTAATGCTCGATTATATGGAGTACATTACGCCGCTGAAAACGCAGCTCGACTGCATAGCGTACACGGTTTTTGAAAAGGAGGAAGAAAACCTAATAACACTGAACCCATAAAATGACATTACCTAAAATTGACCCGACAACGACAAAAGCTTGGGCTAAATTGACAGCGCACTATACCAACACCAAAACGGCCCGATTAAAGGAGTGCTTTCGTAACGATGCGAACAGGGCGGAAAAATTTACGGTAAAATGGAACGATTTTCTATTGGATTTTTCCAAAAACCGCATCTCCCAAGAAACCATGGAGCTATTGTTCCAATTGGCAAAAGAGGTAAAACTAACCGAAGCCATGGCGTCGTATTTTAATGGCGGCATCATAAACGAAACCGAAGGCAGGGCCGTGTCGCACACGGCCTTAAGGGCAAAGAAAAAGGCCGATATAAAGGTAGATGGGGTATATGTAATGCCCGAAGTGTATGCGGTAAAGCAGCACATGAAGACCTTTACGGATGCCGTCATAAACGGCGATAGGAAAGGATTTACCGGGCAGGCGTTTACAGATGTCGTAAATATTGGCATCGGCGGCTCCGATCTAGGCCCTGCCATGGTGACCGAAGCCTTAAAATTTTATAAGAACCATTTAAACGTACATTTTGTAAGTAACGTAGACGGCGATCATGTACACGAAGTCCTAAAGGGGCTAAATCCGGAAACTACCTTGTTTGTAGTGGTTTCCAAAACATTCACCACCCAAGAGACTTTAAGTAACGCCACCACCATTAAAAAATGGTTTTTAAAATATGCCGCACAGGAAGATATAGCCAAACATTTTGCGGCAGTATCCACGAATACGGAAAAGATTAACGAGTTCGGGATTTCTGCGGATAATGTATTTCCCATGTGGGACTGGGTAGGAGGCCGTTTTTCCTTATGGAGTGCCGTTGGACTTTCCATTGCCCTAGCTGTGGGTTATGAGTATTTTGACGACCTTTTAAAGGGGGCCAATGAAATGGATACCCATTTCAAGAATGCCGATCTTACCGAAAATCTTCCGGTTATCATGGGCCTGATCAGCATTTGGTACACTAATTTCTATGGCGCGGAGACCGAAGCGATTATACCGTACACCCAGTATTTAAGTCGGTTTTCGGCGTATTTGCAACAGGGCATTATGGAGAGTAACGGAAAAAGTGTGGACAGGAACGGCAAGCGGGTTTCCTATGAAACCGGCACCATTATTTGGGGTGAACCCGGCACCAATGCCCAACACGCCTTTTTTCAGTTGATGCACCAAGGCACCAAGTTAATTCCGACCGACTTTATCGGCTTTAAACATTCCCTCCATGGCGATACCGACCATCACAATAAGTTGATGGCCAATTTCTTTGCCCAGACCGAAGCCTTGATGAAGGGAAAAACAAAGGATGAGGTAGTTTCCGAATTAAAATCCAAAGGAAATTCCCATACAGCAATAGAGACCTTGGCACCTTACAGGGTTTTTGAGGGAAACAAACCTACCAATACTTTATTGATAGACAAACTTACCCCTGCCGCCCTTGGTTCCTTAATTGCGCTTTATGAGCATAAAATATTTGTACAAGGGGTGATTTGGAACATTTTCAGCTATGACCAATGGGGCGTGGAACTGGGAAAGCAATTGGCGGGAACAATTTTAAAGGATATTGAAGATTCTAATATCGCAGATCATGATAGTTCTACATTGCAACTTCTGCAATATTTTAAGAGTTAAACCTGTTTGTTTGTTAATTTTAATGATTTTTTGATAACTTCTTTGTTATCAGATGGTGTTTGTTATTTTTTAACTTAATTTTAAGGACGCTGATTTAACGTTGTCTTAACGTTAGAAGTTGAGAAAAAGGAGACTTTTGCAGCAAGTTAAAAACTAACATAACACTAGAAAAATGAAAAAAATGTACTTGGCATTTGTTGCTTTCTTAATAGCGGCGAGTGCTTTTTCGCAGGGAGTTACCACTTCAAGTATGCAGGGATCGGTTCAAGATCAATCTGGGGAAGCCCTTTTTGGTGCCAACGTTGTCGCCACGCATACGCCTTCCGGTTCCGTTTATGGTGCCATAGTCAATGAAGAGGGAAGATTTTATTTGCCCAATATTAGAGTGGGTGGGCCGTATACTGTTAAAGTAACCTATGTAGGTTTCCAGGACAGAACCTTTGAAGGTATAAATTTGGGTCTAGGCCAAAGTTTCAACCTCAAAGTGGAAATGAGTGAGGGCCTCGAATTGGAAGAGGTCGTTGTTACTTCGCAAAGAGGTAACATTATGGATCCAAATAGAACGGGTGCTTCCACAAACCTTTCTAGGGATAAAATTGACGCTTTGCCTACCGTAAATAGAAGTATTGAGGATTTCACAAGACTTACCCCACAATCCAACGGAAATTCATTTGCAGGTACCTCAAGTAGATTTAATAACTATACGATAGATGGTAATATCTATAATAATAATTTTGGTTTAGGTGGTGCTCAGTTTGCTGGTGGCGGCCCCATATCCATAGATGCTATTGAAGAAGTACAGGTAAATTTAGCACCCTTTGATGTTAGGATGGGCGGTTTTACCGGAGCTTCGGTTAACGCGATTACCAAATCGGGAACCAATGAGTTTAAAGGTTCGGTCTATTATTTGCACAGAAACGAGCAAATGGTGGGTAATAGGTTACGTGATTTGGAATTGAACCGAGGCAATTCACAAAACGATATTAAAGGTATTACCATAGGTGGACCCGTTATTAAGGATAAACTTTTCTTTTTTGTGAGTTATGAAGAGGAGGAGCAAGCGGTTCCAGGTTTTCAGCGCCAAGCTGCAAGACCGGGTCTTACTCCGGATGGCCAAATTATTTCTCGAGTGCCAGCATCGGACTTGGATTTTGTCAGGGAAAGTATGCGTAACCTTTATGGCTACGAAACAGGACCTTATGAGAATTATCCCTTTGCATCTGAGGAAACTCGTTTTAATGTGCGCTTGGATTATAACTTAAATCAAAATAACAAGTTTTCCCTGCGTTACAACAGATATAACCAAGCACAGGATATTAGTATCAATGGAAATTCGAATAGGTTTTTACCTACACGATATAGAAACACGGACAGATTTGGTATTGAAGCCATGACTTTTGCAAACGCCAACTACACCAATGACCGTTTGGTACAGTCTATTGTCGGGGAGTGGAATTCTAAAGTTTCCGATAATATGTCCAATAGTTTGAACATTGGATATACCGCTATTCAAGACCCAAAAAGGGGGATTCCTGGTGGGCAAGCGTTCCCGTTCATAGAAGTATTGGAGCCGGACCCGTCCGGAAACCTATTGTACTATACTGCTCTAGGTAATGAATTATTTACGGTGGGGAACTTGTTGGAGAACAATGTTTTCAACGTAACCAATAACTTCTCTATCTATTCCGGAGACCATACCTTTACTATTGGCGCCAATTTGGAATTAATGACTTTTAAAAATGCGTTCAACCCTGTTTTTAATGGCTTTTACAGATTTACGAGCTATGATAGTTTTGTGGAGACGGTCATCAATCAAACGCCAGGGGCTTTCCCGGACGCTTTTGCCAAAAGTTTTGCTTTGGACGGATCTACAACGCCACCGGTTGATGAAACCAACTTTGGCCAGTTTGGGATTTACTTCCAAGACGAGTATCAAGTGAACGACGACCTAAAAGTAACGGCAGGACTGAGGGTAGATTTACCGTTTTATACGACCGATATTCCAAGAAACACCTTGTTAGATGATTTAGACAAAACATTTATAGACGGAGATGGAGACAGCTTTTCGCCAGATGTTAGTCAATTCCCAAAGGTTAGACCCTTGTGGTCGCCTCGGGTTGGCGCCAACTGGGACGTTAATGGCGAAGGTAAGACCCAAGTTAGGGGTGGTACCGGTATTTTCTCCGGCCGTATTCCCTTTGTTTGGATGAGTAACCAAGTAAACGGCTCTGGTGTGGTTCGAGGCGGTGTTGGTTTTGAAGGTGCAGAAGTAGCAGCCGAATTGGGCCCTAATTACGTCTTTAATCCAGATGTGACCTTTGGCAATCCAACAAACCCTGGTCAGACCTTATCCAACGAATTAAACCTTACCGATCGTAATTTCAAATTACCGCAGGTATGGAGAACCAATATTGGTGTGGATCATCAATTACCTTGGGGTGTAATGGGTACTTTTGACTTTATCTACTCCAGGGATGTGTCTACCGTAGTCGTTTATAATCCCATATTGAGAGAGGCGGATGGTGTTTTGGCCGGACCGGATGCCAGACCTTATTGGGATGGGGGGTATTCCAACGATTCCGACTTTAGAAACGTTTTCTTATTGACCAACGCGGATAGGAATCCATATTCTTACTCCTTTACCGCTCAACTGTCCAAACAATTTGACAATGGTTTTTATGGAATGATTGCTTATACTAGATCTAGGGCGATGGATTTGGCCCAGACAGGTGGGTCACAGGCCGGTTCTTTATGGCCCGCCACGGTACGAGAGGACAGAAACGACCCTGAACTAGGTTTTGCGGCTTTTGATCAACCTAACCGTTTCGTTGCCAACTTAAACTACCAGAAAGATGGCACCACCATTGGCCTATTTTGGCAAGGTGGTGAAAATGGAAGGTTTAGCTATACGTATTCCGGCAGACGAGGTATTTTTGGGGACAACGCTGATCGTTTGATGTATATTCCAAATGATGCCGCAGAACTAAATTTCGAAGAGTACACTTTGGACGGTAATGTGATTACGGAACAGGCACAAATAAACTTACTGAACAATTTCATCGCTCAGGATGATTATTTAAGCGAAAACAGAGGCCAGGTCGCCGAAAGAAACGGGTCTATATTACCTTGGTTAAATACGTATGATCTTCGTATTACCCAAGATATTGAATTGACAAAAAACCAGAAGAATACCCTACAATTATCTATGGATTTCTTGAATATTGGAAACATGCTGAACACGGATTGGGGCGTACCTCAATTTCCATTCCAGAGCAATTTGTTGAACTATAGAGGTAGAAATGCGGATAATGAGCCTATCTACAGACTAAATACCAGAAGCGGAACATCTGATTTTCCAAGGGATACTCACATACAAGCTAATAGTCTCGCAAACACATGGAGGTTGCAAGTAGGCGTTCGCTATATGTTCAATTAACAATCAGTTTTATTTTACAAAAAGGTCTTGTAGCAACACAAGACCTTTTTTTATGCCCAAAATTTCCTATTTTTATTCGCTAAAATAAAAACCATGTACGAAACCATTCAAATGCTGCATTCCTATTTGGCCTATGTAGCGCTCGCCGTCCTTTTCTTGGCGGTGGCCAATGCCATTACCGGCCTTATTTCAAAAAGGATCTTTACAATGGACAAAGATTTAAGGTTGAGTCTTTTTGCCTTGATACTTGTCCATGTTCAATTGGTGATCGGGCTAATTCTCTATTTTGTATCCCCCAGCGGATTTAACGCCATTCAGGAATTTGGTATGGGAGGGCTAACTTCCGCAGCCAGACTTTTGGCCGTGGAGCATCCTTTTGTCAATATCATAGCCATTGTGCTTGTAACGGTAGGCTGGTCGCGCCATAAGAAATTTGTGGAAGGGGATAAGAAATTCAAGAGCATCGCCATATTCTATACACTAGGGCTAGTGCTAATTCTTAGTAGGATTCCTTGGGGAATTTGGTGGAATTAAAATAATGAATTGTCTTGGTTTAGCCAATGCCAGGCGGTTGCATGGCATACGTTACATATTTCTATTTTTAAATTGAACTTGGAAAATGGATTTGTTGCGCACTATATGGATAAGCCTAAACCGTAATTGTGGTCAATGACTTAAAACTGTTGGATTCAAGACAAAGGTCTCCTCTCTCGGGAGGGGATTAAGGGGTGGGTATTAGGATGAAGATATCAAAACAGTATAGGCCAAGACGAATGCCTTTATCCATTACACACCTCCATTAGTAAATTGCCTGTGAAAATCAATGGATTTTAAAAATAAAGTATAACCATAATAGCAGATTCTTTTTCTGCGCCCTACACCAAAGGCAATATATTTCAGCTATAAGCTTATTGACAATAAAAAATTAACCTTTTAATTCTAATATAATGAAACACGTTGTCCTACTCGCTACCCTTTTTTTTTCAATCAACATTTCAGCTCAAAAGCAATCGCTTTTCAACGGTGAGAACTTGGACGGCTGGACCATTTATGGCACCGAAAAATGGTACGTGGAAGATGGCCTCTTGGTATGCGAAAGTGGCCCTGACAAGGGCTACGGGTATCTGGCTACCAATGAACATTACAAGAACTATATCCTGGAACTGGAATTTAAACAGGAAGCGGATGGGAATAGTGGTGTTTTTATCCGCTCTACCGTAGATGGTACTACCGTAAGTGGTTGGCAGGTAGAAATTGCCCCACCGGGAAAGCACACGGGCGGAGTATATGAGTCCTATGGCCGTAACTGGCTCATAAAGCCAGATCCTAAAAAGGATAAAGCCCTAAAAATGGGCGAATGGAACAAGATGAAGATCAAGGTAGATGGTGATACCCTAACCTCTTGGCTCAATGGCACCAAGATGATTTCCCTAACGGATAAGATCGTTGGTGCCGGCGAGGGTGCGGTTTTGCTTCAAATTCATGATGGTGGTGGGATAAAGGTAAAGTGGCGTAATATTGCACTTAAAAGTTTGGATTAAGATATTGTACCGTTTTTTGAGAGATTGCTTCGTTTCGGAAATGCTCCTTGCGAAGACGGCTTATTATCTATTTGCACCTAGTCCATGCCAACCTCCCGTATTAAATAGACATACACCGGAAAATGATCGCTATAGCCTCCAATGTAACTACCGCCGGCATAGGTGCGTAAGGGATAGCCTTTGTACTTCCCTTTTGGGTCAATGATATAGTGGGGCGTAAAAATACCTGCTTTCCAAAAACGGTAGGCTTCCTTTGTGCCGATAACGAGGTTGGAGGTCATGTAAATTTGGTCAAAAACGTTCCATTTGTCCCTATAGGCCAAGGAACCGGCTCCTTTTCGAAACAGCTTTTCCATGGGGCCAAATAGGCTTATGGAATCCAATTGTTTCTTTTTCCCTTTTACGTCCAAAACTTTTTTGAAACTGGCATCAATGGGGTCATCGTTAAAATCGCCCATACTTATAATTTTTGCTGAGGCATCATTTCGTTGAATGGAATCGATAATGCGTTTGTTCAATTTGGCTGCGGCCCATCTAAAAGGTCTGCTCCGTTGTTCCCCACCACTTCTGGAGGGCCAATGGTTTACGATAAAGTAGAGCTTTTCGTTGTCCAATAAGCCTTCCACCACCAATTGGTCCCGCGTATAATCGCGGTCTCCGTCATCTCTTGAAAGCAATAGTCGCCTACTATCAAAAGCCATGGGAATAAATACCGATTTCCGATATAACAGCGCAACGTCTATACCGCGCTCATCGGGAGAATCAAAATGTACGATACCGTAATTGTGTTCCCTCAGGTTGGGATGGTTGACCAAATCCTGTAGCACCTGTTTGTTTTCCGCTTCGCATACACCTAAGATATCGGGAGGGGTTTTGCTCACATCACGGCCTATTTGCGATATTACCTTGGAAAGTTGGGTCAATTTATGTTCGTATCGTTCTTGTGTCCAACCATCTTTTCCGTCCGGCGTTCTGTCATCGTCATAGATTAAGGTGTCATTTTTAATATCGAACAGATTTTCCAAATTGTAAAAGGCGATGGTGCTTAACTGGTAGTCGCTCTGGGTTTGTGCATAGCCCATAAAAGTGCTCATCCATAGGAAATAAAATAGTTTTAGCTTCATTTGCAGACGATTACTGTCCAGAATATACAGCAATAATTGGAAACTTCTTACTTAATAATATTTTTTTAAATATATTGTCGTCCTGTTAAAACCAAAAACCGGCCCATAGGTATGCATAGAAACCTTCTATTTATACTACTTTTTTTACACACCTTAGTGCTTTCTGCCCAAAAGGACACCTCTATTTACGGCAAGGTTTTCAAAGCGATGGACGATGCCGTCGTGGTGGGCGCAAAGGTGTCTTTGGAAGGGGAGCAGGTGCTTGTGGAAACGGATGAATTTGGCAATTTTAGCCTACGGGTTTCCTTGGAAGGGGAATATATCTTACGGATAGAATTTCAGGAGTATGTAGCCAAAAGAATCCCCATAGTATTGGAAGGAAGCGATATTGTTTTGGCATCTATTTATCTGGAAACCGATCTTACCTTGGAAAAGCAGGACAATCTCATCACCCTGACCGAGGCCGAGTTGTTGGACGATGAATCCAATGGCAGTTCGCTGGCCTTGTTACAAGCTACTCGCGATATCTTTCTAACCCGGGCCGCCTTCGATTTCGGGCAGGCTTTCTTTAGGGTACGGGGTTACGATTCCCAAAATGGGGAGGTTCTGTTAAACGGCATTCCTATGAACAAATTATTTGATGGTAGGCCGCAATGGAATAACTGGGGCGGATTGAACGATGTAATCAGAAATCAGGAATTCACGAACGGACTTGCACCAACGGCCTATACGTTTGGTGGTATTTTGGGCAATGCAAATATAGATTTGAGACCTTCGGGATTGCGTTCGGGATATCGGCTGTCCTCGTCCGCGTCCAACAGGACCTACACGGGCAGGGTCATGGCAACATATAACTCGGGTTTGAAAAAAAATGGGTTCGGGTATATGTTTTCGGCTTCCAGAAGATGGGCCAAAGAGGGATTTATAGACGGTACACTTTACGATGCCTATTCGTTTTACGGGGCGCTGGAGTTTCAAATCAATTCAAAAAACAGCATTACCGCAACTGCATTTTCTGCAACCAATAGAAGGGGAAGGTCTTCGGCTATTACAGAGGAAGTACAGCAATTGGAGGGAAACCGTTACAATCCTTATTGGGGAAGTCAAGACGGGAAGATCAGGAATTCCAGGGAACGCCGTATTTCCGAACCTATGCTGCTTTTAAATTATTTTCACACTTCGGAAAATTGGAACCTCAACCTAGGTTTGGCCTACCAGACCGGAAGCCACGCCAGAAGTAGGGTGGGTTATTACAACGCCCCAAATCCGGACCCGAGCTTTTTCAGATACCTGCCCAGCTTTCACATCAACAGCCCCATAGGCGCCAATTTTATAAGTGCCGATAGGGCGCGCACCAGTTTTTTGAACGACCCACAATGGAACTGGCAACAGCTGTATACGGCGAACGGCAGTCCGTCCAATGAGGGTAAGGCCTCCTACGTTCTGTACGACGATGTCATTAAAGATAGCCAGTTTACCGCGAGAATCAACGGAAATTATATCCTGAACAGCAAGGTGCGTATCGATTTTGGGTTGACACACAAGAATTTACATTCAAGAAACTTTGCCCAAATCGAGGATTTGCTGGGTGCCGAATTCCATGCCGATATAGACCCGTTTTCGGATACCAGAAACGACCTTGATGGCGATTTGAATCGTGAACAAGGCCAAAAATTCAATTATAATTACAGCTTTTTGGCAAACCATACCGATGCCTTTGCCCAATTGAACTTGGATTACGATGCATGGAAGGGCTTTGTGTCCGCACAATATTCCCTTACTTCCTATCAGCGTAACGGTCTTTTCAAAAACGAACGGTTTTTGGAGAACTCCTTGGGGAAAAGTGAAAAGGCAAACTTCTCCAATCTGAGTATCAAAGGCGGACTGTCCCATAAAATTACGGGTCGCCATTGGGTCACGGGAAACGCCGCATACCTCCAAAGACCTCCTCTATTGCAAAATGTATTTATCAATCCTAGGGAATCCAATACCATGGTTCCGAACCTGCAGAGGGAAACGATAAGTACGGTAGACCTAAATTATTACATCCGCATGCCTAGACTTACGGGACGACTGAGCAGTTTTTACACGAGGTTCCAAAATACCACCGACGTGAATTTTTTCTTTGTGAACAGTGGCGTGGGATCCGACTTTGTACAAGAAGTGCTGACCGATCTGGACAAGCTGCACAAGGGACTGGAGTTGGGCTTGGAATACCAGTTGTCGGCGGCCGTGAAAGTATCGGCCGTGGCGGCACTGGGACATTACACCTTTGCCAGCGATCCCTTTTTGACCATAAATTTTGATACGGCCGCTGCCGATGAGGAGCTGATAGACGTCAGTGGGGCCAAAGATTTGGGCACTGCCAACCTCAAGGATTTAAGACTGGCGCAAGGGCCACAAAAGGCACTTGCCTTTGGCATGGAATACCGCGATCCAAAGTACTGGTGGGTAGGAATGACAGCCAATTATTTGGCCAACAACTACGCCAATATTTCCGCCATAACCAGAACCGGCAGTTTTTTTCTTGATCCGGAAACCGGACAAAATTTTCCTGAGGCCACTCCGGAAAATGTTAATAGGTTACTGGCACAAAAACCCTTGGATAATTTTTATTTATTGAATCTGGTAGGGGGCAAATCCTGGTTGAAGAAGGGAAAGTATATCGGCGTTTTTGCCAGTGTGAACAATGTATTTGATACCACATTTAGAACCGGCGGCTATGAACAAAGCAGGAATGGAAATTACGGTCAGTTACAACAGGACAATCTAAGCGGCTCGCCCTCATTTGCACCAAAATATTGGTACGGCTTTGGGCGTACTTATTTTCTTAACCTGGCCATAAGTTTTTGAAGGATGACCTATAACGTAAACCAAACCCGTATACCTAAGACCGCTATAAAGCTGCTGCGGTTGCTTTGGGTATGTTTCCTGTTCAATAGTTGCGTAAACGACAGGAATTTTGATGCTTTGGAGGCTGCCTGCACTTTAGATCTGCAAGCCAACGCCAGTTTTGCCGATGTAAAGAAATTGTATACTGGGGAAACCGTACAAATACAAGAAGATTTGATTATTGAGGGATATGTAATTTCTTCGGATGTCGCCGGAAACTTCTTTGGCGTACTCCATTTTCAGGATGTGCCCATCCATCCTACCGAAGCGTTTCAAATAGAGATAGATCTGAGGGACTCCCATTTGTTTTTTGCGGTCGGGGACAACATATTGATGAAGTTAAAAGGGCTTTATCTGGGAAAATCCAAAGGAGTGTACAAATTGGGCGGCATATTTACTTCTTTTGGCAATGTGTCCGTGGGCAGGTTGCCCTCCAATGCCGTTTTTGAGCATGTATTTGTGTCCTGTGATGATCGGCAGGCCATAGTTCCCACCATAGTTGCCCTTCCCGAACTATCGGCAACCAACGCAAACACCTTGGTGCAATTGGATGAAATGGAATTCTCCCTAGACGAACTAGGACTATCCTTTGCCGTGGACAGGGAAGAAACCATACGTTTGCTAGTGGCTTGCGATGACGCCGAAATAGAAATTCTGAACAGCGGTTTTTCAGATTTTCAGGGAGCATTACTGCCGGAAGGTAGCGGCAGTATTACCGGAGTATTGATACAGGAGAACAACGACTTTTATATGCAGATTCGCAATTTGGATGATATCCGGTTTACCAAGGAACGTTGCGCAGATGTTATAGATGAATTTACCTCCCAAGCCATCTTCTTTTCCGAATTGGCCGACCCGGATAATAACGCCAAGGCACGTTTTGTGGAACTCTATAATGCCTCCAATGCGCCCTTGTCCCTAAACGGATGGCAAATGGTGCGATATACCAATGCGTCCTTGGAAATAAGTTCCCGTTTGGATTTGTCCGATTACCTTATAGGCGCGGAAAGCACTTTGGTAATTTCTCCCGATGCCAGCGAATTTTTGAACGTCTATGGTTTTCCGCCCGATGTCGCTGTGGGCACTAATTCCCCAGCCGATTCCAATGGGGACGACAATCTACAGTTGATAGACCCTTTTGGCACTATTATAGACGTTTTTGGTGTGGTTGGCACGGATGGCTCTGGAACGGATCATGAATTTGAGGACGGTAAGGCATTACGAAGAAGCGATGTTACCGGTGCCAATGCTATCTACACTGTTTCGGAGTGGCTTATCTACAATGATACCGGGGATTCGGGAACTCTAAATATACCTCAAACGGCTCCGCAGGACTTTAGTCCGGGCGTACGGGAATAGGGACTTTACTTTTTTTCGAATCGTATTATCTGCGCTAAGGATTCTTCCGTCAAAGGTTTTACGAGGTAGTCTTGTATCATATTATAATCTTTGGATTTTTCAATTAAATCTGGACTAACAAAGGACGTTGCAATATATATTTTTACCTTCTTCCGCTGTTTAATTGGCAAGACTGCGAACTCGTCTAAAAATTCCCAGCCATTTTTGTTGGGCATATTTAAATCAAGCAGAATAATTTCCGGAAGACCAATGTTTTCGATCAACAAACCAATAATTCCATCAATGGCATGTTGCCCATCGGCATACCAAAGAACATTTTCGGAAAACTTGGTTTCAATCATGAGTTTCTTTGCGTTAAAGGCAAAGAACTCGTCATCATCAATAATACAACAGCTTGGGAATGCGCTCATTTGGCAAGTGATATGGGGATTTTGGCTACTATTTCAGGCCGATTGAAGCTAAATTAACATAAATGACAAGGAGGTTAAAATGGATTTGCAATTTTATTTATGGCCAAGTACCCAAATTCAATCGATATTTATCTATTTTTAAATAGAAAACCTGCATTGGAACGCTACAGAGGAGAGTTTTTTCTAATATGCGCCTGCGGTGTCAAAACATTTTGCAAATTTGTCTTAAATCTCATATTCTGACCACCATGGAAAGCAAGGATTTAATATTTAGTGAAATACGTAAGGGAAATGTAACGGCAATCAAGAAAATGATTGAAAGCACCCCTGATTTGGTACACATTAAAGATTCACGCGGTAGTACACCCCTGATCCTGGCAACCTATTATAATCAGCAGGAAATAAGCGAATTTTTGTTGCACAAAGGAGCCTTGATAGATGAAAAGGACGGTACCGGAAATACGGCATTGATGGGCGTTTGTTTTAAAGGGTTCGCAGGCTTGGCCAAACTATTAATTGAAAAAGGGGCAAACATTAATGAGCGCAGCGCCATGGGTGCAAGTCCATTGATTTATGCCGTTACCACCAACAGATTGGATATTGCCGAATTACTTCTTGCGCACGGGGCGGATAAAACAATTAAGGATGCCCGTGGGAATACCGCTCTGGACCATGCCAAGTTACAGGGTGCTGCTAAATTGATAGATATACTAGAAGCAAATTGACAATGCTTGGAAGTATTTAAGCCCTCTACCGTGATGCCAACGGGGCGGAGTGTCAATACCAATCGGTAAAATATCAAATATTCAGCTGCGGTCATTTTTAAACTTTTTGCCAATACGTTCTTTCATCATAAAGCTGAAAATAATTCCCGAGAGGATCAGTGTAATTGAATTGCCTACGATGATAGGCATTTGCTGGTTGAGTGTTCCGTAGACCAGCCATAAAGACACCCCTATAACAAAGAGGAGATACATGGGGAAGGACAAACTTCCTGTATCCTTGGTTTTTATGGTTTTTATAGCTTGTGGTAAAAAACTGGATGTGGTTAATATGGCCGCAATATTACCGATTAGGCTTGTTGTATCCATTGAAGAGCTTTGTCTTAATTTTCAATACAAAGTTATTTTTTTTGAAAAGAGTGGCATCAACTTTATTTGCTTATTTATGTGTTAATTTACCCCAATCCCTGTAATTTTATGAATACGTTGGTAATTTGAAGCATATCAGAGTTGGGGTTTACCCGTTTATTGTTTGTGAATATAGACCTTATTAATTTGAGTTTTGTAATGGAAGAAAGCCTAAAAATTGCCTTGATTCAAGCACCTTTAGTTTGGGAAAATCCGGATGGGAACAGAGCTGTATTCGCTAAAAAAATAGCGTCTGTTTCCGCAGATGTAGATGTCATTATACTTCCGGAAATGTTTACGACCGGTTTCACCATGTTCCCTGACCAAATTCCACCTTCGGAAGCACAGGCTACGGTGCAATGGATGAAGGAGCTGTCCCATGCTTCAAATGCGGCCATAGTGGGAAGTATCGTCTACAGGGAGGATGCCAAAAACTACAATAGATTGCTGTTTGTTGCCCCGGACGGTGGTATGTCTAGCTACGATAAACGGCATACGTTTACCTTGGCCGGAGAACATGAAAAATATACGGCCGGCAAGGAACATCTTTTGGAAACGTATAAAGGGTTTACATTTTGCCCGTTGATATGCTACGACCTTCGTTTTCCGGTTTGGAGTAGAAACACTATGGAGTATGACGTGCTTATCTATGTCGCCAATTGGCCTAAAACAAGGATAGCGGCTTGGGATACTTTGTTAAAGGCTCGTGCCATTGAAAACATGGCCTACTGTGTAGGTGTCAATAGGGTAGGGGCGGATGCCAACGGGCATGGTTACCCTGGTCATTCCTCAGTGTATGACGCATTGGGCGAACAATTGGTTTTTTCTGAAGAGGAAGGGATTTTGGAAGTGACTCTGTACAGAAAACATATATCCGACACCCGAAATAAGTTACCGTTCTTAGCGGATAGGGATGCTTTTAGTCTCTTAGGGTAAAGGTTTCCACTACTTCCCAATTGGCCCTAATTTCTATGGCCGTAGGAGCGTAGCTTACTCTTTCCGGTTGTATGCGTTTTAGGTAACTTCCCGTATCCCATTTCCCGTTTCCGTTCTCGTCAAAAATAACCCTTACCAAGTAATTGGAGGGGTCTACGTTATTAAATTCAAAGAGCTGTGGCCCTTCCGCAAATATCTGCCGTTGCACTTCTTCTTTTCCGTTTAGCAGTTGTACTATGATAGGGTAAGCGATATCAATGCCATTAATGGTCAGTTGTAGATTGCCGTAATCCGCAAGACTTTTGGTGGTAAAATTATAATTTAGGGTATCGTTGGTATTCTCAAAAAAGTCTTCTACCGTCCCCGGAAGTAACTGCATGTTATATTTCTCATTGGCCTGCATTTCAAAAATAAAATCCAATTTATTGCCGATACTATCCAATAAAAGGGTGTAAGGCACTTTTAAAGAGTCTTTGTCTATGAAATTAATTCTGGAGCTATCCACTTTTACGAGAGGTGTATTGGCCTGTATGTTCAAGGGCGTATCAAATTTAAGCGTTCCCCTTTGGTTTGGATTTAGTGTTAGGGTATCCAATGCAACCTTTCTGTTTTTTACCGTAAAGGTGTCTTTTAATTTTAGCGTCTCGTTGGTAACCGTAAAAATGATGGAATCCATTTCAAACGGCGTAAACCAGTAATTTAGAGTGTCTTTTTCGGGTTCTTTTAGCACTATGGACCGGACCGTGTCCGGTAATTGGGTCAGCGTGTTGATTTCAATATCTTCCCCTTTGCCATAATATCCAAAACTAATTTTATTTAGCGCCACTAGGGACGGAACGCTTACGGAGTAGTCTGAAATTTCCCTAAAGAGGTTCAATAAATAAATGGAATCCGTTGGGAGGCTTATGGTATCGTTTACAAAGCCAATTTTATCTGTCTTTTGATTAAAGATGTTATCCTTTCCCGCATCTTTTACGGCAAAAAGGGCATAGGTTCCTTCCTTGATATTCTTCAATCTAAAAATGACGGTACTGTCCAAGGTATTGGTAATGTAATTTGGAGGCTTTTGGTACACCGTAGAATCCGTGTAGGTAGAATCTAGCTTATAGAGCATCACACTAATAAAATCATCCGCTTTTTTATTAAAGGCATCCTTGACTACTCCGGCAAGCTCTAGGGAGTCCAGGTAATTGCCTGTAGAAAAAACATAGGTTAGAAAGCTGTTAGGGTTGCCCTCGTTGTTGTCCGTGATACTTTGTCCAAAATTTAAGGTGTAGGTGGTGTTTTCCAGCAGGGTGTCCTTTAGGGTAATATCTATGAATTTGCTCGCTCCGCCCTGGGGCGCAAGTAGGGGCTGATATTTTAGGGGAGGTGAGACTATCAGCTGCTCCTGGACATCTTTTAATTTTACCAGCTCATCAAAATAAAGCCTTATTTTTTGTTCCTTAAAATTGATGCTCATGTTCCCGGGCTCCGATCGAAGGAGCAATGGGGGCGTTGTGTCCTTTGGCCCACCTGTAGGTGTACCTTTACGGGCGCATTGGTAAAAGGCCAGTGAAATGAAAAAAACAAAAAAAATAGCTAATACCCTTCGTAACATTCGCTTGATTCTCTTTGGCAAAGAAACAACATATTTAATAGAAAAGGAACTTATGGCACCACTGCCATACTTGCAATGTATACCGTGGTTCCCGGCACGTTCTTTATGACGGTTGCACAAAGTTCCATAGTGGCGCCCGTGGTAATCACATCATCTACCAGAAGTATCTTCTTGTTTATAAGTCGGTCTTCGTTAGTAATCTCATAAAGGGATCTATTATCGTACCAACGGCCCAATCTTGTTTTCTTTGTTTGCGTTCTGGTATTGGCCGTTTTAATTAATACTTCGTCGCTATAGGTACTGTTGAGATGAAAAGCAAGCCGTTTGGCGAAAAGTGCTGTTTGATTGTAGCCACGTTTCCTCAATTTCTTTTTGTGCAGGGGAACCGGAATTACATAATCTACCCCCGTAAGATGATTGTTCTCCTGTATCATATGGCCAAACCAGTCTCCCAAAAATCCGCCAATTTCTTCTTGACCTTTATATTTCAAATGGTGGATTATATTTTTTACAATGCCATGATTGCTAAAGAATAGAAGGGAATTTGCCTTTTTTATGTTAATTCGACCGTAAAAAATACGATCTATTGGGTTTTCAACGTTGAAGGAGTACTCGGTGAGTGGTAATTGATGTCGACAAACGGTACATAGGTGCTTCTCTCCCCTGATTAATTGCGCATTACATCCAAAACATACCACGGGTAATAAGAGGGTGTTTATATCGTTTATTATATTTGATAACTTGTTACGGGCCAAAGCTTGTGATTTTTGTTAACCTACTTAAGGGCCAACTTTTTAATGGATAGTCAAGATACTAAATTCAATTATAAAATCATTCTTGCCGCGCTAGTTGCCGTTGTGATAGGTATTCTCATTGCCTTTTATTACAGCCACGAGCAATCCAAGTCGGAAATAGACTTCCTGGAAAAGGAAAAAAATATTTTGGTGCGTGACCTTACCCTAATGAAGGCGGATGTGGACCGGTTGTCCACATTAAACGAGGTAAACGATATAGAGCTGCAGGATGCCAAGTATGAAGTGCAACAATTATTGGATTCTGTAGGAAGGCTAAATTTCACTGTTGGTAAATTAAGGGAATTCAAGACAGAACTCCGAAGGCTCGAGGCCAAGAACGATAGTCTGAAGTTAAAGAACAACTTCCTTAGGTACAATAATATGTTGTTGACCGAAAAATATGAGGAAACCAGGAATGAAGTAGAGATTCTCCGCGCAAATAGTAGCTCCCTTGCAGAAGCAGAGGCCTTGCAACGCAGAAAAATACTGGAACTCAACCAAAGGCTAAAGACCAAGAGTTACCTAAAGATGGATTTTTCCGAAGGTCGCGGTTTTCGGATGAGAAGTTCTAGGCCTGTTGGTACAAATAAGGCTTCTACTATAGAAAAGTTAAGAGGCTGTGTCACTATTTTAAAAGACCCTAGTGAAGTAGAATCGGAAAAAGTGATATATCTGCAATTTCTAGATCCGGATAAACAGATCGTGGAGGACAATGCCAATACTATTACGGTAAACGGCAATGTGTATAGTAAACGTTTAGAGTTTATATTTTTGGGAAGCGAGACCTCGGTGTGCGAGGTAATTACCGTTCCCGAAGGCTCTCTAAAAGAAGGTGTCTATACCTTAAATGTCTTTGAGGACGAGCGTTTGATAACCTCTTCTGAATTTGAGTTGAAATAATTACACTTCTTATCCCTAAAATTCTATTTTTGCCATATGGCAAATCAAGAAGATAGTTTTAAGAAGGTTATATCCCACGCAAAGGAATACGGTTATGTCTTCCAATCCAGTGAAATTTACGACGGACTCAGTGCTGTTTACGACTACGGTCAAAACGGGGCGGAACTCAAGAAGAATATACGCGAGTATTGGTGGATGGCCATGGTACAGCTCAACGATAACATTGTTGGCCTGGATTCTGCCATATTTATGCATCCTACCATTTGGAAGGCGTCTGGCCATGTAGATGCTTTCAATGACCCGTTGATAGATAACAAGGACTCCAAAAAAAGATATCGTGCGGATGTACTGATAGAGGATTATGTGGGCAAACTGGATTCCAAGATAGAAAAGGAAGTAGCCAAGGCTGCCAAACGTTTTGGGGACAGTTTTGATAAAGAACAATTCCTTGCTACCAACCAGCGTGTGCTGGAGTATAAAGAACAGGGCGATGCTATCCTAAAAAGAATGGGCAAATCCTTGGCAAAGGAAGATCTGGATGATGTAAAAGCCTTGATCGAAGAATTGGATATCTCCTGTCCTATGTCCGGATCTAAGAATTGGACAGATGTAAAGCAGTTCAATTTAATGTTCGGTACCAAATTGGGCGCCAGTGCGGAAAATGCCATGGACCTGTACCTAAGACCGGAAACCGCGCAGGGAATCTTTGTCAACTTTTTAAATGTACAGAAAAGCGGACGCATGAAGATCCCGTTCGGGATTGCCCAGACCGGAAAAGCTTTCAGGAACGAAATTGTGGCCAGGCAGTTCATTTTCAGGATGCGGGAGTTTGAACAGATGGAGATGCAATTTTTCATTCAGCCCGGCACCCAAAAGGAATGGTATGGTATCTGGAAGGAAAAACGAATGAAATGGCACCTTTCCCTAGGTTTGGGACAGGACAATTATCGTTTCCATGACCATGAGAAATTGGCGCATTATGCCGATGCCGCATCGGATATAGAATTCCGTTTTCCCTTTGGGTTCAAGGAACTGGAAGGAATACATTCCAGAACCGATTTTGATTTGGGAAGCCACGAAAACTTTTCCGGAAAAAAATTACAGTATTTTGACCATGAGACCAACAAGAACTACGTGCCCTATGTCTTGGAAACCTCCATAGGCTTAGATCGTATGTTCTTGGCCGTATTCTCCAATTCCTTGCAAGAAGAGGAACTGGAAAACGGCACTACCAGAACCGTTTTAAAGCTGCCTGCCGTGTTGGCGCCCACCAAAGCGGCTGTTTTGCCTTTGGTAAAGAAAGACGGACTACCGGACCTGGCAAAAGCCATTGTAGATGACCTAAAATGGGACTTTAACGTAAGTTATGACGAAAAGGATGCCGTAGGCCGCAGGTACAGAAGGCAGGACGCCAACGGCACGCCGTTCTGTATTACGGTAGACCACCAAACCTTGGAAGACAAAACGGTAACGATCCGTCATAGGGACTCTATGGAGCAGGAGCGTGTTGCCATTGATGATGTAAAGGCGATTATACACAAGGCGGTGGATATGAAGGCCTGGCTTAAAAAGATGGATTAGATTTTATACCCCAACCGAACACTCCCATAATAATTCCGTGCATCGCCCGGATAATAATAGCGTGGTTCACGGCCACCGAAGGCTTGGGTGTTTATGAGGACGGATTGCGCGTAAACGGTATCAAACAGATTGTTGATGCCAAAGTCGATACCAAGGGTGAAATTATCCGTCAGTTTTTTAAAATATCCCATACGTGAGGTAAATACGGAAAACGCATCGCTATCCAAGTCGCCTGCATCGGTCAGCGGAATGGCGCTTACATATTGGTGGGTGGTATTCCAATAGAAATGCTGAAAAAATCGTAATTGTAGTCCCGTTGTGCCCGTAATTTTAGGTACTCCCGTAAGTGCGTTCCCGGAATAGTCAATGCCTTCGTCATTAAATTCAATGAAGCTATGGTCGTTAAAGGCGTAGTTCGCAAAGGGTGCTATCTGTAGGTTCTTTGAAACATCCCAAGTATAGTTCAACCCTAGTTCCAAACCATTATGGCGTGTTTTTCCAGCGTTTCTGCCTACAAATCTGTCCTCGTCTATACGTTCGCCTACCAAGAGGTTATTAATGCTCATTTGATAGAGGGAAATATCTATTTTAAACCTTTTTTGATCAAAGAAAAGTTGGGTGCCCAATTCGTAGTTCGTTCCGGTTTCTTGGGCAATATCGGGATTGATGACGCCATCCGGGGTCAAGGTTTCTTCTACGCTTGGGTTGGAAAACCCGCGGCTGATATTCGCATAGATTTTTTGGTTGTCCGTAAACGCATAGTCTAAGGTCAGATTGGGCAATACAATGGGCTTGAAATTTCTGTCCGCGCTCTTGTTGGCGCTGCCTGGGTTGAACAAGTCTCGGTAGTCATACTGAGTTTTGTTGATGCTAAGGCCCAGTTGTGCTGAAAATTTGGCGGATAACGGGAATAAAAGCGTTCCAAAAGCGTTCCATTGACTCCTAAATTCCTTATTGCGTGCAAATTGGCTGCCTTTTAAACTGCCGTTGCCGTTGTTCTCCTCATATAGGTTTTCAAATTCGTCCCAATCGTATTCGTCCTTAAAGAGTTCGCCACCAAGGTTGTATTGGGCTGCTCTTTCATTTATAACAAATGTTCCCGAGAACCGGGTCCTAAATCCGAATCCTTTCGTAAGTTCCTCCAAAATACCAAAGGGCCTGGCTTCCACTTTATCCAGATAATTATAAAATATACTGGTAGAATTTTGAAACGTATCGTTGAATTGATGCACAAGATTAAGCCCCACCAAGGTGTAGTTGTTTGCCTCAAAACCTTGGGATGCCTTCCAGGTAAATGGGGCTTGTTGCGGGTTTTCGGTAAATGCCGTAGCACCTAGGGAACTTGGTATTTGTGCCGTAAAATCTATATGGTTTACCAGTAAGGAGATGTTGTTCTTTTTGTTTATTTGGTATGAGGTATTCAGGAGTATACCATCCCGTTCAAAATTGCTGTTTTCTCTGTAGCCATCCGTTTCCATATGGCCGTATTGTAATCCTACGCGCAATTTACCGTCATAGTGGTTAAAGGACAGGTTGTTCTTTAGTAGTCCAAAAGACCCCACGGTAAGGTTGTTGGAGAAATTTGTGGAAACGCCCAAGGCTTCCTTTGGGCCTAAAATGATAGCGCCGCCCAAATTGGCGCCGTAGGTGCTTCCTTTAGGGCCTTTTACAACTTCGATCTGACTAAGATTCTCTAAATCAAAAGCTTCTATGGAGGAAAATCCGGAGCCATCGGTTACCGGAATATCGCCATAGTACATACGAAGTTTGTCGGTTCCAAAGAGCGTTCTTGCCCCAATGCCCCGGATGGTAATCCGGTTGGTGTTCAGTGCACCGGAGAGTACATATACTCCCGCAATCTGATTCATTGCGGGCACCATGGAAACCGGACTGTAATTTTGAAAGGTACGGGCCGATATAATGTCCGAAGGAGTAATGCCGGCCACATTTTTCTT
>Ga0136560_1000063_pt1 | contig 38689 bp, 14 predicted proteins | sample AntRauMeHopE1497_FD_104925 | JGI IMG/M metagenome (GOLD analysis project Ga0136560, IMG submission 104925) | Saline lake microbial communities from Rauer Islands, Antarctica - Metagenome Hop E1 #497 | ecosystem: Environmental > Aquatic > Non-marine Saline and Alkaline > Saline | place... | reverse complement strand
GGGGGGGGGGGGGGCGCGGGGGGGGGGGGGGGGGGGGGGGGGGGGGGGGGGGGGGGGGGGGGGGGGCGGAGGGGGGGGGGGGGCGGCCCCGGCGGGTGCGGGCGGCCGGACGAGTCGACCGAGGGCGGGCCCCCGGCCTCGCCGGGCCCGCTCCCGCCCCTGCTGACCCCGCTTCCCGCCCTGGCGAGGAGGTCAGCGTGGGCGGAGGAGGAGAAAGACCGCGCGAGGCCAAAGGCGGAGGCCTGGCGCCCCTGAGGCTCCGCGAACTGTCCCGGGAGGGAGCCGCCGCTGGCGGCCCGGCCGGGGTTGGGGGGGCCCATCGGTCCGCTGCCGACGGAGTTCCCTGAGTCGACCCGGCCCAGGGCGGGGCCTGTGCCGAAGCGAGGGCCGGATATGCCCAGGCCCGTAATGCTGCCGGCGCTGCCAGCGCTGAGGACCGACGCGCCAGAGGGCACGGGGCCGAGGGGGGGGGCGGCGGCGGCGGTGAGGGAGCCTAGCTGCATCAGCGTGGCGGCGGCCGCGGCGCTGTCGCTCTCTGGGCGCAGCCCGCCGGCGGAGGACGGCGGGGCGGCGGCGGCGGCGGCGGCGGCGGACGAGGCGGCCGGGGCAGAGACCGAGATCGCGAGCCCCGCCAGCCTCTCGATCCGTTCCCGGTGGTCGCTGAGCGCCGGGCCGGTGTCCGCGAGCACCGCGGAGCGGGCGGCGGCGTGCCCCCGGTCGCTGGTGAGCAGGTCCAGGAGCTCCGCCGGCTCCTGGGACGTCACCGGCACGCCCAGGTCCTGCTCGATCAGCGCGACGCGCGCGAGCGTCGACGCAGGCGCGGTCCGGCCAAAGTACGAGCGGATGACGTCGCGGGACTCGTTGCCCGCAGCCTCGTGCCCATTCGTCAGGGCGTCGCGGAACTCGTCCCAGCTCCGCGTGCCGGCGGACTCGGAGCCGGCAAGCTTGGCGATGGTCACGTAGACCAGGACCATGGTCTCAAGGCAATCAACGGTCGCCTGACTGAGGTTTGCGGCATCGATCGTGTCCACGGTCTCGGTCGGGGGCTTGGTCAGATTTCGTAGCAGCGAATTGGTGATGGGCCTCAGCTCCGGATGCAGGCCCCGAGCGGCGCGCACGACGTCAGCTCCTGAGCCGACAGCCATGGACGCCGGGCGCACGGTGGGCGGCGGCTCCTGCGAGCAGTGGCCGGGGAACGGTGCCCATGACGCCGGTGAGCCCGGCAGCGAGGCGGCGCGGAGGCCGTGCCCTGGCCTTGCGGCCCAAGCTCGCACAAGTACAGCTGCTAGTCCGAACCCGTGCGCTGCCCGCCCCTCTCCGCGAGAGTGTCTTCGCGCCGGCGCACCATTCACTCTCGCGCGAGCCAAGCCAGGGCGGCCTGCCGCGCCCTCGGCCTCCGATGCCCGGGTTCGGCCGCCTCACCTGAATGAATCCCTTGAGTTCTGCGCGATGGACCTGTGCCGGCGCCGGAGCTCCGCCTTCTGGGCGTCCGGAGCCTCGCTCCGCTTCGAGTGGACGTCGGCCTCGCTGTTCGGGCTGCGGGCGGCCGGCTCTGCATCGAGCAGGTCGGCGGGTTTTGAAGCCCCGTATCACGTCCCGCGGTCCACGACGGGCCAAGTCTGCGCTCCGGCTCGCATGGAGCCAGACCAGCGCGCGGGTTCCGCGAGGCGGCTGGCGGCTCCGCCCTCCATGCCGACGGAAGCGGGGGTGGCCGCGTCATCGACGGCCTCGGGGCGTGCAGGGGCGTCCTCATCGTCATCGGCCCAGAAAGGAGCGACAGGCTCAGGGCGCACGAAGGTGTCCCTGGGGCAGGGGCGCTCGCTGATGGTGAGGCGACCTGAGGCCGAGTGTTCGGCCCGGGACGCGGGACTCTCGGCATTTGCTTGTCTCCCCGAGGCTTAGCGGCCCGCACGTCGGCCATGCTGGCCGCCTGACATCGGCATGCCAACGCGACGCTCGCTGCGCTTCGCCCCCGGCCCGCAGGCGTGGATGAGGCTGTCTGCGATGACGGACAACCTGACGTCGCTGCCTGCGGACCACCCGCGCAAGTGGAACAGCGCCGAGGTGGCGCGGCACAACCGGAGGGGTGACTGCTGGATGTCGATCCGCGGCAAGGTGTACGACGTGACGGCGTACACGGAGTTCCACCCGGGCGGCGCCGAGGAGCTGATGCGCGGCGCCGGCCTGGACGCGACGGAGCTCTTCGCCGAGGCGCACGCCTGGGTCAACTACGAGGCCATGCTAGAGTCCAGCCTGCTCGGTGACCTGGACGAGGCGGCGCCGGACCACGGCACCGCCGGGGGCGCGCCGGAGGACCCCGCGCCGGTAGCCGCTGCCGCCGCTGATGCCGGGCGCCGGGACGACGACGGCGCGGCGCCGGGGCCGGCCCACGCGTCCGCCGCGGCCCCTCCTGCCGCGCCGCCGTCCCTGCTCGGCCGCCGGTCCGACCCCGCCTCGGCCTCGGCGTGGCACCCCCTCCGGCTCGTCTCCAGGATGCCTCTCGCGAGGCCCCGCTGGCCCCCCGGCGCCGCCTCCTCGCCCCTCGCCCCGCCCCCGCCCGCGGCGCCGGGGGCCGCCCCGTGCGAGCTCTTCCGCTTCGAGCTACCCTCCCCCGAACACACCCTCTGGCCAGCCGACGACCCCGCCGGCGCGCACCTGCAGGTCAGGGTGCGCCTCCCCGCCGCGGCAGACCCGGGCGACGCGGCCAGGCGCGCCGCCTCGGGCCAGCTGGTCGCCGCCCCCGGCGCCGAGTCCGTCACCCGCGAGCTCACGCCAGTGTCCACCCCGTCGACCGCCGGGGTCCTCGACCTCGCCGTCAAGCTATACCCCCGGGGCCGCATGGGACGGGTCCTGGCCGGCGCCCGGCCGGGGGACGTGGTGGAGGTCCGTGGCCCCAGGGGCCCCTTCGCCTACCGCCGCGGCAGAGCCGACGTCGGCGGGGCGCGGGGCGTCAAGGTCGGTGCGCTCCTCCTCGCGGGCGGCGGGTCAGGGGTGACCCCCGCCCTCCAGCTGGCCCGCGCCGCCGCGCTGGACCCGCTGGACGGCACCCCCGTGCACCTCCTCGTCTGCCACTCGTCCCCCGGCGCCTCCATGCTCGTCCCCGAGGCCGAGGCCCTCGCGGCGGCCCACCCGGACCAGGTCAGCGTCGCCGTCGCGTACTCCACGACGCCCGGCGCGGCCGAGGACGGCAGCGGCGCCGCCGTCGTGACGGTGAGGCCAGGACGGCCGGGCACCGCCGCCGTCGTCCGGGCGCGGATGTCAGCGGCGCTCCTGAGCGCGGCGTGGCCCGCCGCCGCGGCCGACCACGTCGTCTGCTGGTGCGGGCCGCACGGCTTCAACCGGGCCGCCGACGCGGCGGCGAGGGAGCTCTTCTATGTCGCGGGCCGAATGCACGAGTTCTGAGCTGCGATGGCCGCCGGAGCGCCGGAATGAGGCGCGCCCCGGAGCCCGAAACGAGAGCCGGCAAAGCCCTGCCGACACCCGCCACCAACAACACCCGGCGCCCGCACTCGGCCACGGCCGGCAGCCGCGGGGGCCCATGAGGCCCGTGACGTTCCTGGTCCTGTCGGCCGTCGCGACGGCGGCGATCGCGCTGGCGGTGGGGAGCCTGGTCGGCTCGAGCGTGGGCAGCTCGTCCCTGGCCTTCAACGCGCCATCCCCTCCCGACCACGATACATACCACGTGCTCATCACCGGGTGGGGCCCGTTCTTGAACTTTTCTTTCAACCCGAGCATGCACCTGGCGCTGCACATGAAGGGGCGGTGCACCGAGGAGCGCACCGAGAACCCGTGGGCGACCTTCAGGGTATGCTGGACGGGCATCGTCCTGCCCGTCAACCGCACCGGAGTGATGGTTGTCGAGGACATGCTCAAGCGCGGGGTCCGGTACGACGCGATCCTGCACACCGGGCTCGAGAACGTTGCAAAAGGGCTCAAGCTTGAGGTTGTGGCCGCCAACTTTCGCGCCAACGACACGGGCGGCCCCTCGACGCACCCCGCCATCAAGGGCTCGCCGTTTATCGAGCCGACGACCGCCCACCTGGGCAGGCTGGCCATCTCGAGGTGGGTTCACGACGATCCGTACCACGGGCCTCACCATGACCTGTCGCGCTTCGACGCGTCGCGCCATCTGGCCGCCGCCTCCGGGGAGTCCGCATGGGCGAAAACGGCGGTTCAGGCAGACCTGGCTTCGGGTGAGCTCGCGCGGTGGGCGTCGCCGGCGGCGCCGAGCAGCTGGAAGGACATCAACGTCACCGACCGCTGGTCCAGGGACGCCGGAGAGTACGTGAGCCGGGCCCGGATTCGGCACCGTCCGACTATCATGCCATGCCTAGCCGTGCGCTAGCAGCAGCGGCTGCCCGATTGCGGCCCCGGCAGGCCGCTGCGAGCGCGCAAGCCAATCCCCTGACACGCTAGCCCACCCCATTGCTTGCCGCCCGCAGTACTGCAACGAGCTGCTGTATCGCTCGGTTCGTTTCATTCGGGACCGGCGGGTGCTGAACGCCCGGGGCTCGCTGCTCCCGGCGATTTTCATGCACCTTCCGAACAGCAGCGAGTCCACGCTCGGCGAGAACGCGTTCATCGCCCGCTCGGTGGCGTCGCGGCTGCTCCTCTCGCTGGAGGACTCGGCGCGCGACGCGAACGAGAAGGGCATGGTCCGCTTCGCCGCCGGGTGGTTCGCCGCCGTCGGCGTCATTGCCGTGGGCCTGGCGCTGTCATGGGGGGTGGCGCTCGGCTCGGTGTGCGACTTTGGCCTCGCCGGGCAGGGGAGGGCGCTGGAGGACGACTATGACGACCTGGACGGCGGGGAGGGCGGCCGGTACGGCGGCCGGGGCGGCGGGTCGTCGGGGCGTCGGTGCGGCGGCTGCTGCTCCTGGCTGTCGCAGCCGTGGAACAACGACGCGGCGCCGCAGGACGCCGACGACGACGCCGACGCGGAGGACGACGACCTGGACGAGGCCACGGCGGCGAGCTCCCTCGGCGGCGACGCGTACCTCCTGGGGGGCGGGGCCTCCTCCTCGGGCGGCGGCCGCGTGCGCCACGCCGTCTCGAGGGGGTCCGCGCGCGCGTGGGCTGTGGGGGGCGCGGGGGAGGGGCGGGGCGCCGGGTCCCTGCAGCGGCCAGACGGAAGGGGCGCGTCGGGGCGCCGCGGCGCAAGCCTTGCCAGCGCCCCCGCCGACGGGTCCCTCCTGGGCGACCCGTGAGCCTTGCGAGGGCCCGCGCCGGTCGGTTGCGCGGTGTGAAAGGCGCCCGTCCTTGGGACGGCTCGGTCTCGCGAGTCTCTGCCAAACCCGAATTTCCGGCGCCCGCACTCCACCCCGGCCCACACGCCGAGAATGGCCCGTGTGACCGCGGCACGCGTAGCGACTGTGCTTCGTTCCGACTCTTCCGGCCTTGCTACCGCCGGCGAGTGGCTTCGCGGGGGCAAGTGCGTGGCATTTCCGACAGGTGAGAGGCTTCCGGCCGTGCGGCCCAGGCGCCCAGCGCCGCCCCGTGCCCGATGCGAAGCGACCTTGGCGCGTCTGGTCATGGTAGACTCTGTGCCCGCCGCGTTCGCCGCGCTCGCAGAGACGGTCTTCGGGCTCGGGGCCAACGCGCTCGACGAGTCTGCGGTGCTCCGCGTGTTCGAGTACAAGGGGCGGCCGCTGACGGACCCGCTCATCGTGCACGTGCTCACTCCCGCGGAGGCCCGCGTCCTGCTCAAGCTCGATGATGAGGCCGCCAAGCTCTTCGACGCGCTGGCCGCCGCCTTCTGGCCCGGGCCGCTCACGCTCGTCGGCCCGGCGGCGGACGTCATCCCTGGTCCGGGTGAGTGATGCCCCGGCCGCCCGTACCGTGAGCGGCTGCGCGTCGCTGGGGGCGTTGGGGTGCCAACCTGTTTGTGCTGCTCGCCCTCCTCGCCCTCCGGCCCCGCGCAGTGACGGCCGGAACCGGGTTCGTCGGTGTCCGCGTGCCCGCGCACCCGACGGCCCGGGCGCTGCTCGAGGCGGCGCGGGTGCCTGTGGCGGCGCCCTCCGCGAACCGGTTCGGTCACGTGAGCCCGACCAGCGCGGCTCACGTGCTCGCGGACCTGGGGCACTGCCCCATCGCCGTGGTCGACCCCGGGGGCCACGGAACCACGTGCGACGTGGGAATCGAGTCCACCGTGGTTGGGCTGGGCGTGGGTGGCACCGACCTCAGGGTCTTCCGGCTCGGGGGTGCGCCCCTGGCAGAGCTGTCGGCATGCGCGCGCCGCGCGGGCCTGGAGGTGACCGTCAGGCTGGTAGGGCGGGCCGACCAGTCGCAGGGCGCCGCGCCCGAGGACGACGGGGAGGCCGACGCCCCGGGGGAGGCCGGCCCTGACGCCCGGGGGCCCGGGGCCGAGGCCGAGGCCGAGGACGGCGACGGGGAGGCGCTCGAGGCCCCCGGGCAGCTGCTGACGCACTACGCTCCGGACGTCCCGGCCGCGCTGTGCGCGTGGGCGCGCCCCCGGCGAGCCGCGGCGGCGGGGGCCGGCGGCGGCGCGGCGGCGTCGTCCCCCGCGGGGGCGTGCCTCGTTCCGCTCCGGGGCTGCCGCGCGCCTGCCGCGGCGCTTGCCGACACGGTGGTGCTAGACCTGGGGGGTCACCTCCGCCGCGCCGCCGGGACCGCCGCTGGGGGCGACGCCGGGACACAGCTGCCGGCGCTGGCCTACAGGTCGCTCGACGACCCCGCGTCCGACTGGGGCGACGGGGCGGGGGCCGACGGCCGCCGGGCGGGGGAGGCCGCGGCCACGAGCCCCGCGGAGGCTGTCGCCATCTCCCGGCGAGCCGTGTTTGCCTCGCTGCGGTGGGCGGAGGCCGTGCCGGGGGCGCGCGTGGTGCTGCTCTGCGACCCGCTGGCCGTGCCGGGGTGGAAGGGCGTGCCGGGAGCCGACGCGCTCCGCGATCGGCTCTTCCGGGCGGCGTCGGGCGGCTTCGCGGGACTGAGCATGGGACAGGCCTGAGCGCAAGCTCGAGGCACCACCCGCAAGGCCGGCCGCCCGTGCAGCAAGCAGGAGCCCCAGAAATCGGACCCGGAGACGAAGGGACGTACCGTGCGCGTGCGTGAAGCGTGGGTTCGCAATGTGGTTGTTGGGCCATCGGTGAGAGGCGCAGAGGCACCAACGGTTGCGCGGCTGACTCACACGCCGGCGCGCTTTCGGAGCAAGCTCAGGAGCCGCGCAAACGTCGGGGTCCGGGCGTAGCCGTACCACGACCCGAGAGTGGTGGCCACAACAACGGCGCTCACGCCAGTGACGATGCCCCCGCCCGCTGCTCCCATGAGCCCCGCGCCGTTCGCCAGGGCCAGCGACACCAGGCCGACCTGGGCCGCCATGTTCGCCTTGGACAGGCGGGACGGCGTCACCTGGAATGAGTCCCCGCGGGTCGTGGAGAAGAAGGGCGCGTCGGCCGGCTTGGTCAAGCCACGGTACAAGAACCCCGCCACCACCAGGCCCACGTCGCGGGACACGATGACCCCCGTCACCAGCGGGGCGATGTGGCCCGTCGCCGCGAGCGAGAGCGTCGCCCCGGCGATGAGCAGCTTGTCCGCCACGGGGTCCAGAAAACTGCCGAGCACGCTCGATTGCCCGGGCACGGCCCGTGCAATCGCGCCGTCCGCCCAGTCCAGTGCGCCCGACACGACAAACAGCCCGCAGGCTGCCGTCATCTGGTCGTTGAGAACCAGCGCGCAAAGCGGGATTGTCGAAGCCATCCTCGCGACGGTCAGGATGTTCGGAATCGTCCCGAACAGCGTCTCCCGCCGCGCGTCTTCGGAAGACATGTTCCCGGTCGGAAGCCGGAGCATGTCATCGTCCTCCTCGCGGGCGTCGCCGGCGCTGGTTGCACCAGCGGCTCCACTCCTTGCGCTAAGGGTTCCCTGATGCCCAGACCCTGCGCGGCAGTCTGCCCTCTCGGGGGCCGGCACGTGTCGTTCAGGCCCTGAGTGCGGCCCGGCTGGCCCTTGCCACCATTGCGGGAGCGAAGGGAGTCGGCTCGGCCTGGCAGCCGCCGTCGATGCTGTGGCCGAGGCTTTCAGCACCTTACCCCAGGCCCGGGCCCGCACCGGCATGCTCGGGGGCTGTTGAGCGCGCGGCCTTGTGGCGTCGTGCGACTGGCAGGCACCGTTTACGGAGCGTTGCAGGGGCAGAGCATCACTTGGCGGGCCGTCACCGTTCGCCGGCGCCACCGCCACTTCACGCCCCTGTCGCAGGAACAAAAGGATCATGGTTGAGCTCGAGCTCATTGCTGCCGCGTGGGTTTGCACCCTTCTCATCCTTCTGGGCATCGGCACATCCATGTTCCGGCTGTCGGGCGCCTACTCTTCCAAGGGACCCGGGACCACCGACCCGGACTCGATGCCCGCTGCTATCCAGAGGGCGCACGGAAACCTGGCAGAGTGGGCCGGAGCCTTCAGCACCCTCTGCGTGCTCAGCAGCAGCATCGGGCTCGGAAGATCCGGAATCCTCGCCGACGTTGCGGGCTACCTGGCCGTCATCGCCGCGGCCGGCGTGACCCTTCACCGTGCCAGCATGATCGTGTTCGGACAGCGTCAGTTCCACTGGAGCAAGATGCTCGGGTTCTCCTGCTTCTACCTCGGCATGACCTTCCTAGCCGTCCGTGTGATGGTCAGCCTCGCAACCGGCGCCAGCGTGGGCGGATTCGCGTGAGCATGCATCGGCCCCGTGCCCCTGTGCGCCCGGCAACCCCGCTGCGGTCCTGTCCCGCGCTGCCCTCACACTTGTGCTGCTGGGATTTGATCACCTGTGAATCGCGCCCCTGCCCCGCACTCAGCCAGCGTGAAGCCGCACCCCGCACAGCGAAAACCGGCTATGTCGGCGGCATCATCCCATGTCGACACTGTCAGGGGCGTGGCAGGGTCTGCGGTCAGACGCGTTCTCGGGGAGCGCGTCGAGAAGGTCGGGCTGTACCGCCGCGAGCTCCTGAAAGGGCGCGCCTTCTGGGGCAACGTGAGCCTCGAACCTTGGTGGGGCCAACGCGCTCTTTGAGCGACGCGTTGGTCCGGTGACGGCCGACGTTGCCCGCCAACCGTCATAATTGCTCGGCCTCCGGGAAGCCACCGCGTGGCAGCTCGTGGCCATGCGCTTTCTGTTTGCTTGCAACGTCCGCGCGCGCAGGACGCGTCGTTCTGGCGCCAGCTGTGCTTCCGCATGGCGAACAGCCACCCGGTGCTCAGCACGTGCCTGGCCCACCCTAAGCACCCGCTGTCGCGGTGGGAGCGGCTCATGATTCTGATCATGACGCAGGTGCTTCAGTTCGCGGCGGCCGCGTACCTGAGCGAGGCGTTCGGCGATGCCGAGACGCGCCAGCCCGCGGCGGCCGGCATGGCCTTCGTGGCCGGCCTGGTCGTGTCGGTGTTCATGAGCCTGCTGACCACGGTGCTTCTGCTCCTCGTGACGGCCGACGACCGTTGCTGCGGCTCCCGCGAGGGCGGGGCGTGCCGCTGTGCGATGCAGTGCTGCAGCTGCGGCGCGCTCTGGGTCACGGCGGCGCTCTGCGTCCTCCTTGGCGCCGGGGTCATTGTGCTGGTCAGGGCCGTGGGGCGTCTGCCCGTGGAGGCGCACGCCGTCGTGTACGTGTGGTCGTTGGCACAGTCGCTGACCGTCACTTTCGTGGCTATGACGTCGGTGTTCTTCGCGCTGCGCTGGCGCAGGGAGGCGGCGGACGCCTCGGCGATGCAGGCCGTGCACGAGAAGACGGCAGCCGCGCGCGCGAGGGAGGAGGCCGAGGAGGACACCGAGGCCGGCTCCCCGGGCCGCGCGCTGTCGGCCCCCGCGGCCGCCGACGTGACGTCTGGGAGCGTCAGCGGCGACGCGGGCGTGGAAGAGGGCACGGGGTCCGGGGCGGCGGCCAGCGAGGCGGAGGCCGAGGCCGCGGCGGCGGCCGGCCTTGTGGGGCGGCTCGGCGGCATTGCCCGGTCTACCGCGTCACACGTCAAGGCGCGGACGGCCGGCGCCGTGACGCATGCCAGGGCCGCGACGGCCACGGTCGCCGCCAGGGCTGCGGCCGTGGTGTGTCAGAACCCAGCCGCACGGCGGGGGAAGCCCGTGACGACCGTCACTCCCGCATTCCCGTTCTCCTTCGGTGAGCTGCAGAGGTGGGGCGCGGGCGAGGCCATCGACGGCATGGACGAGCCGGCGGCCGCGCCGGCGGCGGCGACGCTCGCCTCGGTGGCACCCGAATGAGCGTCAGCCCGCTGCGGGCCGCCAGCGGGCGGTGACACGGGCGAGGGCAGCGCTGCCGGTGGGGCGGCGGAGCGTCCGGTCAGAGGGGTCGGGTCCGTCCCGCGCGCCGGGGCGTGAGCGGGTGTCGCTGCAGCGCGGCGGACGGGTGTCCGGTCGTGGCTCGTGTCTCGCAATGGCCGACGCCACACAATCTCTCAACAGTGCACCGATGCCCGGGCGCGTGTGCCTTCCCGCGGCCTCGAAACGCCCGGTAGCGGCGAGGGCTGCACACCCCTGAGCGGCATCGCTCACGGCTTGCGGGGCGTGGGGCCGCAGGCCGCAGCCCACAGCCCCCCGTCCGCTCCCGTGGCCTGCGCCCCGGTGCCGCCTCCCGGCTCTGCCAGGGCGGCCCACGCGCCTGCCGCCTCGGCTGCGGCGTACAGCGAGGTGGGCCGGCGCGCGTGCAGCGACCACGCGCCGCCGCCGCCGCCGCCAGCGTCGCTCGTTGCGCCGTCGTGGAGCTGCAAGAGGCGAGCGAGGGCCGCCGCCGCCGCGGCTGCGGCCCAGGGCCGGCCTTTGACGATGGACGTGCCGGCGTCGGCCGCGCGCACCACCACCGAGCAGGGCCCCGAGGAGCCGACCCACGCGGCCGGCTCTGCCGGCTCTGCCGGCGCCGGCTCGACGACGACCCGGATGGCGGCCCCGCCGGGGAGGGGGAGGTCCACGGCGGGGAGGCTGGGGCACGTGCCGTCGTCTGCCGGGGCGGGCGGCATGCCGCCCAGGACCGTGGCTGCCCTGGCCCGGGCTGGGTCTCGCACGGCAGCCTCGTCGACGCAGGCCGCGGTGAGCAGGGCCAAGCCCCGGCCCGACCCGCCGCCCGCCCTGCTCAGGAGCCAGAGGCAGCCCAGCGCTCCCGTCCCCGCCGCGGCGGCCTCGGCCCCGACAGCGTCCGCGGCCCGGAGAGCCGCCCTCCCCTCCGCCTCCGCCGCCCACGACACCCCCGCCTCCATCACCGCGATGGATGTCGCCACAGCCCCGAGCACGGCCGCGGCGCCCGTCATGTCACCGCCCGCCGTCACCCGCCCGACGGCTCTGCCGACGACGACGACGTCGGCGGGGTCCGACGATGTCAGCGCTGGCGCCGTGCTCGCCTCGCCGAGGACGTCGACGCGGACCCTCCACGGGCTCTGCAGCGTCCTCCAGGCGTCGGCGCTCCGCACCGACGGCTGCAGCGAGACGCGGCCCCCTGGGGACGACGCCAGGGCAATGAGGGCGACGGAGGGGACCGGGTCCGAGGGGGGGATGCCGCCCCACCGCGCCACGGCCACGGGGGCGTCGCCGGGTGCCCGGTCTCCGGGGCGCGTCGCGGCCGCCGCCGCCGCCGCCGTGGCTGGCGACCACTCCCCCGCCGCGTCGGCTAGGCGCTGGGAGAGCGGTGTCTCGAAGGGCAGGCCGGCCGAGGACGGCGAGGACTCAGGCCGGAGGCGCGCTGCGACGATGGCCTCTGCCGCCGCCACCCAAGAGGACGACGGGGAGGAGGAGGAGGAGGGCGGCAGCGCCCCCAGCGCCACCGCCGCCCCGAGACCCCGGGGCCCCTCCCCGCCCGCCGCCGCCCCCCCCCACTGCAGCAGCGCCGTCGCGTATTCTCGCAGCGTCGGCTGCCGCCTCGGCTCCCCGTCTGACGTCACGGTGCACCCGGCCAGCAGCGTCTCGCGCGCGCCGTCCACTAGCGAGCGCACCGACGCCGCGGCCACGGCGGGGGCGACCACCCCGCCGGGCCATCTGCCGGCCAGATCCGCGGCGGCGAGCAGCCAACGCGACGACGATGCCGCCCGCGCCCGAATCCCTGAGGCGGCCTTCCGCAGCCGAGATGCGCAAGATGTCAGGATCTCGCGACGGCGAAGCGCCGCGACCTGGCGCTCGCTCGCCTCGATGGCGCGGCCCGTGGTCGAAGCCTCGGCCGAAGCCGAATCCGACGATGCCGGCGCCGGTGCAGGGAGCTCCACGCGCACGATTTCCACATAGTCGTGCTTTGGAGCGTGCGCTAGGTCCAGGAGCTGCCTGACTCCCTGCCGGGCCCCGCGGCCGGTTCCTGTGCGCCAGATGGCGTCTTCGAGCGCCACGAGCTCCCGGTCCGCGTGGCGTAGCTGAGCCGACGCCCCCCGGACCTGCTCCTGGTGCTTCCTGACTGCTGCCGCGCGCTCGTCCTCGCGGACGGACACTGATCTGGTGGAGAGCGCGTCCGCGTCGGCGGACAGGCTGGCGCTGGAAAGCAGCCGGTGGACGAGCAGCTCGTACCTCTGCATCGCAACCACATCTTCAGGGTCGTGCGGCGCGGGGGCAGCCGCCATGGTGCAATGGAGGCACTCGTGTGTGCGCGCCTCCAGGGGAATGTCCGCAGGCGCTCTGCGCCGCCTCTCGCGTGCGCAGTCCGCGCGCACCACACGTCGCGCCACGGCGTGCAGCCGGACCGTCCGATGTCTATGGAGATTCGGGACGATGCTGCGCCGTGAGCGGGCCCGCGCGTGCGGCGGCAACCCTTGCCGTTGAGTGGCCTTTCGAACGAGCTGCGGCCCCGCCCCGCCGCCGGGCTGATGAGTGCTGCCCGTCTTTCCCCTCGCAGCGGAGAGGTCGTCGGCAGCATCATGATGGCGCCAGAGGCAGAGCGGATCATCGAGGACCTCCGGTCGTTCCAGCTGCTCGAGTACGGCAGCGAGGCGTGAGTCCACAGGCCGGCGCCGCTCGCATTCCAGCCGCGGCTCGTGCTGCCATCGTACCTCATGGTTGCGTCGCCGGTGCCGCGCAGTTGGGTGGCCCAGCACCAGGAGCTCGAGCGGCTCAACGCCCAGGCCCACGTGAACGCCCGGAACAAGTCCGACCCGTTCGTCCTCGAGGCGCTGATCACGTTCGACAAGCTCTCCACCATCGTCGAAATGCTCGTCACCGCGGAGACGTGGATCGACCGTGTCTTCCCGAGGCTGCAGGCGTCCGGAAGCATCCCCGACGACTGCTCGATGCGCGCTTACTACATGGTGAGCCGCCCGTCTGCGCGCCTCTCTGGGCGGAGGTTGCTGGGGCGAGGCGCCGGGCCGTCCTTGGAGCGCCCGCCCGCCGACACGGGGCATGGCGTCAGCCCGTCCCACCGTTGCCCCCACCCCCCGCTCCCTCCCCCCCGCAGCTCTACCACGAGGCTCTGCTGGTGAACCTTCTCGAGTGCCTGATGTACCACTCGTCCGCCGTGGAGGCGCTGGACGACGCTGTGGTGGACCTGGTCGATTTCGTGGCGAGGCGGATGGGCTCGCTGGCGGGCCGGTCGGCGCGGCTGCAGCGCAGGGCGAGGCAGCGGCGGCGCAGGGAGCGCAAGGCCCGGGACGCGGCGGCGTCGGCGGCGGCGGCGGGAGGGGGAGGAGGAGGAGGGGGCGAGGCCGCGGCGGCGGGGACGGCAGCCGCCGAGGGGGAGGAGGAGGAGGACGAGGAGCAGGAGGAGGAGGACGACGTCAGGACGGCGGAGCAGCTCCGAGCGGCGGAGGAGGACCCACAGGCGGTGACACGGTCGCTGCGGCGGCGCGGCCGGGCGATCCGGCTTCGGGTCGGGGTTGCGTGCGTGGGCGTCCTTCGCTACCTGGCTGAGCACGCCGCCTCGCTCCCCCTCGCCGGCGTGGTGCGCATGGTGGAGACGCACGACGTCATCCTCGGGCTGGTGCCGCTCATCGAGAACCCGCCCTGGGCGCGCAAGAGCCGCAGGCCAGAGGCCTCCCTCCCGGAGGGCGACTCGGGCTGGGAGAAGCTCATCGACCACCGCTGGACGCCGGTGGCGCGGTCTGACCTCCTGCGGCTGACGCAGGCCGAGGCCCAGGCTTGGATCGCGCTCCACATGCTGCTCGCCCACGACGACGTCCGCGGCCGCTGGCCCATGCACAGCTACCGCAAGGCCACGCTGATGCGTGTCAGGCGGTACCTCAACCCGGTCCTGCTCGACCAGCTGCCCCCGCTCGCCGGCCTGCAGCGCTTCCTCGACGAGTCCGCCGTGACTGACGCCCCCGCGGCCACCGCCGACGGCCTCGGCCGCCGCGTCCTGCTCGAGGCGAGCCCCGCGCTCACTGAGGGCGTGCACGCCGCAGCAACGGGGGCGGGGCCGGTGCGGGAGCGCGCGGCAGAGATCTTGCGGGAGCGGGCGGCGGCGGAGGGGCGGCCGGCCGACGAGGCCGTGTCCGCAGCCGCGGACGACGACAAGGATGCGGCGGTGTGGGACGCCGTGGCCGAGGCCAGCGCCCGCGCGTGCCTTGGGGTCAAGGACCGCGACAGCGCAGCGCTCAAGGCCATGGCAGGGCTGTACGAAGCCGACGCCTTCAGCGGCCTGGTGGACCCCACAGCGGGGGACGCAGCGGGGGGCGGCGGCGGCGGAGCCGCCCTGTCGTCAGAGGACGAGGCGGCGGTGCTGGAGGCGGCGGAGCGGATGCTGCAGGCCGACGACGGGGGCCGAGGCGGCGCGGCGGCGGCGGCGGCTGCGGCGGCGGCGGCTCCGGTCCGGGCGGCGGCGTCCGCCCCGGTCAAGCCCCGGCTCATCGAGGTGGTGGACGAGATGGACTGAGGCGCGCGCACCGGGGCCGTGCCAGGCGGTGCGTGGGTGGCATCAGAGCAGCGTGTGTGCAAGTGCCGGTTCGCGGGGCGCGCGCGCGCTCAGGCGGCAGGCGTTGGCAGTAGCGGGACCACACTCGAGGGGCAAAGCCGGGCGCACGGCTTGCGGGGAAAACGCGATCCATGGTCACTTGGGTCCGGGCCTCGCCTGCTGGCGCATGGGGCTGCTCACGAAGGAGGAAGGGTCCGTCTCGCTGTGGCCGGGAGAGTCCTTGGCGGCCGATTGCACGCTCGCGGCCTTGTGGCCGCGGTGGCTGCCGCAGTGGCAGCGCCCTGTGGCGAGGCAGAACACGCCGGCGATGGCGGCGATGACGGCGATCCCGCCGCCGGCGGCGAGTCCGGCGATCACGCCGACGTCGGGGTCCTGGGCGGAGCTGCCGGACCCGGACTCGCCCGAGGGTGCCTGCGGGCTGGGCGAGGCTGAGGCGGCCTGTCCTGACGACGTGCGGGGGGCGGGCGAGGCGACCGGCGAGGGGGTAGGCTGGGCCGCATCGGGGCCGGCGCCCGCTGCGAGGGCGGCGAGGCCCACGGCATCGGCGACGCAGCGGTCGCCGTCACGGTACCACCCGCCGGCGCAGGCCTCGCAGGCTGTGCCGTCGTAGCCCGAGAAGCACCGGCACGTTCCGGCGACCTCGGAGCAGGCGCCACGGCCGGAGCAGGCCGAGCCGCCGGCGGTGGCGGCCGGGCACGGCTGCAGCACGATGGGGCAGTCGGCAGGGCAGCACGTGGCGGCAGAGCCGGCGGCAGAGCCCGCGGAGCATGCCTCGCCCGATTCGCAGGCCCCGTTGCCGCAGAGGCCTGCCACGGACACGACGCCGACGCCGACGGCGGGGGACCCGGGGCGGGCTGCCGCGAGCACGGCGCGAGCCTCGAGCTCCCGGCCGCTGAGGCCGGCGGACGCGGGGGCTGAGATGGTCACGGTGACGGCCTGACCGGCGGCCTGCAGGGCGCGGCGACCGGGGGCCGCGGCGGCCGGCGCCACGGTGGAGCCGGTTCCGGCGAGGGAGAGCGCGTCGGCGACGTCAGCGGCCACGAGCTGCGCGCGTGCGTCGGCGGACGAGGTACCCAGGGCCGCGGCGGCGCCCCCCGCTGCCGGGACGGCCTGGGCCCGGGCCTCGATGCCGCAGGCGCCGACGCCGCCGCAGACGCCGCACGCGTCCACCTCCCGTCCGGGCTGGCAGCACAGGCCTGCGGCGTCGAGGGAGCCGCGACAGCAGATTCCCGAGGCGTCGACAGCGCGCCCGGTTCCGCCGCAGATGCCGCACGCGTCGAGGACGCCGTCGCCGCAGCAGGCGCCCGCGGAGTCGAGGGTGGCGTTGGCGCCCGCGCAGCAGGCGCCCGTTCCGTTCACCACGCCGCTGGGGCAGCACGCCCCGTCGCCGTCCGTGACGGCCGAGGCGCAGGAGGCGAGGCTGGTGTTGCAGCGGCGGCCGCCCCAGCCGGCGGGGCAGGAGCAGGCGCCGTCAGAGGCGCACTGACCGCGCGCGCAGACCACGCCGCCGCACCCGTCAGAGCACTCGCGCCGGCAGGGCCGCGTCGCCGCGGGCGCCGCAGCCTCGGGGCACCTGCCCCGGGCGGCAGCGAACCCGTCGGGGAGGGCGCAGCGCACGGACCTGGACTGGCTTCCGAACGCGCAGGGGGCGGCGGCGTCGCACGCGCCCCAGGCTCCCGCCTCCCACGAGGGGTCGGGGTCGGCCGCGCAGGCGCCGCCGCTGCAGGCGCGGGTGGCGGGCGGGGCTTCGGAGGCGGAGCACAGGGACGCGTTGTCGGCCCTCGCGGAGGCGAGGAGGGCGGTGTCGGGCAGCGCTGACGTCACGAGGACGCAGCCGACGTCGCGGGTGGTGGCGCAGGCGGCGGAGCACGCCTCCCAGGGGCCCACGGCCCAGGAGAAGGAGCTGCAGGGCGCGTCGGCGACGGCAGCGTCGCAGAGGCGGACCGAGGGGGGGCGGGCCTGGGCGCCGCACCTGCCGTCGGGTGCCGCAGCGCCCCGGGAGGACATGCAGGCGACCTGGCGGCGCTGGGTGCGGCGGCCGCAGGACCCCGAGCAGGGCTGCCAGTCCGCCGACGTCCAGGAGAACGTCTCGCATGCCGCGGCGGCGCAGGCAGCGGTGGTTGGGGTGGTTGCGGCGGCGGGGCAGTCGGTGAGAGCCGCCGCGGGCGAGCCGTCGGGGCCGAGGCAGGCGAGGGTGCGAGAGCGGGCGCCGGAGCCGCCGCAGGCGGCCGAGCCGGCGGCACCCGCGCCGTCGCTGACGACGCAGGCGGACCAAGCGCCGACGAGGAGGCGCGGGGAGGCGTCGGCGGCGGCGCCCTCGCCGCAGCTGGCGGGGCCGAGGCAGGCGCGGGAGGTCGCGGGGAGGGCGAGGCCGGCGGCGGCGCAGTCGGCGGGGGAGGCCGACGCGGCGAGGCGCGCGGCGCCCGAGGGGAGGGCGAGGACTGCCGCCGGCCGGGCGAGAGCGTTGAGGTAGGCACTGCTGGCGGCGCAGCCGAGGAGGAGGGACTGGGTGCCCTGGCCGCCGCAGCGGGCGGAGCAGGTCCCGTTGGGGGTGGTGGTGTAGGCGCTTGCGCGGGTGACGCGCTCGACGTTGCGGGAGCACGTGACGGCCGGGACGGCGGGGGAGGCCGCGGCCGCGGGGTCGTAGACGAGGGCGAGGAGGCGGGAGGAGGCGGCGGGGAGGGCCGAGGACCGGAGGGTGACGACGAGGCGGCGGCGGCGGGCGGCGCGGTCCGCGGACGACGTGGCGTCGTCGACGACGCCGGCCGAGGCGGGGGACTGGCCCGTGATGGCGGCGACCGCGGACCAGCCGTCGGGCGTCGCCGAGGCGGTAAGACCGAGCGCGGCGGCGGCCGCGGCGCGAGGGCCCTCCGCGGTGCACAGGGCGGCGACGGCGGCTGCTGGGGCCGCGACGACTCGGACGGTGGCGGCGTCCGACGCCCCCGTGACCACGAGCTCTGCCGTGTGTGCCGCCCCGAGGACGGCGACGGCGCCTCCCGAGGTGAGCTCGAGGACCGAGGCGGCGGGGCCGGCAAAGTCGGCCGACGGGGGCGCCGAGAAGGACGCCCCCACGACCTCCACCACGACGGGCTCCGCGGACAGGGTCCAGCGCCAGCCGAGGCCGCGGACGACCGTCGGCCTCGCGGCGGCCCGGGCGGAAAAGGGCGCGAAGGAGCGCGGCGCGAAGCCGCGGGGCGCCGGGACGGGGTCGGCGGCCCTCTGGCCGTCACCGACGGCCCAGGCCCGGACGGGGACGAGGGACCCGACGGGGCTGGTCTCGGGCTCGACGACGGCGGCAGACGTGGTGTCGTCCGCGGCGACGGGGAGCCACCCGACGGCGTGGGTGACGGTGCTGTTGGGGCTGCCGGGGCCGTCGGAGCGGCCGAGGAGGTAGAGGTACCCGTTGGTGCGTGACTCGCGGACGACGGCGACGATGCGGGCGTCGCCGATGACGCCGAGGAAGGCGGACAGGGCACGGATGCTCTGCTTGGGGCGGAAGGCGCCGGCTGTGACGAGGCCAGACCGCTGGAATACGCCGGCGCCGTTGTCGTTGAGGTTCGCGTAGAAGAACCACGACGCGCGCTCGTAGCCCCAGCGGCTCGCGAGGAGCAGGCCGCGGACGGCGTACAGGGCCTGGGCGCGGGCGGAGACGCACTCTGGGTTGGAGCACGACTGGCCCTCCCCCGCCGAGTCCCAACCGTACTCGTCGAGGACGAGGGGGAGGCGCGGCGCGACGGCGTCGCGGAGGCGAGCCACCGACTTGAGGTTGCCGAAGATGGACGCCGGGTCCTCGGGGTGGGTGCCGGTGCGGCCGGCGGGGCCGCCCTGCCAGCTGTAGGCGTGCACCTTGAGGGCGTCGAGGTGCTGCAGGTGCGATGAGTTGAGCGACGCGCGCATCGTCTCGAAAGTCTGGAAGTGGTGAGGCGTGACCATCACGGCTGGGTCGGCGGCCTTGGCCCCGCGGGCCATGCCCAGTAGCACGTCCGAGTAGAGCTCCGAGGGGAGGTGCCACTCTTCGTTGCCCACGTTGATGATGGACACGTCGCCGGTGCCCCGGAGCGGCCCGAAGTGGCCCGCGAACGCGGCGCCGAAGCGCCTCGAGCCCTCGTAGGGAGTCAGCGCGGCCGAGGCGGAGCGGAAGGCGGCCTCGGAGAAGCTCTTGAACATGACGGCCGAGGTCACCTCCAGCCCTGCCAGCCGCCACTCGCGGTACTCGTCGTCCCAGTCGAGCCAGTCCTGCGCGAGGGACGACCCGGACCGGGCCATGCGGGAGTAGTCGGGGGTGCGGTCCGGGTACGGGGTGTCCCACGCCCAGGTGTGGTACATGCGGCCGTGGGAGGCCACGGAGGAGAAGGTGGACGGGCCCTTGGCCGCGGCGTGGTCCGAGTACGCGCTGAGGCCCCAGCCCCACACGCCGTTGATGCCCAGCGTGTCTGCGAGCGTCGCGGGGGCGGGCCCGGCGGCCGCGGCCGCGGGCCCGTGCCTGCCGTGCGGTCCCCACAGGGACAGCTCTGCCGCCTGCACCCTGCCCCACAGCCGCCACTGCCCAGCGTAGTCGGCCTCCTTCGGCTCGTCCAGGAGCGCGATGAGCCGAACGGCCTGCGCGACGGCGCCGTCAGGCAGCGTGGTGTCGACCACGGCCCGCGCTGGGAGCGCCGCGAAGCCACTAGCGGTGTTTGGACGGGCCGGCGACGAGCCCGCGACCGCGGCGGTCCAGGACGCGCCCGCTGGCGCGCTGGGAACAGGAACGGCGCGGCCCAGCGGGTCGACGGCCCACGTGGCGTTGGCGTCCCACGGGACCAGCGGGCCGAGCTCCGACGCCGATGTCGCGACGGCCGACGCCGCGACGGGCGCGGCGAGCGACGCGGACGTCTCCAGCCGTACCGAGGCGATGCGGACCACGGGGGCACCGTACGAGCCGGAACCGGCCGCGGTGGTGTCGTGGGGCGCGACCGTGACGCCGTGGGTGACGACGCCGGCCGGCCTGGGGCGCGTGAGCAGCGATGCGACGGCCTCAAAGCAGGGGGCGGCGCGGAGGCCGACGTCGGCGACGGCGAGCGAGGAGGCCTCTGCCTCGCTCCTCGTCAGGGTGATGACCACCGAGGCGTGCGCGCCCGCCGGCAGCGCGGCCACGAGGCCGGCCGCCGCGGCCCTTGCGGCGGCGGGGACGGGGAAGACGACGGTGGGACGGACGACCCAGAAGGGCCTGTCCACGGTCGACTGCGCGACCCACTCCGCGCGGGACAGCGACGCGAGGCGGGCCGAGGCGCCGGTCGACGCGACGAGGTCGACGGTGACGCTGGCGTTGCCGTCCGCCGGGGCGCGGGCGAGGACCACGGCGACGGCGAGCGCGCGGGAGGCCTGGTCGGGGCGGCGCAGACGGAAGGACATGGCGGCCACGCCGGTGGCGGCGTCGTGGGCGACGGTGACGACGGTCCGGGGGCTGCCGTCGGTGAGGCCAGCGGCGCCGGGCGCCGTGCCCGAGGCCATTGTGGGGACGATCCCCGCGAGAGCGTTGAGCCCCGTGCGGGCACCGTCGGGGCGGGAGGCAAAATCGACGTGGCAGCTGGAGCTGGTCCAGGCGGACAGCGCTGTGACGTCGAGGAGGGCCTCCGGGGTGTACCCGGACGTGGCCAGGGCGACGGAGCCCGCCTGGGCGGTCCAGGATGTGGTCAGCTCGGGCGGCTCCGCGGCCTCCACCGCGATGGCGACCGACGACGCCGGCTCGATGACAGCGGACCCGACCATGGCGCTGGACGGCGTGCCCGCCGACGCCTGGGGGCCGAAGGCCTGCGCGGAGTCCACCGCAGTCTCGTCTGGCACGCCGGCGCCCGCCGAGGCGGGGGGCTGCGCGTCGACGGACGCCCTGGGGTCGATGAGCAGCGGCTGGGCGGGGCGGAGCAGGGAGTAGCAGAAGCCGAGCGACGGGGAGCAGACCCCCTCGCGGGAGGCCCCTGGGGGGCACCGGTACGGCGCGTCGGCCGGGCACGTGGAGTTGCGGAGGGGGAGGAGGGAGTCGCGCCAGCGGTGGCCCGCGGTGGCGGAGTCCCGGGTGGGCACCCAGGCGCAGCTGTCGCCCGCAAAGGCTCCCGCGGGGCCGGAGCAGGAGCAGGATGACTCGTTGGCGCTGCCCGCCGCGGGGAGGCACGCGCCGTGAGAGCGGCAAGCGTGGGGGCAGGCGCGCCGCTCGCAGCGGTCGCCCTCGTACCCCGGGTGGCAGCGGCAGCCGCCGGCGGTGCAGGTCCCGCGGCCGCCGCTGCAGTCGCCGGGGCAGCGGGGCACGGCGAGGGAGGTCGCCGCGTCGTACGCGACGCCCTGGTGCTCCGGCAGGCGGCACGTGAAGGCGTCGCAGGGGTAGGGGGAGCGGGCGTTCCAGTAGCGGAAGCTGGAGCAGGTGCCGTCGGCGAGGCAGACGCCGCGGCCGTGGCACGCGTTGTCGCAGTCCTCGGTGCCGCACGACGGGCCGGTCCAGCCGGCCGAGCACAGGCACTTCCCGGTGGCGGGGGAGCAGGTGCCGTGGGCGCCGCAGCCGCCGGGGCACGGGGTCGACCCGTCGCCCGGCCGCCGGACCTCGATCACGAGCGGCAGGCCTGACGCCCGCACGGTCCAGCGGCCGCCGCCCGATGACGTCACCGACGAGGAGTCGGACCGGGCCCCCGCGGTGCCGCCGAGCCGCACCGCCTGGCCGGGGGCGGCCAGGGCCGAGGCTGCCTGGCCGCAGGAGGCGTTGCGGCCGGGCACGGCGAGGACGGCGGCCGACACGTCGACCTGCAGCGGGACGCAGATGTCGCTGAGCGTCGTCGGCTCGTCCTCGGCGGCATACACGGCGCGGCCCATCCAGACCACGGCGTGGGTGACGGCTGCGGTGCCCGCGGCGCCCCGGCGGCCGAGCAGGTACACGTATCCCTCCGTCTCGGACTCGCTGAGCACCGCGACGACGCCCGAGGACCCGGCCGCGGCCATGAGGCCGCGGAGCGCGCCGAGGGAGGGCTTGGGGCGGAATGCGGCATCGGCACCGCGCGCGAGGCCGGACCGCTGGAAGACACCGTCGCCGCGGCCGCTCAGGTCGGCGTAGAAGAACCACGACGCGTGCTCGTAGCCGTCGCGGACGGCGAGGAGGAGGCCGCGGACGGCGTAGGCGGCCTGCGCGGACTCGGTGACGCACTCGCTGGTGCCGCACGAGGCATCCTCGGCGTCCCAGCCGAACTCGTCCAGGTGCAGGGGGACGCCGGGGGCGGCGGCGTCGCGCAGGTTGGCCGTGGCGCGGATCTTGGCCCACGACGACGCCGGGTCCTCGGGGTGGGTGCCGGTGCGGCCGGCGGGGCCGCCGCGCCAGCTGTAGGCGTGTGACTTGAACGCGTCGAGGTGCTGCAGCTGCGACGTGGACATGCTGACGGCGATGTCGGGCGACTCGTAGTGGTGCGGGCTCACCCGCAGGAGCGGGTCGGCGGCCTTGGCCCCCTGCGCGAAACCGCGGAGCATGTCCTCGTACATGCCGTGGGGCAGGCGCCACTCCTCGTTGCCCACGTTGACCGAGGTGACGTCGCCGGTGCCGCGGAGCGGGCCGAAGTGCCTCGCGAAGCTGAATCCCATGTCAAACGCGGCCTCCGCGGTGGAGATGTTGACCCGGGAGAGGGCGCCGCCGGCCGCGAGGACGGCGTCATCGGTCCGGCCGTCGAGCTTGGAGGGGACGGGGAGGAAGGAGACGGCGCCACCGCCGAGCTGGACCGCGGCGGTGATGCCCCCCGGCAGGCGCCGGGCCCATGCGCCGTACTCCACGTCGTGGTTGAGCCACCAGTGAGCGCCGGTGCCCTTGCCGCACGCCATGGGCTCGTAGCCGGTGGGGAGGCGCGCGTCGCGGGTGTCCCAGGCCACGTTATGGTAGTTGCGGCCCGCCGAGGCGGCGTCGGCGTAGCGCCTCAGGCCCCAGGACGGCCCGTGGCCGCTGCTATAGGCGGAGGTGCCCCAGCCCCAGATGCCGTTGACCCCCAGGACGGAGGAGAGCGGGAGGGCGAGCGGCCGGAAGGGCGGCGGGGGCGGCGAGACGCCCTCGGGTGAGTCGTAGACGTTGAGGTTCCAGATGAATCCCCGGGAGTTGAGGGAGGGGGAGAGGGCGATGACGTGGCGGACGCGGACGGCGAGGGTGAGGGGGACGGGCTGCGGCACGGCGTGGTCCATGACGGCGTAGGACTCGGAGGGGAGCGAGGCCTCGAGGCTGTGCCACGCGATGCGGCCGGTGGACGGGTCGCGGCGGAGGGCCTCCCACGACGAGGAGGTGACGGCCGGCTCGGCGCTGCTGCCGGGCTGCTGGGGCTGGGAGCCGTGGCGGACGCGGACGTGGGAAACGGGGCGGGGGCGGTCGAGGTCGGCGCGGAGCCAGTCGGTGCAGGGGCGGCCGGCCGTGATGGCTGCCACCTCTCGCACGCGGATGCCTCCCGGGTCGGTGGTGCGGAGCTCGAGGCGGCGGGCCACAAACCCGGCGGTGCGGAGGGTGCTGAGGACCCGCGGGAAGTCGTGGAAGCGCGCGGGGACGGCGGACGGGCGGCGTGCCTGCCGGTACGCCCCGCGGTCCGTCGCCCAGGGCCCGAGGGCGGCGGCCCCGGCCGCCCGGACCTCGGTCACGGACACCGTTCGGGTCCCGAAGCCCGAGTCGGGGCGCCAGACGTCCAGCTCCACCTCAGTGAGGCCCGAAGCGGCGCCGGTGGGGGCGGCCGATCCGGCGTCAGGCACGAAGCGGGACAGGGCGGGCACGTGCGGCGCCACGACGGCCGTGGTAAGCGACGCGGCGGGGTCCACGAGCGCGACGAGCCGGACCGTGTGGCCGTCGGCGGGCGGGAAGATACGCCACGAGACCTGGACGACGTCGTCGATGCGGCCGAGGAAGACGCCCGACGAGTCGGCGTCGGTGCCACCCGCGCGGAACGCCAGGGCCGCGGCGGCCAGGTCGAAGGACACCGTCGCGCCCGTCGTTGCGTTGCCCTTGACGGCGGCCGTGTCGACGGTGTTGCCGTTGGTGGCGCCGGCCAGCGCGGTCCCTTCGCGCTTGCCGTCGTGCGTCGTGCAGGCTTCCGGCACCGACTGGCAGAGCCCGAGGAGGAGGTTAACGTCGGTGCGGTTCGACAAGCTGCGCTGGCATCCCAGCACCGGGGTCCAGGCGTCGGAGGCAAAGTCCCCGGCCACGGCGAGCTCGAGCGAGGGCGACGCCGCGGCGTCTGAGCCCACCACGCGGGCGATGCCGGCGCCCGGGCGGAGGGGCGCGACGCTGCGGGCCGCGGCGGCGCGGTCGGGCCGCACGGCGGACGACAGCTGCACGCCGAGGATGAGGCGCGATGCCTTGAGGCTGCAAGCGCCCAGGGCGGCGGCGCACTCGGGCAGGGGCTCGAGCCCTGCGGCCCGCGCCGCGAGGATGGTCGATGTGTAGTTGGCGGCCGCGGCGGGGTTCACGCGGGGGGCTTGCATGCGGGGGGTGCAGTTGAAGGGGCGGGACCAGGGGCAGCCGCCGTCGGGCCGCCGCAGGCCGCGCTGCGTCACCGGCTCTCCGGCCGCCGCCTTGGGGGAGGACAGGTGCGCGGCGCGCGCGTCCTTGTCGCTGCTGCCGCTGTTGACGTGGCTGCCGGACCATGCGCGGACGAGGGCGCCGCGGAGGAGGGGTGCGCCGAACGCGCGATAGTCGACGGCGGCGTGCTGGTCCGAGGGCAGGGACGGGTGGGAGACGCCGCGGCAGTCGTGGCCGACGGAGCCGGGGCGGCACTCGCACACGGCACGGCCGGTGGAGGGGTGAGCGACGCAGCGGCCGCGGCCCCAGCACCCGTTGGGGCAGGCCGGCTCGCAGCGGGGCCCGGCCCTGCCCTCGGGGCACACGCAGGCGCCGGACGACGCGCACAGGGCGCCGTCGGGGCACGCTGCCGCTGACGAGGGGGCGGCGCCGGGGGCGAGGCATCGCTCGCAGGCCGATCCTGCCCGGTTGGCGGGGCACAGGCATGACGCGGCGGCGGCGGTCCCGGCGCACACGCCGACGCCGGAGCATGCCGACGACGGGGCGGCGGCGAGGCCAGCGGCGACCCGGAGGCGAAGGGCGGCGGCGGCTCCCCGGAGGTCCGGCCCGGCGGGGCACGATGCCTGCGGCTCGGCCGGCTCTGCCGCGGGTCCCGTCTCGAGCGTCACATCGAAGAGCTGCACCTTGCGGGTCGCGTAGCCGTCGGTTCCGGCCTCGTCCATCTCCCAGACGACGCGGAAGTCGGTGGCGACGACTGCGGTGGCGTTGCCGCCGAGGAGGCCGCCGGGGGCGGACAGCGCCGCGGACGGCTCGAAGCCCGCTGCGAGCTCCTGGGCCGCGGCAGAGGAGGAGGGGAGGACGACGGACCACTCGGCCAAGGCCACGGCGGCAGGGCCGGCCGCGCGCAGCGCCTCGACGGTCTGGGCGGGGCCGTGGGGCGCGGCGGTGAGCCTCGCCGCCTCGACCCGGAGGCCGGACCAGGACGGCTGCCCGGTGTGCTTCAGGCTGATGCGGGTGGCCGCCACGGGGCGGGGGAAGTGGAGGGAGACCCACTCCTCGCAGCGGGAGCCGAGGGGCGCCGCGGCGACCTCGGTGACGGTGAAGGCGAGGCAGCCGGGGCCGTTGCCGGCGTAGCAGTGGCCGACGGCCTCTGGGGCCGGCCGGAGGGGGGCGAGGGCGGGGGACCCGGCGTTGTCCGCCGTGGGGGGGAGGAGGCCGGGCACGGCACCCTCGGTCGTGGCGGAGCGGGGCGCGGTCGGCCAGCCCGCGGCGGCGGAGCTTGCCACGGGGACGGCGGCCGCCGGGTCGGTGGCGTTGGCGTTCGACACGGTTCGGGGGAGGGGCGCGGAGCGGGCCAGGCCGGTGGACGGGTCACGGACCGTCGACGCGGACGTGTCGGACGAAGCCACGAGGGCCACGGCGACGACGGGGCGGCCCGCCGTGAGCTCCGAGATGGTTTCCTCGGACCACTGCATCGACTTGAACCGGTCCTCGCGCGCAAGGACGGCAACATCCACCTCGAACAGGTCGTGCATCCACGCCGAGTCGACGCCGGCCGGAGCCAAGCGTGCGGCGGCGCCGGAGCGCAGGGTTCCACCAGAAACGCCCGAAGACGCCGCGAGGGCCGTGCCGTTGTCGTTCGCGCCGGTCAGGTCCGACGGAAGGATATCGTCTGCGCTTGCGGCCGAGAGGCCGAGGCGCCGGGCCAGCTCCGCGCGGATGGCGGCGTCCGGCGCCCCAGCCTCGAGCCGGGACTGGCCCACCGGCCAGGTCGCGTTGCCCTTGACGATGAGGCTGAGCCGCGTGCCTGCTGGGGCGTTCCAGATGCCCCTGAGCCGGAAGCGGCCCAGGCGGGTCGGTGTCGGGAGCGTTGCGAGGAAAAACGCGGACCGGTGGCCGCTGGAGGTGCCGACGCTAGCGCCAGTGTACGCGATGTTCCCGTCGGTTGCGGCGGCGAGCGTCTCGTTGGCGGCAGAAGCCGCCCAGGACGGCTCGCAGCTGCTGGAGCAAAGCCCGCGAGAGCAAGCGTGGAGCAGCAAGTTCATCGCCGCGTCGCGATGCCACGAGGCCGGGCAGCTGCCGAGCTGCCCGCCAGTCCTGGTGTTCCCGTCGGCAATAGCCTGGGAGACGTCGTCCGACGCGAACTGGCCGGCGGGGCCGGAGGCAAGGAGCTGGGGCAGCGTTGACCCGGCTTCCGCACCGAAGGCGACGGCGGCCGCCAGAACGGCTAGCGCCTGCCTCGCCATGGGAGGAAGTCTGAAGGAACAAGCTTCGGTTCCGGTAAGGTGTTCCACGCTCACTGCGGAGCCGCTGGCCCCACTACGGTGAGGTGAGGTGTGTCCCGGCTCCGCGCGTGCCAGCGACCGGCTCTTCGCAGAAGTCTCTCGGAGCGGCATTCTTCCGAGACTGCAAACTCCGACAGAAAACGTTGTTCTCAGAATTCTCGATGGCCGGCGCCTGCGCGCCTGAAAGCTGCGCTCAGGCACTGCTTGTCACACTCTTGCGGTGCCCCGGGCCGCCAGGCCCTTGTGTCAAGGTGATGTCGGGCGATGAGCTCATCACTGCACGCGTCGGTGCGCTGAGACTTCAATCTCGGTTGGATAGCCTTGCCCACCTGGTGGACGGCCTTCCGAGGGCTGACCAGTCGGCAGTGTCGGCGTTGGGGCCCACTGTTGACATCAGGAGGCTGTGGGATGACGCCCGGACGCTCGCCGACGCTGTGGTGCAGGGCCACGTCCTCAAGCAGTTCATCTTGCACGCGCTTCAGGCCGCTCCGGCCGCGGACCGTTCGCTGAGAGGGTTCTTGCTGAAGCTGTTGGACTGGTCCCAGGCGCTCCAGGCGCGATCTGAGGCCATGACGAGGGTCCACAGCCACATGCAGAGGGCGGCAAACCTTTCCCACGAGTCTGCGCTTCGCCGCCGTCTCATCGGGCGGCGCGCGCCGTCTGAGCCACCTTCGGTTCCGAACCAGTGGGATGGGCCGTGGGCCGTGGGCTCGCACGCGGGAGGGGCCATGGGGACGGGCCACCGCGGATCCCCTGCCATTCTGCTGCACGAAGCCGGCCCGGACTGGGAACAAGGACAGGAGTACAGGGCGTCGCCCCGTATCGGGCAGACGGTGCGCCGAAGCGCGGCCGGGCTGGAGCTGCAGGGTCAGGGCCACGATGAGAACGACGGCGGCGCCACGGACGAGGCCCCGCCCCTTCCCGCGCTGGGAGCGTTTGGAGCCATCGCCCGCCCCAGTGGCGCGCCAACGGACCCAATCGCGCGCGCTCGGTCTTCGGATGCCGGGCATGCCGAGCCGGGGCGGCTGCAAGCATCACCAGCGTCGTCGTCGTCGAGCACCCACGCCAGCTTCTCACTCCGGGAGGGGGATGATCAGGCCCAACCCCGCACGGCCATGCCAGGGGCCGTGGCAAGAGCGCCCGGCACCGCTGCCGGTCGCGTCGGCGCGGTGGCCGGGGGGCCCCGGTACTGGCGAGGCGTCGGGTCGGTGCAGCCGCCGTCACTGCCGCAGACGCGCGGGCAGGGCGCATGCGCTCCCGTCCCGCACCCGTGGGCGGAGGCATCGCCGGCCGGCCGGGCCGCAGAAGGCTCCGGGGACGGCGGCGGCGCCACGGATGACGACGGCTGCGACGACATGGCCGCCGCGCTCGCTGCGGCGGGGGCAGGCGCCGTCAAGAGGCGCTCTGTCGGGGGCGGGGACTGGGGCGTCGGCCGCGGGTTCGCGCCTGCGCCCCCGCTCCCCTTTTCGACGTCGTCGCCCGTGAACCCGTTCGGCGCGCCGGGCGGCACGCTCGGCGGTGCGGCGGGCGACGGCGCGGGCGGCGGAAGCCTGCTGCAGGAGCCGTTCGGCGCCGGAGAGGGGCGCCAGGGGTCACCGGGGTCCGGGGACGGCCAGGGGCGCCGGCGCAGCAGAGCCCACAGCAGCCTGGCGGTCATGACGGCGGATGACGGGGTAGAGCCGCCGGCGGCGGGGCTGGGGCAGGGTCCAGGCGATGGGGCCGCGGGCACGGGTGCCGGGGAGCCCGACGGTGCGAGCGGAGCCGACGGGCCGCCCGACGACGGCGCCGTACCGCCTCCCACGCTGCCGCTGAGCAAGGGTGGCAGGCCGGGGGTGCCATCGGACGCGATCCCGGCGCTGCGACCGCGCCTCGCCGCGCTACACGTCGCGTCGGACCGCAGGGCTGGCGACCACTCGACCGTGGGGCCGGTGATGCAGCGCGCCGGACGCCCCAGCCCGTGGTCGTCCCCGAGCGCCAGGGGTGCGGGGCGCTCCCCGCCGTCGGCGCGCGTGGCGCTGCCTCGCGGCGGGCTCGCGAGGCACACTGACGGCAACGACGACGACGACGACGACGACGACGACAGCGACGGGAGCGGCGGCAGTGACGTCCTCGGCGCGGGCGGCGCGGAGATCGCAGCGCTCAACACGTGGCTGGTCAGCTCTGTGCGTCGCACCCAGCCGGCGTCGCTGGCAGGGTCTCAGGGGCCGATGGAGGGCAGCGGCTCACTACGGTCCCCCAAGCCGGGCAGCCTGGCGCCTTCCGAGGCGGGCAGCGACGCCTGTGCGTCCGATGCCGACTCGGCGGGGACTGGCGCGTCGCTCTTCGCGCCTCGGGAGCGCATCATTTCGATGCGGGCGGCTGAGCGGAGCGTGAGGGCGGCAGCGGCCGCGGCAGCGGGAACGGGCACCCAGCAGGCCGGCGCGGTGCCGGGAGCGGGGCCGCCGCACTCCGGAGGCAGCGCGGCGGGCGTGGGGTCCCGCCCCCGGCGCGGGTCCCTCCGCCGCGATGCGCTGGCGATCAGCTCCTCCACCCCAGCCTCATCGGCCGCCGGCAAGCCCCAGACGCCGCCCACGCGGGCGCCCGCGCAGGACGGCCCGCTGTTCTGGGGGGCGGCTGCTCCCAACGTGGCCGATATGGTGCCGCAGTCGCCCAGCTCTGCCCGGTCCCTCTCCCGGGACGACGACTCTGTCGGGCCCTGGCTGCACGCGCTCGTGGGGAGCCGGGTCTCGGGGCAGCTGACGTTCCGCAGGCGGCAGCTGCGCCGAAGCCTCGCGGAGCCGCCGGCCGACGACGAGAAGGAGGCCGCAGCTCTGTTCACCCGCTCAGGGTCCGTGGCGGCGCCCCCAACCGCGTCGAGAGACCGTCCCCTCGCCCTGAGAACGCCCGGCGCGGCGTTCGCGGGGCAGGGCTCGTCCTCCCCCGGGCCGCCGAGGAGCCCCCACAGGGGCGCCCCCCCCGTCTCGGTCGCCTCCCCGCATCTCCGGCCGATCGCTGCCGTGGCCTCCTCGGCGGCCGCGGCGCCGGTCCGCATCCGTTCCTCGAGCGGCATCCCCGCCGGCGTCGTGGAGACGCCCGAGCCGGGCTCGGAGACCGCCGAGCAAGCGCCGGGGCCCGAGGGCTGGACGTCGGCGATTGCCAAGACCCTGTGGGGCGTGGTCACGGGCAAGCGCCCCACCTTTCGAGTGGGCCGCGGGCCGGCGGGGGGGCGGGCGCCCGCACCAGATGGCGGCATCGGGCCGTCTGGCCTCGCCCTGCCGACGGTGCCACCAGGAACCCCGGACCACACCGCCGCGGGCGCTTCCCTGCACCCGCTGCCGGGCTCCGGCATGGGGACGGACGACGAGTTCGCGATCGCGGCGGCGCTCGACGAGGTGGCGGACGGCACGCTCACGCTCTCGCTCACGGGGGACGACCAGCACTCCGAGCTCGTCGCCGCGCAGCTGCAGCGCGCGGGACGGCTGGAGTGGGAGTCTGCGCGGTCCATCGGGCGGTCCTCCGCGTCCTCGCGGCCCGAGGAGGCGGGCCGGCAGAGCCTCGATGCGGCCAGGCGGCTGCACACCGTGCAGGCCCTGGTGGGCATGCTTCGGGACTCGTCCCCTCGGTCCAGGGTGAACGGCGCGGCCTCGCTGGCGCTCAAGTGCCAGAGCACGGAGCTGAATCAGGTGGTGTGGGACGTCGGCGGCATGGCCGCCCTGCTCGACACGGTCCTGGAGGCGGACGAGAAGGCCACCGCCCCCGAGGCCGGGAGCCCGAGCACGCCCCAGGAGTGGCGGCAGGCCCAGGCAGAGGCGGCCAGGGCCCTCGTCTCCCTCATCCGTTTCGGGCCGACCCTCGCCCTGACGCCGGTCCGGGAGCAGGACGGGGACAAGCTCCTCCACGCCATGGGGGTGGCGCTGCGCGCGGCCCGCGCGGACGAGTCGTGGTGGCGGAGGACCGCGGAGGCGAGGCTGCGGCTCGCGGAGGCCGCCCTGCCGTCCATATGCCCCGCGGACGACGGCGCCGCGGACGCGGACGCCGGGTGGGCAGTGAAGGAGGCCGTCGGCATGGACCCGCAGGCGGTGCAGGCCGTGGCGTCGGCCCTCACCCGCCTCGTGGTCGAGGCTCGGCTTGAGTCCGGCTGCGCGGTGGAGGCCCCCGCCGCCGACCGCGGGGGAGAGTTCTCCCGCCTCCACTCCCTCATCCCTGAGGACGACATGGCGCGGGACTCCGACCGCCGGGACGAGACGCTAGCCTTCGGGCGCCCCGTCCCCGTGGTGTCGGCAGGCGATCCCATCGACGCCCCCGGCCTCGCGGTGTCGGGCCGGCGGCAGGACGCCGAGTTCGCGCCGTCGACGATCGAGCGCCGCGCCGTCCCGCTCCTCCTGGACATCCTCGACCCCTCGGCGCGCTTCCCCGCGTCGCCCTACGCGCCCGACGGAGGGGTGTGCGTACCGGTGCCCGCGGCTTCGGCCGCGAGGCCCGCGGCCGCTGGCGGCGCCGGCGGGGAGCTCGTGGGCGACGCTGCCGACGAGGCGTGCGGGGGGCGCGAGGAGGCGGCATCGCGCCGCGCCCGCGTGGCACAGCAGTGGCAGCAGATGCGCTGGCAGTGGGAGGAGTCGCGACGCTCCGCTGCGCTGTCTATCGAGTTCCTGGTGCGGTCCCAGCCGGCACTGCGCAAGGACATGCTCAGGGAGGGGGCGGTGGAGCGATGCGTGGCCTGCATGGCGTCGGCGGACGACGACCTGGCGGCGGCGGGCATGCGCACCCTTGGGATGCTGTGCCAGCGGCCGGTGGAGGCCAAGGGGGCGGTGCTGGCGGAGCGGCCGGACATCCGAGGCCGCATCCGCTCCGCCGTCGTGGCCGCCTCTGCTAGCTCCTCGCTCCCCCGGTCCGCGACGTCGGTGCCCCCCCACGACAACCGCACGACGGACGCCGAACCTGCCGAGACGGAGGACCCTGGTGAGGGAGAGGGAAGCGACGCGGCGTCACCCGGCGCGCTCTCCCGCCGCCAGAAGCGCCTCTCCGGGGACACGTGGATCCCGGTCCAGCCGGGCAGCTCGGGCCCCCTCCGGCGGGCGGCCGCCCAGCGCATGGCGCTCTTCGTCCCGGTCCTCGAGGCGCTGGACACCCACGGCGACGTGTGGGCGCTCGCCTGCGAGTGGGCCGCCTCCGCCGGGGCGTTCGATCTTGCCCTCCGCATGCTTGCCCCCCGGGTCGACCCGCCGTCGAGCGTCAGCCAGGCCTGGGAGCGACGGGCGGGCTCCGCGCATGGCTCAGCCCCCGGCTCCCCGCGCGCCGACGAGGATGAGTTCGGCTTCGTCGGGGAGGGCGCGGAGCCCGAGACGGCGCCCACCGGCGCGAGCACGGACTCGAGCGGCGTGCAGGGGGCCATGGGGGGCGGAAGGTGGGGGTTCGTGCGCGTCGGGCGGCGCGATGGGCGCCGGCTTGATCCGGAGGCACGGTTCGCCGAGCGAGGGTACACGCTCGTCGCGGACCTGTGTGCCGTGCCGTCGGTCAAGGGCCACGCCGCGGACGCGGGCATCGCGGAGCTGGCGTGCGAGGTGCTCCGCCGCAGCACGTGGAGCCGGACAGAGAGCCTGGTGCAGGCAGCGGCGGCAGTGGACGGGGACGGAGACGGCGGCGCGGCCGACTCGGGCCGGGGCCGGGCCGCCGTGCGCAGCGAGCGTCGCTTGCGGCGTGCTGAGCGAAGGCGGAGGCGCAGCGGCCGGGGGGGGGCGGGCGAGCCGGGCTCTGCCGGCCGCCCGGTGAGGACGACGTCCGAGGAGGAGGAGGCGATCCTGCGGACGCTGTCAGGCAAGCCCCGGCTCCCCGTCGACGACGACGGCGACACCGCCCGCAGCGTCGTGATGTCGTCGTCATCGTCCTCGGACCGCTCCACGTCGGCGTCGGGGTCCGACTCTGACGTGGGCGGGCCCGCCGCGGGAAGGCGGCCCGGCGTGTCAGCTCGGGTCTCGTTCGGCGCCGAGGCAGGCCGGCCCTGCCGCGCCGGTGAGGACGCGGTGACCACGGCGTCCGTGCCGGACGTCGGCGTCGCCCTGGACGGCAGCGGCGACCCCGAGCCGTGGGTGTGGGACCACGCGGTGCTGCAGGCCTGCGGGACACTTTCCCGGCTGTGCACCTACCCCATGCGCCGCGGCGTCCTCTCCGTGGCCATGGCGGTGCAGGCGGAGGCAGACCCGGCCGCCGGGGTCGGCAGCGGGTGCGAGGAGGGGGGCCGCGACCTGTCCGGGGCGGAGGAGGAGGCCTCGTTTCAGGAGGCGGCGAGGGAGGTAGACGACTTTGTGGTGTCCTCTGCCGTGCTAAGCGGCGCCGTGCCGCTCCTGGTGCGCATGCTAGAGGCCCCGCTGGACTCGCGGCTCCCCGCGCTGGCCATGCGGGCCATCGCGTCGATGGTCCGCTCGCCGGCCTACGCTGGGCTCGTGGCGGAGCAGTCTGGCGCGGCCGCCATCGCCCGGGTCGCCCTGCGCATCCCCGCCGCGGAGCTCGCCTCCGACTCCGTCTCCGGCCCCAAGGCCAGCTCGCTCAGAGAGCTGCGCCACAACACCATCAGCGCCCTGGCAAGCCTCGCGAACGGTGACATCGGCGCCCGCCGGGCCATGCTCCGGCGCGGCTGCCTGTCGGCCATCCTGCGGCTCGCGTCGAGCACGGTGGCAGACGAGATCCGCTTCGCGGTCCGGGCCATCGCGGGACTGGCCGCCGTGCCGTGCCCCCAGTGCGTCGGCAACAGCCGTGTCATTGACATGCTGGAGTGGCGGCAGAAGGAGTCAGCGGCGCTCCTCGCCGACGTCGCGGCGGTGGCCCCGAAAGCAGGCAGCGCGACCTCGCCCAGCGCCGCGGTGTCGGCGGCGCTGCCCCCGCTGGAGTTTCCCGTTCCGGCCTCGGAGGCCGATGGCACGGGAGCGACGCCGACGCGCTGGAGCGTTGACTGGAGCCGCGCCAGGCCCACACGGCGAGGCTGGTCCACCGCCTGGGCGAAACGGGTGCAGCGGGTGCGCGTGGGGGACGACGGCGGCGTCACCGTGTCGACCGACGCGTCCGCCGCGGCCCCCGGGAAGGCGGGCCTCGGCGCACCTTTGGGGCCGGGGCCGGGGCCGACGGAGGGCCGAGGCCCGGGGGAGCGGGCGCCTTCCACGATCCAGCAGTGGCTGGAGCAGCAGGAGGCGGGAATGGCCAGCTCCGACACGTCGCAGTCGCTGAGGCAGCGCCTCGCGGCAGAGGCAGAGGCTTTTGCGGCTGTGGTGCAGTCCGGCCGCGGCCCCGCCGCGCCGCCGCCGTGGCTCGTGTCCATCACGATGTGCGTCAGGTGCAGCATGGGGATGGGGGACCTGGCCGGGGACATTGCGGCGGCCACGCTGTCCATCGACGCGTTCCTCCGCCGCACCGGGGCCGACGACGCGCCCTCGGCCATGACCCTGCTGCCTGGGGTCAGGCAGATAAGCTCGCACGAGCTCGCCCCGCCGCAGGGCGCCCAGCACGACGACGAGGCAGCGTTCCGGCACCTAGCGGGCCTCGGGGACGTCGTGCTGGCCAGCTCGGGGGTCTACGCTTCCGCCTCCGCCGCGGCCGAGGCCCGGCTCGTCACGCCGAGCCCCGGCTGGAGCGGCGCGGCAACTCCGCCCGGGAGCCCGTCGGTGCAGCGGAAGGGGAGCGGCCCGGCGCGCTCGCCGTCCTCCCGGGGCGGGCCAGACATCGACTTTGACGCTGCGGGCTTCGGGTCACGGGCGCCGCACGCCACGGTGGTCTGGCAGTTCAAGCGGCCGGCGGTGGGCCGCGCCCTCCGGCGCCCGGGCAACGGACTGGTGACCGGGGACTCGGCCACTCGGGCTGTGCGGTTCCCGTACAAGCAGGCGTCGCGCTACGGTGTCGCGCCGCTCCTCCTCACCCTCATGTCGTGGCCCATGGACGAGGTGACTGCGGTCGCCACCAAGGCCATGGCCTCCCTGTGCGTCAGGCGGCGCCACCGGAACCTGCTCACCCGGTTCGTCCTCCCCAAGGCCGTGGAGGCCGCCATGTCAATGCGACAGACGGCCCTGCAGGCCGTGGCGGCCGAGGCGGAGTGGCCCTTCTGGGGCAGCGAGCACGAGCCTGATGGCGATGAGGGCGCCCTCGGCTCTGCCGGGAGTGTTGCACGCGCGGACGGGCTGGCGTCCGCGGCCCGCGAAGCCGCCGGCGCGCTGCTCGAGGCAGCAGGCGACGCCGCCGGCCGCCGCCCGTCCCATCTTGCCGCGTCGCCCTCGGCAGGCTTCGGGCGGTCGAGGCGGCGGGCCGCGTCCAGCGCCCTCCCCCGCTCGGGGAGCGCCTCGCCGTCATTGACAGCCGGCACCAGCGGGCGCCCATCCCACCAGAGCATCGCTGCCCTGCAGTACGGCAGAGTCCTGCGGCGCCTCGGCTTTGGTGCCGGCCTGGCGGACGTGTGGCGGCTGGCTGGACCGGTCGACGAACCTGTGGCGCCCGGCGCCCGGACGCGGCCGCTCACCCGGCGTGACGTTGAGAGGGCGCGACGCAGCTTCGACGACGCCGGGATGCAGCGCTCACGGGGCGGCTCGCCGCCCGAGGTGCCGCTGCCCCGTGGCCACACCGCCGGCTCGGCGCCGGGCGGGGCCCGGGCGTTCTCGGCGTCGTCCCTGGTGCCGCCGTCGGTCCCATCGCGGGCTCACCCGGCGCGCCACCCCGTCGCGCCATTCAACCCCCCCAGCTCGGCGGTCGTCCTCCGCGACCTGGAGCACTGGGCTCGGTCGCTGGAGCGGCTCGCCCAGCAGCACCGCCGAGAGGCGAGGCTCCGGCGCGTCGCGGCGAGCGCGTGGGAGCCGAGGACCCTGGCCAGGGAGCGGAGGCACCTCAGGCTCGCGCGTGCGCGGGGCCTGTGGAGGCCGCCGCACCGCGCGGCAATCGCCACGGCCATGGGCCTCGTTCCCTCCGCCGGCGCCGTGCTCCCGGCCACGCTCTACGGCCGAAGCCTGTCGTGGGTGCCGAGGCCCGTGGCCACGCTCCCCCGCGCCCTCGCCGGCCAGGTCTCGACGCTCGAGGCCGCGAGGTGGCTCGTCGAGCGGCACGGCGTGTCTGGTGCCCCGCTCGTGGTCCTGGCATGGGCCAGCCGCGGGGAGCAACTCGCCGGCAGCGGCTCTGCCGACGCGGCTGGCGATCTGTGCGCCGCTTCGGCACCTGTGCCCATCCGTCACACCACCTCGGCACCGCCCGGGACCCTGGACGCCCTCGCCGCGGCCATCGTTGCCCACGCGCGGGTGATGGGGGCGGTGGGGGGCGGCCAGCTGCGCGGCTCCGGCCGCCTGTCGATGCGGGGGATGGACAGCCAGGGGCTGGGGGCCGCCGCCGAGGTGCAGCCGTCCCCTCTGGCAGCCACGCTCCACCTCGGCCTGACAGAGGCGTTCTTCCGTATGGCGCTGGCCCCTGGCGGGGGAGGAGGCGGCGGCGGCGGCGGCGGCGGCGGCGGGCAGCACCGACCGGTCGTCGGCGCGCCCAAGCCAGGGCACCACTCTGGCGACGCTGATGTGGTGATGCTGCAGCGGAAACCCACCGCCTCGGCGCTGGTCGCGGTGCTGGAGACCCTGGCGGTGGAGCCACCCGCCCCGGCGGCCTCAGGACTGGCAGAGGCGGCTGACACCCGGCACGGCGGCGCTGCGGCGTTTATGGCGCAGAACCTCATGCGAGGAGGAGGAGGCTCCGGCGCGAGCGCCCCTGCGAGCGCCCTTGACGGCGCTCGGTCACAGCTGCTGTCATCCGTGCGCCGCAGCCTGGAGCGGGCGATGCGCCTCGGGGCCGCGCCTGCGCCGACCGTGCCGTCGGCCGTGCCCTGGCTGCGCAGGTCGCAGTCGGGCGGTTCTGCGGCGCTGTCGCTGCTGACTCAAGGCGAAGCAAAGGCGCGCTCGCAGGCCGACGCCACGACGGCGATCGCCGCGGCGGAGAGTGGCCGCGTCGTGGCCAGCCACCACCACCGCACGGCGACGGCTCCTGGGCAGGCGAGCATGCTGCACCGGGCGACGAGCCTCGGCGAGCCGGCGTCGGCCGCGCACGACGGCCAGGAGCAGCCGTCACGAGCCGTCAAGATGCTCACCCGGTCGCGGTCGGAGCACGTGCCAGGGCGGCCCCAGTCTGGGGCGGTTCTGGCCGCGGGGCGCAGCGCCATCGGCAGCGTTGATCCGATGCCGACGTCGTCCGCCCAGTCGGCGCGCAGCTCCCGGGCGGGCACGGCCCAGAAGTCAAGGTCCGCCATTGTGGGCGGGTCCTTGCCGGCCAGGCGTCTCGGCAGGCAAGGGCGGGCCGCCGCCTCGGAGGCGGACGATATCGGGGGCATGGAGACCTCGAGCGAGGAGGACTGGTTTGACGCGCTGCACAGCTGGGTGGAGGCGGCCAAGCCGCGGAGGCGCCGCAGAACCCGGTCAGGGGACCGCTTTGCCGCCCCTCCCGCCGACGGTGGAGACCTCGCAGAGCTGGACGAGTCGTTCGGCATGGATGTGCGGCGCAAGCAGACCCGGGTTGCGGCCAGGCACGACGGCCAGCCGCGCTCGCACCGAGACATGGTGTCGGCCGTGGCCCGCGGGCCCGCGGACGGCACCCCGTGGGACGACCACGGGGGGCTGTTCGAAGCCGAAGCCTTCGCGTCGAGCAGCGACGACGACGCGGCGTGGGGCCCGATGGCCGCTTGCGGGGGCAGCGAGAGCGACGACAGCGCAGAAGCCGCGCCCCGGGGGCTGAGGGCGCGCGCGCAGGACGCTGTTCGGACGTTCCATGCCCACAGCCGGTCGATGTCGAGGCTGGCCAGCGATTTCGAGCCGCTGGATGAAGGGCGCGAGGAGGACGGCGAGGGCTCGGCCTCCACGGGCACCACGTCGTCATCTGACGGCACGGTGCCGAGCGCCACGGAGCCGGGCCCCACCCCGGCGCACGAGGCCTCCTCGTCGTCCAGGGACGGCGTGCCCGCGCTGGTCTACGCGTCGGACGAGGACGAGGTCCTTCACGGCGACTGGCAGCGCGGGACCCGGCGATACCTGTGCTCCACGCTCCCTTCCGTGCTCCTGCAGCGCACCGCCACGGGGCCGTGGATGCAGCCACCGGCGCAGCGCGGCGGCGGCCGCAGCGTCCCGGCACCGGGAGCCGACACGGGCGCGGGAGGCGCGGGATTCCAGGGTGATGCCGTTGCCGTCCCGGTGCCCGGGCTGCAGCGCGGTGACTCAAGCCTCGTGGTCCTGCCGCCCACGGTCACGTCCGACCGCGGGGACGGCGCCCCTTTCCTCATCGTCCTGCCCAGGCAGGGTGCGCGCGACGCTGCGGGGGCACTCGCCCACGGCCTCTCCGCCCCGCCGACGGAGGTCGAGCGCATCAGCGCTGCGCGCATCGTGGCTGCCTACGCTGACTCCGCCGCGCCCGCGGTGCTCTCCCAGCACCGCGCCGTCGCTCCGTCGTCGCTCTCGCCCGACGGCACGCACCGCGGGCAGCGCGGCGCCCTGGTGCGAATGCTCGCGGCCATGCCAGACGGGCACGCGTGGGGGGCGGCGTCAACGCAGGAGGAGGCCGAGGCAGAGCACATGCTCGGCGCCGGCCCGGGCCCCGACATCCCCGTGCGCTGGACCATCGTGCTGCCGGTCTGCGACGTGCGCGGCAGCTCCAAGAGCACGCTGACCGCGGCAATCCGAGCGGCAGGCCCAGCGGTGGAGGCCATGGCCCTCGTCAAGCACGAGGTCTCGGTCCCCGTCCGGGGCGTCACGGCGGGCTCCGTCGGAGCGGGGCCCGCAGGCCGCGGGGGTGCGGCGTCACTGGCACTGTCGTCCTCCTCTTCGGTGCACTCTGCCGGGGCATCGTTCGCATCGTCCGTGGGCGGGACGGTCACGGCGCCGCCGATGCCGGGCGGCACCGGGCTTGGGGGCATCGCAGGCGGCCGCCTCCCGCACGACCTCGAGCTCGTGCGCCGCCGCGGCTCCCACGAGTCCGCCGGGCCGCATGATGAGTCGCAGTGGCGGCCGGGGTGCAAGCCGGGCTGGTGGGCTCGGCCGCTGCTGTCCTCGCTGGCGGTGTCGAGGGCGGCGTCGCCCTCTGACGACGATACCGCGACCTGCGTCTCCGTCCTCCGCATGGCCCCC
>Ga0136560_1000062_pt1 | contig 38905 bp, 21 predicted proteins | sample AntRauMeHopE1497_FD_104925 | JGI IMG/M metagenome (GOLD analysis project Ga0136560, IMG submission 104925) | Saline lake microbial communities from Rauer Islands, Antarctica - Metagenome Hop E1 #497 | ecosystem: Environmental > Aquatic > Non-marine Saline and Alkaline > Saline | place... | reverse complement strand
GTGATGATCTGGTTCCACGGTGGCAACTTCAAGCAGGTGAGCCGTTCCGCGCGCCATCGGTTCAAGGCCGCGCTTGTTGCAGCAGGTGCCTGAGCCGTCTCTTGGCGCCTCGCGTCCGCCAAAGGTCGCTAGTTTTCGCGCGCTGAAACTCGCAGGGGTACCCCGGCGGCCTGCTGTACAACGGCACCAGCATGGCCAAGACGCAGGATGTCATCGTCGTGGCCGTGGCCTACCGCCTCGGCGTCCTCGGCTGGCTCTACACCGGCGGCGGCACCATCGAGGGCATGTATGGCGCGCAGGACCAGCAGCAGTCGATGCGCTGGGTCCGGCAGAACATCGCTGCCTTTGGCGGCGACCCGTCCGCCATCACCCTCTTCGGGCAGAGCGCGGGGGCCATGTCCGTGGCCACGCACATGACCCTGCCGTCCTCCAAGGCCCTCTTCGAGCGCGCCATCCTGGAGAGCGACCCCTTCACCAGCCCCTTCCGCAGCCCCGAGGAGTTCGTCAAGGTCTCCGCCGCCCTCGGCACCAACGCCAACTGCAGCTCCACCGCCGGCCCGGCCTTGGACGCGTGCCTCCGCGCCGCGGACGTGGAGACGCTCCTGACCGCGCAGGTGGAGGTGGAGAAGGACGTGGCCGTGAACCTGCCGCACGTGGTGGAGGCCTTCCTCCCCTGGACGCCCGTCGTCGACGCCTCCGGCAACGTCACCGGCTCCCTCGTGGCGCAGCCCCGCGTGGCCTTCTCCACCGGCGCGGCGCAGCAGAAGCCCATGATCGTCGGCACGGTGGCCAACGAGGCCCTCCTCTTCATCTACGAGGCCTTCCTCAAGCCCCTCTCGGAGATCGAGTACGCCGCCTACCTCGCCGTCGTCTTCGGCCTCGGCCCCGCCATCGACGTCAACACGCGGTACCCCCTCCCGGACCAGTACAAGCAGGACGCGCGCCCCTGGCTGGCGCACATCGGCACCAAGGGCCTCTTCGAGTGCTCCACCCGCAACGCCTCCCTCGGCGCCTCGGTGGCCGCCCCCACCTTCGTGTACCACTTCGACCACATCATGTCCTTCTCCCAGGCGGTGTGGGGCAAGAACTTCTCCATCTGCTGGGACTCGGTATGCCACGCGGAGGAGCTTGCCTTCGTCTGGCACCCCGACGCCTCCCGCCTCAACCTCAAGTACAGCGCCGACGAGGAGGTCCTCAGCGCCGACATGGAGTCCTACTGGGGCTCGTTCGCGCGCACCGGCAACCCCAACGCCGCGGGCTCCACCGCCACCCACTGGCCGGCCTACAACGCCGCCACCCAGCAGACCATGCTCCTGCAGACGCCCAAGTCCGTGGTCCAGTCCCGCAACTTCACCGACGAGTGCAACTGGTGGGACACCGTCGTGGGCTACGAGTTCCCGTGATCTGCAACCGGGGCGCGGGTCCGAGTGATCGCCCCGACCCCGCCGCAGCACGCGCCGTCCCAAACCGTTTCGCCCATTGCCGCAACAAACACACGCCGCATGGCGCCCCGGCGAGCCCTCGCGCGGACCGCCCGGGAAGCTTACAGGGCCGTGACGCCAGCGCCGTTCCGGCGCTCTGCTTCCGGTCGCGACGCGCGCCAGCGAGTCTGCGCCCCCAGTCGCGGGCAGCACCACTTGGCGCCCTAAAGGCCGGAGCGTCATGGCAACTAAGGTCATCAACCCGCTCGCGGGTGCCGCGACCACGACGGTCGGGGTGAGACTAGATCGCCACAGGCGCGATTCACCTGGCTCCCGCCCCGTTCGCGCCGCCGCTCCCCGCTCGTCGCCCCGTGTGGCGACCACGGCGAACGATCGCCCCCTCCGCTTCCGCAGGCGTCTGCTGAGGCTTTGCCGGTGAGAGGGCCAGCGATTCTGGCGCGGCCCAGGCGGGGCACGCGGCCCAAGCCAAGAGCCATCTCAAGCCAGGCGGCCAACGGCAGTCCCGGCGCCTGCGCCGCCCCGCCCCACCCCTCTGGCGAACCCGTGCCCTGCCCCGCACGGCGGGAACCAGTAGCGGTAACAGCTCCTCGTGGGCCCAGGACCGCTCCCGTTCGGGGCGCGGCGGGAGGCTTCGCCGCGATCGCTCGAGGTTGACGTTGACCTGTTGGACTACCTGGCTGAGCGCCGCCTACGCTCATCCCGTGATGATTGCTGCCACCGCAGGCCGGAGACACTGCGGCACTGACGGGCTCGTCCGGTGTCGTCAAGCCGACGTCCTCGACAAAGCTGGGATGGATCTCCGGCGTGTTCATCCCCGTCCTCCTGAACATCTGGTGAGCCTTGCGTCACGCCCACGGCATGGTAGAAAGAATGGTTCCTGCGCATGCAGGGCCTTTGCTGCTGGCAGCACGCTCGTGGCGGAAGCTGGCCGGCGCGACTGGCTCGCCCGATCGTTTGCACCGCAGGGGCGTGATCATGTTTCTCCGGCTCGGCTGGGTCGTCGGCCAGGTCGGGGTCGTCCAGGCCACGCTCATCATCGTGGCGGCCAACGTGGTGACGCTCATCACGACGCTGTCGCTGTGCGCCATCTGCACAAACGGCGTGGTCAAAGGCGGCGGCGCGTACTACCTCATCTCGCGGAACCTCGGGCCCCAGTTCGGCGGCGCCATCGGCCTCCTCTTCTTCCTCGCGCAGGCCGTGGCCACGTCGCTGTACGTGGTGGGCTTCGCGGAGTCCCTGCAGGAGCTGCTCGTGGTGTCGGGCGTGCCCGCCGTCACCGACCCGGCCAACGACAAGCGCATCATCGGCGTCGCCGTCATGGTCCTCATGCTGTGCATGGCCCTCGTGGGCGTGGGCTGGTACGCCAAGACCCAGACCGGGCTCCTGCTCATCCTCGTCGTCGCCATCCTCTCCGTCGTGATCGGCGCGTTCCTCCCCGCCGTCCCCGACGCAGGGGAGAACGTCAAGTTCGGCTTCGTCGGCGCCGGCAACGTGGGCTTCGGGGCGTCGAACAAGGGCGCTGTGGAGAACCCCGGCGGCTCGCTGGACCCGGACACGAGCACCAAGGTGACGTTCATGTACGCCTTCGCGGTCTTCTTCCCCGCCGTCACCGGCATCATGGCCGGCGCCAACATGTCCGGCGACCTCGCGAGCCCGTCGACGGCCATCCCCACGGGGACACTGCTGGGCATCGCGGTGACGTTCGTCAGCTACATCGGCCTCACCTGGCTCCTCGGGGTCTCCAACGTCCAGTGCGTCGGCCAGCTCTCCGCCCCCGACAACACGCACTGCATCGGCGACGACTGCTGCTCCCTCGCCAGCATCCAGAGCCTGCTGGCCAACGACGTGGACCTCGTCCCCCTCGGCGGCCTGCTCTACAACAAGCTCATCATGAAGAACATGTCCGCCTGGGCGCCCCTCATCTACGCCGGTGTCTTCGCCGCCACCCTCTCCTCCGCCCTCGCCTCCCTCGTCGGGGCCCCCCGCATCCTCCAGGCCCTGGCCAGGGACCGGCTCTTTGACTTCGAGTGGTTCTTCTACTTCTCCCAGCTCCCGTCCTCCGCCCGCGCCGACCCCGACACGGACGCCAGCACCGGCCCCCGCGCCCGCTCCTCCGTCGCCAAGGACGGCGACGAAGGCGACGAGGCCAAGGCGGGGTCGGACCCCGAGGCCGCCGAGGCCGCCGCGGAGGTGGACGTGGACGACATGGAGTCCCCCGAGCCCATCCGCGGCTACTTCCTGACCTTTGTCATCGCCACCGCCTGCGTGCTCATCGGCGAGCTCAACTACATCGCCCCCATCATCTCCAACTTCTTCCTCATCTCCTACGCCCTCGTCAACCTAGCCTGCGCCCTCTCCACCTTCACCCAGGCCCCCGGCTGGCGCCCCACCTTTGGCTACTACAACAGCTACGTCAGCCTCGTCGGCGGCATCCTCTGCCTCGGCCTCATGTTCACGCAGCTCGACACATGGTACATGGCAGTCGCCGCCGTCGCCATCGGCCTCGTCGTCTACGCCTACCTCGCCCGCTCCGACCCCGACGTTGCCTGGGGCCCTGCGTCGGAGTCGATCAAGTACGTCAAGTCGGTCCAGGCCCTCTCCGCCCTCAAGGGCGTGCGCCTCGACGACGAGGGCCGCGGGCACGTCAAGACCTTCCGCCCGGCCTTCCTCGTCCTCGTCGACGACTCCAGGGGGCTGGGCGTCTCGGGCCACAAGCCGTCCCGCACCGCCCTCTCCTTCGCCACCAAGCTCTACAAGGGCCAGGGCGTCACCGTCGCCGCCGCCGTCATCCCCTGCCCGCCCTCGGGCCCCACCCGGACGCAGCTGGGCGAGCTCCGCCGCCGCCGCACCGCCCTGCAGGGCTTCCTGGACCGCGGCCTCGTCCTCTCCTACCGCCAGCGCGCCGTGCTCTACGCCGACGTCGTCACCGCCCCCTCCCTCCGCTTCGGCGCCGTCTCCCTCATGCAGACGTCCGGCCTCGGCCTCGTCAGGCCCAACACCGTGGTCTGGGGCTACCCCACCGGCGGCGCCCGCCGCCCCCTCGGCCGCATCCGCGAGTTCGAGGGCATGCTCGGCGACGCCATCGAGGCCCGCATGGGCACCATGGTGGTCCGTGACGAGTCGGAGCGCTTCTTCGACAGCTGGCTCCGCCCCAAGGCCTCGGAGATGGGCCGTTCCCGCCGCCAGACCATGACCACGGGCGTCACGTCGGGCACCTCGAGCAACGTCGACGTCTGGTGGCTCGCCGACGACGGCGGCCTCAGCCTCCTCGTCCCCTTCCTCCTCCGCCGGAACCCCCAGTTCTGCCTGTCCGACGCCATCCGCGTCATGACCGTCGGCGACATCGACGGGTCGGACATGGGCATGGACCGGACCGTCGTGGCCCGCTCCCGCGGCGAGGCCCTCACCGCCGAGCTCCGCCGCCTCCGCCTCCCCGCCGCCGGCGAGTCCTTCCCCCTCCGCACCTCGGACATCCACCAGGCCTCCATCGACCGGTTCAACGCCGCCTACCCCGGCCTCCTCCCCGACGGCCTCACCGGGAACCCCTCACCCGCCCCCGCCGGCCGCCCCGCCACCTCCTCCCGCGCCGTCCGCGCCAGCATCGCCGGCGGCGGCGCCGCCTCGGCCGTGGCCGCCGCGGCCTCCACCTCCTCCGCCGCCGCCGCGGGCGCCTCCTGCCCCGCGGACCTCCCCGCGGACCGCCGCGCCGCCCTTGTCACCCTCACCCAGCGCCTCCTTCGCACGGGGGAGGTCATGCGCGAGAAGTCGGCGCAGTCCGCCGTCGTCTTCGCCGTCCTCCCCTGGGACAGCGACCTGCCCCCCGGCCTCGTCACCGCCTGGATGGACGTCCTCTCCCACGACCTGCCGCCCTTTGTCTTCATCCGCGGCAACGGCGAGGCCGTCATGACCGACGAGTCCTGAGCCGCCGCGGAGGCCGCCACCGTGTGGTGTTACTATTCCGGGAGCGGGAGCCGCCCCACCCAGCTGCGCGCGAGTGATGCTACGCCCGGCACAGGGGCAGTCGCGTGCAGGGGGCTCCCGAAACCGTGCAGCCGTCTCGGCAGATCGCGCACCAACGTCACAGCCTCACAGTCACGCGCGGGCCCACACGCCTCGCCGCCACCCCCCCCCGGTCAGGCTCGGGCCACCGACGCCCCGACACGGTGCGACATGCCACGGGCCACGCGAGCGAGTGCCACGGGGTCCGTCCCTGCGCCGCCGAGCGCGCGCTCCCACGCCCCCGCGGCCCCCGCCTCGTCGTCCGCCTCCTCCTCCTCCTCCTCCCAGCTGCTGTCGTGGAACTCGTCGTCGCCCGAGCCCCTGGCCGCACCATCCGCCTCCCTGACGGGCAGGGCAGCCTCCCGCCGTCCGGGACCGATGCCCCGCCCGCCCCGCACTGCCACGGGGATGGCAGCCCTCGGCCTCACCGCCGGACGGCTCTGCCCGCGGGGCTCGTCGCGGCTCTGCCGCTGGGCGACGCGGTCGAGGAAGGAGGGGGCGTCCGTCGGGGCCGGCCGGCGCCGCGGCTGAGGCGAAGCGCCGTCACGGGCCGCGGCGGGCGCGCGCGGATCCTGCGCCCCGGGCTCTGCCGCCGACGTTGCCGGCCGTCCGGCCGCCGCGGCCGGGCCCTGCCTGCCCGCCGCGCGCAGCTCGATGGACAGAGCCGCCTCGAGCGCCGCCAGCTCCCCCGCCCGGGACGAGGCGCCGAGGGACGGGCGGCGGGGCCGGGGCGCGGGGCCCGCACCCGCCGTCGTGCCCTGCGAGGCCGGCGCGGGGACGCTCGGCGCCGGGGCTGCCAGCCACGCCGGCCTGCCGGGGGCCCGGGCGCGGGCGGCGTAGCCTGAGGAGCCGCGGGACGCCGACCGCGCCCGGCGGGCCGACACAGCTCTGCGCGCGTGCCGGGTCTGCTCTGCCGACCGCTCGAGCTCTGCTGCCACGTCGCGCACCGGGAGCCCGGTTTCGCGGTCCAGCGGCATCCCCCTGACGACGGGCGGCGAGGCGAAGGCGTCGCCGCCGAGGGAGGCGCCGACGCCTGCAGCGGCGAACTCTGCCCGGGCGGCGGCGCGGTACTGGGGCGGGAGCTGGCGGAGGAGGGAGCGGGTGTCGTCGCTGCGCCAGGCCGAGGCGGCGGGGGCGGGGCGGCGGGAGGAGGCGTCGGAGGCCGAGCGCGGGCGGCGGCGGGGCGCCGACTGGGCGCGGGACGGGGGGGCTCTGCCCGCAGCGGTTTCGGCGGGAGCGGTTTCGGCGGGTCCGCCTGCCGCTACGGCGTGCGGGCCGATCGGGGCGGGCGCAGGGTCCGCTGCGCTGCCCGCCCTTCCGCCCGCCGCGCGATCGCCGCCGTGGCTCTGCCGCCTGGAGCGCGTCGGCCGCCGCGGGGAGCTGCCGGACGCGCGGCGGGCGGGGCCGGAGCCGCGGCTGCCGTCCGGTCCCCGTGCCTGCCGGGTCGGGCCGCCGTCCTCGCCGCCCGGGGATGCCTCGCTGCTCCCGCCGCCCGGCTCGCCCCGGGATGCCTCGCTGCTCCCGCCGCCCCGCTCACCCCGGGATGCCTCGTTCGCCCTGGGCACGGCAGCGGCGGCGTCCCTGCTCGCGCTGCCCCGTCGCGCGCTGACGGACCGGGCAGGCGCCACCACCGCCGGCGCCGTCCCGCCGCCCGGCTCTGCCACTTCGTGCGGGAGCTGCAGCCTTGCGGCCTCCGATCGCTCGCGGCGGCCCGCCGTCACCCGGCGGTCGACCCACCGCCTGGTGCTGAGAGCCAGCACGGAGCGGGCCTCGGGGTACCTGGACCGGCTCCACGCGGCGCGTGCGCCGTCACGGAAGCGCGCTGGGGCGGGGGACGGGGCCCGCTGCTGCTCAAGCGGGGACGGCACGGGCGACGCGCGGGCGGGGGCGCGCCCCGGGCGCAGGCCCAGCGCGGGGGGGTCGGCCGTCGCGGAGTGGTGGTCCCTGGAGGAGCGGCTGAGGGCCGAGGCGGGGCGCCGGGCCGCGCGGGGGTCCACGCGGACCGCCCCTGAGGCGCCGTGGAGGTCCGACGAGGGGAGCGCGTCGGGCGTCGGGGCCCCGCCCCGCAGGCCCCACAGGCCCCAGGACCGCACTTCGCTCTCCATGCTGTTGGCGGGGGCGGCGCCCTCAGCGGCAAAGGCCACTGACGAGCCCAGGAGCGCCGCCGCCTCAGCCGTGTCAGCGGCGGCCTTGACCCGCCCCACCGTGCCGAGCGGCCGCAGCGGGGACTCGGCCCGGTCCGCCTCCGCCTCCCGGTCTGACGCGCCCGGCCTCAGCCCGCTGTCGACGCGAAACCGCCCGTGGATGCCGTTGTCGTGGAGGCGCCTCCGCGCCCTGTCCACGTCAGCCCGCTCGCGCCGCAGAGCCGTGGCTGCCGCACGCCGTAGCGACGCCTCGGTCGGGGACTGGCAGTGCGGCTCCGCGCCCAGCCCTCCAACCAGGGCAGAGCCAGCCCAGGACGACTCGGCCGCGGGCGGCGGCGGCAGCTCCAGGGCGGAGGACGACCACGCGCCGCCGCGCTGCGCCGCGCCCGGCTCCCACGGCGCCGCGTGTGCCGCGGGCGCGGCGGGTGCGCCGGCCCTCGCCCACGGGCCACCGGACCGGAACGCCGATGGGGACGACGGCTCGCCGTGCGTGGCCGAGGACACGAGGCCCGGGTCGTCGGCCAGCGACTCGTCGCTCCGGCCTGGCGCCTGCGGGCTCAGGATGGGCCGCGGCGCCTTGCCCGGGGCGGCCTTGGCGGCGAGCGGCCGCACGATTGCGCCCGGCGGCCGGTGACCATCGTCCCGCGCCGGCCGGCCTGCCTCGCCCGCCCTTTGAAGGCCTGCATCGGATGGCCTGGCCGGGGGCGGCGGGGGAGGCGCCGCCTCCCGCAACAGGGCAGAGAGCGCCGAAGCGGGCCGCTCAAACGACTCGGACCTCCTCCTCGGGATGGGGGCGCCCCTCGCCGAGTGCAGCAGCTGATCCAGCAGGGACTGAGCCATCGCACCAACGCTTTGCTCGGCCCGAACCACGGGCGGCGACCTGCCTCTCGGGACCGAGAGTCACCCCAACTGCGAGGCTAATGAGGCCACGCGGGCCCGATGTCGCTGCCTGCTGCGCGGCCGCCCGGGGCTCACTGGCCCTGGTGACTCGGGGCGGCTCTCGGTGCCGCCGGATGCGCGGCGTGGGCCGGCTGGGGCGCGCAGCGCGCAGCAGAGCACCGGTCCTGTCGCTGCCGCCATCGCGCACGCGCGCCGCACTCCAAGCCGGCCCTCGCGATGGCCCTGGTGTCCAGGGACGCATCGCCGCTTCGCTGTGTGGTGCTGTGCGAGAAGGACCTGGCGTCGGAATGGATGCTCTCGTGGTCGTTCCCGGGGCCGTCGGGCGCCCAGGTTGAGTGCCTGCTCACGGCCCGGTGCCGCGAGGTGGACGGCGTGAGTCAGACCGGCCGCGCAGCGGCCTGATGGGCCAGGGCTGGCGCGGGTTGTGCTGCCGCGTCGCGGCCCTGCGCCCTGGGCGCCGGACGGCGCCTGCGCCTTGTTGCACCCGGCGTCCCGCTGCATCGCAAACCCGGCATCGGCCGCACCTCGTCTCGCGCGTATGACGGTGGCCACGGATTGTCGCTGCCTGCCTCTTTGTCGGCGTCTGCGCAGCCTTGCTTCTCGAGGGCCGGGAAGCTGTGGTGCTACTCTGCACCCGCCCCGTACGAGCGTCCGCGCGAGAGGAACCGCTCGGCCGCCGTCGTGCACGTTCTCACGAGCGAGTACCACCCTGAGCGCTGGCTCGCGCTGGCCGAGCTGCTCGCGAGGCGGTCCGCGGCGGGGGCGACGCCGCTGGACCTGCAGGCCGCGTACCTGGACGCTGCGACGGACGGCGCCGCGATGGCGGGGGAGTGGCGCGCGGACGCCTTCGCGGGCGCCGCGGCGCTGACGGAGTCGAGCCGCCTGGCGGCGGTGCTGCGGCTGCTGGGCCGGGACCTGCCCGTGGTGTGGGCGGCGCTCCTCCTGCGGCGGAGAGTGGTGGTCTACGCGGGGCTGGCGGGGGACGTGTGCGCGGCGGTGCGGAGCCTGCCCCTCCTGGTGGCCCACAGGGGCAAGAATGAGTGGGACCGCGTGAGGCCGCTCGTGGGCGCCGCGGCCGTGGCCGTGAGGGCGGCCACGCCCGTCCCCACGGCCACGGCAACGGCAGCCGAGGTCCTCGCCGCACGGAACGCGGCGGCCGAGGCCGCCGAGGCCGCCAGCGCGGGGGCGTCGTCGGCCGCGGAGTGCGCCGCGGCGGCCGGGCTCGCCGAGCGGGCAGAGCTGATGGCGCCCGGCTGGAGCGTCGTCGGGACGACGTCGGCGGCGGTGGAGGGCCTCGCGGGGCTGTGGGACGTCTTCGTTGACCTGGCCGCGAGGCGCGTCGTGGTCGCGCCGTCGGCCGAGGCGCTGCTGCGCGCCGAAACACCAGCCCACGAGGCGGCGCTCGCCGCCGCCGTTGCGGCCGCGGCGGAGGCCAAGGCGTCCGGGGCGGACCCAGGGCAGGCGATGGGGCGGGCGCTTGCCAAGGCGAGCAAGGCAGTTGCAGCGCAGGCCGCCGCCACCGCGCCCGTGTCAACCGCGTCCCTCGAGGCAGCCGGGCACACCGGGCCGATGAAGGACCTGCTCCTGGCCCTGGCCGAGGTGGAGCCCGGTATTGAAGTTGAGTGACATCCGCCGCCACGCCACCATGCAAGTCGTGCACTCTTGAACCCGGCAAAGACACCCAGGCGCCGCCCGGCTCCTGCTCGGCGCCTTGCTTCATCCAGATCGACGTCATGCTGTCGTCCATCGTGCGGGCAGCTCTCGACGGGGCAGTGGGGGCAAGGGCGGTCGCGTCAGCGCTTGACGCCGGCGTGCGGCGGTTCTCGGGCTCGCCCCGGGCCGCCGGCCGGTCCGAAGCGCCGGAGCAGCGATCACTGGCCGTTTTCCCCACTATTGTGCGGCCGATGGCCGTGGGCGGAGCGTCGGTCCGAGGGACCGCAACGATGACGGCGCCACGGGTCCGTAGGCACGAGGTGCCGTCACACTCCCACGTCAGCGCCGCCAACGGCGTGCTGGCTGCCGCGATCCGCCTCGCGAAGCGTGGGCGGCTCGCGAAGCGCAGGGCTGCGGCAGGATCCGACGCAGAGGCGGGAATGGCGCGCCTCACCACGGGCAGGCTTCGGGTCGCCGCGCCGGCCCCGGCCGACCTGGGCATGGCACCGCCGCTCGTGTTTGACTCGGCCGCGAAGCTCGCGTCTCCCCTGTGGGCGACGCAGTCGCGCAGCCGCGAGCTCGTCGTCGCCCGCGATTTCGAGACGGCGTACGGCGAGGTGCTGCCCGAGGTACGCGTGACGGTGGAGCAGTGGGGGGACACCACCCTGGGGCCGGACCGCACGGTGGCGGTGTTCCCGTCCTTCTCGCACGGGCACCACGTGGCCGCCAACGCGTCGGACCCGAGCCCCGGCTGGTGGGACGGTATGGTCGGCCCCGGCCGCTGGCTGGACACGAACCGCTTCCGCGTGGTGTGCTCCTCGGTGCTGGGCTCGCCCATGGGCTCCACCTGCCCGCGCAGCGTGGACCCGCGGACGGGGCGGCCGTACCGCATGGCGTTCCCGACCGTCACGACGGCCGACCAGGCCCGGGTGCACGCCCTCGCCCACGACGCGATCGGCCTCCCCTCGGTGCACGCGGTGGTTGGGGCGAGCCTGGGGGGCATGCAGGCGCTGCAGTTCGCGACGCTGTTCCCCGAGCGCGCCTCGCGCCTCGCCGCCTTCGTCTCCACCGGGCAGACGAGCCCCGCGTCGGTGGCGCTGCGGCGCGTGCAGCGGCAGGCCATCATGGCGGACCCGGCCTGGCACGGCGGCGACTACGAGGACCGCACGGGGCCCGACGCCGCCGGCCCCGTCGCCGGCCTCCGCGTGGCCCGGGAGGTGGGCATGATGGTCTACCGCTCCCGGGAGGAGTTCGACCGCCGCTTCGACTGGAGCGCCACCGGCGGGCCGCGGCCGGGGGACGAGACCTTCGAGGTGGAGTCGTACCTGTCCTACCAGGGGGCAAAGTTCGCCCGCGGCGGGGCCATGGACGCGAACAGCTACCTCATGCTCTCCAAGTGCATGGACCTACACTCCATCGCCAACCCCAGGCTCTTCCCGGGGAACACGTTCGAGGCGGCGGCCGCAGGCATCGCCGCCGACTCCCTCCTCGTCGGCGTGCAGCAGGACATGCTGACCCCCGCCGCCGAGCTCCGCAAGCTCGCCAAGGCAATCCGCGCAGGCGGCGGGTCCGCCCGCTTCAAGGAGCTGTCGTCCGAGTTCGGCCACGACGCCTTCCTCAAGGAGTTCGACGCCATGGGGCCGCTCCTCCGCGCCCACCTGGAGCGCGGCATCGAGCACGAGCTCGGGCTGGAGGAGGTCCACACCACCGGCCTGTCCCAGCCTTAGCAGCCGCCGCCGCCTCCATGCTTGTGCCTTGCCTCCACAAGGGCATGCACACGCCCGTCTTGGCCACGTGGTGTACGCACTGCAGCTGCGGCGTGTGATGCTTGTGTGCCTGATTATTTTTAACTTGACAGGCGCTCATGACCACGCTTCAGCTGAGACGCTCGCTGCATGGCCATCCTGGGCGCGCGGTACTCTCACGGCGCCGCAGGGACGACCGCACCCTCAGCTTACTGGCATCAGTGCTACGCACCTCGTCGTGCAGCAACACAGAAGCCCCCCCGAATCGCTCTGACATCGAACTCGATGCGGCCGGTGTGGATGATGTTCCTGTCGCAGCACCCTGAGCGAGCAACCAATGCAAGCCAGCACCTTCTAGGACTAACAACGAGCGCTGGACCAGATATCTGGGCATGACCTCTCGTGGGCTAGGCGTTGCCAAGATGCTGGTGTTGTACCCATCTGGCACCATAGGTGGCAACAAAGAGTTGCCAAGGATGTGCTCGTGATGTGTGGGGAGCTCCGCACAACTCAGCTCGGTCCCCAGTGTCACAGTGGTGCAGGTGTGCCTTACGGGGCAGTGTAGCTGTGTGCGTGCAGCAGGGGGGGCCGCAGTGTATACCATTGGCCAAGCATTGAAGACGGCATCGGGCAACGGTGAAACACAGGGTATATGCGCTTCTGGCATGACACGTCGTGCCTTGCAGTTTCGCGGGTCTGGGCTGCATCAGTGAACACCAACAGCATTTGCGTGCACGCAATCAAGGTGAGCGAAATGCATGGAGAGGCGACGCTCGAGGTCCATCCCGCGACACGTTGAAAATTCGCAGGGGCACAAGTAGTGTGTGAGTTGAGGGGCAGCCGCGTTAGCGAATGGGGGTCGACTGTGCTCATGTCTCTCTGCTGCTGCCGTTTCAGGCGTGGCGCTTCACTCTAAAGGCCGGGCAGCGCGCAGCCGGCAGCCGCGTGCAGGAACACGATGTAAGCAAGCAGCACGCCAGCGAGGCCCAAGAGCACCGTCGTCTGGACGGAGCCTGCCTGCTTGTCGTCGGAGCTTGCAGCGGCCCGCTTGGCGGCCCTGGGCTTCGCATCCGCCTTGGCCGCCGCCGCCCGCGCGGTCTTGGCGCGCCCGGCAGCTGCTGCCTTCCGCCCCGCGGCGATGGCGTCGGCCTCGGCCTTGGCCACCCGGAGCTGAAGCTCCCGCATCGCGTTGCGCGCCTCGGCGGCGGCCGCCCGCTCGAGCCTGAGCTCCTCCAGGGCGCGGCTCGCCTCCGGAGCGCCCGTGGTGCCGGCCGCCGCCGCCGCCGGCTTGGCCTTCTGCAGGTCCTTGACCTGCCGCTCCGCCGCCGCCGTGGCGCGCCGAGCTTCCTTGAGCTGCGACGCGACGGTCTTGGCATCGGCCGTGAGGGCCTTGACTTCGAGCTCCAGGGTGGTCCGGCGCCCCAGGGCCGCGGCCAGCTGCGACTCCAGCGCCGCCTTGGTGGTGCTCGAGCGCCTGAGCTCGCCGATCTCCTCCTCGGCCTTCCTCTGTGCCTCCGCCGCTTCTCTCGCGCCAGCCAGCTGGACGCCGAGACGGTCGACCTCCTTGCCTCGCTCCAGGGCTGCGGCCTGCGCCACATCGCGCGCGGCCGCCGCCTCAGCGAGCTCCCCAGCTGCCTTGGCAGCCTTCTGTGCCGACTCGGCGGCGGCCTTCTGCGCAGCCGTCGCGCGCCCGGCCTCCGACTTGACACGCTTCTCGGCATCGTCCAGCGCCGCCTGGAGCCGGGCTGCATCGGACTCCTTGGCCATGAGCTCCTCGTAGCGCGTCGCGGCGGCACCAGCAGCGACGGCTCGTGCCTCCTCCGCGTCCGAAAGCCGGTTGTCAAGAGACACGGCGCGTGCTGCCGAGGCGGTTAATGATGCGATTGCGGCGTCGCGCTCGTCGATGAGGCTGGCAACCTCCTTGTCGTGCTCGGCCTGCGCCTTGGCCAGCTCCTCGGCCTGCTCCTCCGCCCTGGTGAAAAGCTCGGCAGCCAGCCCGGCCGCCTCCGTCAGCCGGGACTCCAGCTTGAGCGCGTACTCCTGGGAAACGGCCGGGTCCCGCGGCGGCGTGGCCGCGACCGGGGCCGCTTGTGCGCTGGCCGCATGGTCTCGCGCGCCTTGCGTTGCCCTGCTCGCGGTGGGCGCGGGCTCCGGCGCCGGAGCGGGAGCCGCAGGCGAGGGTGCCGCTGCGGGCGCCGGTGACCTGGCACTGGGCTTCGCCATCGGCTTGGCGGTCGCGGCCGACTGGGCAGGATTCGATTCCTGCGCGGCGGGCGGCGACTTTCGGACTGGCGGCCCATGCAGGCTCAGGCCGCCCATGGATGCCAGCATAAGCCTTGCCACATGCCCGTTCGCTTCCGACATCGCTGTTCGGGGATCACGGCGGTGCCCGCGCTCCAAGGGAAGAGACTGTGACGAGCTCCAATGCGAGCTATATTCGGACAGCGAAGGAAAAACAAACTGCGGTCCCGCGGCGGCCGGGCAGAGCACGCAAATTAGGAAGGATCGGCCCGCTCTGACGGCGTCCTCGTCGGCCTCACTCGGGGGAGCCTCAAGGCCTCTTGGACCACCGTAGCCGTCATGGGTGAGTCCGAGACCATCATGCTGCCACATGCATCGCGGCACTAGGGCGCCCCGGGGCGCCGTCCAGGCGGCGGGGTTGTGCGCGTGGGCCAGTCTCTGCATGCTCCCCGCTCCCGGGCTCACGCAGCCCCCGCGTCGCTTCCTGACCCTCACTCGCAGCTATCACCCGTGACTCTCGGCACAAGCGCCGTGCCACCGGTGGCAGGCGCCACGTGCACAAGAAGAAGCGCAAGTTCGAGACCGGCCGCCCGCCCGCGATGACCAAGCTCGGCGAGAAGCGCGTGCACCTCGTGCGCGCCCGCGGTGGCAACACCAAGTTCCGCGCTCTGCGCCTGAACGAGGGCAACTTCTCCTGGGGCTCGACCGGTGAGCGAGCGGAGGCCGGGCTTGCAGATTTCATGACTGCACCTCCTTTGCCGGTCCGATGGCCTGCCCCACGTCCGTCGCGCATACACCACTGCCCCGCCTCGCCCAACGCCTCTTGGACTCCGCAGTGATCGCCCGCAAGACGCGTATCCTGGATGTCGTCTACAACGCCTCGAACAACGAGCTTGTGCGCACGAAGACCCTCGTCAAGAACGCCGTCGTCGAGATCGACGCCACCCCGTTCCGCGACTGGTTCGAGAAGTTCTACAGCTACCGCATCCCCGTCAAGGGCAAGGAGGAGGGTGGCCCCATCGAGGTGAAGGACAAGACCGGCAAGACGCCCACCAAGGTCAAGTCCCGCCAGGCCGAGGCCGTCAAGTTCCTCACGGACACCCGCTTCTCCGAGCAGTTCTCCCAGGGCCGTCTCCTGGCCTGCGTCAGCTCCCGCCCCGGACAGAGCGGCCGCGCCGACGGCTACCTGCTCGAGGGCAAGGAGCTCGAGTTCTACTCGCGCCAGCTCTCGCTCAAGAAGAAGAAGTGAGCGCGCTAGCTTCAAGCGTGTGTGTGAGTGTGAGCGCGTTGGCGTCCCCCTGGACCCACCGCCACCGCATGGTCCCCCCCCCAAGCAAGCCCCCCCCGGCGAACGACACGCGCATCACGTGAGCTCCTCACGGCCGCCGCGCCAATCAGCCACACCTGTGCTCGTTGATCGTGGGGCGGCGCTCCACTCAGACGAACGCGATGAGGTGCCTGTGCTCCGGCGACACGGCCTCTAGCAGGCCCTTGCTCTCCAGCCACGACTTGCTGAAGAGCCGGCTCTGGTACCGCGCCGCGCCGTCGCAGAGGATGGTGGCCACGGTGCTCCCCTTGCCGAGGTGGCGCGCCAGGTCGTACGCCGCCACCACGTTGAGGCAGGACGACGCCCCCAGGAAGAGCCCGTCCTCCGCGAGCAGCCGGTACACCATCTGCACCGTGCGGTCGTCCGGCACCTGCAGCGCGCCGTCCAGGTCCGTGCCGTCCAGGTTGTCCGTGATCCGCCCCTGCCCGATGCCCTCGGTGATGCTCGACCCCCCTCGCTCCATCCGCTCCCCCTCGCTGGTCACCCACGAGTACAGCACCGACCCCGGCGGGTCCGCCAGGAAGATCTTCACCTTGCCGCCCGAGGCCTCCTTCAGCGCGCGCGACACGCCCGCCAGCGTGCCCCCCGTGCCCGTCGCGCACGTGAAGGCATCGAGCTTCCCGCCCGTCTGCGCCCACAGCTCGGGGCCCGTCGTCTCCACGTGCGCGCGCCTGTTGGCCACATTGTCGAACTGGTTGGTCCAGACGGCTGCGGTGGCGGCGCGTGATCGAGGGGCGGAGGCGTCGAGGGGCGGAGGTCAGGGGGCGGGCGCAGCCCTTCGGCACGGGCCGGGCGGCGAGGCGCGCACCGCAGCGCCGGGATGCGCGGCGCAGGCGCCCGTCACCAACGAGCATCCCCGCGGGGGCCCCTGCTGGCGTGTGGCAGCGGCTCACCGTTGTCGAGGGTCTCGGCGTGAGCCTTGGCCAGGTGGTTGTAGTTCTGCGGGTCGGAGAATGGCACCGCCGGGACCGGCCGCACCTCTGCGCCCAGGACCTGGAGCGTGGTGATCTTCTCCTGGCTCTGGGTGTCCGGCATGTAGATGACGCACTTGTAGCCGCGAGCGTTGCACACGTGCGCCAGCCCGATGCCAGTGTTGCCCGCGGTCCCTTCCACGACGGTGCCGCCGGGCTTGAGGAGGCCTGCGGCGGTACGGCGGGGCCGAGGGTCACTTGGCAGCGGCGCCGGGAGGCGCGCACGGGCATTGCACGCAGCAGCGACACAAGCGGCGTCACGGGTGGCCATCGTTTGCGCAGGCAAGCCGTGCGGTCGGGTCTGCCACATTGACGGCTCGGCCGGTCCGGGTGCGGCCGGGGGCGCCACCAAACCCAGGCCCCGTGGCGCGGGTCACTGCACGGGGGAGCCTCACCACGCTCCTCAGCGTCTTTGACCAGAAAGAGTGCTGCGCGGTCCTTGACGCTGCCGCCTGGGTTAAGGAACTCGGCCTTGCCGTAGATATCGCAGCCGGTCTCTTCGGAGAGCGAGGCGATCCGGATCAGCGGCGTGTTCCCCACCGCGCCCGGGAGGCCGTCGCGGATCCGCCCCACGTCGATGGCAGGAGTCGGAACGACCGACATGGATCGCGCCGCCGTGCGTGACACGGCGACGGCCGCGTGGGCGGCGCGCATCGTCAGCTTCAACAAGTGTGGCGTCGCCTGGCTGGCTCCGCAGCCTGCGACAACAGAGCCACGCGCGCCCGGCTCGGCGCTTGCGCGCGGGCAGCGAGTCGTTTGAACAATCGCGATGCGGGCTGGCGGGTTCCGTTTGCTCGAAGCGACGTTTGCTAGGGCGGCGCGGTCACACGTCCTCCGGCGTCGCCTCCGGCTGCCCCTCCCCGAGGCCCTCTGCCGCGGCCTCGAGGTCCCGCCCGTCCACGTTGCGGCGCCTGGCAGCCTCGGCAGCCCCCCGCGCGACCTCTGCCCGGAGATCCTGCAGCGATGACGCCCGGTGGCTGTCGACGGTGGCGCGGCGGGGCCGGCCTCGCATGGCCACGCCGGCCTCCGCGCTGCTGCCGCTGCCTGGGCCACGCCCCGCCGCTGCTGCGGGCGCCGGAGCGTCCGCGCCGCCCGCCGCCCCCTCGCTCGGTGACGCGGCGCCCGGGTCCGCCGGGGCGGCGTCGTCCTCGCCCGCCAGCCGTGCCGGTGCCGTCGAGCCCGACCGCGAGCCCGCGTGCCCCGAGTCCGCCTGCAGGACGACCCCGTTCGACGCGGACACGGCGCTGCCAGCGCCCTCGGACCCGCACTCCGACCCGGCATCCGGGCCCGGCGCCTGCCCGGCGGCGCCCCCCGCCGCCGCCGCCGCCGACGACAGGTCCTCCCCGTCCTCGCCCACCTCCCCCGTGGCGGTGTCGTCGCCCTCGACGCTGTGGTGCCTCCGCATGGCCTGCCGGCGGGCCCACTTCACCGCGTCCTGCTCTGTCGCGAAGGACAGCCCCTGCGGCTCGGGTGACAGCGAGCGCGACACGCTGTCGTCGTCCCACGACTCGTCGCCGCGGGAGGCGCCCTGCCGGGTCGCGTCGTCGCCGGTGTCGTCCGCGGCCGCCTCGGCCGTGTCGCCGCCGCCGTCCTCCCCACGGCCGTCGCCGTCGCCGCCGTCCTCGCTGCCAGCCCCCGGGCGCGGCCGGGGCGCGATGCTGGACTGCGCGCGCGGCCGCCGGACCGGGATGGCGGGGCGGCCCGCTGCCTTGGCCGCGTACCCGACGCCCCGGCCCCAGCCCCAGCACTCCGCCGTGCACCGCGGCCTCCCCGTCGCCGGGTCGACGGGCGGCCCCGCCTGGTTGAAGACGACGATGACGCACGACGCGTTGTCCTGGGACGCCCTGACGTCGATGGCCTCGTCCAGCAGCATGTTCGCCGTCTGCGCCGCGTCCTTGGTCTCCCGCAGCAGCCGCTTCACCGTGCTCACCAGGTCCTGGTGCTGCGGGAACTTGTCGAAAAGACCGTCACTCCCCATGACCAGGAACTCCTCGTCGCCCGTGAGCTGCACCACGCGCACGAACGGGTCGGGGATCACCGCCCCGGGGAACCGGTCCTTGAGGGAGGCCACTCCGATGCTCCTCGTCACCGCGAGCACGCCCTCCGTGCGCATCACGCCGTTGTAGTTCACCACGCGGCGGCCCGCGGCGCTGATCCGCGCCACCTCGCTCGGCGCCGTGGCCTTGTGAGCGAAGCTCAGCAGCACCGGGCGGCCCCTGACGCTGAGCACCGCCTCGCAGTCGCCCACGTTGAACAGGACCAGGGAGTCGCCCACCACGGTGGCGGCGGCGAGGCACGTGCCTGCCTGCGTGCTCGTCGCCGCGCGGCTCTGCATCGGCGCCGCGGCCTCGTCGATGACCCACTTGTCCATGGCCCGGCAGAACCAGCGGAGGCGGTCGCGGAGGGCGTCGCCCGACACGCACCGGCGGGCCGTGGCCGACACGGGCGGGTTGAACGTCACCTTTGGGCCGGCGGGTGACCCGGCCATGCGGGTCAGGTGCTGCCGGGACGTGTCGCGCGGGACCGCCCAGTCGGGAAGGCCGGCGTGCGGCCGAGCCGCCGCCCCCGAGGCCGAGGCCGACGACGACGACGACAGCAGCGAGCCCGCTGCCTGGCTCGGGGTCGACTGCTCGGCCGCCCCGCCCGCCTCTGCCGCCTCGCCGCCCGCCTCCGCCGCGCGCATCGCCACCTCATGCCGCGCGTGGGCAGCGTCGGCGTCCTCCGGCGTGGGCGCCGAGAGCGCCCGGACGAGCGCGCCGGACATGCGCTTCGACAGCCGATCCGACACCTCGTCGCCGCCGTGGCCGTCGAGAACCACAAACACCCCCACCCGGGTGCCCAACGGCTCGCCCTCACGGAGCGCCGTGTCCTGCCGGTCGTCATCCCCTTCCCCCGCGCCTGCCGCGCTCCCGTCCGTGCCCGGAAGCAAAAGCCTGCGCTCGGCTTCGGTCATCCCGCCTGGCAGGCCCCTGCCCTTGGCGAGCAGCCTGGCGGCCTCGGACCTTCTCGTGGACAGCCATTCCGCGTGCACGGCGATCCTGTCCTCGTCCTTCAGCCTGCGGCCCTGGCGATACCGCCCTGCTGCCACGATTCCGAGGTGCTTGTTGTGCTGCCCCCCCTGCCCCGGCAAGATGGGGGGTAGCGGGGTTCCGTCCGGGCGAAAGATAACCGCCGACGCGTCCCGGTTGCTGGTGGGGTTCCAGCCGGCGGGCAATCCCGGGCGCGTTGCCCCTGCGAGCTCCAAAACCAGACGGGCCGCGGGCGAAGGTGACGCGGCGGTTCGCGAGCACGTGCCACACATACGCACGGGGCGCGGCGCAGGCGCCGGCGGCGGGCCATGGGCCGCCAGGCCAGCCCAGGAGCAAACGGGCCATCGCGCTGCTCATTGATCGCCCTCACCGCCTCCGCTCGTTCCGGACTGTCCGCCGCCCTTTGGCCGCCTGGACGATGCCGTCCCATGTCCAGCCTCGTGCTTCTTTCCCAGCTTGTCCAGGGCGGCCTGGCCGACGGGCACCGAGGCTGGGCGCTTGGCGTTTTCCGGCAGCTTCGAAGCGCCGCACCCCATCGCTGCCGCTGACTACGGCCGCTCAAAACCGAACGCGGCGATCGTGGCCCGGTCAGCAGACCGTCCGGCGAGGGGGTCGGGGCCGGCAGTTCGGGGGTGCGGGGACGGCTACCGACGTGTGACTCTGTCCCGCCTCGGCAGAATGGCTGTGGCTCGGCCGGGCGTGTCGCGCGCTCACTCATCACCCCGAGGCGCCCGCGGCTGCCTTCTCCTTGCGGGGGAGCTGCCCGGCCCTGACGATGCGGATCGGCTTGGACGGCGCGCCGTCCGCCGCGCCCAGCACGCCCATGGCCTCGACCACGTCCATCCCCGCCGTCACGCGCCCGAACACCACGTGGACGCCGTCCAGCCAGGGCGCGTTGCCGAGCGTGACGTAGAACTGCGAGCCGTTGGTGCCGGGCCCGCTGTTGGCCATGGCGACGGCGCCGGCCGCGCCGTGCCGGAGGGCAAAGGTCTCGTCGTCGAACCGGTGGCCGTAGATGCTCCTGCCGCCCACGCCCGTGCCGAACTCGATGTCCCCGCCCTGCACCATGAACCCGGGGATCACGCGGTGCACCGGCGCGCCCGCATAGGTCAGCGCCACGCGCCGCCTCGCCTTGCCCGACGCCTTGGGGCCCAGCAGGACCGCGGGGCGCTCCCCCGTGCACAGCGCGCGGAAGTTCTCCGCCGTCTTGGGCGCCACGTCCGCCCGGAGCTCCACCTCGACCCGGCCTCCGGACGGAAGCCCGGCGCCGGCCGCCGCGTCCTCCCCGACGCCGAACTCGAGCCACACCACCGGGTTGTCCGCGCGGTTCGCGGGCCCAGTGCCGCCCTCGCTCAGCGTGCCGGCCTGGCTCGCGGCGTAGGTGGCAGCGGACCGGCGCAGCTGACGCCGCCAGAGCGGCTCGGTGCCCGGGTCCTCCCCCGCCGCAATCTTGGCGGCGTCCGTCGCGTCATCGGTGAGGTTGTCCTCCCTGAAGATGCCGCGGCGGCCCTGGACGTCCTCCTGGACCATTTCGTACCCCACGTACGCAAGCGCGGCGCACGATACCGCCCCGACAATCGGCATCAGCCACGACCCCTGCTCCGTCTTGCCAGCGGCTTCTGCGCTGCTTGACCCGGGCGAATGCTTCGCGCGGGGCTGGCGCGGCGGCTCCGCGGTCATGCGCCGGGAGGGCGCTGCGTGGAGTCGCTGCCACGTCGTTCCACGCGCCGCCGCCGCGGCCTTTCGCATGCCGACCCTCATTCCGGCCCTGCCCTGGGCGGCAGTGCTCAGCGTGCCAGCTATGCGCCGGGCGTGAATGCATCGGCGCCCGCACAGGGCGGCGCCTGGAATCGTCGCCCGCACCGATCAGCTCTGCTCCAAGTCGCGGCCGATGGTCGGCCAACGGCAGGCGCGGCCACCGCCTGCTCGGACGCCACCACCCGGCGTGGACGTCATGCAGTACACGGGGCAGATCCAGGTGCGCAGATGCGGGGGCACGCGGGCGCCCGCAGGCCCAGCACAGGCCCCTTTCAGAGCGGCGCCAGGCCCGGATGCGGCTCGTTGGCGGATGCGCCCCGCGCCTCCACGATGCCCAGTCCCAGCCTGCCTGCCCCTTCTCCCGCGCCCTGCTCCCGATCTCGCCGCAGGATGGCCAGATGCACGGCGAGGGCACTCTGGTGTACCCCAACGGCGAGAAGTACCAGGGCCAGTGGGTCCTCGGCAAGCGGTGAGGTTTGCGGCGCCCGCCCCGCAGCGCCGCTCGCGTGAACGGTCCGCACACGCGTGCGCGCATCGCCCGATGTGCGGTGGCCAGGCCCGGTACCATCGCTCACCCCTGGGTCTCGCAGCCACGGAATGGGAACCTACATCTACCTTGATGGCGGCGAGTACCGCGGCGAGTGGGTCGACGACAAGATCCACGGCAAGGGCGTTTCGATGTACGCCAACGGCAACACCTACGACGGCGAGGTGAGGCCCAGGGCGCTGGGCTTGTGCCGCGCGCGGCGCATCACGCGGCGGGACGGCAGTGCGCGCCCAGCCACGCTCGTGCCTCCGGCCCCGCCTCGCCCTTGCAGTGGGACAACGGGAGGATCCACGGGTTCGGCACCCTGACGTACGCCGACGGGGACAAGTACTCGGGCAACTGGGTGGACGGCAAGATGCACGGGCAGGGCACGTACTTTTACTCGGACGGGGACAAGTACGAGGGCGAGTGGAAGGACGACAAGCGGCACGGCAAGGGCAAGGTGACGTACATGGACGACGAGGGGTCGGTGGTGGAGACGTACGAGGGGCAGTGGGAGAACGGGCGGATGCACGGGCTGGGCCGGTACGAGTACGCGGACGGGGGCGTGTACGAGGGGCAGTGGCAGGACAGCAAGATGCACGGGCGGGGCAAGTACACCTTCCCGAACAGGAACACGTACGAGGGGGAGTGGCGGAACGACGTGAAGGAGGGGTACGGCGAGCTGGAGTACGTGAACGGGGAGAAGTACATGGGCGACTGGAAGGACGACAAGGCGCACGGCAAGGGCACCCTCATCTACTCCCAGGGCGACCGGTACGTGGGGGACTGGTTCGAGGGCAAGAAGCACGGGCAGGGGGAGCTGCAGTACGCCAACGGGGACGTCTTCCGCGGCGAGTGGAGCGACGACCACGCCACGGGCAACGGCACGCTGGCGTACAGCACCGGCAACGTCTACGAGGGGGAGTGGCTCGAGGACCGCCGGCACGGCTGGGGCGAGTTCACGTGCTCCCAGGACGGGTACCGGTACGAGGGGGAGTGGCGCTACGGCCGCAAGCACGGCAAGGGCACCATCTTCCTCCCCAACGGCGACAAGATCGAGGGAGACTTCGTCGAGGGAGCCCTCTCGGACAAGTGCCGCTACGTCTTCGCCCCCGAGAGCCCCTGGAACGACGCCGACCTCTGAGTGCGGCCCGCCGGCTCTGGCGGCCGCGGCCCTGCCACGCCTTGCGCCGTGGCGCGCCGCCCCTGTTTGCACAGGCCGCTGTGTGAGCCCCGTGCGTTGCGTGGAACCAAAAACCGTTTTGCCGTCGGCTGGAGGCCTCGGCGCTGCCAGTCGGCCTCGAAGTCCCGCCCGCACTCGAGGGGCGCACGTGCCGCCCCGCCGCCGCACCGGGGCCACAATCCATGAACGTGGATATCGTGTACGCGGTGGCGGCGGCAGTGCTGACCCTCGTGGTGGCGGCTGCCCTCGTCCGCGAGTACGCGCACCCCGGCGTGCCGCCCGCAGTCCGGGTGGCCGTAGCCCTCGCATGGGCGCTGGGGTTCTTGGGGCTGCTGCTCCTCCCGCTGGACACGGCCTCCGTGTCCGGTGCGGTGCTTACGTCGGGCGGGTGGCTCGTGTCCGCGTGGCGGGCGCTGTACTGGTCGACGTTCGCCCTTGCCTGGCTCATCCTGCCCGTCATGGTCGAGAGCGAGACAAGCGGGGAGCTCACCTGGTACGGGGGCGTGTGGTCCGGTGCCAAGGCCACTCTCGTGGGGTACGCTTGGGCTGCGGCTGCAGGGGTTCTGGTGGCGGCTTGGCTGCTCGCCACGGGGCGGCTGAGCGCCGCCCAGCTGATTTCGGTCACCATGACGGCAGCAGACGCTTACGGGCAGGCGCTGGTTGCTCTTCTGGGCGGCTACGGGCTGGTGCTGCTGCCGCGGTTCGCGTGGCGCAGCGGGCTTTCGTCCCACACGCCTGAGGGCGCCGCGGTGGAGGCGTGGCGGACGCTTGAGGCGTGGGAGGCGTCGAGGGGCGAGTTTGAGCAGCTGCGGCGCGACCTTCACCACGCCAGAAGCGCGAGCCCGACAGGGGCGGACGTGGCGTCGATGCTTGCCGGCGCCGTGAGGCTGCACGACGGGCACCCGCTGGCGTGCGCGGCGCGCGGGGAGGCGCCGGCGGGGGTCGTGGTCATGCCCGACGGCGCGCGCGTCCCGACGCCGCAGGACTCGACGAGGGAGCCTGGGCCGGACGACGCCGTGTCGCTACCTCCGACCGAGGGCGGCTGGGGCCCGGACGTCCCAAAGGGGGCGGTGGGTCCGTCCCGCATCCGCCGGGAGGACGCGCGCCGCCTGCTGGCCCGCGCCGCGGCCAACGCCTTTGACGGGGACCAGCTGGTGCGGGTGTGGGTGCGCCTCCTCGCCGCCTCGCACGCGGGGCGAGACAAGCGGCCGGCCACGGCGGGCCTCCGCTGCGCCGCCTCCTCCGCCGCCCGCTGGCTCCTCGTGCTCGCCGCCGTGGGAGCCAGCGTGGCCGTGACGCTGAGCAACGTCGCCCTGCCGCTGACGGCGCTGGGGCTCGACGCGGCCAGCGACTGGTCCCCCGTCGCCCGGGCCGTGGAGGCGTCCGGGTCGCTGTGCGGCGAGGCCTGCCGGTCCGCCGCCCTGCTCGGCGTGGTGGCCTTCGTGGCCGCGGCCGTCTTCACGGGCCTCTTCTCGCTGTCCATCTTCCGGGCCACGACGCTGTACCGCGGCGGCATCACCAGCAGCCGGGCGATGCTGTACAACGCCGTCTACGCCTGCCGCCTCCAGTTCTCCCTCGCCGTCCAGGCCCTGCGCCTCACGGGCTGGCACCACGCCGGGACGGCCGGGGCGGCGTCGGCGACGGCCCTGGAGCTCGCCATCGGCGCGTCGACGAGCATGGCCTGGATCGACGCCCTCATCCCCCTGGCGGGGTCCATCCTCGCGGCGTCGCTGGCGCTGGGGCTGGCGGACTGCGCGCTGCACCTGCTGGGCCTGCCCGAGCTGTCGAGCAGGGACGAGGACAACGTGAGGGCCGGGATGGCAGCGCTGGAGCAGGCCAGGGCCGCCGCCAAGACGGCAAGGCTGCCCCTGGCCGCCGCGCCGCACGCCCCCTCCGTGTCCTCGGCCGTCTCCACCGTGCATTCCCGGGCCGTGCAGGGGCTCGGCATCAGCGAGCGCCACACGGGCGACTGGGTGCGCATCTGAGCGGCGGCGGCCGCCTTGCGGGCCGCGCTTGGGGCAGAGTTGGTGCGGGCAGTGCCCTGGCGTTACCACGCCGTCCTTGCGACTCACGGCAGAGCAGGCTGTTTCAACGGCTGGCAGCAGCGCCCCAGTCACACGCACACGAAACTCCGCTTCGCACCAGCCATTGCTCGGCGGCACGCTCTCGCGCCTCGCCCGGAGCCGCTGAGGCCTTCACTCGAAGTCGTCCAGGTCCAGGTCCTCGCGCCTCGCCCGGAGCCGCTGAGGCCTTCACTCGAAGTCGTCCAGGTCCAGGTCCTCCACGCGGTCCGCCTCGTCGTCGTCGCCGTCCTCCTCGTCGGGAGCCACGCCGACGGCGGCCTCCACCGCCCGGCGGTCCTCGGCGGCCGAGTCCTCCGACGGCCCGGCCGCCGCCGCCTCCATCGCGGCGCGCTTGGCTGCCTTGCCGACGTCGTCGGCCTCCTTCTGCTTCTCGCCCGCGAAGGCCTGGGCCGCCGCCTTGCGCTCGGAGGCCATGAATGACGCCACTGCCGACGCGTCGGAGGGCTTGAGCGACGAGGAGGCGCGCAGCGACGCCACGACGGCGGCGCGCGCCTCGTTCGAGGTGATCACGGCGCGGATGCGGGCCTTCCAGCGCCCGCCAACGCCCCCCGACAGCACGGCGCCGGCGCGGCGCGAGGTGGCGAGCTTGGCCAGGGACCGGAGCTGGGCGAGGACCGGCCCGGCGACCTCGGGGAAGGCGGGGGAGGTGTGCCCGGCGCGGAGCCACTCGGCGAGGAGGGTGAGGGAGCGGTCGAGGAGGGCCTCGCGGACGGGGGGCGAGGTGAGGAAGGTGCCGGGGACGCGGAGGACGGAGGGGAGGGAGTCGGCGAAGCGGGTGGCCTCGGCGGTGGCCGGCTTGTGCTTGCGGGGCCCGTCTGCAGCGAGGGCGTCTGCGGCGCCCCTGCCCGTCACGGCGAAGCTGACCGCCTCGAGGAGGGTGCGGGAGCACGGGACGAACGAACCTGTGGCCCACTGCAGCTCGACGAGCGTCTCGACCAGGTGCAGGCGCAGCGGGTGCCACGCCGGGCCGGGGGCGAGGCGGATTACGCCGATCGCGACCTGGGTCACGGGGAAGACGAGGTCCGCCAGCGGGTTGGTGGCGGGGTCGGCGGCCCCGGTCCCCGCGTGGGCGCGGAGGACGGCGCCCCAGAGCCTGACGGCGGAGACGAACTGCCAGCGGAGGACCTTGTCCCGGTTGGACGAGGTGGGGGACGTGAGGGCGGCGCGGAGGTGCACGGCGAGCTGGCGGACGTAGACGAATGCGTGGCGGTAGGTCAGGGCGGGGAAGAGGCCGGCCGTCTCGACGACGCAGTTGCCCATGAGGGCGAGGCGGGCGGCGGCGTCGTTCCCCTGCCTGGCCACGGCCGCGGACGACGGGGCGCCGAGCGTCCTGGTGGCCCGGAGGAAGCCGACGTAGAGGCCCTTGAGGACGCGGTCGGCGCCGAGGGCGGCGGGGAGGGCGAGGCAGCACTGGCGGAGGCGCAGGAAGGCGACGAGCTGCACGCCGGCGTCGTCCGAAACGCTCCACTGCGACAGCAGCGCCTTGATGAGGGCGCGCGCGTGCTTGGGGAAGGGCTCGAACAGCGGGATCCACGCCCTGAGGCACCGGAGCGCGAAGACGGCCAGAGAGCGGGAGCGGAGGCCCGGGATGAGGCGGAGGACGGCGCTCAGCGACGCGCGGATGGCAGTGCGGTGCCGGGAGAAGCGAGAAGCCTCGGCCACGCGCAGGGGGCCGGCCTCGGCGTCGCTGTCGGCGTCGCTGTCGGCGTCCGCATCGGCAGCGCGCTGCCGCTTGCCTGCGCGGGCCTTGCGCGCCGCACCCTCTCCGACACCGGCCGCAGCCAGCAGCAGCCCCGGGAGGCGGCGCATGCCCGCCACGAGGACGCGGTGGTAGACGGCGGCCGACGTGATGACGTACTTGAGCCCCGTCGCTTCCTTCTCGGACCGGCCGGCGCCCGCCTCTGACATCGCGGCCGCGGCCCGCATCGCGTGGATCAGCTCGCGGATCGCACGCGGGTCGCTGTCGCCGACGGCCGTGCGAGCCATCGCTTCGACGGCGGAAGCCGTGAGCACCTTGCCGGTCCGGCCCGACGACTTGGCCTCCCCCGATGCGTCTGCATCTGCGGCGTCGACAGCATCGTCGTCATCAGACGAGTCTTCTGACGCGCCGTCGCTCTCCTCGTCGTCCTCGCTGGCGTCGTCCTTGCCTCCGTCCCCGACGGCCTCGTCGTCGTCCTCGTCGGCTTCCGAGTCTCCCGCCGAGGCGGAGCTCGCTGCCGCCGCACGCGGCTTCTTCTTCAGCTGGGCCTTGCCTGGCTTGGCCCCGGGCTCGTACGCCAAGAGCTCGGGGGCATCCTTTGCGAGAAACTCGAAGAACTCTGGATCTGTGCCCGCCAGCCGGTCCAGCTCGTGCTGGTGGGATGCCGATGATGCCATCACCGGAAAATCGGGGGCGAGTACGCGCTCGGTTGCCCGGTGGGCCTGCCAGGGCGCAGAAGGCTGCCGTCGCGTTTGTGCAGAGCCGCACGCGCAGAGCCCCGGGCTTGTTGCACCCCAATCAAGATTCAGTTGAGGCGCCGCGCAGCGCTCACTGCCTCGGACGCCCAACCGCCCCTGGTCTGCCAGTCATGGCAGCATCAGGGTCGCCAGCCCATGATGAGGTTGGGGCTGCAGGCTCGGCACCTTTTCGGAAGGCACGAGAGACCTTCGCGCAGGCACGAGCAAACGCCGACGCCCTCTGCGGCATGGACGCCAAGGAGGCGCTCGAAGCCGAGGCGGTGCTGTTTTCGAAGCTCGTTAAGAAGGTAAATCGGCGCGGGGCATCCCAGGCCAGGGCTTTGGTGGTGACGTCGCTGGCCGTGTACAACCTCAAGCCTGGGGTTTTGTCCCGGTGGCAGCGGCGCATCGGGCTGCACGAGCTCGAGGAGGTCGTGGCATGTCCTGGGTCGGCGGGGAAGTGGCTTCTGCTGCTGCACATGTGGCCCGTTTCGGAGGAGTACGACTACCTGCTCGAGTTCGAGACGGAGTCTGACCGAACAGCCGCCACGGCGGCTATCTCGTCCGGCTTCAAGGGTCTGGTGGGGCGACCCCTCAGCGAGCTGAAGCTGCCCCCTGAGGAGCTGCAGAAGCGGCAGGTGCAGAAGACCGAGGCCCGAGCGAGGGCCAAGGCCGCCGACGACTCGGCGCGCAGGGCCAAGGAGTCGCGCGCCTCCGTCGTGCGGACGAACATGGCTTCCAGGAAGAGCATTACGCTGCCTACCGCCTCGGCCGCCGCCGCGGCGGCGGGGAGCAAGCCGAAGGGAATCTTGAGCCCGAATGCTGGCCCCGATGCCAGCCCGCCCACTGAGACCGGCGAGGCAGGCAGCGCCGGAAAAGCAGAGGGTGCTGCGGCCGACCCTCAGGGCTCGATGCTGTCTGCGGGCCGCGTCCAGGGTGGTCTCGCGGGCACCAACGACCGAGCGGGCTGGGACTCCCGCGCCTCGGCGCTGACGGCCGTGGCGCTCGCGTGCGTTGACGCCGTGGCCGCCAAGGCGCGCGAGGGAGACTCGAGGGCGCTCCCCGCTCTCACCAAGGCGGAGGCCGACCACGGCAGGGCGACGGAGCTGGGCGGCGCCAAGCTGGTTGCCGAGGCCATTCTGCATCCGCAGGCGGCCTCCACCGTCCACTGGTGGCTCCGGAACATGGCGACGGACGCCTCGTCGCTCCTCGAGGCCGCGGCCGCGCTGTCGGTGCGCCCGTTCCGGCCGAGGCCGGTCTTCCCCAAGGCGGAGGAGGCCGCCGCGGGGGAGGACGACGACGAGTTCGAGTACGAAGACGAGGACGACGCGGCCGCTGACGGAGCGGCTGCCGCCGCGGCGGCCGGGGGCGCAGGGGCAGGCATGCCCAGCCCGGCTGGCACCCACGAGGAGTCGGCCGAGGCCCGGGGCTGGTGGCTGCGCGTCATGTGGGACCTGCACACCAGGGCGCTCGAGGGCGGCGCCGCGCAGGCCAAGGGGAAGCGCGGCGACGGCGCGGATTCCGCGGCGCTTTACCGCGAGACCGCTGAGGCCGTCGGGCGGTTTCACGAGGCCCTGCCGGCGCTCTTCGCGGCGCCGTTCCCCGCGAGCGTGCCGTTCGTGGTCGGGATGCGCGCGGAGCTCGGCCGCCGGGCCGGCATCGGGAGCGGCGGGCGGGACGAGGCCCGAGGCTTCGCCATGCGCTCGGCCGGCGCGGCGGCGGGGACGCCGGGCTCGGCGGCGATGGTGGAGCAGGCTGCGGCGCGGCCGTGGGTGCGCGACGCGCTGGAGGAGGACGGGGCACAGGCGGCCGTGGCGGCGGCAGCGGACCGCGTGACGTCGGTGCCGGGGTCAAGGACGGGCCACTGCTTCGTCCCCCTGGAGGAGAGCGTGTACCTGGCTCTGCTGGAGATCATGATGGGCCAGGTGCACCGCCCCGACGACGAGGACCGAGGCGCGGAGACGTTCGGGCAGCTGGTGCGGCAGGCGCCGGTGGTGTCGCTGGTGGCGCGGCTGGCGCCGCTGGCCCCCACCTGGGCGGTGCGGCTGCGGGTGGTGAAAGACCTGAACGTGCTCCTGGTGCGCAAGGACGACAACTTCGCGCGGGTGATGGCGGGCGGCGACTGGCCCGCGTGGCTCGCGCCCTTCCTGGCGGCGGTGCCCAAGCGGGAGGAGGACCGCGACGTGCGGGTGAAGGAGTACAGCAAGTACGTCATGAACCTGTACGCCATGCTGCTCTACCACGTCATGTCGCAGGGCGGGGACGACGTGGAGCAGGCCATCAACAAGCTCTTCGCGCAGCTCGTGCGGCAGTGCGGCGCGTGGTCGCTCGACGTCACCACCGTCGCGCGGTCGGTCCTGTCCAACCTGCTGGTGAAGATCGGGTCCGGCTCCAAGCGCTGGCGGAAGGACCTGACCCAGCCGCACTGGGGCGGCCTCTTCGCCGTGGCAAGGGTGGTCGAGGACTTCTGCTTCTACCGCCCCGAGGAGGCGGAGCAGTCGGGCGACACGCTCCGCGTCGCCACAGCCATGGCAGAGGTGGCCAAGGTCACGGAGCGTCGCAGGGCGCGAGAGGCACCGCCCTCCGAGGTGGTGGTGAACGCCGAGGACTTGCAGGCGGGCGCGCAGCTGCCAGAGGGCGCCCTGGAGTGGCGGTCGCACGGCGTGGCGGCGCTGAGCAAGGACGGAGTGGTGGTTCCCGGTCTCCTCCCCCTGCTGCCCGAGTACGTTTCGCCCGCGGCGGTGATCCCGCTGGCGTCGGGGGCGGACGGCAAGGTGGACAGGGCGTCGCCGGGCCTCCACCTCGCCGAGGCGGACGGCAAGCCCTTGGACATCAAGCTCGCCAAGCGCACCCTGACCCTGCTGACCAAGCTGGGGCTCAAGGGCAAGGCTGCCGGCGGAGCCGCAGCATCGGGCGGGGGCAGCGGCCCGGAGAAGCAGGTGCGGCGGCACGGCTCGGGCCTCATCGACGCCTTCGAGGCCGTGGTGAGCTTCTTCGAGAGCGTGGCGAGCAAGGGGCGGAGCGCCATCGCGGACCTGCCCGCCTTTCTGGAGAAGCGGCAGCGGGAGCAGAGCACGGGGTTCCTGTCCAGGGGCGCGGCGAGCCGCAAGCAGCTGGCCGCGCAGCTTGACGCGTCCCTGATGCGCCAGCAGGCGCAGCGGGAGGTGCGCAAGCAGCTCAAGGCGCAGATCGACAAGATCGGCGACGCCGTGGAGGTGGACGGCGACGCCGACATCGACGAGGCCGCTCTGGCGGTGGCCCGCCGCGGCAGGCGCAGGCGCAAGGTGAAGCCGGCGCCGGCGGCAGAGGGCGCGGCTGCCGCGGCGGCTTCGTCGTCAGCGGGCGCCGGGGCCGCCGCAGCGGACGGGGAGGACGGCCCGGAGGACGACCTGAAGGCGTCGGCGCTGCGGGCGGCCATGGGGGCGGTCGAGGGCAGCGGGGGGGAGGGGGAGGGCGGCGCCGCGGACGACGACACTCTGACCGACGCGGAGTCGGCGGTGGAAGATCCGGACGACGACGACGTGCACGCGGACGGCAGCTCCTGCCCGGTGTGCGACGAGGGGCTGGAAGGTCGGGACACGACCCGCGTGCCGAGCTTCGGGACGTGCCACCTGGAGTGCGTGGCGTGCTCCGAGTGCTCCCGGCAGCTGTCGGTGGAGGGGGACCCGAGCGCCGACGACGTCGCGCTGCGGACGGGCGGCGTGGCCATGACCCTTGGCGGGAAGCTGCTGTGCCGCGCGCACTTCCTGGACAAGTTCAGCACCGGCATCTGCGCCGGCTGTCTGGTCCCGTTCCGCAAGGGCGAGCGCGCCGTCGACGCCGCGGGCAGGAGGTGGCACCCGGAGCACCTGGTCTGCGAGTCGTGCGGCGGCCCGTTCGTGGACGGCAAGTGCTACGGCGTCGGCGGCCTCCCGTACTGCGGCACGTGCCACCTCGACCTATTCCTGCGCTGCAACGGGTGCGGCAAGGGGGTGGAGGAGGCGGACGACGGCGTGAACGCCCTGGGGAAGACGTGGCACCGGAGCTGCTTCGTGTGCACGGACTGCGGAGGGGCCTTCCCGGAGGGGCGCTTCTACAGCAGGGAGGGCCGGCCGTACTGCGAGGAGCACTACTTCGAGAACTTCGCCCCCAAGTGCGCCCGGTGCACCCGCCCCGTGGTCTCGGACGGCCTGAGGGCGTGCGGCGCCGTGTGGCACAACGAGTGCTTCGGCTGCGCCGTCTGCAGCTGCTCCTTCGAGGACGGCAAGTTCTTCGAGAAGGACGGGCAGGCCTACTGCGAGGAGCACTACCTGGACCGCTTCGGCCAGAGGTGCGGGGGTTGCGGGCTGGTGATCAAGGACAAGTACATGCAGGCGCTGGACCAGTCGTGGCACCAGGACTGCTTCGTCTGCGCTGAGTGCGGCTCGGGCTTCGACGGCGGGGCCTTCTTCACCAAGGAGGGGCGGCCGTACTGCCGCGACGACTTCGCCCGGCTCTTCTGCCCCACCTGCCCGGGCTGCAGCGGCCCGGTAATCGACGGCCCGGCCGTGCAGCTTGGCGACGACAAGTGGCACTCCGCCTGCCTCACCTGCCACGAGTGCGGCGAGTCGCTCGACGGGCAGATGGTCGTCCTCCCGGACCCGCCCCGCCGCTTCCACAAGCGCTGCTTCAACTGTGACGGGTGCGGCACCTCGCTGCAGGACGAGGAGGGCAAGAGCAAGTTTGCCATTCATGAGGGGAAAAAGCTCTGCGCGACGTGCATCGCCGCGGCGACGGGCCGGCCGTGCCAGGGCTGCGGCGCGACCATCGGCGGGGACGAGCCGGCGATCAGCGCCCTGGGCGGCGCGTGGCACCCGCAGTGCCTGAGCTGTCTGTCGTGCGGCAACGTGGTCACCGGAAAGCTCCTCGGCGTCGGGGGTCGGCCGCTCTGCGGGGACTGCTTCGAGGCGACCAAGCCGCAGTGCGTCACGTGCGCCCTCGCCATCGACGGCCCGCACAAGGTCGTGCTGGGCCACGCGTACCACGCCGACTGCGTCGTGTGCACGGACTGCGGCGGGTCGGTGGAGGCCGGGGCGTTCAAGCGGAACGACTGGCTCGTGTGCAAGGAGCACGCCGCCGGGGCCGAGTTCGAGGGCGAGGCGGCGGAGCGCGTCGCTGTGTACGAGGCTCACGCGGCGCGACGAGCCAAGGCCAAGGCTGACGTGGATGCTGCCTCGGCAGCCGCAGCTGCCGGAAAGCCTGCCGGAGCCGGTGCCGGCAGCGCTGCTCCCGCAGCACCGCCCGCGCCTGGCTCAAGCAGCCTCCCCGCCGCGAACAAGCAGTTCGAGGCCTTCCAGGACGACGACGGAGACTTTTACTTCGTCGACAACGAGACCGGGGAGTCGCAGTGGGACACCCCGGACGGATTCGACTTTGCCGCTGCTGGATTCGACGTGCCGAGCAAGCCAGCCGGTGACTCTGGGCAGCCGGAGGGCCCCGATACGACCCCCGCAGATGGTGCTGCATCCGACCCCAATGAGCTGTGGGACGTGTACGCCGACGACGATGGCGACCAGTACTTTGTGAGCAGGGAGACGGGCGACAGTGTCTGGGAGCGGCCCGACGGATTCACAAAACAGCCGGACGACGAGTGAAGTGCCGCAACAGGTGCCAGGGTGCACTCGGTGGGCGCCTGCGGTGATGACTGTAGTGTCGAAGCCCCGGCCCCGGTACCCCTGCTGGCGAAACTGGACTTGATTGGGCAGCGCGTTGTGTGGACTGTTAGCGCGGTGCGAGGTTCTGGAATGTTGGCTTTCATCACCCGGCGTTCGAAGCAGTCGTGATGATCGGTGGCGGACACTCAAAAGCGGGTCGGATACCCGCGGCACACGTTGAAGTACCAACACGAGCATGTCCAGCTGCACGGTTTCCCACGCTCAGGCAGCCGCACGGCTTGTCAGAACAACGCTGCATTGTAGGATTAAGCTCACGGTTGCAAGGCTGCCGCGCATCGCGCGCGCGGCCAGGCGGTCACGCCCTGTCGCTAGGAGTAGCATGAGGCGCGGCGTCGGCATCAAGCGCATCGGCCTCCTCCTCCAGCGCGGCCATTGCCAGCTCAATCCGCGATGTGATTGCGGCGTAGACGTCCGCCTCTGACCGCCCGGCTGCCCGCATGGACGACACCAGCTCCGACACATCAATGGGCTCCCCTGCCATCACGCGCATGCGCCGCCCTGCCGTCAGGGGCAGCCATGCACCGCGCGGGAGCACCTGGTCAATGCCGCGATGGAACACCGGCACGATGACCGGTGACACCTTGGCGTCCGCCACCAGGCGGCCAACGCCGGTCCGGAGCGGCCGCTGCAAGCGCCCGTCCCTCGAGCGACGGCCCTCGGGGAACACGTGGACCCACTCGCCCTGGTCAAGTAGCTCAACCACCGCGTCCATTCCTGGCTGGTGCACACCCTTGCCACGCTCCACCGGAAGTACTTTGCCCCACCGGAGGACTTGCCCGACGACCTTGTTCTTGAAGCACCGGTCTGTGGCGCAAAGCGTCCACCTCACGTTCTCCCTCACACCCCAAGTAAGCTCTGACGGCTTGAGGAAGACGGCTACGGCGGCAGGGTCGTCGATTGTGGTCACATGGTTCATCACTGTGATCATGCCCTGGCCGCTGCGGCGACGGTCTGCGTCGTGCAGCACCCCGCGCACGTTTTCAACGCCCCGCAGGTCCGTGTCGTTCAGGCCGAGCATCACGCCCCTGCTGTAGAGTCCCAAGAAGCCGCTCACAATCGCAAACGGGACGTCGGCGATTCGCATCGAAATCGGACTGGGGTTGGAGTGAAGCCGCCGCCACAGGCCGTGCTCACGAGCAGCTGTTGTATCGAGAGGCGATCGTGTGGCATTTTCGGCACAACCCGATGGCAAACCACGTGATGGGAAGTCTCGAGAAGTAGAGCCGCATGCTCCCGACGCGGCAGCTGATTCGGCCCGTTTGCCGGCCCGGAACGGGGAGCGAGGCAGCGGTGCGGCGCGTTGGTGCCTTGCTGTCGCGCATGCTCACACAGCAAACTTGCGGGTGCGCACGGCCGCGGGGGCCATCCGCTCCGCGGTCTCGGCGGGAACCTCTCCCACGCACACCGACCCGTCCCCGGCGAGGAGGAGAGCGGCGACGGCGTCGACGTCCACCGATGACTCGGCAACGCGCACGTCGGGGGTCCTGGATCGCTTGGACCTGCCTGCCTTGGGCGGCTCGGCCCCAGCCACGGCGACGGTGACCAGCCGGCTCGCTCCGGCCAGGACGAGCCGCATGCCCTTGGACGCGTCCCCGGGCAGCGACAGGATTCGCGGGCACGGCGAGGCCAGCACCTTGGCTGCGAGGCGCCCGAGCCTCAGTCCCTCGGGCGGGCACCAGTCCTCCAGCGCCGGCTCTGCCGAGCCGGGGAGGACGCGGAAGCCGAAGAGACGGCCCGAGTTGGTGGCGGCCAGGGCAGTGGTACCGGCGCCGGGGGCCGCCGGGGCGAGCGCTACGGCCGCGACAGCCGACGGGATCGCCGGGATGTGGAGGACGCGGCCGGCCGGGTCAGCGTCGGTGCTGACGACGAGGACGAGGGACCGGCCGTCGGGGGAGGCGCAGGCGACGAGGCCGTCGGCGCTGAAGCAGCAGCACTCAGCCGGGGCCATGGCAGCCGACACCGCGGCGGAGGAGGCGCTCGCAGCCCGGGCTCGCTTGCCCGCCGGTGCGGCCGACGACGAGGGCGCCGGGCTCGGGGCGCCAGCGGCCTCGGCGGCGGCCCACATGGCCCTCGAACCCGCCCAGACGGCAGCGGCGGACGATGCCGGGGAGACGTCCGCCCACGCCAGGCGCCCGTCGGCGTGGGCGGCGGCGAGGCGGAAGCCAGCGGGCGTCGCTCTCAGCGAGAGGGACGTCACAGCGGCGCCGAGCGGGGGCAGGACCGCCGACGAGGGCCGCGCACCGTCAGGCACGGCCACGACATGCACCCCCGACGTGAAGGCGAGGGCCACGGCGGCGCCGCACGGGGACACGGCGGCGGCGGTCAGGCCGTCGCCGGCAGGCCCGGCCACTCGAGCCACCAGCGACGGCCTTCCTGGCAGAGCCGCAGAGCCGCCGCCGAGCGCCGGCAGGCGCCAGAGGCCGGCTCCGGGCGCCGAGGGGTCGCCGACGAGGATCCTCGTCGAGCCGGGGGCCGAGGACGACGCGACGAGGCTGGGGCGCACCGGGGGCGACGAGAGGTCCACGGTGGAGCCGGGGCCGGCGGCCAGCGGGGAGAGCGTCACGCTGCCGTCGGCCGCCCCCGTGACCACGGTCCCGGCGTGAGCGGCGATGGCGCGGGCGTCGGCGGCGTGCCGAGGCGTCCTGGCCACGGCCGCCCACGCGGTCTCCGTGCGCCGGCAGGCGACGAGGCGCCCGTCGACCCCGACGGACAGCAGCACGGGGCTGCCCGCCGAGGTGTCGGCGACCACAGCGGTGGCGTCGCCGTCGTGGGCGGCCACCCGCTGCACCAGGACGCCCCGCGCTCCGTCCCACAGCGTCAGGTCGCCCTCGCTGTCGGCGGCGGCCACCGTCCAGTCGTCCAGCACGGCCAGGCCCCACACCACCCGCGTGCTCACCTCGGCCTTGCGGGCACCCCGCCGGCCGCGGGCGGCGCCCTGCCCCGAGCGCGCGACGGCGCCGGCGACGACGAGGCGGTGAGGGCACTCTGGGCGGACCCTGCTGTCGGCAGACGCCTCGGACGTCGACGTGGCCGTCACGGCGACGTCCCACACCCGAAGGACGCCGCTGTCAGTGCCCGTGACGAGGCCAGACCCCTTGGGGTGCCAGCACAGGCTCACGACTCGGCCGTCCGCGGCACCGCACGCGCCCGCGGGGGACATCCTGACCGTTGCTGCCGATGCGAGCGAGGCCGGGCGCACGGCAAGAAGCCGCACGCTCCCGTCGTCGCCGCCCAGTGCGATCATGCCGCCCGGGCCAGGGCGGGCGGCCATGCACCAGACAGGCCCGCCGCCCGGAATCCCCACGCGGACTGCCGTCCCAAGGTCAAAACGCACCTGCCTGACGACCCCGTCGAGGCCTCCGACGAGGAGCACGTCGGAACCAACCCAGCAAAGGCAGCCAGCCGCCGAAGCTGTGCCCACTTCCACAGTCTGCGAACATCGCAAAACCATGCACCATCAAAAGGATCAACCAGGCCAAACGCACCGTGGGCCGGCAGGGGCAAGCTCTTCGGTGCTGATGAGCGCGACTGGTTCGTGCAACCGCGAGCCCTGGCCCTCTCACGCCTCGCTGAAGCCACCCACCTGACGACGTGATACCCTCGTCCCTGCCCCACAGCTCGATGCCCCCATCGCCGAGCAGAACTGCGAGACGAGCGCCGTCGGGCGAGAACGCCGAGCGCAGCACCGCGCGAGGGGACGGTGCCAGGAACCTGCAGCGACGCAGCGTCACTGCGGGCATATCTCTGCAGCGGAGGGTTGCCGTGGAGTGCTGTGCAGCCTGGTCGGCGCCATAGATGGCTGACTTTGAGACTCTACCCTGCTCGTGGCTCTGCAAGCGCCCGCCCGCCAATTGCTGGCGAACCACCCCACACGCGGCCCATTGTTGCCGGCTGTTCGCATCACTGGCTGTTACCGGGAGCGGCTGTGGCCGAGCCGGTCGGCCTTCGCAATAGGAGCCGGCAGTCATGTACGTCGGTCCGTGGCAAGAGCTCCAGCTAGCAAGGACTCGAGAAGGCGCTGAGGCGATGGCAAGGCGCCTGCTGCTGGAGGCAGCATCGGGGAAAGGCGAAGGTGCGGAGCTCTTGCGGGAGATGCAGCGTTCGGGCCCCGAAGGCCGACCGAGGGCCGAGATGCGTCGCTTCGGCGTCAGCCGAACGCTCGCCACGGCTGGAAAGTCAACAATGAGCGCATCACGGTGGGCAGCGTCTGGGTCGGCCCAGCCGGCCGGAGTGCTCCGCCCAGGAACCGCGCGGTCGGTAGCATCTGGAGAAGCGATGGCCACTCCACGCTCCGCTGTTTCTGCGCCAGATATCCGCCACCGACACCGTTCCAATGACGGCTCGCATGGCTGGTTCGGCGGTGCTGGCGCGCCTGCAGAGGCCGCGGCCGTGGCTGCCAGCAGGGCGGGGAGAGGCCCGCGCCCGGCTGTGCCACGGCTGCGCGTGCCTTCCTTGAGGCCAGCGGCAGCTGGTCGGGCCGCGGTCGCTGCCACTGGCCGTCACCGGGCAGCACGTCCAGTGGGCACGAGAGCCTTTGCGCCGGCAGATCCCGCACGCGGGCTCGAGGTGCCCGTCGGACGGCGACTTCGCAAGGCTCGCTCAGCGGCGAGGCCCGGGGGGCTGCTGACGGCGGGTGCGACACATCACGGCGGTCAAGCACCGTCGGCCCCCCACTGGTCGTCGTCTGGAGGGACGCACATCGTACTGCATGCTGAAGCTGGAGGAGTCACTCGTGGCCGAGCCAGCGACCCGAGCCACAGGCCACGTGCACCGCCGGAGGCGCCCCCGACGTCGCCTGTGAGCCTCGCCTCGCGCCACGGCATTCGAGGAACGAACTCCTCGGGCGGGAGGCAGGGACTACCGTGGTGGCTGCTCCACCCCCCGACAGGGGCCGACGACCCAGCCACCGTCGGAGCACGGGGATCACGGCACCGCCGTGAGGCCGAGCTAGCCGCCAAGCAGCGCGCTCATCGAGAAGAAACTGTCCGGCCCTCCAGATCGACAGCTGTGCAGCGCGCGCAGCCAGCGGCTTTGCCGTTAACCGCCCCTGTCCGGGCTTCTGATCTGTTGAAGGATGTTGAATCGATGCGAGCGGCGTGGTTGCCCACCACATCGGCTTCAGGCAGGCAGGGCAAGTCAGGTGCTTTCGATAGGAAGGGCAGTCCTGACCAGGCGCAAACCCACGCGGGTGAAGCAGCTCCGGACTCCTGGACTCACGACCAGCTGTTGGCACTGCTGGCGCAACAAGCAGAGACCCAGACACGGCTCGCAGCTCAGCTTGAGCGACAGGCTCAAGAACAGCATTCTATGCAAGAACAGCTCCGAGGTCTGCTCAGTCCATCGACCAACGACAGTTCTGATCCGACCCAAAGCAGCGCTGCGCACGGCCCAGCCAAGAACGACGATAGAGCAGGTGTTTCCGGAGTCTCCCCTGCCGAGATGGCAAGAACAATATCACAAAGTATTCCAGCTGCCCAGGATCGCGGAGTTGACGATCTGCTTGCGTGGGCGGCGGAGTTGCCAGACTAGGGTGCTTTTACTTCGGTTGAATGACACCGCACCGTGCAAGAACATCATTGATTGTTATCCAATGTTTGGCTGCTCAAGCCATCTTTGAGGCACCTATGCCAGGCCGAGAATGCAGAAACAGAGGGACCGCGGCCCAGTGCTCCGGGGCGGACTGAGCAACATCCCCGCGCACCTCTACCGGTGCACAGGGGAGAAGACCGGGTTCGTCAGGAGCCACAACGCCATTGCCAGGGTGCTCCACG
>Ga0136560_1000060_pt1 | contig 39138 bp, 6 predicted proteins | sample AntRauMeHopE1497_FD_104925 | JGI IMG/M metagenome (GOLD analysis project Ga0136560, IMG submission 104925) | Saline lake microbial communities from Rauer Islands, Antarctica - Metagenome Hop E1 #497 | ecosystem: Environmental > Aquatic > Non-marine Saline and Alkaline > Saline | place... | reverse complement strand
GGCGCCCACGCCGTCGGAGCTCGAGGGCGCGGCGCGGGGGCTGGAGGGGGAGCAGGGCGAAGGAGGGGACAAGGCCGCGGGGCCGGGCGGTGCGGGGGCCAAGCCTCAGGCGGCGCAGGGCGGTGCCAGGGGTGCCTTGGGCGGGGCGGCGCCGCTTTCTGGGCGCAGCCCGTGGCGCGAGATCCTGTCGCTGGTGGAGGCTGAGCGTCGCCGGGACCGTGTGGTCGCGTACGGCAAGGCACTGGACCTTCGGGCGGCGGTGGCGTCGCTGCGGTCCCCGGGGGCGCACCCGGACCCCCGGCCCGCGCCCTCGGACCTGCAGCGGTTCCGGCGGGCCCTGTTCCGTGCCGTTGTGAGCGTTCGGCTGAAGGAGATGCTCGCCCAGCGGGCAGTGGAGGCCTACAACGGGGGGCAGCGCGTGCCGGGGGGCAGCGTGCTCAGGGACCCGTCGGGGAAGCGGCCCTCAGAGGCGGACCGGGCCACGCTGGCGCAGCGGGGCAGGGCGCTGGAGCCGCTGCGGTCGTCCGCGGTGCCGGGGCAGGACCCGGCCGGGGGGCCCGCGCACCCGATGGAGCTCGGGCTGGCGGCCGCCGCGGCGGCGGGGGGCATGGGCGGGCACGACGTCCACGTGCCCCGGCTGTACGGGACGGGTCCCGGGACGCGGCTGGAGTCCGGGGCGGCGGAGGAGGCGCGGCAGCGGTTTCGCGCGGCGTCGGGGAGGGAGCCGCACGACGACAAGGAGCTGTACGGCGGGGTGCGGGCCGAGCCGGGCGGCGTGGCGTCGCTCGCGTGCCGCGCCCTGGCCGAGGCGGAGGGTCACGGGGCCGGGTCCCCGCTGTCGGCGGCGCAGTGCCGGGACCTGCTGCGCACATCGGTGGAGCGGGGCCACCGCGAGGCGGCGACCGCGTTCCGGCTTCTCTCCCGCGGCCCGGCGCAGTCCCTGTGCGCGCAGGTGGGCCGGCTCCAGTGCCACGAGACGCTGCAGGAGGCCCTGACACGCGGCCACAGCGTGACGGCGTTCGCCCTCAAGACCCTCCTCCTTCACTCCAGCGGCCGCGACGCCGTCTTTGGCCGCCGCCGCCTCGCCCACGACCGCTCCCGGCGGGCCCGGGAGGCGTACCTGCACGAGGCGTCGAGGGCCCGTGCCAACGGGACGAGGCTGGCGAAGCTCGAGGCCGCGGTGCGGGCGTCGGACGCTAGCCTGGCCGGCTCCGACGAGGCGCTGCAGGCTGTGCGGCACTCCCTGGACCTCCCCGTCACGGGCTACCTGCCCCCGTCGGAGGCCCTGGCGAGGACCGCCCTGCTCGCGGGGCGGGCGGCGGCGTCGGGGTCGGGCCTCGCCGGGGAGTTCCGCGGGGACGGGATGACGCCACGGGCGGTGCGGGAGGCGTGCGGCGCCGGCCCGGACGGCGCCGCCCCCCCGCTCACGGTGAACTGCCTCTGCGCGAGAGTGGGGCCGGCCCGGTGCACGGAGAGCCTTTTCCGTGCCTACGTGTACGGCCACGCGGACGTGGTGGAGGCGCTCAAGCGCATCCGGGGCGACGACGTCGACGGCCCCGCGACCACCTTCTGCCGCGAGGTGGGGTGGCGCCGGTGCCGGATGCAGGTGACCGAGGCGGCGGACCTGGTGCGCCGGGGCGAGAAGGACGGCCGGGCCGTGGCTCTGCTCTGGAGGGCTCTGCACGGGGACCACCCACCGGCGCCGTTCGACGGCGCCGAGGCGCTGGACGCGCTGTCGCGGCGCGGGGACGTGCGGGTGATGCGAGGGTCCGCGGGCGACGAGGAGGACGGGCCGCCGGTCAACGGGTCGGCGGCCGCGCTGCGCTTCGGCGACCACAGCGCGCTGCGCGACGTCGCTGACGTGCTGCGGCGCATGCGCCGGTACCACCGCGACGAGCAGGGGCGGCCGCCCCTCGAGGTGGTGGAGTGGGCGGCGGCTAACGGGCGCACGGACCGCACCCTGGACCAGGCGGCGGCCGCCCTGGGCCTGGCCAGCGCGGTGCCGACGGGCGGCGTGTCCATGGTGCGGCACGCCGAGGTCTTCCGCTGGCTCCTAGACGACGCGAGCCACGGGGAGGCAGGGAGGCAGCAGCCGCAGTACGAGACGTCGTCCATCTTCGAGCGCCTCGTGCGCCCCGCCGAGGAGGTCACCACAGAGGCAGAGGGGGCCGCCGGAAAGCCCGCAGCGGCTGAGGCCCCCGCGCCGCCGCAGGCCGAGCCGCTGCCCGTCGAGGCCGGGGCCGGCCCGCGGCCCGACCTGCCCCCCGCGGTAGCCCCCCGCACGGTGCTGCCGTCGGACCTGGCGCACGCCGCGGTCAAGGATGGCAAGCTGGTAGAGCCGGCGGATCCGGCCGCTGGCGTTGCCCGCAAGGCTGTCGCGGCCTGGGACGCGCGCCGTCGCGGCATCGTCGGCGTCTGCGGCCCTAACGTGTCCCCGCACGACGAGCTCCGGTGCCTCGACCTCGAGGGCTCCTGCTCCCTGGACCGCTCGAGCCGCCTCCCGCTGTCGGCCAGGACGGACGGGGCGGAGGGCGAGCCCATCCCCAACCGGGAGGAGTGCGAGGCGACGGTGGACGTGGTCTCGGGCGGCAGGGGCTCCTGGATGCCCCTCAACACCTTCGTGCCCCTGCCCTACCCCGGCGCCCTCGCCCACGTCATCCGGGCGGACGACTTCGGCGCCGTGGCGGACCTGTTCGACGGCGGGGAGGCCTCACCGTGGACGCTCCTGGTCGCCGCTCCGCGCCCGTCGATGCAGCTCGCCGAGGCCAGCGCGGCGTGTGTCGCCACCTTCCCGTCCTACACGGCGTCGGCCCTAGGGTCCAGGACCCTGTCCGCCGCCGTGGCGTGGAGACCCGAGGTCGTCCGCGCCGCTCGCCGCTCCACGGCCGCCCGGCCGCCGCCGTCCCGGCTCGCGGTGCCCCTGAACATCTCGGGCGACGTCCTTCCGTCCGCCTCGCTGCTCACGGCGGTGTGGCACGTGCGCTCCCGCCCCACGCTGTCGTCCGATCTCCCCGACGGCGCGGTGGTGGTGGGCGCCGGCGCGTCGATCTCGGCCGGCGGCCCCTCCGGCAAGATCCCCGTTCCCGCCGCGCTCTTCTGTCCCAACACCGTGTTCCGGCCCCTTCAGCTGGCGACGGCCGCGGGGGCGACGCGCGCCAACACGGCCCTCGTCGGGCGCGGCGCGATGACAGCGACGGCCGCGGCCGCGGTGGGCCTGCGGTGGCAGGAGCTCAAGCTGAACAACATCACGCACCCCGGCCTCCACGGCTTCATGGCGGCCGCGAACGCCTTCTGGGGCTGCGTGCCCCGTGCCCTCGACGGCGGCGGCTGCCTGGGCGACGACCTCGGCAGCTTCGGGGACCCGGCCGAGGCGCTCTGCAACCCTGCCACCGGCGAGAACTGCCCGTGCATGGGGGCGTCGTCCCCCGGCGACCCGTTCGGGTGCGAGGCCGACGACGACGGGAGCGGCGACGGGCAGCCGAGGCGGCGCAAGCGCCGGCGCGTGTCCACGAGCAAGACCACGAGGACCAAGCAGTCCAAGAGCATGACGGTGCGGCTCAAGCTCAAGGACAAGCAGGGCAAGGCCAAGAAGGCCAAGAAGTGTGAGACGGCCGGCTGACTGGCACGGGGGCGGGCGCGAGCGATGCCAGGACTCGCCCGAGCCCCCGTAGCGCACCTCTTGCGACTGCCCCCGACCATCCCCCGTCCCCCAACAAAGCGCGCCCCGCACCGCCTCGCGCGGTTCCTTCCCCGACTCGCCCCCGTCCCTCCCTCCCCCTCACCTCCCGCGCAGGCAACCCCAACCCCTTCACGAACCTGCCATTCTTCCTCTTCTGCATCATCCTGCTCATCCTCGAGGCCATCATGAAGGCAATCATGGGCTTCACGCAGATCGCGGCCGCGGCCGGCACCGTCGCCGCCCATCACACCCACCTCCTCGCCGCCCCGCCCATGCTCCACAGCCTCGCGTCGGCCGCCTACGCCCCCATGGGGCCCGCCGACGCGTCCTTCCTCGCCCTGGCCGCGTGCGCTGGCGGCTGCGACGTCCCCAGCCTCCGTGCTCGAGCCGGCGCCGTCTCCTCGCTCAGCGTCGAGCTCCCCGACCCGTGCGCTCAGTGGTCCGACTTCGAGGGGTGCCTCGAGCCGGCCCTGATCCAGGCGGCCGGACGGCGCGCGGGCGCGGCCGGCCGGTCCAGCGCACTCCGCGGCGGCGACCCGACGATGCCCCAGCCGCCCTCCGCGGGCGTGCCGGCCGGCGCGCTTGCGCCGACGCCGGACCTCGGAACGCCGCGGGATTCGGTGTCCGCGATGGCAGCCCTCGTCACCGACGGCTCCCTAGGCGCCACCGGAGATCCCAGTGCGACAAGGCGCAGTCTCTTCGACCGCCTCCTCCACACCGTCAGCGTCGGCGCCGCGGACCCGGCGGCCTCCTCGCTCGCGGCAGAGCCGTGGAACGGCGGGTCCGGTCTCGCCCGGGCGTCGCTCGACGCGCTCCGGCGCCGCGCCATCGACGCCAACGACACGTCCGTGGCGCGGCTGCCCCCCGCGGCGCTCAAGGCCCTGGCCGCCTCGGCCCGCCGCGCAGAGGACGGCACTGACGACGTCGTCGTGGCCCTGAACATGACGCTGGTCCGGTCGGCGCTGGAGCGGGCCGAGGCGCTGCTCCGTGCCGGTCGGACGACCGTCAGCGCGTCCGAGCTGGGGCTGGAGCCGCCGCCGCAGGCGCTGCTGGGGGCCGCGCAGCGCTTCGCGAGCGTTGCCGAGCGGTCAGGGTCCGGGGTCGGCCGGGCGGAGCGGGCGGCGGCAGAGGCGCTTGCCGGGTCGGCCATCGCCAGCGCCAAGGCCCGGCTGGGGGCCGGGCCGGCGGCGCTCGGCGGTGGGCGTGCATCGCTGTCCACGGACGCCGCGGAGCTCGGCAGCGCCGCGCTGTCCGAGGGGAAGTCGGCCGAGGACAAGGCGCGCGCCGAGGCGATGGAGGCGAGCGTCGCGGCGGCGTCCTTCCCAGGGACGGCGCGCGCAGGGCCCGGGAACGCGATCCGCCAGGCCGCCAAGAGCATGCCGCCGGGCGCGGCGACGCTGGGCGGCAACGCGCAGGCCGGCGTGGCGCCGGGCCTGGGGCAGCCGGGCACCGCGGCCCTGACCAAGGTCCTCGGCGGCCTCCAGGCCCTGTCCAAGCTCGGCAAGCTCGCCAACGTCGGGCCTCCCGACCCGCTCCTCGCAATCCTGCTCAAACTCCTCCTCCTCCCCTTCTCCGTCGTGCGCATGATCCCCATCCCCATGCCCTACAGCTTCATCTCACTCCTCCTCTACCCCCTCATCCCCCCCTTCTTCGGCCTCCCCGGGCCCCCCTCGCCCCCTGGCGGCGTGCCCCCGACGCTGGAGGCCATCGTCGGCGCCAGGCCCTTCGACGCCTCCAGCACCGCCGGCTCTGCGCAGCTCGGCCCCTGCACGTGCTTCTGCCCAGTGACGGACACCGGCTTTGCGCCCCTGCCCCCGCTATACGGCCACGCCATGGTCACGGTGGACGGCGGCCGCAGCGCGCTGATGGTGGGCGGCGGGTGCATGGACACCGACGAGCAGGGCTACTCGGGCGACGTCGGCGTCACGGGGGATGCGTGGGTCCTGCGCCTCGGCGTGGGGAACAGCTCCGCGGTTTCGCGCCGCATGGGGGACGATCTCGCCCGGCGCGCGCGCCCGCTGCTGAACGTGATGCAGACGAATGACACCCTGGCGCACGCTCTGGAGCTGGAGGAGCTCATCAACACGTATGACAGGCGGTTCTGGCTGCAGCCGCCCCGCCGCCGCCGCATCGCACACACCGGCCACGTCTGGTGGCAGGTGGGGAACACCAGGCCCAAGGAGCCGGCGTGGCGGCAGAGGCCGTACGGCAACGGCGGCCTCCGCATGCCTCCGCGCATGGGCCACACCGCGGTGGGCTTCGACCGGAGGCTCGGCGACGGCAGCGTGGAGCCGCTCCACGGCTTCCTGGCCCGCATGAGCGCTGTCGCCCACAAGCTCAAGGGGGCGACGGACCCGGGGCAGGAGGCCTTCGACGCCAGGGAGGCCCTGTTCCCGCGGTGGAAGGGGGACAAGCGCCAGTGGGCCGCGGAGCCCGGGGTCAAGCGGGCGGTGGCGTCGGCGGTGATGCGGGAGTCGGGGGTGCGGGAGCTGTGGCAGGAGGACATGTCGGCGCTGCGGGCGGTGGCCGCCAAGGCCGCGGCCGACAAGGAGGAGGCGGATAAGAATGCCGCGGCGAAGAAGAAGGGCGATGGGGCGGAGGAGGCGTCGCTGCTGCAGAAGGGCGGCAAGGAGTGGGGCGACGGCGACGAGCAGCTGGCCTCGGAGGAGTGGGATCCCCAGCCGCGCGTGGGGGGGCCGCCCTCGGGGATGGAGGTGCCCGTCGGTATCAAGGACGGCTGGCCCGGGTACCGCGGAAACTCGTCAGACGCGCTTTTCGACGCGGTGCTTGTCTTCGGCGGCTACAGCGGCGGCGCGGTGTTCGGGGACCTATGGGCCCTGATGCGCTTCACGGACGACGCGTCCCGGGCTTGCGCCACGCCGGGCAGCGACGGAATCACCTGCGCCATGTCGCAGCCGGAGTCCGCCGGCGTCGAACAGCGCTGGATCAACGGCGGCGATGTCGCGAGGGCGATGCGCCGCCGCATCATCCGCACCAAGGGGGAGGACGACGCCAAGACGGCCATCAAGGTGTTCAACTCCAACGCCAACATGCAGTTCGGGCGGGCCGGGGGCGCGGACCGCAGGCCGGTGCACGTGCGGGACGACGAGCCGATCAAGTGGTCGTGGGAGTGGCGCGACCTCAGCGGGGCGGTGGGCGGCGAGGCCCCGGGGCCGAGGCACCACCACGCCGCGGCGCGCGTCGCGGACGAGTTCATGGTCATCGTCGGCGGCGAGGCGGGCACCGAGGCCGTGCCGGGGAAGCCGGCCGACCCGGAGGACCTCGCCCGGGCCAAGGCGCCGCGCATGAGCGGAGCGGCGGGGGCGGGTGCCGGGCCGGCCCCGGCGGCCAAGCAGGCGCGTCCGGGGCTGCAGCCTCTCGCCACTCGCTTCCTCGGCGATGTGCACGTGTTCCACGTCCCGACGCTATCGTGGGTGGCCGTCGACGTCGCCGGGGAGTCGCTGCCGCCACGCGCCCGGCACGCCGTGGCAACTGCGGGCTCCGCGGTGTTTGTGTTTGGCGGCGTGGCGGCGGGAGGCGGGCCGCTCGGGGACCTCTGGCGCGTCCAGCTGCCCTGCCGCCGGCCGTCCCCGGCCGTCCCCCGGCCCGGCAGCGCCGCCTACTCGCCGCCTCTGGCGAAGCTTCCGGTGACCCGCACGGGCGTACTCTGCTCCGCGGCGCCGGGCTCTGCCCCCGCGGCCTTTGCCATGCCCTCGAGCGTGTCGGTGGAGCGCGTTGCCGCGTCGGGGGCGCTGCCGACGGCCCGCTTCGGCCACACGATGCTGCTCCTCAACCAGCGCCTCGTCATCCTCGGCGGCTTCGGGGCCGGCACGGGCGGCGGCGACTGGCGCACGCGTATGAGCACGGGGGGCCTTCGTATGGACGCCGCGCTTCTGGACGCCGGCCTGCCATCGGTCACCGCGGTGCGGCCGTCCGTGCTGTCGCCGTCGGGGGTCGACCCCCTCACCGGCAGGTCATCGACGCGGGTGATGCTCTTCGGCCGGGGCTTCGGGAGCTGCCCGGCGTGGGGCTGGGCGTGGGCTGGGGGCACGAATCGGTGCGTTGCGGGCTGCAAGGGATGGAAGACGCGGCAGGGGTGGGCCGCGAACAGCGCGGAGGGCGGCCGTGCCGGCGTCAAGCGCGCCGACGGAACCCCAGCCATGGCAGCGCTATCAAAGGCCCGCGCCGAGGCCCCCGACGGCTCCGCCGCGTGCGCCGAGGACGACGTCGACAGCTGGGCGGGGAACAACCCCGCGGCCCCCTCCGTGGCCGCGGGCTCCCAGCCGTGCGAGCGCGTGGTCTGGTTCTCTCCCTTCGCCATGTCCTGCGTCATCGCCGGGCCGCTCGCCGACCCGGCCCTCGCGGCCGCAGAGACGGCACCACTGTACGTCACGCTCCCCGACGGCCGTCACAACCACGACGCCGCAGATGCCGCCGTGCGCGAGTCCCTCTCAGCCGCCCTGTCGCCCGAGCAGTCCACCGGATTCTTCTTCGAGTCGGAGACCGCGTCGCTGGCAGAGCTGGACCCTGCGCCGCTCCGAGAGCAGGCCTGGGGCAGCGCCCCCGCCCCGGGGGACGGCCTCGCCTCAGTCCTGGGTCTGGGCGCCGACGACGGGGAGCCCAAGGCCTCAGCGGGAGCGTTCCTGCAGATGGGCGCCGGGGCGATGCTCGGGCACGCGGCGGCGGGGCGGCGTCGCGCCCTGGCGTCGTCTCTCCTCGGCTCTCTCGTGGCGGCGGCGAGGCGGGCTCGCGCCCACGCGGAGGACGTCGTCGGGGTGAGCCGCGAGCAGGCGGCGCACCACGCCGCGTCGCTCCGCGCAGACGCCGCGTGGGTCCGGGCCGGCCTCGGCCGCCACGGCAACGGCACGGCTGCCTCGGCGCTCCTGCAGTCTCGCGGCACGGCCGTGGCCGAGGCACTGGAGGCGCGGGCGTCCACCGCGCACGCCGCGGCGCTCGAGGCGGCGGCGACGGCATCACGCCTCGCGGCGGCCGCCCCCGCGAGCGAGCACGACGCCCGGGGCGGCTCCCCCGTCGCCCTCGGCTCCCGCGTGCTGGCTCCCGTGCTCCGGGTCGGGCCCCCCCTCCTCGCCTCCGTGTACCCGGACCGCCTCATCGACGCGCCCGGGCGGGGTCCCGTCTTCCTCGTCGGCCGCGGCTTCGGTGTGTACGAGGCACACCACTCCAACGCTGCGGCTGGGGCGGCCCCGAAGCCCGGCGGCGTGGTGTTCGACCTCCACGGCAGCGAGCCGCCCCTTGTCGCGGTGTGGTTCGGCGACCGCCCCTGCCTGCGCCTCGTTGTGGTGAGCGACAGCGTGGCGCTGTGCGCATGCTTCGCCCGGGGTCCCGAGTCCGACGCCACCGGCTACTCCCGCCCCGCCTTCCGGGTCGGGAGGGGAATGGACACGCCGCCGGAGCCGCCCGCACCGCCCGGCGAGCCCTCCCTGGTGCAGATGTCAGGCTACCAGTACGTGCGGGGAGCCAGCAAGCGCGAGCTGGCCGGCCTCACGCGGTCAGAGACCATCCCGTACGGCCGCGCCTTTGCCGAGGCGAGGGCGCCGTCGAGCGCGTGGCCCATCGACCCGACGGTGGCCGCCGAGGCCGCCGCGCCCTGGGGCCGCGCGGTGCTGTACCGCCGCGGGCGGCCGAGCAACCTCGGATCCTTCACCCTCCTCGCCCCGGAGCAGAAGCCGCCGTCGCCCGCCCTCGTGATGGACACGACGTACGGCCAGGGCAAGACGACGCTGAGCATCCACCTCCTCGGGGAGGCCATCAAGGCAGCGTTCGCGAGCGTCGGCGCGGCTTTCCGGAAGGCGTTTGGGATGGGCGGCGGCAGCGGCGGCGGCGGCGGCTCGCCGCTCGACTCGCTGAACAAGAAGCGTCGCAAGGCCAACCGCAAGGCCCGCAAGGACGCCAAGCGCATCGCGAACCCGCCCAAGCCGGGCCCGTTCCGGCCCCTGGAGGCGTACGACCCCACGCTGGCGTACAAGGTGGAGGAGGTGTTCATGGACAAGGCCAGCGCGGGCAGCGCCAAGCCGGAGCAGACCGTGTTCCTGGCCAAGGGCGAGGCGAAGCTCAACACCGTGGTTCGCTCGTGCCCCGCCCAGGGGGACGTCGACCGAGCGGCGGAGGCGGCGCTGACGCTCGCGGCCGAGGCTGAGGCCGCCATCAGCCTCGGCCTTGCCTCCCACACGCCCCTGGGCCGGGCCCTGGGTGGGATCGCGCCACCGAGCGAGGAGGCCTCGCGGCAGCGGAGCACGCTGGTCCTCCGCGGTGACCTAACCATCACCAAGCACAAGCGAGGCCTGCCTGCCCTGGCGAAGAAGGCCCCTTCCCTGCTCCAGGCAGCCGCGGGCGGGAGGAGCAAGCGCCCGGCGGAGCGGGCCGCGACGTGGGTGATGTCCGAGGGCGAGGGGTGCGCCGGAGGCGCCGCCGCCGCCGCGGCCCCGGACCGCCAGCGCTGCCACGCGCTGCGCTGCGAGGTGCGGGTGCCGGACCTGGAGGCCAGGTTCGCCACGCACCTGGCGGGGAGGCCGGGCACCATCGTGTCCGAGGCGTGCGGGTGCGGCGACGTCCTCCGCAAGGGGCTGGACACGTCGGGGATGAAGGGCGGGGCCGGCGGCAGCGATGCGGTGACCATCACCGGCAAGGACGTGAGCCGCGGGTGCCGGCGCAGCCTCGCGGCCTACGGGTGGGGCCTCGGGTGCCTGGACCTGGCAAGGAGCTTCGCTGACGTGTGCGGCGTGCCTGAGCAGGGGGCGGACCCCGCGGCGGGTGCCGGGGCGACTGAGGTGGTGAACGCCCTTGTGGTCGCCGCTGCCGGCACGGGGTTCCGTCCCACCGCTGCCGCGTCGGCCGGCGGGTCGGCTGCTCGCTTCTCGTCCGCCGGAGCGTCCTCCACGCTCTCCCGGACGAGAGCGGTGCTCGCCAGCGCGCTGCGCTCGGTCAAGCCCGGCGTCGGCACCGCCGGGTACGACATGGCGGACGACGCCTCCGGTCCCCTGGGCCGGGGCATCAACGGGGAGGGGGAGGCGCTGCCGCGGGACGCGAGGATGACGCGGGACGCCGAGGCCGGGGCGGACGCGCTGTACGACGCCGAGCTCAGGGCGGCGCGGGGGGACGCGTCGGGCGGCAGGGAGGGTGCGGGGTCGACGGGGGCGAGCGTGGGTGCGCTTGCAGCGGAGCGCGGGAGGCCGGCGGAGGGCCTGGCGGCCGAGGTGAGGGAGGCCCTTCGTGACGCCACGGCGGCGGGGCTGGAGCAGCAGGGCCTGCTCGGCAGGGCGCTGGAGGCGGCGTCGGCGTACGGCGCGACGGCGGGCGGGTTCGACGGGTCGGCAATGCTGCAGAGAGGCTCGACGCGGCGCCGCCGCCAGGCAGGGGCGCGGCACGGGGCGGGAGGCGTGCTGGCCGCGGGCGACGACGGGGCGGCAGCGGCGGCAGGTCTGCTGCAGGCGGGAGCAAGGGCCGGCCGACCCGGCGACGGGGACGAGGAGGACGCCGCGGACGCCGTCCCCCGCCCCGGCGTCGCCCCCACCAGCGTGGAGGAGGTGCTCGGGCCGGCGCTCCGCTCCCAGTGCCTGTCTCTCCGCGCCCTCCTCGCCTCGCGGTGCGCCACCCTGCCACACCTCGCCGCCGCCTTGCCCGATCTGCTCGCCGTGGCGAGGGTGCGAAGGGCGGGCGCCGACGCCGCCGCGTCGCGTGGCCTGCTCGGCTCTGCCGGTTCCTTCGACGACACGGCAGAGCTCTTCCCTTCCGCCGTGGGCCGAGGCGCTGCGTCGCAAACGTCCGACGCTCCCCCCGCCCCCGGAGCGGTGGCAGCGGCGGTGCACGCCCTGGCAGAGCTCATGCGCACGTCCAACGGCACGGTGCGCGCCTCCGACGTCGAGGCACGGGCCGCCGGTCCGCGGTTCGCCGCGGCCGGGGCCGAGAGCCGGCACCTCGCGCGGGCCGCCGCCGAGGCAGCGGTCCAGCTCGCCATGGCCGACGCGGGGGTGTCCGGCGACGCCTCACGCGTCACCATCGGATCCGTGGCCGCGCCCCAGGACCCGAGGCCCGCCGCCGGCCCGCGCCGGCGGGCCCCGCAGCCGCCCCTTGACACCCCCGACCTGCCTGACCCCGGCTCGAGCCCATCCGCCGCGTTCGCGCGCCCTGACGCCGTGTGCTTCCGCGGCGCGCCGCCGCTGCCCCGCGTTGGCTTCGGCGCCGTCGCGCTGGGCGATGCCAAGACGCTCATCGTGTACGGCGGGCTCGCGGAGGAGGGCGGGCAGCCGCTCCGGAGCAACGTCATCGCCGGCCTCCCTCGGCTCAAGCAGGCGCCCCGGAACGACACCATGATGCTCACGCAGATGTCCCCCGCGGAGATGGCCTCGGCCTCCTTCTCGCGGTTCGCGTGCTCCGCCGAGGCCTCTGAGGGCCTGCGCGCCGCCCGGGTGCTGCCGGACGACGCATGAGCGGGCACAACCTGCTCTTCACATGTGTGATACGCCCAACCGCCGCAAGCCAATGATGTGAGTGAGTTGTCGTGCGCCTGCTCGCGCCCGCACACGAAGGCCAAGCTAGCACGCACCCAGGCATCATGAGCGTGATTGCACGCGGCACAGGCCGACTCACCCGGAGTTTGACGACCTCGCCGTCCTTTTTTGGGCCCAGAGACCAGTCAGCAAGGGCGGAGAAGGGGGGGTGGGGGGAGCAAAAGGCGCACACCGACGGCATCGCTCGCGCTCGCGCACGATAACGGCGAGGCGTGCCCCACCCCAGACCACGCCGCTGCAGCACGCTCGCAGTCTGAGAGCAGCCCTCTTGTCAAAGCACAGGCCCTTCCCAAGTGCGGGGCGGGCAGATCTCACCAGCTGCGCGGGAGCTTTAATCACGACGGGCGGCACCACCTTGCACTCCGCGGCGCACGCGTACGCCATGGCGGCGCAGGAAGCGCGGCCCGCGGCTCGCCGAGGAAAGCATAGGCGAGCCTTGCCCGACCTTGCTCGGCGTACCAGCGCGGTCGTGGGGCAGCTGGGGGGACGCCAAAGCGCGCCCGAACTGAGCGGACGGCAAGGCGCCATCCTCAAGCTGCTTCGAAGCTGTGAGACAAAGCGTTACAGAGCAGCATGGCCGATCTGCGCTCGATGGTTGCGCTGCAAATGGCATGCTCGGTGCGGGGGCGCCGGCCGCGGGTGCCCGGACCGAGGTGGCTGCGCTGGCGTCACACCCGCCCCCTTGACGAAGCTGGCACCTCTGACGGGCTGTGATTCCCGCAAACTGGCTGAACGACATGCGGCTGAACTTCTTGCGGTGTTTGCCCGGCGCGAGCCGCACCCCGCGCCGTGCGGCTTTCGGTCAGCATCGCTCAGCCCAGCCCTCATCACGCGATCTGGAAGCGGTTCTCTCCCTGTTTCCTTGACCAGCGGATGCTCCTTGATGACTGGCGTTTCAGTCTGCCGTGCGCAAGGCCGGTGCCAGCCGGTGTGCGCTGCGCGCCTCCGGCTGCAGGCGGGGACTTTGGAAGCTGCGGCGCCCTCTCGAGCCTGCTCGTGACCGCCCCTCGCCTTGCATCGCAGGCCGTGCCGACTACTTGACAGCATCTGCACCTGTCGGTCCTGCTGCGCCGCGCCTCACTGCGGACGAGGACGGCCACAAGCCGGGCGACGACTAGGGTCGGGGGCCAACTCGCTTGGTGCTCCCGTACCACGCAAACCCCCACTAGAAAGAATGATGCAATGTAGCTTGTATTCGTGTGCTCTTGACCGTGTGCCCGCCTGCAGCCTGCGAGCGCGGCTTTGGAAATGCCCACAGCAATCGCGCTGCAGCCCCTCGGCAAATTCAGACCCACCCATCCACACATGCAGCCTCACGCACCAAGTCTTGATGGGCAACCACACCAGACGGGCGCGTGCAGGAGGCGGTGATGGGGGCACCGCAACGGCGAAGGCGAACGGCGCCTCTCTGTCAGTCGGATGCCCCCGTCATTGGCTGGCTCAACGCAACCAGGCCATCGAAAAGAAATGAAGAAATGATCGCCGTCAGCCCCGGTACGACCCGTCAGCGCGAAGCGCCCCAGGCGAAGCCCCGGTGGAGAGCGAGCCAAAGCTGGATCGCACTCCCCCTCTCCGTAGCGGCCCCGACGACGCCGATGTCAATGCGCGGGCGGCGTCAGCCGTGCCGCTGGTAGCAACTCGGGCCGAGCTGGGGAGCGTCCTGCGCTCGCCCGGCGGCAAGGCTGAGCTTGCTTCCCAGTGCATCGTGGTCAGGTCGACGGAGGCCAGCCTTGGGAGAGCTGCACCACCCCTGACAGTCACACGAACGGCGACATCACCTTGGGCGGGAGGGGCGCGCTGCGTTCCCGCCCACCGTGCCGATGTCATGTCAAAATCAGTCCCTGCGCGAGATGTATCGGTGACGGACGCTCCCGAAAGCCTCCCGGTGTCGGAGCCGTCCACCCTCGAGCGAGCGCTGGCTATGGAAGAGCCGGCTGCCTCGGCGAAGGAGGTGTGCTCGACCCGCTGGGCTCGCAGGCGCCGCCGGGACGGCTCATCGGTTCGAGCCACGCCCCGTGACTCAACCGGCGTTCGCGGCGGAGAAATCGCCGAGCTGCTCGACGCGCATGCCCCCATCAATCACCTTTCGATAGCTGTGCCGATGCTGCCCGACAACAGAAGGGCAGAAAGGTAGACAGTGCGCTAGGGCAGCCAAAGAGACGGGCACGCCATCGTCAGCCACCTCTACCAGCTGCTCTTCGCCCCGCCTATGCTCGGCCAGCGCTGCGCTTCCGCGTACAAACGCAAGACGTGCTTGATTGACAACGCTCTCGCTTATGGCCCGCGCGCTGGCTCGGATCATGGCCGTGGTCTGATAGGACGAAGCAGCTTCAAGAGAATGTAGCCGATCACGGAGGCACGCAATACGGCGCGTAGCAACAAATCCGGTACACAGGCAGGTTCGACATCACGCTAAGCTCGGCGTGGCTGCCGCCGGATCGGCCTTGTCTGCGGCCAGCGGGCTGGCTGGCCGAGCACGCGATGAGTACTTCCGCGGGCTGCCTGACCGAAGGCTCGCGCTCCCCGAGCCCGTCCGAGAGCCCTGCAAGCCCAACCGGCCACCACCCCACCGCGGGGATCCTGTGCGCATGCCAGCATGCCCGAGCGGCGACGCCTGTGGCGTGTCGAGCTGGGAGAGATCTGTCGACACGGTTCGGGCGACGGACGTCCCCGTTCGCACCGACATCTTGACCGAAGAGGTGCTCCCCTTGTGCCATTTTGGCCCCCCCGTGAACTCCGTGACATCTGGGGTCTCAGCCCGCGCAGGTGCCAAGCGGAAATGCGAAGCAGTGGGCGCAGTGCGACGTTGGCCGGGATGGACAGACCCCGCAGACGCCGCCTCCGCCATGTCACGTGGCCCAGGGGAAGCCCTGCTCTTGAAATGCTCGTGCAGGGCTCCGGCAGGGGCCGGGGGCTCAAGGCGGTCCGGCATCGACGCCGTTGGCTGGTTCTCGGATGAGATGCCAGCAGCCGGGCGGACGATGGTCTTGGAGGCGCAAGCTCCCATGATGGCTCACGCGCCCGGGCTGGCTGGGACTTGCGAGCTCGACGCCCACTTGCTGGCGAGCAGCCGCTGTGAGTGCGCTGCCCGAGCGGCGGCGGAACGCAAGGCTCGGATCAGTAACTCGCGAGAGCGACGCGCTCTGTTCTGCAACGAAACGCCACGGCAGCCTGGCGCACCCAGTTCGTATCCGCGCTCGCCTCATCGATCTCGCACAACGCTGATGCAAGGCGTCATAGGCTGCCGGCCTGAGTGACAGGAGTCGGCAGGCTGGCTTGGCCGGTCGACCCGAATTCGGCAACTGCCGGCCGCCGACGCGTGATGGACGACGCAAGGTCCGATCAGCTGAGCGCTGGTCGGATACCAGGCAATGGATGATGGATGGGGCGGCCACGTGCGGCAGCAGGGGTGAGGTCGAGTGTGCGGGCTTCTCTCGGCACGCCACGCGATCGACACCGCCAACCACCGACGACGGCCTTTTCCGCCAACCGACCCGATGACTGAGCTGAGGGGGTGGCGTGAGCGTGCTCCGACCAGCGGCCAGGGCCAGGAAAGGCCGCAACGATGGAGCGGTCGGCAGCCCGCACTTCCCCTGCCCCTGGAGCCTCAAGCCGACGGTGACCCACGCGGCCCCTTCCAGAAAGGTTCTAATCTAGGTAGCGGTGACCCGGGGCGGAGTCCCAGGCCGCTCCATCGCGAAGGGCGCTGCTGCAGCGTGTCAAGCTGTGACATGCACGCCCTGCGTTGGATCGGCGCCCACGCCCCGGTTCGCACTGTCACCGCGACTAAACTCCCTGGCAGCGCTTCAGGAAGGTCTCTGGCGTCGGGAGCAGTGATATCTGTGTCCAGGACGCCGACTGACGAGGTGCCGACACATGAGGCTCGCTCACTGGCCCGCCGGCTCTGTAAGAGTGAAGCCCCGAGCCGGCAACACGTGCCCCTTGAGGCGATGAAGCCCTATGCAGCCAGCTGTCTCCACGGGACGCCTGTGCTCGGCTGCCAGGCGGATGACACGGATCCTTCTGCCGTCCATCTCCTGCTTGCGATGATGCACCGGCCGGTAGCACGGCCCGCCTGGAGCTGCAAGCGCCCATGAAGCAGCGCAAGAGCTGATACGCGGCTTGCTTGGCGAGGCAGCGGCGGTGCGGAAGAGCCCGGAACACATCGCTGTCTCTCCAGCAGGAGCACTGCGTTGTCTCTGCTTCTAATCTAAGCCGCGGCAGTACGCTGACAGGCGGCGCCGTTGCAAATCAGCCGCGACGAGCGTCAAGCTATTTGTTCTGGGACGACGCCGAACGCGCCGGCCGCGACGGCAGCGAAAAGGAAAGCGCGCGCGAAAGCCTTGATCGCGTCCGAGACCCGGCTAGCTGTCAAAGTCGTGTCAGGCGCCTCGCTCCATGATGCCGTCGCAAAGCCGCCGTTTCGTAGATCGCCTGCTGCGCTCGTTTCAGCCCTTCGTGCACAATGTGTGCGCGAGGGAATGCGCACGGCGGTGCGTCACAGAACGCGGAGAACATCTCTGACGCGCGCAGCTCAATCACACAGACACACGGCGCCTTTGCAAACGGGCCTTGCGGACCGGCGCAAGGCGCAGAACGTCGCGCCCCGCACCTTGGCGCGGGGACGCGGAGAAACAGGAGCGGCAGTGTCAAGCGCATCTCTCGATGCGCGACGGCCGGAAGGAAGTGGCAGACGATGGGTTGGTCGATCAGACCTGCCCGGAGCGACGGGGGCCAAACGCGGCACGGCCGGGCGGGGGCGCGATGCGCACCGTGGTGCCGCCAGCGGCGGATCCGGCCTCGCCGGAGCGCAGCAGGGTGCCGCCGCGCTGCTGCGAGGCCGACTGCAGGCCCCCAGCGCCGCCGAAGGGCGCGATGTCGCCGTTCCGCAGCGAGGGGTTCTTGCCCGCGCCCCGCGTGGCCTTGGACCAGGCGGGGTTCTGCCCGGCCACCTCGACCTCGGGCCCGCCGGCCTCGAGGGTCTTGCCCGAGCTGCTGGCCTTGGCGGCGGGGCCCGATGCCGCGCTGCCGGTGTGGCCGCCGTTGCGGTAGCGGAGGGCGATGAGGATGCCGACCGCGACGACAAAGGCCGCGCCGAAGCCCACGGCGAGGCCGATGATGAGGGGCATGTTGTCCGCCGCGGGGGCGGGGGGCGCGGCAGGCGCGATGAGGACCAGGCCGCCGCCGCCTCCGCCGGCCCCGCCCTCGTCGGCGTCGGTGCCGTCCTCGTCGGGGATGTCCGAGTTGTCGGGGAGGCCCTCGTCCTTGAGGAAGGCTCGGAGCTCCGCCTCGAGGGCGGACACGCCGGCGGAGGGCGGGGCCAGGGCGGCGGCCTCGTCGGCCGACAGGCCCGATGCGGTGAGGGCCGAGGCGTTAAAGTTAGTGTCGTTGGAGTTTCCGCCGTCCTGGGGCGCCTCCACGATGGAGGGCCGTGAGATGTCCATGCCCATGGCCTGGACCTGGAAGCCGAGCGACGCGGAGAAGTCGCTCTTCCTGGCCTCGGTGATGACCCGCTTGGCGACGGTGGCGAGGCGCTTCACCTGGGCGACCGTCTCGGCGGGGTCGGTGGAGGGCTCCTGCTCGTCGACGATGGCCGTGGTCACGGCGACGGACCCGGGCTGGACGTCGACGACGCGGATGCGGCTGGCGGGGATGCTGAGGAGGACGGCGAGGTTCTGCACCAGCTGGTCGGCCACGAACTCCTCGACGCTGACGGACAGGGTCATGTTGAGCTGGATGGCGGGGCGGCGGCGGATGTCGTAGCGGCGCTGCGGGGCGGCGGCGTTGCCGCGCATGGTGAAGAAGAGGGTGCGGGCCTGGGGGTTGAAGATGTACTCGCCGTCGGGGCTGGCCAGGGTGGGGACCCGGGCGTTGGTGTTCATCGTCACGGGGCGGCCGTCGACGAAGATGTCGATGACGTTGGGGCGCTGGACGAAGAGCGCGGCGAGGACGGCCTCGGCGGGGTCCGAGGAGAAGTAGTGGAGGCGCATGGTAGAGCTGACGGTGGCGGCGAAGCGCATGTCGTGGCGGAGGCCGGGCTGCGCGGCGTGGTTGTACTGCGAGAAGAAGAAGCGCTTGGCGCAGCTGTCGTCGATGGGGCCGATGGACGTCACGTTGCGGCTGCGGGCGGTGCCCGGGACGGCGCGCTCCACCTTGAGGGGGCCAATGCGGCGGTGCCCGCGGTCGGCAAAGTCGGTGGACTCGAAGACGAAGTTGCGGAGCGTGTACGGGGCCGGGGCCGGGAGGGCGCCCGGGCAGCGGAAGCCGGGCCAGCGGGCGTTGGCCTCGCAAAAGGGCGACGCGGCCGCCAGCTCCGGGTTGTTGCCGATGACGGAGCCGCCGGCCGTGCCGGTGGTGGTGCCGTCCTTGTCGTTGACCACGAGGAAGAAGAAGCCGTCGCACCCGTTGGCGCACTTCGCGTCGGTGCTGGGGAGCGCGCGGAAGTGGAAGCGGGCGTCCTGCGGCACGAGGTGCCACTTGATGCCGCTGAAGTGCATGGGCGGGGCGTAGTCGACCTGGGTGGGGTTGTGGACCACCGCGCGGCTCATCGCCCCGCAGTCGTTGTCGCCGCCAAAGTGCGTGAAGACGGTGTCGCGGACGTGGAGCTCGGCGTGGCGCGTGCCGGGGAGGCCGTAGCGCTTCTCCCAGGGCATGCTGCACATGCGCTCGGGCTTGCTCTTGGGGTAGCAGAAGGGGAGGAAGTCGTGCTCGCAGGTCTTGCCGCGGTTGGTGTACTGGGAGGTCATGAGGCCGGCGCGGCGGAAGGCGGTGCCGAGGACGGAGCGGCACGAGGCGGCGGCGCCGCCGGACTCGCCCACGGCGCGGCAGACGACGGAGGCGTCGCAGGTGGAGGAGGCGCCGGTGGAGCCGCCGATGACCGAGTTGACGACGTGAGCGTAGGAGGCGGTGGTGCCGAGGCGGAAGAAGTTGAGGCTGATGCCGATGTGGCTGTCGTACACGCGGACGTTATCGAGGACGACGTTGGCGGTCTGGTCGACGGTCACCACGGCGAGGTGGGACGACTTCCAGGCCACGAAGGAGCTCCACTGCCGGCAGCGGGTCTGCTTGGGCTGGCCCGCGACGTCGGAGAGGAGGAAGGCGCCGACCACGGTGCCGTGGGCCTCGTTGTTGGAGAAGGGCCCGCCGCCGGGGATGGAGACGCCGGGGGCGGGGCACCAGGGCATGCGCACGATGAAGCCGGCGTCGTGGGAGCCGCCGACGACGTTGCCGGAGGCTTCGGCGGGGACGGCGTCGAGGACGATGCCGCCGCGGGGCACGGTCCAGCCCGACGCGGCGTCGGGGGAGCGGCGCACGCCGGCGACGAGGTTGTCGCGGAGCGTGGCGTTGGTGCAGCCGTCGTTGAGGTCGATCGCCGAGCGCGCCGCGCGGTGCAGGACGTTGCCGAGCAGCCTGAGGTGGCGGGTGCCTCGGGCGAAGATTCCGTAGTTGTGCGAGTCGGAGAAGGCGCACTCCCGGACCACGTTGACCGGGTTGCCGAGCGTCTTGCTGGCGAGGGCGTACTCGAAGTAGAGCCCGGCGCGCTCCGCCTCCATGCGGGTCTGGCCGTTGTCGCGGAACTCCACGCCGGAGAGGAGGACGGAGCCGGTGTGGACGGTCTGGCGCCAGTCGGCCTGGGCCTTGCCGCTCGCGAGCCACGTGGCCAGGGGCTCCGGGTTGGGCACCTCTGCCACGTACATGTGGGCGCCGTAGTCCTCGCCGGCGGCGAAGCCGCTGCCGGCCGCGGGCATCTCGCCGCGGAAGACGATGTTGCGGGAGAGCATGCCCACGGCGGCGGCGAGGCGCTCCTTGCGCGAGCCGTCCACGTCGACATCGCCCGAGAAGTGCGAGTGGGCGAGGGGGGCGGTGAGGCTGACCTCGAGCGCGCTGCCGGAGACGGAGGCGATCTCCGCGGTCTCGAGCTGCTCGTGGTCGTACTCCGTCGGGGTCAGGGTGATGCGGTCGCCCTTGCGCCAGTCCACGGCCTGCGTGAGGGCGATGGTGGTGGCGCCCTTGGCGGCGGTGCGGGCGAGGCGGGTCCACGGCACGGCGACGCGGGCGCCGACCATCTCGAGGCGGCCGACGACGGAGAGCACCTTGTTGCCGAGCCAGAGCTTGTCATGGATGATGGGCGCCGACGGGCTGGTGCGGGTGCCGCGCAGGACGATCTCCGCCTTCCGGAGGTAGGGGGCGCCCTCGCTGCCGACGCGCATGCGGCCGCGCACCTCGATGTTGTAGGCGCGGAGGGTGAGGTCCTTGTCGAGGGCGAAGTTGAGCTGCCCGAGCACGCGGAGGTCGCCGACGTCGACGCTGCGGTCGAGGATGATGTTGCGGCTGGCGGGGATGACGACGTTGGCGCCGTCGGCGGGGACCACCCCGTCGTCCCAGGCGCTGGCGCTGGACCAGAGCTCCGCCGCGGCGCCGTAGTCGGGGCCGGCGGCGGTGTCGCAGGTGGTGCCCTTGCGCTCGCCGACGCGGGGGCACTGGACGGCGTAGACGCTGACCCTGTGGCGCTGGGAGGATCCGGTCTCGGTGGCGTTGACGGTGTTGATCACGTACCAGTGGTCGCGGGTCGTGCGGTTGGTCTTTCCGGTGCCGATCTGGTCCCGGGCGGGGTCGGGCATGCGCACGGGCCCCTGGATGACGCCGGAGCCGGGCAGGCGCGGCGTGGTCTCGATGGCCGGCGCGGGCCCGGGGTCCGAGGCGTCGCCGCGGACGTAGCCGCGGTCGGTGGGGAGGCGCTCGGTGGCGTAGGTGTCGGCGGCGGGGCGGGTGGGGTAGTGGACCTCGATGTGGTCGCGGTAGTCGGTCCAGTTGGTGTGGAGGCGGACGTGCTCGGCGACTGCGCCGCCGTGGCGGGCGGCGTGGCTGCCAACGTACACGGGCTCCGAGTAGCGCATGTCGTACTGCCGCCAGTCGATGGGGGACCGGAAGAAGAGGCTGTAGTCCTTGCCGGCCACGGCGGGGAAGACCCAGCCGCCGATCTCCTTCTCGCGGTACGTCACGTCCTGGGTGCCGATGCCGGGGGAGGTCACGGCGAGGGCCTGGTGCTGGAGCTCGTTGGGGGAGAAGGAGTCCATCTGCATGCGGCGCACGACCACGGAGTCGTCGCAGACGATGCCACCGTCGTACTTGAGGCCGTCGCCGCCGTCCTGGCGGCGGCCGGTGTGGCGGCACGCGGGGGCGTGGACGTTAAAGGCCCAGTAAGGGGTGAGCCAGCCGCCGGTGCCGGGCTGGTCGGTGAGGGTGCCGTCGAGGTCCCAGAAGATTTGCTTGTACGGGGCGGTCCACTTGACGCGGCGAGGCGAGTTGACGAAGCGGAGGCCCTCGAAGCGGGCGGTGAAGCCTCCCTGCTTCATGTCCGTGTGGCTGTCGCACTTGGCGCAGCTGGAGATGGCCCCGGCCTCGCCGTAGTTGACAAAGGTGGCCCCCTTGACGTAGAAGTACTCGTTCTGCGGCCCGAAGAGGCCGACCTTGCGGCCCGTGTAGGTCCCCTCGGCCTGCGCGATGGCCAGGAGGTTGACGATGTGGGGGTTGTCGTCGTAGTTGACGCTCTGCAGCTTGGTCCAGAAGAGGTCGTCGCCGCTGTTCTCCACCAGCTTTGGGTTGATGTGGTGCAGGTCGCCGTTCTTCTTGCCGAAGATGCCGTGGCCGCCGTTGCGGAAGGAGGTGAAGTTGACGTAGTACTGGGGGAGGGGGCCGCTGCTCGCGTCGCACGGGTCCTTGCGGGGCAGCACGGTGGGGTAGAGCCGGAGGCCGTGGACGCTGGCGGCGGTGGCGGTGTTGTTGAAGAACTCACCCACGTGGTCGTGCACCGGGCACACCGTCGGGGTGGAGGACGGGCCGTGCGGCGTGCCGGGGAGCTCGTACCAGAAGCCCTCCGAGGCGGATCCGCCGGCGTAGTTGTGCCGGTGGTACTGCGACGGGCCGGCCATCCAGAAGTTGGCGGGCATGGTGTCGGACTTGAGGCAGCTGAAGCACTTGAGCGTCCAGAGGATGAGGTTCTCCTCGATGCGGTTCCAGCGCTCCGCGCCGTCCTCCACAAAGACCGAGTGGCCGTGGACGTGGTAGCCGACGTTGTGCTTGACGGTGTAGTAGCGGGTGCCGTGGATGGTGGCGATGCGCTGGTTGGAGTGGTGGATGGAGTTGGAGCTGACGTAGGACCGGGCGGCGATCGCCCCGGACATGTGGTGGTGCGTGCAGTAGCGCCCGAGGATGAAGCCCTGGCCGCACTCGCGGATCTCGGCGTTCTCGATGCGGTAGATGCCGCCGTTCATTGCCATGGTGTGGGCGCCAAAGTACTGCGCGCGGCTGCCCTCGTCGCCCTGGATCACCACGTTGCGGCTGAGGAGGCCGACGGCGGCGCGCATGTCCACGTCGCTGTGCCCGTACGGGCTGCCGTCGATGATCTGGGAGCGGTGGAGGCGCAGGAAGGGCTCCTTGAGCCTGACGTGGCGCGGCCCCACCACCTCGGCGACCTCGAGCTCCTCGGCGTGGCGGTAGTTGGTCGACGACGGGGTGACCACGAGCCGGTCGCCGACGCCCCAGTCGACGTCCTCGGCCGTGTGCAGGTCGCGGGAGCCGGGGACGGCGTCGAGGCCGATCTTGCACCACGAGCGGATGCGGGGCCGGCCGTGGATGTCCAGGTGGCCCATGTTGGTGGGAATGACGACGAAGCCGTCCTTGGTGCGGCGGGTCTGGCCCATGTTGCGGTCCGTGACGGCGAGGACCTTGGAGCCGATGCCGGGGAGCTCCACGTCCTTCCAGCGGTCGCCGTGGAGGGTGATGGTGGCGCGGTGGAGGAAGGGCTCCGCCTCCGTGCCGACCTCGAGGCGGCCGCCGTTCACCCACACGTACGTGGCGTCGAGGGTCAGGTCGCGGCGGTCGAAGATGACCTCTCCCTCGATGAGGAAGAGGAAGAGGCGGGGCGGGCTGACGTCCATGAGCACGGCCTGGCCGTAGGGGACGATGACGGTGTCGCCGGCGACGGGCGGCTGCTTGTTGAGCCAGGTGTTGAGCTGGGACCAGCGGTCGAGGTAGCGGAAGTAGACGAGGGAGGTGTTGACGGCGGCGAGGCCGGCGCCGCCGACGGTGACGGACACGGCGACGGGGCGGATCCTGTCGCGGCGGCCGGTGACGCACGTGGCGCCGGCCGCGTCCACCGCGGTGACGGTGCACGGGACGCCGTTGAAGGCGATGGTGACGCGGGCCGGGGCGCCGGCAGCGGCGGCGAAGCCGGTGCCGGTGACGCGGATCTCGGTGCCGCCGAGGGCAGTGCCGTTGTTGGGGCTGATGCCGGTGACGCGGGGCGTGGCGTCGACGGTGTAGTTGAGGAGGAAGCCTCGGCTGTCGAGGGCGACGGGGGAGGCGCCGGGCGCGGTGCCGGCGGGGAGGGCGAAGGAGGCGGCGCAGGACCCGCCCGCGGCGTCGGCCTCGGCGCTCACGGCGAAGCCGAGGAACTCGACCTCCATGGCGCAGCGGCTGACGCCGGACTTTGCCACGACGCGGAGGAAGCGGAAGGACGCGGCCGCGGCGACGGCCGAGGGGGGCAGGCCCTCCGGGGCGGTGTCGGACACGCCGGGGATCTGGATGAGCTCCTTCCAGTTCCAGCCCTCCTGGACGCGGCCCGTGACGGTGGTGATGTCGGTCCAGGGCCCGTCGGCCGAGGCCGCGCCCTGGAACACGGCTCCGGAGAAGGTCTCCGTCTCGCGGTGCACGGGGAAGAAGCGCACGCGGGTGACCACGGCGCGGGTGGAGGCGCCCATGTCCATGCCCACGAGGCAGTTGCGGGACCCGGGGTCGTAGCGGGTGGACGGGTCGCCGTCCACGGCGAGCCGCGGGTTGTCGTTGCTGCGCTCGCCAAAGTACGACTCGCCGACCAGGGGGGAGGGAAGCTCGTCCCAGAGCCCGGCCACCGCGGCGCGGGTGGTGACGTTGCCCGCCGCGCACACCATCTCGTCGTAGCTGCTGGACACGACCTTGCAGGGGCTGCCGCAGAAGGAGAGCGATGGGGAGGGCCCGGCGGCGCCGGGGCGGATGGTGGGGAAGCCGTGGCCGCGGAGGGTGACGTGGCCGCCGCCGCGGTACGAGACGGCGGCAGGGGCGGTGACGGCGTCGAGGGAGGAGGAGGCGTCGAAGCGGGCCGAGGAGGAGGGGAACGCGCGGCCCTTGCCGTCCACGTAGACGTCGACCGCGTGCGATCCGCCGTAGGCGTCGCCGACGGTGCACTGGATGCGGCCGTCGGTCCAGTTGCCGGTGACGTTGGTGACGGCGCACGGGGCGCCGCCCACGGTGACGAGGGAGCGCGACGCGTTGACGCCGGGGCGGAGCGTGGCGTTGGGCGGGGCGCCGAAGCCGCCGGCGGGGAGGAGGCCGGACCCGAGGACGGTGATGACGGTGCCGCGCTGGCCCGAGGATGGCGCGACGGAGGTGACCGAGGGGGTGACGCCGCCGCCGCCGACGTAGGAGAAGGCCGCGGGGAGGACGGCCTGCTTGGGCTGGGCCGCGGCGAGGGAGCGGGGCCCGGGGGCGCCGTCGGCAGGGACGGGGACGATGCCGCGCGGGCTGTCGGGGGACCAGCCGGCCGATGCGGCGAGGGCGCGCGCCGAGGGGCGGCGCGCGACCGGGGCGGCGCCCGGGCCGGCGTGCGCGGCCGATGCGGCGAGGGAGCGGGCTCTGGAGGCGGCGAGGATGGGGTCGACGTGGGAGCGCATGGCGGTGTGGCGCTCCTCGAGGGCGACGCGCACCTGCTCGCCGGTGAGGCGGAGGACGGGCGCGCCCTCGAGGTGGAGGGAGGCGTCCGGGTCGGCGGCGTGGTGGGCGGGGGTGGCGAGGAGCTCCTGGTGGAGGTCGGCGCCGTGGAGGGGGTGGGCCGAGGCGGGGACGTCGGAGGAGAGGAGGCGGCCGCCGTTGCGGCGGGAGGCGGCGGCGAGGGCGCGGGTGCGGCGCTCGAGGACGACGGCGGCGTTGGCGTCGTCGCGCGGGGCGAGGGTGACGAAGACGGTGGCGGCGGTGGAGGAGGAGCCGGCGCCGACGGACGGGGCCTCGATGGTCAGGGAGCGGTGGGTCGCCGACACGACTCGGGCGGGGCGGGGCCCGCCGGCAAGGACGAGGACTTCGTGCTTGGCGAGGGCGGAGGGGTCGAAGCCGTAGCCGCGGACGGTGACGAGGGCGCCGCCGGCGCGGGACACCTCGGCGAGGTCCACGGAGGCGAGCACGAGGTCGTGGGTGTGGGTCAGGGGCTCCGCGGAGGTGTGGTTGGCCGTGCCGCGTCCCTTGACGGTGACGACGATGGCGACGGTCCCCTCGCGGTCGTCGGCGACGGCGCAGACGGCGGTGGTGTCCGTGGCCGACGCGACGGCGCAGTCGCGGCCGCCGATGGTGACGCTGAGGTCCGCGGCGGACACGAATCCCGAGCCGGCGAGGGTCATGGTGGCTGCCGCGGCGTCAAAGGTGGCAGAGGCGAGGCGCGGGGTGGATGCCGGGTCGAGGGTGACGGTGCAAGGGGCGGCCGCGGCGGCGCCGGGGGCGCATGCTGAGGGGACGGGGACACCGTTGACGGCGAGGGCGACGGCGGTGGTGGTGGCGGGGAGGGAGGACCGCTCGGCGACGAACCAGCCGGGGAAGACGGGGGCGGCGAGGCGGCAGGTGATGGAGGTCGGGGCGGCGGCGAGGACGGCGCAGTCGGCGGTGACGAGGCCGGACCGGTTGCCGTCGGGCCCGCCGAGGACGCTGCCGACGATGCGGACCTTCTCATCGCCGCGGCCGGCGGCGGTGGCGTCGAGTGCGAAGCCTCGGCCGGTGAGGGTGAGAACGGCGCCGCCGAGGAGTGAGACGGCGGCGGGGGCGACGGACTCGAGGCGGAGTTGGGTGTCGAGGCGCGCCGAGGCGGCGATGCGGGCGAGGCCGCGGCCGGCGACGGTCAGGACGGGGGAGAGGGCGGCGTCCGCTGCCTGGGCCGCGGGCGAGCGCGGCACGGCAACGCCCGACGCCGCGGCGACGGTCGCGGTGGCAGAGCTGCGGGAGAGCTGGCAGGTGAGGATCCCCTCGTCGGAGACGGAGCGGGGGGCGCAGGGGCGGCCTCCAAAGGCGACGGTGACGGCGGCCTCGAGGGCCGAGGCGTCGGCGGCGCCGCGAGGGACGGGCGCCGTGGTGTTGATGCGGACCTCGCCGCTGAAGGCGTCGGAGATGGCGGCGGGCCAGACGTGGTGGACGTCGGCGGTGGAGGCGTCCGAGTAGGCGAGGGTTCCGGCCTGGGCGGTGGCGGAGGCCGCGGCCACGGCGACGACGACGGGGACGGGGCCGGTGGGGGGCGCGTCGAGGAAGGAGGGGGTCGCGCAGGCGGCCTCGGTCGGGGTCGAGGCGAGGACGGGGCAGGGGCGGCCGCCGACGGTGACGGTCATGGCCGCGAGGGAGGCGGCGTCGCCCGCGAAGCCCGATCCGGTGATGGCGAGGCGGAGGCCGCCGGCGAGGGACGAGGCGGCCGCGGGGGCGACGGCGTCGGCGCGGAGCTGGTAGGTGACGGTGGCGCCGGCGGCTCCGAGGCCCGCCCCGAGGGTGGCGCGGCCGCGGCCCTTGCCCACCACGACGCGGACGACGTAGGGTCCGGCGGGGACGGCCATGACGGAGCACGTGACGGCGGTGGGGGTGGCCGAGGTGAGGTTGCAGGACGCCGGGCGGCCGCCGAGCGTGACCAGGGTGTACCACTCCGGGTCGACGTCGGTTCCGTTGGGGAAGAGGCGCGGGGAGGCGGGGTCAACGGGGAGGAAGCCGGAGCCGGTGACGGTGATGACGTCGCCGGCGGTGACGGGGCTGGTGTCGTTGGACGCCGCGGAGGAGGCCGCCCTGGAGACGGCGACGCCCGTGACGACGGGGGTGGACCCCTCGGCGTAGGTGTACTCGCAGTTGGGCGCGGGGCGGGGCCAGGCGTCGGAGTCGGTGAGGAAGGAGTCGCAGGAGGCGAGGACGCCGCGCTGCGAGACGACGACTGCGCCGGAGAAGGCGCGGGCGCCGAGGGCGGAGCGGTTGCCCATGACGGCGGCGTTGGCGGCGGCGACGGAGGCGCGGTCGGCGTGGACGGGGGCGGCGGAGCGGATCCAGTCGGCGGGGAGCGGCTGCACGAAGGGGTCGGTGGAGCCGTCGGTGGACACGCTCGCGGCCCAGCCGACGCGGCCCGAGACGTTGGCGAGGTCGCCGGACACGCGGGAGGTGTCGAGGTGGATCAGGGGGACGTCGCCGGCGGGGCGGCGCACGCGCACGCGCCAGTTGCGGCCGTCGTCGACGTATCCCCAGCCGTTGACCTCGGCCTCCACGCCCACCTCGCGGAGGGCGCTGGCGAAGTTGCCGTCGGAGCCGGTGACGGAGAAGGGGGCGGACCACCTGGCGCCGTCCTCGAGGACGAGGGCCTCGCGGGTGACATTGGCGTCGCCGGCGGCGGTGCGGCGGGCGAGCTCGGCGTCGACGTCCATGGGGGGGCCCACGCGGACGCGCAGGGTGCCCTCGACGACCCGGGAGCGGGTCTGGGTGCGCTCGACCTTGACCACGACGGGCCGCTGCTGGGTGCGGGCGCGGAGGGAGACGGTGCGGGGCGTGAGGGCGGGCCAGTCGGCGGCCGAGGGCGCGTCCAGCGTGCACTCCCAGGTGTGTCCGAGGAGCATGTTGGCGACGGTGGCGTTGAGCGCGGGCTCGAAGACGTCCTCCCTGACCTCGGTGCGGGTGCACGAGTCCACCTGCTGCCAGTTGGGGACGGAGAGGGCGCGGTAGACGGCGCGGCCGGCGTCGCGGACCTGGTGCCACTCGGCGTCCCACTGCAGGCGCTCCGACGTCTCTGTCTTGCCGTTGACCGAGGCGGAGAGCGTCCAGAGGCCGGATTCGGTGTTGGACAGGGTGATGCGCTGCTTCTCGCGGCGGACGTTGGACTCCACGGAGACCCGCTGCTCCTCCTCCCACGACGACAGCTCCGACAGGCGCCTGCGCCCCTCCGCCTGGCCTGCCGTCGGCACCCTCCCCGCGCGCGCCTCCTCCCTTGCCAGCTCCTCCAGGTGGATGCGCACCGCCACCTCGAAGAAGTCCCCGCCGCCGCTCTCGGCGTGCCGCGTGCGGAACAGCACCGGCCTGCCGGCCTCGAGGTACGCCTTGGGGGACTCCATGTGCCCGCAGTCGAGCCAGTCGGGCTCGTAGCCACCGCACCCGGAGATGGTGCGCAGCCCCGAGAGGCGGTCGCCGCCGCTGAGGTCCATCTCGAGGTAGTGGTAGTCGTCGCCGCGCATGAGGAAGGTGTAGTTGGCGCTCAGCGGGGGCACGAACCAGCCCGTGGTCTCGGTGGAGAAGCTGCTGCCCTGGTTCCGCTCGTCGTCCATGAGCGCGTGGGTGTTGGTGAAGCGGCGGGTGGGGCGGGACGGGTACGCAGGGTTCACCGACGTGTCCCACGACGAGCCGAAGCCGCCCGCGACGCGCGGGTAGATGCTGTGCTCGAAGCCGCGGCCGCCGACCACCATGGCGGGCTCCGACGCCGCAGGCACGGTGGTGACGTTGTGAGGGGGCAGGGGGGGGAACCCGCCGCCCGGCAGGCCGCCGGCGCGGCAGACGACGCCCTCGCGGTCCGCCGACACCACCTCGCACGGCACGCCCGCGAGCGTGACGACGGTGGTCGCCGACGCGTCGGCGAGGTTGGAGAAGCCGCGGCCGCGGATGCGGACGAGGCCGCCGCCGTTCACGCCGCCCACGTGCGCCGACACCGAGTCGATGTGCGGGTGGGCCGTGTAGTGGTACTCGCGGCCCGTGTCCAGGTCCACGCGGCCTCGGTACTGGGCCATCACGCCCTTGCCGAAGCCGTACCGCTCGTCCGAGGCGCGGAACGAGATGTTGTGCTGCCCCGGCTCAAGCTGCTCGGGGGCCGTGCAGCGCACCCGGTAGTGCAGAGTGCTCGACGGCGACGACTCGGTCGCCGCAAAGTCAGCGTTGAGCTCGGCGTCGGGATCGCAACGGGCGCCGCCGATGAGGATGTCAAAGTCATCCAGCGTGTTGTCGGTCCACGAGATCCGGAAGAACCCGTGGAAGTACAGCGACGCGCCGGGACGCCCGCCGTGCGGCACGATGTCCAGGCGGGGCGTCCTGTCGGAGCGGTACCGGAACGACCGCCTGGGGTCGTGAAGCTCGCCGCGGTCCACGCCCGTGGTGCTGATGATGATCTGGGCGAACTCTTGCGTCCCCACTGCGAGGACATCGGAGCCCTCCAAGACGTGAGCGGCCGGCCGCAGGACGGAGGGGCGGGGGGACGGGGGGCTGCGGCGGCAACGAACGCCGCTTGTTCTTCGCTGGGGCGTGCCGCGGAGCGCTGCGCTCACCTTGAGGGGGCGTGTAACACCACAGCTCGGTGTCGCTGGAGTAGTAGGAGATGGTCTTGCAGATCTCCGTGCCCTGCGACGACCGGGGGACGGGGCGGCGGGGCTTGGACGTCCGGTAGTTTCTGGGAGGCGGGGAAACCAGCCGGCCTTCCACGGCCTGCCCTGGGCTCCCTGGCCGGGCTCAGGGCTCCCGCACGGTCACAGGGGCATTCAATGCATGCAATGCCTCACGATGAAGACGGTGGTGACGCCTTCGCGGCCGTCCCTGAAAAAGCCCGAGCCACGGAGACGGAGCAGCGTCCCGCCGGCAGTCGAGCCCTGAAGGTGCTCCGGAGAGACCGAGTCAACGCGCACTTCTGCCGTCACGGCGATAATGGCCGCGAACGCGGCCAGGATGCGAAGGACCATGCTGGTCCGTCGAGGTGTGCGGACGAGAATGCTGCGGAACCCGACCATCGGCTATCACCGGCTCGGAAAACGGCAGAGCTTGATGGCAGAGCTGCGATCGGCCATCGACGATGGCGGCGCTGACGAGTGCTGTGCACTGGCGCCGGCGTTCCAGCCCGCGTGGTCGGCCGAAGCATTCATTGCTGTTTTCACAACGCGGTGCGCAGCGTCACTCGCTGTCGCGCGAGAGCCGAGCGAGCGCCAGGAAGACCAGCAGGCGGCTCCCGCCCAGCAGGCGCTCGTACACCGCAAACATAATCGCCGCGTTGAGCACCGTCTGCAGCAGCTTCGGACCCATGCCGCGGAAAAGCGCGGCCACGCCGCCCTCGCGCAGAAGCGACGCCAGCGCCGGCCAGATGCCCGCGCCAGCCCGCCTCGGAGCGAGCGCCCCTCCCCGCGCCGGCCCGGGGCCGCCGGCGCCCGCCTTGGCGTCGTCATCGCTGTCACTATCGCTGTCGCTCCCCGCCCCGTCGACGGCGTCCACCCCGGCCTGCATCCTCGTCTGCACGACCTGCAGCGGGAAGGTCAGCACCGTCGCCACCGCCTTGGACAGGGCGCCCGCCGCAAAACCCTCCACGGCCGAGAGTGAGCGGGACTGCCCGCCGGTGAGCGAGCCCCTGAGGCGCTCGTAGACGAAGAACTGGATCGCCGGGTTGGCGCACAGCACCAGCGACACGGGCAGGCTCCGGAACAGCCCGCCCACGCCTTCCTCCGCCACGATGCGCATCACCATCCCGCCGAGAGAGGTCGAGGCAGGGGCAACGGCGCGGGGGAGCGTGAGGGATGGGCGCTCGGCCGGGAGCGGCCTGCCCGTCGCGGGGAACGAGTCACTTGCGGCCGCGCGGGATGCCATGCGTGCCAGCTGCACGCGCTTCGCTGCGGTCCATAAGGGGGAGGTCAGCGTCGCGTTGATCACGCCGGCGGCGTACGCGAGCGCCAGAGTCTCGAGAGCCGACGGCGGCTTGGTCCCCTTGCCGCGCCACGCGGACTTGAGGGTCTCATAGGCGAAGAAGTAAATAGCCTGCGACGCAGCCAGAGTGCCCATCGTCGCCTCGATGCCGCCGTACAGCTTGGCGAGCGCGCCCCCGAGCCCGTCCTCGCGCACCAGGCGCAAGATCAGGCCCGCTGACGATAGGCCGTCGGCCTCGGACTCGGTCATGGTCTGCAGGATGGACCGGATGCTGTCCAGCGGATACAGCAGAGTCATGGCGGCGCAGGATCCCGTCATGCCGGCGAGGGCGTGCGCGGCCGCCGAGGCGCCCGGAGAGAGCCCATCGTCAGACATGGTAGTGAGCAGCAAGGGCCAAGAGTGCAAGGTTGCCCGGACCGTGAAGCACGAGGCTGCTGGGGGGAGGAGAGCGGCAACCTCAAGCTTGCAGAGACGGAGTCTGTCGATGGCGCCGCTCTCCGCTTGGCGTCGCCTTCTTCACTGACGCGGCGCTTTGGCTGCGCGTGAGTGGATTGTTGCGGTGGCAAGGGCACACGAGGCGGCGTCTGATGCACCGGATGCCGACGCCGAGCTCCTCGATGCCTGGCTCGAAGGCGAGCGGGCCTGCCCGGTCGAGCGGGTCGGGCGCATAGCAGCGTCATTGCTTGTAACCCACGACCCTGGGGCCGGGGCGGACGCGGCAGCGCGGCTGGTGCTCGGTGGCAGCGCCCTGGCGGCGATGGATGCCGTCGCTGCGGCCTGGGCGCTTGCTCACGACACCTCCCTGCCCGAGGACGACGCTGACTGTGTACGGCAGCTCCGCCGGGCAGTTTGCACCGCGGCGGACGCTGGTGACGCCACCTGCACCTCGTGGCTTGCGGCGGATGCTCAGGTGCTCGCCGTGTTTCCCGCTGCGGCCGTGGGGGATCACGCCTTCATCGTTGTCGCAGCCAAGGAAAGCCCGGACGGGGAATTGCACCTCCGCGGGTGCAGCGGCTGGCGGTCCCTGCTGGCGGGGTACGCGGACTCGGAGCTTTCGGTGGAGTTCTCAGCAGCGGCTTTCGGCGCCGCCCGAATGAGCAGGGAGGTCGCTTGCGCGGCCGCGTCGCTGTGGCTGCGCGGGAAGGGCCCGGCGGGTGAGCTCGTGCGCCAGTCAGTCTCGGCCGCGCCGCCTCACTACCCGGCATTTGCCGCCGAGGCCGCACGCTGGCCGGACCTGCCGGCGGCGGTCGTCGGCGGCGGGTGCGGCGGCGCGCTCCCCTGGCTGCGCGGCGCGGGGAAGTCCGCCGTCGTGGTTGACCACAGCGGGGCCGCCGTGGCGGCATGCCGTGTCGTGGCAGCGGCGATCCCGGGGCTGGACGTGACGGTGGAATGTTGTGACGCGGTCGCCTGGTCCGAGGGCCTCCCGGCGGACGTCACCTTTTCGTCGGCGCTCGTTGACATGTGCAGCGGCGGCGACGCGGCCGGCCGGGAGGCGGTGCGGGGTGTCGTGTCCGCGCTGGCCGGGCGAACGAGCGGACGAGTGGTGGTCAACGCAGGGGCGGCCCGGCACCGTGACGGGCTGGTGGTAGCACTGGATGGCATGCCGTGGGAGTGGGTCGCCGGGGATGAGTCGGCCGTGGCGCTGGTCGGCGGTGCGCCGTAGGCCGATTCAGCCGCCTGTCCGGGCCAACCAGCCGTAGCTCGCTTGGGTCGGCGCCGGAAGTGCCGCTTGCTGACGTGCCGGCCGGGTTGGCGACCAAACCGTCGAAGGTCAGTGTTGCCCCGCGGGTGCTTGTGTGGGGCAAGATGCGCCGAGTTTCCGGTGCGAATGCGGAGCAGCAATGGGTTTTTGGGCGGCTGGCGGTCACTCGTTTGCAGCCGCACGCAAGTCAGGGTGGCAGTTTCATTCAATCGTGTTCAGCCTCGTCTAGCTCGGAAACCTGGCACATGGCTTGCTCGAGCGCCACCAGCGATGACGGCCAGACTCGGACGACGGGGAGCATCGGTCCGCGACCGGGCGGCGGCGGCCCCGACCAGAGCACCGCACCGTCCAACGCGAGGGCGGCGCCCGTGTCGTCCATCGTCCACTCGATGACGCTGCCGGCGGCCCACGGCGTGCGTCCGACCGCGTGGCCGGGGACGCTCCACATGTTATCCTCGTGCTCCACGATCTGGTTCCGCGCGTGTTCGCGCGCCCACCCCTGGAGCGACGCGGCGTAGTCATGCTGGCGGTCCGGCTCTGCCGCGCCCCCGGCGTCGGCCTTGACGCCGAGCACGGCCGCGGCACCGCTGCCAAAGACCATCAGGCCCATGGAGTCCACCTCGGACTCGGCGAACACGCTGTTCTCGGCCGCCCAGCGCGCGGGGGACCCGAGGCGGAGCACCAGACCCTCGGTGCGGGCATCTGTGGCCCATCTGGGGTTGTGCGCCGCCGAGAGGCGGAGCATGCCGACCTCCACGGGGCCCGGGGACACGAGGCGCACCCGAAGGGCGAAGGCGCCAGCGGGGCGCAGGCGCGTCTGTGGCCATGGGGCCGCCGCCACGGTGACGGGGCCGCACGCGGATGTCAGCAGCACGGCGCCGGGGGCGACTTCGTCCGCCAGCCGTGCCGCCGTCATGACCAGTGGGGCGCCTGCGGCCGCCAGCTTGGCGGGGTGGGAGGGGCCGGCGCCCCGCGGAGCGCCCATCACCACTGCAAAGGCGCAGGCCGACTTTTGCATCTCGACCAGGAGCGCCTCGGCGGACGAGCGGTCCACGGCGATGAGCGCGTGAGCCCCGGCGAGGGGCCACAGTCCGGGGGCGTCCAGCTCGGCCCCGCCGACCGCCGACGGGAGGAGGCCGCCGTCCAGGCTTGGCGAAGGAGCACCGGGGGTGGTGCCGGCATCGGCGGCGGCGGCGGTGCGAAGGCATGCCTCCCGCATCAGAGCGCCAGGGGCGGGGCGGGCCTCGATCACGCCCCACTGCGGGTCGGGCAACACTCTGCCTGCCCCTGCTGCCGCAAGGAGCGAGGAGGAGGAGGATGGTGGCGCCGGGCCGAGCCACATCGCTTCGGCGCGCTCTGCTGCCAGGCGCAGCGCGGCCCCCGACTCGGGGCTCCCGCGGTGCACGCCTGCCGCTGCCATCGCCGCCGCGACGGGGAGGAAGCCGGCGGGCGGCTGGTGCCGCAGGGACGACGGCCCGTCCTCGCCGAGGTTGACGCGGCAGCTGAAGCGCGGAGGCGCGTGCTGCACCGTGACGCCCGGCACCGCCCCGCCAACGAAGCGGTACGACTCCGCCGCCAGGCCCATCGGCGCGTCCCACCGCCCGTTGAGCGAGAACATCACGCTCCCGCGGTCCACGTCCACCGCGCACCCGATGACGTCACCGGAAGACCAGCGGCCGCCCCAGGCCCGCGCCCCGTTGACCCAGGACTTGAGGCGAAATCCGTCGTAGGCGATGGACGATTTGTCGTCCCCAATGCCTCGGCCGGCCGCCGACGACCCGACGAAGCTGACGTCGCACCACCCTACCTGCGCCAGGCCGGCTTGCACCACCTGCACCTCGTAGAACCACCGGCCACGGGTGAGCACGACTCCGGACAGGATGACCGAGGGGAAGGACCGGCGCGTCGACTCCAGCCGGTGCACCATCGCCATGCTCTGCAGCTCTGCCACGGCGGCCGGGGTCGAGGGGGTCGAGCTGGTGCTGGAGCCCGCGGCGTCCAGCGGGAAGGCGTCGTCGTCGTAGTCCTGGTCATCGTCGTCGTCGAGTCCGGTCGTGTCACCCGATGCCACGCGACGCATCGCGTCGTCGGAGATCACCCTCGCCTGGCCCCGGACTGGCGTGACGACCACGTCCGCATCGCCCGACGACGCCACCATGCACCCCGCCTGCCCCCCGGCCCTGGACCGGACCACGCGCTGCACGGTCTCGAGTAGCGCCGCCCGGACCCAGCGGACCCCCGCCGGCGGGCGGAACAGCGACGGGCGTTCGCCCGCGTTGACCAGGCAAGCCACTGCCTCCTCCGCGCCGGCAGCGCGCCCCACCCACACGACGGGGAGCCACCCGCCGGAGGATGCCGCCCCGAGCCTGAACGACGCTGTGACGTGGCGACGCAGCGACGACGCCTCCCAGCGAGACACGTCGAGTCGGCGCTCCGCGATGTGGACCGTCAGCACCAGCCGCGTGCCCGGCGCCGCGGGGGCAGAGCTGTCGTCCGCAGGCTCCACCGCGGCGCAGGCGGCCACCCAGACCGCCGGGACGGCGTGGCCGGAGCCGTTGCCGGCGACCCACCTGCCTCCGGCGACGTCCGGGAACGATGCGACGCCGAAGCCGGGGCAGGTGATCCCCGGAACGCCCCCACCCGAGGCGGTCGCCGGGATGACGCCCACGGCCAGAGGGCCTGCGGCCTGGACTGTGACCTCGAGGCACGCGGCGCCGGAGCGGAGCACGAGGCCGCGCAGGCACACCGAGGACCCGAGCGTGGCGCCGGGCGCGGCGGCCGCGACGGGGCCCGGGGGCAGCGTGACCAGGCCGTCGGCGCCGGTCTGCACGCCGAGGGCGTCCTGGATGGGGACGGTGTGCGTGCGGCCGTCCCCGGTGTCGACCTCCACCACTGACGTGGCGACGTCCTCGGACGGCGCGAGAGTGACGATCCTCCCCACGCGGGAGGCCTCGGCCACGGACGACAGGCCCGCCGCTGCGCGAAGTCGGTCCATGCGCTGGCGGCGGCGGGCCGATCCGCCGCCCGCCAGGTCCTCGACCTGCCGCTGCCGTGCCACCGCCGCGGCACGGTCCAGGCGAGCCAGGATGGAGGAGGATTCAGGGCCCGTGCCAGAGGACGAGGCGGGGCCGTCGGTCCCCGCCGCCCCGCCGTCCTCGGCCTCGAGCCCGCGACGGCCGTTTCTGCCGGCGCGACCCCGCGGCACGACTGGGGGCGTGGGGGCATCCGCGCGGTCCTGCTGTGGCACGGCAGCGGAGGCGCGCGCCCCCACCGTCGACAGGGCGGCTGCGTCCAGCGCCGCGTCCTCATCGACGTCGTCATCGGCCGCGGCTGCCAGCGCCGCCGCCCCTGCAGCGCCGATGGCGTCAGCAGCCTCCTCCTCGGCGCCCGCCTCCTCCTCGTCGTCGTCTTCCTCCTCCTCCACGGCGGACCCGAACAGCGCGCTGAACGCCGCGTAGTCCAGGTCAGGCACCGCCGCGGCGGCACCGGCCACCACCGCGTCCGGCGCCTCGGCCGCCCCGGCCAGTACGAACCAGTCATCGACCACGGAGCCCAGCCTCGTCGCCTCGAGCCCCGCCTCCTCTGCAGGGACGACGGCGTGGTACCGCGACGCGCCCCGAGGCCGCTGCTTCCGCTGAATGAGGCGCCCAAAGTCGGCAGCACGCACACGGCCGCGACCTCGCACATCGGCGGCAGCAAACGCCACGTCCAGCGACCCGAAAATACGACGCAGGGCCTTCCCGAGCCGCCTTGCGGGCTCCGCATACCTCGCCAGGTGCTCTGCGCTGCGGAACACGAACGCGGCCGAGACGGCGGAGCCCTCCCACCGCCGGCGGTCACGCCTGCGGCAGACCATCGCGGCGTCGAAGAACGCTACCCGAAGCCGGCGCGCCTCCTCCGCCGTGAGACTGGGCAGCCCAGGGGCCGCGGCACCACTGCCGGAGCCTCCGAGCGAGCGCTCTGCCAGCACGGCGCGAAGCTCGCCGTCGGTCAGGGTCGGGGGCGCGTCGAACAGCCGCGCCACCGCCCTCAGCCGGCGGATGCGATCGTGCGAGTCCGCGGTGCCCGAGAAGACGGGAAGGCCGCCGCTGGTCGCCGGGGCGAGAGCCGCGGCCAGGGCGTCGGCGCCCGACACGGCCGCCGTGAGCGCGAGTGTCGTGGTCGGGGCGCGGGTGAGAGGAGCCGCGGCCTCGGAATCGGCCGATGGCGATCTGGTGAGGACGGCGCCGGGCCCCGCGGCGAGCACCGTCAGGACGTCACCGACGAGCCAGAAGTCGGCGAGGCGGCCCCCTGCGGCGTGGGTGAGGACGCAACGCGCGGCGCGGAAGCTACGGCGCATCCGCCTCTCGACCAGGGCCCGGCAGAGCGCCTCCTGGAGGTGCGGCGTGCCCTTGCGCTTGGCGGCCGCGCAGTCGCGGTCGAGAGCCATGATCATGAGCGCTGCCCTGCCGGCCCTGGAGGCCGCGGCGGCGGCGGCGTTGACCCGGATGGAGGCCTGCAGGCGCTGTCCGACCAGGGCGAGGGCTTCGGCCTCGGCCACGGACACGATGACCGCGAACGCCGACTGCATGGGGCCCTCGGCGCCCCCCGCCCCGCACCAGCGGCTGAGCGCCCAGCTCCGGGGCGCGGGAATCGACGTCACGGTCCACTCGAGAAGGCAGTGCACGTCACGGAGCACGCGGGGCGCGCCGGCGGCCGTCAGCGACCGCGTGTGGTTCTCCGTCACCAGGAGCTGGGCCGGCCACGGGCCGCGCACGCGGCCTCCTCGGCGCGGGATCTCCAGGTTGGAGAGAGGGTACATGGTGGACCCGACGAGGGTCTCGGGGGCCAGGAGCTGCACCACGGGCCACGGCTGGGCCCCGACCGGGTCTCTCGCAAAGGCCGACACGGTGTCCTGCTCCGCCTCCTGCTCGTGGTGCTGCTCTTGCTCCTGCAGCTGCACCATCTCCGCGTCGAAGCCAAGGCGGTCCGCGTCAGCCGCGGCCTCCCCGGCGGGGTCGTCGTCGCACTCGTCCGCAACGGTCTCCGCATCGGGGCTCGCGCCGGTGCCGCCCTCCGCGGACGCCAGCACGGCCTCCGCCTCGGCCTTGGCCGCCTCGCCCGCGGCCTCGAGCACGTCAGCGAACCGCTCGCGCGCGGCCTGCAGCCGCTCGGTGAAGCCCTCCCGCGCAGGAAGGCCGGACGGGACGCCGTGGTCGACCGCCTCGGCAAACACGCCCAGAAAGCCGGCGAGCTGGGCGCCGATGCTCTCAACGGCCGCCGCATCAGTCGGAGCGCCTTCGTCAGACGACGGTGCCCCGGCGCTCAGGACGCCCCCTCCGAGCGCCTCAACCAACGCTGCGCGCTCTGCCTCGGGGAGGGCTGCCAGGATGCTGGGTGCCAGGCCCCCGAGAGCGGCCAGCGCGCTGCCGTCCTTCGAGGCCGCTGCCGACGACGACGACGACGACGACGACGACGCCTCGGCTCCGGTTCCCACGTCCGCCGCGCCTGCCGTCCGGCTGAAGCGAGTGACCAGGTCGCCGTCGGCGTCCGTCCCGATATCCCCGGGCGCGGAGGAGCCGAGGAGCGAGGTGAGGGCGTGCCGGCGCCACGTGTGGGCGAGCTGCTGCCGCGTCAGCTGCATGCGCTCCACGGACACCATCCGCAGAGTGTTGGTCATGAGCCAGCCGAAGACCGCTGCCGGTGCGGAGAGGCCAGCGAGGGTCTCGACCGGCTCGACCTCGCCGCCCGGCGTCGGCAGAGCCTCCGCGGCAAAGGCGCTGCCCATGAGCGCTGCAGAGGAGGACGAGGAGCCCTCGCCGCCCGAGGTGCCGTGGCACTGCCGCACTTGCTCTGCCGCCTCGTCGCCCACGAGAACGTGCAAGCTCTGCCCGGCCCCGAGCTGGCGCATCCGCCACGCCGCCTGCTTGAAGTCCCGGACCGTGACGTCCTTGCCGACGGTGATGGCGGCGCGAGCCGACGGTGCCTGCGAGATGTCCACGCCCGTGGTGTTGCGCTGCGCGTAGAGCGTGAAGCGGCGCTCGGGCGGCAGGCCGGCGCGCTCCAGCGGGACGGGGCGGGAGAGCCTGGACGTCTTGGCGCCCCGCTGGGCGCCTCCGGTCCTGAGGCGGGAGACCACCATCTTGTGGTCCCGCTCGTCGAGGTACACGCAGGCGTCGACGTGCTGCAGCCCCGAGCGCAGGAGGATGCGGGCGGCCTCGAGGTTGCTCAGGCCCGTGATGAGGGCGCCGGCGTCGATGAGGGCGTGCAGGGGGGGATCGTGCGTGGCGACGAGGCGCAGGACGCGGCGCGCGGAGACGGCCCCGCTGACGCGCTCCACGGTGACGTGGCGCGGCGAGCAGAGCACCCCGGTGGTGAGCGCCTCCGTCCCCGGCTCGTACACGCACTTGCCCATGGATAGCGGGAGGAGGTCGGACGGCGTGCCGCTGAAGCCGAGGCGCACGCCAAAGAGCAGGTCCGACCCCAGGTCGTGCCCCGACGCCACGAGGCGCGACGGCTGGTGCATCATGGTGTCCGGGAAGACGTGGCTG
>Ga0136560_1000059_pt1 | contig 39157 bp, 30 predicted proteins | sample AntRauMeHopE1497_FD_104925 | JGI IMG/M metagenome (GOLD analysis project Ga0136560, IMG submission 104925) | Saline lake microbial communities from Rauer Islands, Antarctica - Metagenome Hop E1 #497 | ecosystem: Environmental > Aquatic > Non-marine Saline and Alkaline > Saline | place... | reverse complement strand
ATTACAACGGGACTCCGAGGTATTAGCTATGTAGAAGTGGAAGTCACAGGCCCCAATAGAGACCTGCATTCCGGTCTGTACGGCGGGGCCGTTGCCAACCCCATTAACATCTTGTCCAAAATGATCGCATCGCTGCACGATGAAAACAATCATATTACAGTTCCAGGTTTTTATGACAAAGTGGAGGAACTATCCAAAGAAGAACGTGCGGAAATGGCCAAGGCGCCCTTTGATCTGGAGCAATATCGCAAGGCATTGGATATAGATGCCGTTTATGGCGAAGAAGGTTACAGCACCAACGAACGCAATTCAATTCGCCCCACCTTGGACGTCAACGGAATATGGGGCGGTTACATGAGCGAGGGTGCCAAAACCGTTATTGCCAGCAAAGCATACGCCAAGATATCTATGCGCTTAGTGCCGCATCAGGATTGGAAAGAAATTACCCAACTCTTTTCAACGCATTTTGAAGCCATTGCTCCGGCAGGTGTAAGCGTTACCGTAAAACCGCATCATGGAGGGCAGGGTTATGTCACCCCTATCGATACCATTGGCTATAAAGCAGCTTCAAAAGCCTACGAAACCACCTTTGGAAAAAAACCTATTCCCCAACGTAGTGGCGGGAGTATTCCCATTGTTTCCTTGTTTGAAAAGGAATTGAATAGCAAGACGATTCTTATGGGCTTTGGCTTGGATAGCGACGCCATCCACTCGCCCAACGAGCATTTTGGAGTGTGGAACTACCTGAAGGGAATCGAGACCATTCCGTACTTTTATGAGTTTTTTACGGAGTTAATGAAAGATAAAAATTAACGTGGCTGAGCTCAATCGTAACCATCGTCTTTGCGAGGAGGCAAACAATTGCTTATTTTACCTAAAAAAATGAAGCCGACGAAGCAATCTTTTAAATTGTTCTTCTAAATCAATAGATAGCTTCGGCGTAAAAAGGCAACCACATTGACTTTATTTCGTAGCAATTTGAAAATCAAATATTCAAATCTACAAGCTATAAACACATCCATCCGTTTTTTAAATCATTCAAAAAAGCCTCGCAAAGACGTTTTTGTTTTCGACAATTAGATGAGTGCAAAACACGCTGGCATACTGCAATTAGGCTACATAGCCGGTATTAATGCCAGTATCCGTTTTAGGAATAGGTTATGCAACAGCACCTAAAAAATTATCTCAGAAAACACACGCAACCTTTCACATCAAATCGCATCTCAACGTAAAATGAGTATTCTATGAAAAAGGGTCTTCAACTTTGATGCTGCACGCTGTTTATTGTCACCATCTTCCTTTCTTGCTCAAAAGATGGGGAAGAAATTCAATTTTGGAATGCAACCGTTAAAGGCACGGGGTTAGATTGTTCGTATGCCTATCTTCTTCAGTTTGAAAAGCCATTAACAATAGAACCTTATTCAGACGAAAACGTATTTTATGAAAAGAATTTGCCGGACGAGTTTAAAGTTGTGGGTAAACAAATAACGGTAGAATTTAGAAAGCCAAAGGAAAGTGAACTCATGCTTTGCACAACTTTAGGCCCAAGCTACGGGCTTGTCTATATACTCTCGGCAAGGGAACGGTAGGTAATTTTTAGGTTTGCCATTATAAATAGGTTGTGATGGCATAAAGACACTTGTGATTCTGGGATGTACTGTTAGATCGCGATTTTCGCCCTTTCAAAAAGATCGGAAACACTGTGCACCAGCTTGTTCAAGTCCACCGGTTTTGGCAGGTAATCCACAATACCAAGTTCAAAGCCTTTTTCCTTAATGGTTACATCCGTACTGCCGGACATGATGAGAATTGGGATTTTGGAGTTCCTTTTGACCCTGATGTACTCTATAACCTCTACTCCGTTCATTCTAGGCATATTATAGTCCACAATAACAAGGTCCGGCTGAAATTGCTCGAACATTTTTATGCCTTCCAAACCATCGGAAGCGGTTTCAACCGTGTAGCCTCTATTACTTAATATGCGCTGTACGGAAAACGTTACTAAAAGTTGGTCATCAATGGTTAAAATTTTCATAGTAGTAAAACTTGGGGGTTGCAAATAAAACAATAAAGTATCTCGAAGCTATATTACAATTTATTTGTCAGTTTTTTCTTTCATATAACTATAAATAATCCCCTTTTATTGTATCCGTTCATCGAATAGTACAATAACTAATGTAGTATTTACAACTAAGGCCGACCGCTAGCCTGGCAACATTATATTCTGGCGACTTACCTCTTGTTTTATGTATGAATTGGTTGAGTGTCCTTATGAAGCCCCAGCAATCTAAAAGGAGAGGTTAAGTTAGAGAGCATTGCGCAAATACCCTATTTTTATACCCCTATTTCCCAAAACTATGTAAGGGCTGTATGAATCGTCCCCACCCTCGGGCGATCAGGTTTTTGCGGAGACAAACGACTGTTTATTTGACATAAGCAAATGAAGCGGACAAATGATAAAATATTTTTGGCTAAAATCTCATTTCCATTTTCTCACGTCTGCTTTAGGGTCTGTTTTAAAATAAAGTAACTACTTTATAGTAGGTTAATTTATTACAGACCCTTAGCATCAAAAAAAGGCATGAAATTTTTGGGCCTTACCCCAAAAAAGGGGTCGAGCTATCCATTACAAGTACGCTTCGCTAAAAAAGGCGAATGCGGGCTTTTTCCCGAAGCGTCGGGACTATCCCTACGCGTTCAAACTCAAGTGCAAATTCAAATTCAAAAAAGCTATTGTCCCTTAATCGCAAGGAACAGATTCGTTCTCAAGCAGGTAAAGTAAATACTTTTCAGTACCGTTTATATCTATCGTAACAGAACCAATACTAGGGTCATAAGCCTGAAAAATATCCCCTTCACATCTTTTTCCATTGCCATCGGAATCCTATTCTATACCCACATAGTACCTCACATTTTCGGGGTTGTTCAGGAATTCTACTTTATCGGTAGGGTTTTTGGGAATGTCTATAGATAGTAGCACGGGTAGTTCAGCTACACCAAAGCATTGTTTTGTGATCAAAGAGGCCGGTATATCCGCCCTAGATCCATCAGTGCCGTAAATGCTAATTGCCATTTCGGGGTTTGTTATCGTTAGCGGGTCGTTTGCCAACAATTCCAACACAATGGTACTTCCGATATCGGCTTCTTTTAGCACTTCGCTATCATCGCAGGGACTAAACGCCTCTAAAACGGGCTCATTTTCTGAACATGCGTCTACACCCAAAAAGACGATTGTTACTGCAAGGTAAAAAAACCTGTTTTTCATTTCTATTCTATTTTAAATTGAAGATGCAACAATGCCAATTAGGTTGCGTTGCCAAAAGCCAATTTTATAGCGCTGATCGCATATTATTTATTCAGTGTACTTTAAAAATTTATTAATACCTAGTAGTGAGAGCTAAAATTCAACAGATTGCTTCGTCGGCTTAAAACCTTGTACAAATTTTAAATTTTGTCTGCCATCTCGCAAGGACAACCTAGGGTGTAGCTTTTCCACTGGCTATGAGAGGCTGTACTAAATTGGCTATTTTATAGACCTGTGGCAAGGGCCACCTGAACAAGAGGAAAATGGACGCTTAGCCCTTAGGGTCTGTGAGGAAATAACCTGACTAATTTATTTCAAAACATACCCTTAGAGGTTTTTTTATAATGTACTCATTTGGCAGGAGTATAACTAGGATAAGCACGGCTTGCATGTAAGCTGGAATTTGTTACATCATTAAGGTCTACAGCGGCGTGAAGCCAGCCGCCATGCGAGCGGAAATAGGGCTTCCAAAGAAGCATCCTATTGTTTATTGTTCAATATCAACAGCGTCAAAAGCCGTGAGTTCGTCGCCGCTAAACCGGGCAGTGACCTCTATGGGCCTACAACACACCTCGCAATCCTCTATATAGGTCTGCTCTCTTACAGAGGTATCCAATAGCATGGAAATCTCTTCCCAGCAATACGGGCATTGAAAAAAGTGTTCGTACATAAATGGGTGCTAGTTTTAGAAAGCCTATCCCTTCTTGAGCAAACTGGTCAATTGCTCTATGGTAAGGCGTTGGATCAGATTATCGGCATTGGAATTGAACACCGTATGCTTGCCCAGTTTCAGCACGAGTTCCTCTTCTTCGGTTTCCAGAAACAATTCAGAAGCTTTTTCCTTAATTTCCTCCAAGCGCAGATCAAAACGCTTTTTTAGAGTTATGTTTCCCTCTTGATTGGACAATCTAAATCCCGAAAAATCGAACAACCGTTTAATTCCGTTAAAAAATTTGAACCCCACCAGCACAAGACTCGCCATGGCAAAATTAACGGCCAATGAAAAAACGTTTATCTCTTCCCCGTTCACGAACAGGGACACCAAAGAACCCACACCGTAGACGCCCAATGAGAAAACCAAGGCGCCCAAAATAACGGCAAGAACATCTTCTACTACCGCATTGGCCGTTCTGGTAACCGTTACACTGCCATTATCCACTGCCGCTTGAAACCCTAGATCCTTTAAATATTCCAACTTGTGTATTCGGGATAGTTTAAGGTCTATGGCCAGTTCCAATTCACTCTTATCCACTACCAGACCTCTGGACTCCAGCTCGGCGTTCAAACTTAATTGCGATTCAAATGTGAGTATCCGGTACTGCTCCAAGAGTTCCAGTAACTCCTTTACAGATCTATCGCTATACATGTTTTCTATTTTTAGTGTCCATACCGGGCGCTTTATTAGGTTTACAATTCCACGTTCAATAATTGCCCCGTGAGTTGAAGCAATTGCAGTTCCGATAGCTTGGCATCGTATTTGGCCAAATTTTTATTGGTCTGGGCGTTCAGCAAATTGATCTGTGCCTGCCTGAATTCTATGGAGCTAATCCTACCCAATTGAAATTGTTCGCTTGAACGTTCAAAATTGTTTTCGTTGGTGAGGACATTCTGCTCCTGTATCTTAAAAATATTCAATCGGTTTTCGTAAATGGCCATGGCATTCTGTATGTCCCGATTGACTTCCATCAGTATCTGTTTCTTTAAAAGTTCCTGATTTTTAAAGGCTATTTTAGCGTTCTTTACCCTAACCGTAGTTCCGCCGCCATCAAAGAGGTTCCAAGTCAATCGCGCTCCTAGGCCAAAACTTCTATCGTTGTTTACGTTTACTCCGGGAAAGAAAGCGGAGGGCGCGTTTTGGTTCAAATTCCACCCATAGGAACCGTTCAGGTCCACGATGGGAAGGTAACCGGATGCATTTACCTTAATGTCATAGGCGTTAATGGCCAGGTTGCGTTCGGTTTGTAGAATGGCCACATTGTTCAAGTTGGACTCTTCCATAAATTCGTCCAGCTTTAACTTGGGAATAAAGGTGATCAAGGTATCCACTTTGTAGACTTCGTTCAAATTCTGATTCAATACCACGTTAAGGTCCCTTTTGGCATTGGCCAACTGTTGATCGGTATTCAACAGGTTGATGCTGTCGTTGGTTACATCTACTTGGGCGTTCAATATATCCAATTTGGTACTTTGTCCGTATTCAAAAGCATATTCGGACCTCGTAATGCGTTGTTTGGAAATTTCGAGCGCCTGTTGCTGTACATTTTTATTTTCGGTCAGCCTCGCAATCTCAAAATACACGCTAAATAGCTGTATCATGGTGTTTTCTATGGTTTCCCTTGCCTGCAGACTACTTAACTGATATTCCTCCTGCAATATTTTAAAGTTGTAAAACCTCCCCAGACCATCAAACAAGGTGTAATTTGCCGTTAAGCCAGCGTTATACCGCTGCGCTTCGGCCTTATAAAGACCGGTATCGGGTCTTGGCACGGGATTTCCGTCATCGTCCAATAAATCCCCGCCCGTTGCGGGATCTCTAAGAAACTGCCCTGGAAACTCAAATGTGGAATCGTCCCTTTGGTAGCTGGCACCGGCATTTCCGGTAAGTGTAGGCAAAAAACCGGAGTTGAGCATACTGCTATTGTTCTCCGCAATTTCCACTTGATTTATGGCCACCTGTATTCCAAAATTATTTTCCAATGCCTTGAGAACGGCCTCTTCCTTAGAAAGTATTTCGTCTTGTGCCATAAGTGCCGTTACCGGCATTAAAATAAATATGGCAAATAATCTTAATTTTATCATTCTACTGTAGTTCCTTCTAATTCCTTTTTATTTTCGCTCCCGTTTTGGGGGTGTAGGGGCAACTCCTTCTTTTTGCTTTGTGGGACATCGGATTTTTTACCTTCCAAATGCAGGCCTTCCGTTTTTTCCTTAATAGCCCGCTCCACTTCCTCTTCGGTAATTTTATAACCGGCACCGAACTTAGCACTCCTATATTTTAGAATATTACCGAACGATAGAAACAAGGGCAACAGCAAAAGTGTCAATACCGTAGCGATACCGATACCGTAGGCAATGGAAATGGCCATTGGTTTTAGGAACTGTGCCTGCCTGCTGGTTTCCAACATCAAGGGCGCCAAACCGGCTATGGTTGTTATGGAGGTCAGAAAGATGGCCCTGAACCGCGACCGACCGGCCTCATAAATAGCGGCATCGAAAGTCATTCCCTCCCTGAGGTTGGTGTTGAATTTTCCAATGAGTACCAGACCGTCGTTGACCATAATTCCGATAAGGGCTATTATTCCCAATAGGGATAGCACATTTAAGGGAAAATCGTGTATCCAATGCCCCCATGCTACCGCAATTAAGCTAAAAGGCACCAAAATCAACAACAACAATGGTTGACTAAAACTTCTAAAGGTAAAGGCAATGGTAATATAGATAAGGAGCAAGACCGATAAGCCCACCACCTTTAAGGAACCGGTTAATTTATCCACTTCCCTGTTCTGACCTTCGTAGGAGGCGGTAACTGTAGGGTATTTGGATTGTATTTCCGGCATAATGACATTTTGTACTTCTGCCATAATATCCGTAGGGCTATCTTTTGGGTTCTTTAGATCTGCCGATACCTGGATCTCCCGTCTACCCTCCAATCTGTTGATGGCCACATCGCCGCGTGCAATCGTATATTCTGCAATTTCCTTGAGCGGCACCCTACTACCGCTAGGCGTTAAGATTCGCATTTCATCCAGGTCGGTAATAGAGGACCTATTTTCCCTGTCGTAACGTACCCACACCCGAATTTCGTCTTGGGAACGTTGAAAACGCTGTGCCTGGGTTCCAAAGAATCCAGCACGCACCTGATTCATAACGTTTCTCAAGTCCAATCCCAAGAGATAGGCGTTTTCCCGCAGCTCCAAGCGAATTTCCTTGATACCTGCCGGATCGTTGTCCGCAATATCCTTTAGTGCCGAGTTGTTCTCCAAGGCTGTTTTCAGTTCCTTCTTTGCCGCTTTTAGTTCCGTTATATTATTTCCCAACAACGAAACCGATACCGGAGAACCTCCAAAATTACCACCGGACCCATAGATAAGACTCTCGACGCCTACCACCGGCCCCATGAGTTCTTGCAGCCTGCCGGTTACCATATCTGCCGCAATTTCATCGGGCCGTTCCTCACCGGGCAATAAATTGATGGTCAAGGTTGCAATAGACGATCCCGGTCCTGCCCTGCGTATCATATTCTCAAAAAGCACCTTGTCCGTACCTTTTAAATATTTTTCGGTCAGTTCTTGGTTTACTATTTCCGCTTTTTCCTCTATAAGACTGATAATGGAGTCCGTAACCCTTTCATTGGTGCCGTTGGGCATTTGTAACTCTACCTGTACACGGTCACTGGCAATTCTGGGAAAGAACGCGGTTCTAATGATGCCACCGCCTACAGAACCCAAGGTTAGGATGAGTGCCGCCATAAAGAAACTAAAGGTCAGGATCTTGTTGCGCAGGGCAAATAGAATTGCCGGGCTGTAAAGCTTGTCGCGCATCCATGACATGAACCTATCGCCGGATTCATTGAAAACCCTTAGTTTGGCAAAAGCCTTCCCCATGCCTTTTTTGGGCCTTTTGTCCGCCGGTTGTAGCGCCTTGGAATGCGCCAAGTGCGCAGGAAGTATAATCAAGGCTTCTATCAATGACACGGCCAAGGTAAGTATAACGATTACGGACACCTCCCCAAAAAATTCCCCGATCCTACTGTCCAGGAACAGGAAGATAGAAAATGCCAAAATAGTAGTGATAATGGCGGAGATAATGGGAGGCAATACCTCCATGGTACCATCCACGGCAGCCTGAACAGGGCTTTTGCCCTTTTCATAATGCTGGTAAATATTCTCTGCGATAACAATACCGTCATCTACCAAAATCCCGATAACGATAATCATCCCAAAGAGCGATAGTACATTTATGGTAACATCAAAATAACCGGCAAACGCAAACATTCCCAAAAAAGCTACCGGTAAACCGAAGGCCACCCAGAATGCCAGTCTGGTATTCAGGAAAAGAGATAAAAAAATGAGCACCAGCAGCATTCCCATAATGGCGTTCTCCGTTAACAATTGCGTACGCTGCACCAAGGTGGTGGAAAGATCGGAGACCACATCCAATTTTACATTATTGTACTTCTCGTTGAACTCGGCCACATAACCCTTTACCTTTTCTGCCGAACTTACCAAATCCTCGGTATTGGTGCTGGTAATAGTAACGTTTACGGACAGGTTTCCATTAAAATATGAAGCATCGGGACTCTCGGCGAAGCGGTCCCTTATTTTTGCCAAATCCTTTAAACGTATGGTGCTACCAGAGGCATCTGCCCTAACGATCAAGTTAGAAAGTTCATCGCCATAATACGACCTATTGTTGGCGCGTATCAAATACTCCTCGGCATCGGTCTTAATGTTCCCTCCGGTCACCAAAATATTGGCGTTTCCCACCGCTTCGGCCACCTCTGCAAAAGAAATGCCGTAGGCCAAAAGATCGTTCTCGTTTACGGCAATTTCTATTTCTTCCTGAGGGTAACCCGTAACGGCTATTTGGGAAATACCATCAATGGCGCGAAGATCGTTTTCTACCTGTCTCCCAACAGTCTTTAAGGTCGCCAAGGGGATATCCTCGCCACTTATGGCAAAACTTATGGTCTGCCTTACGGATTCCAGTTTGGAAACGATCAGTGGCTCCATTCCAACAGGGAAGGTGGGCACGCGGTCTACGGCATTTTTGACCTCCAAGAGCATAAAATCTATATTCCTGCCCTTTTCTATCTCTACGTTTATGCTGCCGCTGTTCTCCCTTGATGTGGAGGTGACGCGGTCTACGCCTTCCAATCCCTTGAGGTTATCCTCTATTTTTAGGACAATACCTTCTTCCACCTCTTGTGGCGAGGCGCCAGGGTAGGCTATGGTAATTGAAATATTTTTGGAATCGGTAAGGGGGAAAAAAGATGATTTTAGCGACTTGGCGCCAACAATACCGAATATCGCGAACGCAATAATTATGACGTTCACGGCAACATGGTAGCGTATAAAGTATTCTATCAGTTTTCGCATTATTCCTCAGTATTTTCCGGTTGGCCGCTATAGATTTTTACCGCCATTCCGGTATAGGCGCCAATAAGCGGCTTGGACATGATGGTAGTGCCGTTTGGTATATCTTTCAGCACCACACTTTTATTGGAGAAATAGACCGGCTTTACATCAATAATATCCAGCACCGAGTCCCTCACCACAAATATTTTGTTCCCCTCCAGTAGTAAGTTACGGTCCACTTCTATGGCGTTCTCCTCCTTTTTGGCGTCCAAGTTGGCTTCCAGATACATGCCTTCCTTCAAATTTTCATCGGAAACTTCTATAAAGGCCTTAATGGTCTGGGTGGCCTGATCTACCCTACCGTTAATACGGGCTACCTTTCCTTTATACACTCTAGGGTCATCCATTGTGGTGAGTTCTACGCTCTCCCCTACTTTTAATAAATCCGAATAGGTCTTGCTTACCGCAACTTCCAGCTCGTAAACGCCGGGATTGATAAATTCGCCCAACTTTTGCCCGGCACGTACCAAGGAGCCTTCGGTAACGGAGGCTTCGGTCAACACTCCGGAAAAGGGAGCGGAAATCCTGTATTTGGATAAGCGCTGCTCCAGATTCTTTACATTGTAATAACTGGTAAGGATACCGCGCCCGGAAATAAAGAAACGTTCGTTCTCCGAAGGCATTTCTGGTAGCGCCGGCGTGCTGTTGGCCATGTCGAAACCGTTGAGATAGGCTTGCCATTTTGGAAATATCTCCGGATAATCCAAGCGTAAATCCGGCATTATGGAAGTCAATTCGTTGTACAGGTTACTTTTTGCGGATTGCACACTTGCGGCGTACTCCGATGCATCAATACTAATAATGGTTTCTCCAGCGTTGTAGGCCTGCCCTTCCTTAAAGAGCTTGCTGCCCCGCTTAAAGACGCCTTGTACCTCGGCAAAAAGCTCCACCCTTTGTTTTGCGTTCAGGTTGCCATTGGCAGCTACAATAATAGGCACGGTTCCGTTCTGCACCACTTCGGTAAAGACTGTTTTAACAACCTTGTCGGCCTTAGGCCTAAAACTCTTTTTGTTGTCCACAATCCTCTTTGCCATAAAAAATGACCCTATAATAAGAAGGATTCCTAAGAGCGATAAAATAATATTTCTCATGCTTGGATGCTTATTTCGATTCTATTCTTGTTTGAAAATTATGTTGGATTTTTTTCAGGGTAGAAATCATAAGGGCTTTCTGCCGTGCATCTATACCATGCTCCATAATATCTATTATTCCTTGGATTACCGGTCTTGCCCTATCACAGATTTCAGCTCCACGCTGGGTAATAAAAACTTCGTTATTTCGCTTATCCCCTTCCTTCTGCAACCTTAGAATATAGTTTTTATCCTCCATTTTAGAAAGCAGGCGTGCCAAGGAAGATTTGTCCCTAAAGGTTAAGGAGGCGAGTTCATTTTGATTGACACCATCCTGTTCATGAAGTTTTTTAAGCACGATCATCTGCTCTTTGGTAAGGTCTATGCCGCACCTATCAAACGCCTCTTGCAGGTGATGGTCTACGAGTTTTACGGTCCTTCCCAACCAAGGACCAATGGAAGTTTCAAAATCGATTTTAGGATTTGTTTTCGGCACGGCGCAAAACTACTAAAAAAGACATTGGTTGCACGTGCAACCAATGTTAAAGTAGTCACAAATATGTTTAATGTTTTAGTCAATATATTGAACAAAAAAGACGAACTCATCAACAAGAGGATCTTTTTATTTAGGAAGGTATGCATTGTTCCCACATCGATCTCGTGATTCCATCAAAAGTAGTTTTGGTTTGCCATTGGTGAAAAATCCAAATCTATGTATTTTAAAAGCATGCGTCTATAGGTGCTACCACACCCCATGTCACCTTGCAAGAACCATATTTCATAGACACAGAAACCTGTTTGCCGACAGGCAAGATTATGGTATAACCGATTTTTTTAATATTTTGAGAAATAGAACGACGCACGATTATTGACTTTTGAACTTCATGCGTCACAGGAGGCGGGCTTTGCCTTTTTTATTTGCGTTTACGGAGTAGGCTCAGTCCTCTACATCTTCAAACTTGCTATCCGCTATTCCTATCCGGGATAGCTTGTCCTTACCAAACTTCATATTCAAAAATAGATCATCACTATCAAATGTGGATAAACCATCGGCATCCAAATGCAACAAAGCCCGTATGGAAGCAAAATTATTTCCCTGAAGCTGTACAAACTTTAATTGGGACAAGCCCGAGACACTTTGGGGAAGGTAGCCTTCAAACCCGTTATAGGACAAGACCAATTCCCGTAGGCTTCGCAACTTCCCTAAATCGGCCGAAATTGTGCCACTAAGCTTATTGCCGAATAGTTCCAAACTTTCCAGTTTTGTGAGCGTTTCAATATTTTTTGGTAATTCCCCACTGAGGTAATTACTTGATAAATTCAATATCGTCAGTTCTGTAGCCTCGCCTATTCCCTCCGGAACGCCTCCTTCCAATAGATTGTTAAAGAGACTTAGCTCCTTTAAATTTTTAGCCCTTTTAAAACTTGATGGGAGCATGCCCGATAAGCTATTCATTTCCAGTTTTAACTTTTCCAAATAGTGTAGCTGTACAAGCGAAATGGGAATAGGGCCGGTCAATTTATTGAAGGCCAGATTAAGCACTCTTAAGCGACTAAGGTCGCCAAGTGAACTGGGAATCGTCCCTTCAAGGCCATTTTTATGCAGGTTAATTTCCACAACATGGCCATTTTCTACAACAATCCCATGCCATGTGTCCACCTTTTTCTTGAAGTCCCATGTATGCACCCAACTTTGTCCGTTAGTTGCATCATAAAGCTCTTTGAGTATCTGCTTTTCTTCTTTGCTTACCCTTGCGTTCACTGTGATGAATACAAAAAAGAAAAAGAAAATTATCGGAAATTTGGGAATTCGTTTCATAATTATTTCAATTTTACATGATGTGTAACACCCTTTAAGTACTAAACGTAAAACCTTGAGTTTGCTCCGAAAACTCAAGTCAAGGAGGAAAAGAGTTGAAAAGTTAAAAATTTCTGATTCGGATATTTTTCAAATAGCTATAAATCAATATTTTAAGAACAATGAAAAACTGAATTTTTACCAATCATAAACCAAAGCCCCTTTTCGGATTGGACTCAACCTTGTTATAGAAATTAGTACAGCTAAAAGCCTTACCTAATACTAACGTAACAATCTCTAGTTTATGATATTTTGAGACCATTTTCCTGCAAAAAAAAGAGATGCTACTTGCATCCCCTTTTTAGCAAACTCACTAAAAAATATAAACTATGCCTACTCGTCAATATCTTCAAACTTCGTATCGACCATTCTGGTCTTACTAAAGTTTACATCCTTAAACTGCTTACTTCCATCCTCGCTATCGTAATCAAAAACCAAAAATTGTCCGGCATCCATCATCTGGAGGTTTTTAAAGGAAGAAAACTTATTATTCTGGATCTGAAACACCTCTAAACTTGCCAATTGACCAAATTCTGCCGGTATTTCCCCATCTAGCGCATTATTAGCTAAAACCAGTTCTTTTAAATTCTTTAAATTGCCCATTGCCCGGGGGATGGCACCTTGCAATCCATTCTCAAACAGGCCCAAGGTTTCCAACGCCGTTAATTCTCCCAAGGAGTTTGGTATGCTCCCTATTAAATTATTGCTGGAAAGATTTAAGATTTTCAGGTTTTTGATGTTCCCGATGCTTTCGGGTATCGTTCCGGATAAAAAATTATTAAAGGCAGATAGTTCCTCCAAAGCTGCCATGCAACCAATATCAGAAGGAATCTCGCCCTTGATCCTGTTCATTTCCAGTTTTAAGACCTGTAATTTCTTTAGATTCACCAAGGTACTTGGCAAGACTCCGGTAATGGAATTAAAAGCAAGGTTCAAGGTCTTCAGGTTTTCCAAATTACCCAACTCCGGTGGCAGTACACCCATTAAGTTATTACGGAAAAGCTCTAGGCCTATCACTTTATCATCTAACACCTCTACGCCATACCATTGGGATACAGGTTTCTTCAAATCCCATTTTTTGACCCAATGGCTACCATTGGTGCTTTTATAAAGTTCCAATAAGGCTTTTTTCTCCTTCTTGGAAACCTCCGCTTTACAGATAGCACCTGCCAGAAGAACTAAAACCAAAAACAAGTAGTGTTTTTTCATGTGTCATTCGTTTGTTAGTGTAGATTACACTTTCGTTAATACTAAGAATTATCCTACAAATTTCTATTAAAAAACGTAAACGACCAAAATTTATCGTTTAAAAGGGCGGCTTTGTTGTAAAATGTCCTTTTAATGTGGTGAAGCGCATCTGAACCTTTGTAATCGTTAGGCCATAATATCTATTTCTATGGAGAGCCGTTCCCAATTTTCCATAAGTTCTTCCAATGTATCCTTTTTGGATTGGTAGGAATCAAAGAAATTGGCCTTGTCCATAGTGCCATCATAATCCATTAGCAGATCGTGGTCAATCTTTTTTAGTTCCTTTTCCAAGCTTGCAATTTTTCTCTCAACCGTGCTCAGTTGGTTCTTTAAGCTTTTTATTTTCTTTTGATCTTGGAAGGAGGTGTTGTTCTTTTCGGCCTTTTTCTCCTGCCGCTCTTCCTGTTTTTTTTCTATCGCCCTAAAATCCTCCGCTTTTCGTTGCTCTAAATAAAAGTCTACGTCGCCCAAATATTCCTTTATGGCCCTGTTTTTAAACTCGTACACCTTATTGGTCAGCCCTTGCAGAAAATCACGGTCATGCGACACAAGTATCAAGGTGCCTTCAAAATTCTGACATGCCCGTTTTAGCACGTTCTTGGACTTAATATCAAGGTGGTTGGTAGGTTCGTCCATTACCAGTACATTAAACGGCTGCAACAACATCTTGGCCAACGCCAGCCTGTTCCTTTCCCCACCGGAGAGCACCTTTACATACTTTTCTACCTCATCCCCACGAAAGAGGAAAGACCCTAGAATATCCCTGACCTTGCTCCTATTGGTTTCATTGGCGGCATCTATCATGGTATCCAAAACGGTCTTGCTGCCATCTAGGTACTCCGCTTGGTTTTGCGCAAAATAGCCTATCTGAACGTTGTGTCCCAGCTTTAAGTGACCTTCGTATTCCAGTTCCCCGACAATGATTTTGGCCAAGGTAGATTTGCCCTGTCCGTTCTGGCCCACAAAAGCTGTTTTACTGTCCCGTTCTATGAGCAGGTTTATATCTTTCAAGACGCCTTTTGGGCCGTAATTTTTTGAGAGCTCCTCAATCTCAACCACCACTTTCCCAGGCGTAACGGATATAGGAAATCTAAGGTTCATAACGCTGGTGTCATCCTCATCTACCGCTATGCGCTCTAGTTTATCCAATTTCTTTATAAGGGACTGCGCCATGGAGGCCTTGGTGGATTTTGCCCTGAACTTTTCTATAAGTCGCTCTGCCTGTTGTATTTCTTTTTCCTGATTCTTTTGGGCACTTAACTGTTGTTGTTTAATTTCATTGCGCAACACTAGGTATTGCGTATAGGGTTTGTTGTAATCATAAATGCGCCCCAGGGATATTTCAATAGTTCTATTGGTAACGTTGTCCAAGAACATTTTATCGTGTGATACAATGACCACCGCTCCGGTATAACTGTTTAAAAACTGCTCAAACCAGATAATGGACTCGATATCCAAATGGTTGGTAGGTTCGTCCAACAACAGTACGTCATTATTCTGTAACAACAGTTTTGCCAGTTCTATACGCATGCGCCAGCCCCCGGAAAAGGTGTCGGTCTTTTTGTCAAAATCCTCCCGGTTAAAACCAAGGCCTTGTAGTATCTTCTCCGTCTCGCCCTGGTAATTATAGCCTCCCAATATTTCATAGTGCTGGCTCACATCGCTCAAATCGATCATCAATTGGTTATACCCTTCGCTTTCGTAGTCTGTACGTTCTGCCAATTGGTGGTTTATTTCATCTATTTTACCTTCCAATTTTTTAATTTCCTCAAAAGCCCGATACGCCTCCTCTACAACCGTTCTTCCCTGTTCAAAATCTATATCCTGCCTTAAAAAGCCGATTTTTATATCTTTTTCAATAGCTATGGTACCGGCATCCAAAGGCATGTCCCTGGAAAGCAGTTTTAACAAGGTAGATTTGCCCGCGCCGTTCTTACCTACCAGTCCTACCCTGTTCCCCGCATTTAAGCGAAAGGAAATCTCCTCAAATAAATATTCCCCACCAAACGAAACGGAAAGGTTGTGTATGTTAAGCATTTAGTATTTTATTTTTTGATGTTTTTTAGGGTGCTCACCCTTTAAGCAACCCACTTTTTTAAGTCGATTTTGCTGTTTACATCACTTCATTTGGGTAATTCATAAAATAATTTTATGAATATCTTAAATGAACATTGATGTCTAAACCTGTACCTTTATCTAAAGTTTTGCAAATGTTAAAAAAAGGAAACAAACTCTACAGCATTTTAACAGGAAGTTGTCCCAGATGCCATGAAGATGGTATGTATTTGGATAAAAACCCTTACCATTTGGGCAAAATCTACAAAATGCACGATCGCTGTAGCTCTTGTGCTCTAAAATATAAAATGGAACCCTCCTTCTTTTATGGCGCCATGTACGTGAGTTATGGTCTAGGTATTGCATTTGCCGTGGCGGCGTTTGTTATAGCAAGACTGTTTATTGGTACTGGCCTCATCAACACTTTTATAGCCATTATCATTACCCTGATCGTTTTTATGCCGGTTATTATGCGGCTTTCCAGAAACATTTGGATCAATATGTTTGTCAACTATGATGCCGAGGCCTTGAAACAGAAATCCTAGGCTTCCCCATAAAACTTGGCGAATCTGTTGATATCGACTTCGGGAAGTAGTTCTTCCCCTTTTTCTATACACCCGAACAATTGCGCTGCAGCCCATGGCGCGATCATAATACCGTGCGAACCAAAACCATTAAGTACAAATAGGTTTTTATAGTTGGGATGTTGGCCCACTAAGGGTTTCCTGTCCTTGACCGTAGGGCGTACACCGGCCTCATGACCTACTACTTCATAGTCGCAGTCCAACAGGGCGTCCAGTTTTTTTTGGAGTTCCTTCTTTGTCTCCTCCGTAGGAAGGTTTGAGGATACATTACGGTCATAATTGGCGCCTACCTTATACAAATCCTTCCCGAGAGGGATTATAAAAACCGAAGATTTAATGGCATTATTCTCCTGTAACTTGCGAGATTTTATAATCAGATACTCCCCTTTGGCACCTTGCATGGGCAAATATTTAAAAAAAGGATTTTGCCGTAATCCAAAACCCTCGGCAAAAACAATGTGCTTGGCCTTAAGGGATTTATAAGCGACATAACCATCATTGGTTTTTAATTGATCATATTCAAAAGAATCCGAAACCAACATATCGTTTTGTTGAAGAAAATGGCTGTAACTTTTCAATGTCAATTTGGTGTCCAAACGGCTTGCATGCTTAACCTCACCAAAATCGAACGGCGCCTTTAATCCCGTATTGTTATTCCTTACCAAGGTAGTGGACAGGTAGTCTTTTAAGTTTTCCCTATCGGCCGCTTCGAACCACATATTTTGTTCTTCCACGGAGGCAAATCTCCTGTAGACCGGTAAATCGGTAATCAATTTTTGTTGCAAAACCTCCTCCAATTCCCTATAAAAAATATTTGCCACGGGAATAAGCGTATCGGCCCTCCAAGCCAGTGTAAAACGTTTAAGGATAACAGGGTTGGACAGTCCGCCAGCTACCTGTGAGGATGTCTGCGAATCATCATTGAACACTACAAAACGCTTATTATTTTTCCGAAGCGTTTCGCAAAATGCGATGCCTGCCAAACCTAAACCAACTACCATATAATCCAACATAGCACAAAGGTAGGAAATTGGGAGACCTACGCCCTCATATTCTACAAAGCAGTATAAAAAAAGCGCCCCGATTAGTGTCGGGGCGCTTACATACTATTGAATTGGAATTTTATGCAATTTTTGGGGCCGAAGCTGTTATACAGCGGCAGTAATTAGAATTAGAATTACCATTCCCTACTTTTGGGATAGATGTTCATTAATAAGCCCACATATCCTGTTCTTTATCGCGAATAACCTCTTTTATACGTTGTGCTTCCAATAACTGGAAAAGCGCATTGTCCGCAATATAGTCGCTGACCTCACGATCGCCGTACACATTGTCCTCTTTGTAGATTACGGCATCAAACCTTCTTGCGTTCAGCAACATGTCAAAAGAAATGGGCTGAGCGGAATTACGTTGATTAAAGACCTTGGCGTCATGGAGTACCTCTCGTGCATCGGGATACCAGATCCAGAACAATTCTACCTTGTCGGGATTATCGTCATCAATAAAATTAACGTCCGGTGCTACGGGAGCGATACCTAAAAGACGGTATTTTAATTCGCCCTGTCGCTTATCAAAATACCACATTCCCTTAATGCGATACTCCTCTATTTCCGCAGCGGTTATTTCCCTATTGGTAATAAACTCGGCAGAAACTTGTTCCCCGGCATTCACTTGTTCGTACCCAAAATCCAAGGTATCGGTCTTTTGCAATGCAGCGGAAAGATCGGCATAGTTTCGCTTCTCCGTAAAATAAGAATCCGCATACGCATCCAAGTTACCGTTTTTCACGTTCTTCATCAATACATGGTACAAAGACCTTCTGTCCGATCCTATATCAATGGTATCCGTTGGATAATACATAGGAAAGTTTACCCTTTCGTCCAGATCTATGGCTTCCCATAGGGTCTTGGACCAAAGAATATCCCTGTCGTCAACATAACCATATTCCAAAGGTGAATCGTTGTCCACATCTTTTTGGGCCTGTGTTCGCACACCGACCTCCTGCGGTTTTTTGGCATTTAAGATATTAGCTTGTGCCATCATGGATGCCGGTAAGGCTACCAAAGCGCCCGTTAATAAAACATTTTTCCAATTCATGCTTGTTTTACTTTAAAATAACCGGGCAGCAATAAGGCTACCCGGTAGTATTTGTACTTACTAATTAATTTGTTATCTCCACAAACACAGGAGATACCTTTTTAAGCTTATAACTCTTATTATTTGTGATATATGCATTGATATCGAATATCTGTACAACATCTCCTCTTTTAACTCTTTTAAGTGCCGATTTTGCCCTTGCATCCAGTTTATTCCCGTTTACATTGATCGTAGGCTGTCCGGGTACCTTAAAGCTAAACCCGTTTACTGCCAAGTTCAAATCAAAATCGAAGTCATCCAACCCTGCGCTGATCGTAGCAATTTCCAGGTTATTCTTAGGAAGCATAATGCTACCCGATTGCTTGCTTACCGTTCCCTCAGGTCTTGGAATATCCTTGATCCTGAATTCGGAGTTGGAAGATACGGATTGGCCATCGGGCAAGGTACCGGAAGCCGTAATAGTTACCGACCTACCTGTTCCAGGATTCATAACGTACTTACTGCCATTTACTGCCGTAAGACCGGGTGCCGAGGCACGAACCTTATTGTTGGGTATCCCAGGGATAGAAATAGACATGGGGTTGGCCACACCTCTGTACACTACGTTCATCTTATCCGCAGCGATCAATGCAGCATTGGGCTTGGATATGGTCGCAAAGGAATTCTTCACGGGAACCTCTATCTCGGCACCGTCTTGCTGAAAGTACAATGTACCCGATATCTCATGGTCTCCGGGCGCACCGCTACCGATCAACATCTTAACACCACCGGCTTCGATCTTGTAATCCTTGCCTTCTGCTAATTTTCTTCCGTCCAAAGTCAATTCTGCTCTTACAGGAGTAGAAGAATTATCGGTTTTACTGATAATGATCTTACCATCATAACTCTCGCCTGAATAGTAAGCGGACTTACTGGAGAATAGTGAGGTAGCAAAGTTCTTTAAAGAAACTTGACTTGTAAGTTCGCCTTCCAACATGGACTTAAGGGCGTCTTCTTCGGTAGATTTAATATCTGCCTGTAATGCCGTTAGCTTTGTTAAGGAAGCGATCAATGGGAAATCCTTGTAATGATACTCGATCCAATCTTGCTTGGTCTTGTCCCTAGTCAATACTTTACCGTTTTCATCACCTACCTCAAAACGTGCTTCTACGGTAGATTTTAGTCTTTCTGGAACCAATGTGGCGATTTCCGTACGGTAATCGTTGATCCTTTTCATAAATTCCTGACCCCCTTCTGCCAAGTTATCTCCCTGAAAAAAGTGTTGGTTCAAATAATCCGCTTTATCCATTACTTGGTAGTCCGTTGGGTCTTCTACACCCACTAACATTCCTTCCTTAATGGTTTCCAAATAGTTAAAATATTCCTGTGATAGCGCCTTTATTTGATTCGCTTTCTGGTATACTTCTTCGTATTTGACCTTATCCTCGGAAGCTTTTGTTTCCAAACTCGCTAAGAACAAGTCGTTACTCTCTGTCGTTTTTAAGTTGGAATTCTCCATCTTCACATTCATTAAGCCGAATGCGGCAAGTACTTCCTTACTCATATTTAAAGCTAGCATACAAATGAAGACCAGGTACATTAGGTTGATCATTTTTTGCCTTGGGGTTTGTTTTCCTCCTGCCATGTTTCTAAAATTAGATTTTTTAATTAATACTTAAAATTTGGGTTTGGTCAAAAATCCAATTAGTTTCTGCTCATCGCAGATAACATGTTACCGTACACACCGTTCAACGAGGAAAGGTTACTGGACAAAGAAGCCATCTGATCTTTTAATGCACTTGCGTTCTGTACAACTTCTGCATTTACGGTAGCTTGCTTACTAGCACTTTCCAGCTGTACTTTGTAAAGACTGTTCAAGGATTCCATCTGAGAGGCGGCATGCACCATTTCATCAGAATATTTTTTTGTAGATTCCATTGCATCTACGGTAGGAGCGATACCTTTTGCGGCTCCTTCAAAATTTTTGATACTTGAACCTAAGCTCTCCATAAGATTAGCGTCTACACCGGCTTCTTTTAACATCTCATCCAATTTTTTTGACAAAGATGTTTCGGCTTCCTTTAATTCCGAAGCTTGAGCCTGCTGCCTCATACCATTTGATGCGACACCGCCCAATTCTGGATATACCAAAGACCAATCGTACTCGTCGTCTATGGGTTCAAATGCACTGATGGCGAAAATAAGGGCCTCTGTAATAAGACCGACCGCTAATAACAATCCACCGGTAAGTGGACCAAATTCCCAGTGAAGGATTTTAAACAATGCACCAATAATTACGATCGACGCTCCTAGGCCGTAGGCCATGTTGAATAATTTTTTTGTTGCTTTTGACTGTGCCATGATTTTAATTTAATTTAAGGTTTACTATTAAAGATTTGGTTAAAATTTGATTTGAAAATTGTATGCCTTTAGAAATGGATCTATTAATTTGTATTTATTGTGTTGCGTCCTCTTCCCCCATATAATCCTGCACCGTTCTAAAGCCGATATAGCTTCTAGCGGAATCTGCATATTCATAATCCCTGGTACTTACTTGTAGGAAATAGGCAACATCTTTCCAAGAACCACCACGGATTACTTTTCTGGCATTGGATTGATCACCTCCGTTGGGGTTCATAGTGGATACATAATCATAGGCACTTGGATCGTAACTGGAATTTGTCCATTCAGAAACGTTACCGGCCATATTATACAGGTTATAATCGTTAGGCTCGTAAGACTTGGCTTCTACCGTGTACAAGGCTGCATCTGCCGCATAATCTCCACGTTGTGGCTTAAAGTTGGCCATAAAACAACCGGTGTCGCTAATTACATAAGGACCGCCCCATGGGTAGGTACCACTCTCTATACCGCCTCTAGCGGCATATTCCCATTCGGCTTCCGTAGGCAACCTAAACTGGTTCACAAATTGTTTACCGCGGCTCTTTTGGTCATCGTTCTTGTATTTTGTCCTCCAGTTACAGAAGGCCTTGGCCTGCGCCCAGGAAATACCCACTACCGGATATTCACTATAGGCATCGTGCCAGAAATAATCGTTGTGCATGGGCTCGTTATAGGAATACTGAAAGTCTCTGATCCACACGGTCGTATCTGGATAGATTTCCAATTCCTCTGTACGGATAAAGTCCTTTCTACTGCCCTTGCCCTTCTTGGCGGCACGTGCGGCTGCCTCTATATCCATCCAGCTGTACTTATATTTTAATTTGGTAACATCAACACTTCTCTGACCGTTGTAAGATTCCTCATCGGATAGATAAATAGAGTCTACCATAATTTCGGTGTAATACTCGTCCGGATAATCGGAAACATCCCAGATCAAATCCACGTCCTTGTTCAAGGCCCTGCCTTCATATCCTGTTTCTCCCATACCGGAATAATTGTCCAGCATATATTTGTCATAGGCGGTTGCCCTGGTCGTATCCGCATCCTTAAATGCATACTCGCCAATACCTTCGTCATCGGGCCCTAGCCCCAAATCATCCGCAAGAATAGCCAATTTGGTCCTGGTAATGGAATCCTTTACCCATTCTACAAACTGGCGGTATTCACTGTTGGTTATTTCGGTATCGTCCATATAAAAAGAACGTACGGTAACCGTTTTGGTAGGAGCGTTCAACATTTTGACTTGGTCTTCTTCACTCTTACCCATAATGAAAGAACCCTGTGGTATGCGTTCCATTCCATAAGGTTTTTCCGGATACCATTTCTTTCCCTGGGCTCCGACTAGCTCTCCTTTCGTTTTAGACCCACAACTGGTGAGTAAAAAAACAAACGCTATAGATGATAACAATAGCTTCTTCATACTTTAGGTTAAATTTCGATTATGGTTACAAACTGCGAATACGTTAGTTTACTCTAACTTCTAAAACTACGTTTTGAATAAATTATTGTACAAATGCCTTTTATCCCTTAAAAAATTTTTCGATCAATTAAAGCCTTTCTTATACGCTTTAAACCATCTGTCAGGAATGTTTTGATTGCAAGCATCCAAATAGTCCTGCGCTGTGCATGGTAATAACGCTGGTGTATTTGCTTTAGTATGTGAAGTAAAAATTGATGGCACTGCTACCCACCATCTTTGGGTCAGAAGACTCTTGTAGAAAATCAGGTCTTCAGCATCAGAAGAAACGGTATACTTTGTAAAATCGTCGCTCTTTAAATAGGGCGATTCTGTAATTCTGTAGTTGACACCTTCTATAAAGTACCATATTATTTGTGCTATCAATTGATGCGATTGCACATTGTTTTCCATTTCATATAGGCCAAAAACGGAAACCTTCTCGCTAATTCCGGCATATCTGGCAATGGCGCAAATTTCCCTACCTGTAAATCCGTTCGGGGAAAAATTGGCCGAGGAAGAAATTTCACTTGCCTTAATGGCCCTTGCGTCCAAACTAACCATGTGGGCATTTCTTAACACCGGCTCTGCCAAAGAAAGATCGTTGGCTATCTCGCCAAGCCTATAGGCGTCAAAAAACAGACGCTCCATAAGATCCACTTCTTCCTGGGCGTTGAAATAGCTTTGGTAGCCAATATTGGAGAAATTGAACAGATTATTGGGCTTGTCCGTAATAATTTTGCTCATGTAGGAATGAGATGAAATTAGCTCGTCGTCTATTCCAAAATCGAACCTGCTGTCAATGGCCACCAGATTGATCATATCCTTAATACCGTCGAAGGCCCTATAGGCAGGATAGGTGATATCTTGGGTCGCACCAAGGATAATGGGAATAATATTCTCTTCCAGCAATCCCGCTACTATTTCCTTTACCACAAAGTACGTATCCTCTACGGCATCGCCTTCCTCAATATCTCCCAGATCTACGATCGTGGCATTCCAGTTCCCCAACAAAAGTTTGTAAAACTGAATACGAATGGAGGTAACATCCAGCTTTTCCAGCTTTTTTTCAAAGGCGTTCCTAGATTCCCGTACGCCCAAAATGGCCACCGTTGCATTGGCGAGGACGGGAAGTCCGTCTTTTACCGTATGTATATAGGTATTTTTTCCAATAGCTTGCGAAGGCAGAAGTTCGCGATGCGCCATCACTTTATCTTCTACCGGAACTAAAAAATCAAATGCCATCGGGAGGTTTCAGGTTTAAGGTTCAAGGTTTCAGGTTCAAGGTATTGGTTCTTGGTTCTTGGTTCTTGGTTCTTGGTTCTTGGTTCTTTTGGGTTCAAGGTACAATTAGGAACTGCAACTGCCTACTGCAACTACCGTCTGTCTACTTTTTCTTTGCTTTTGCCTTTTTTTTAGCTGCCTTCTTCGGTGTCTTTTTTTCTATGAGTGCGGATGCTTCCTTTAAAGTCATTTTAGTGGCGTCCACTGTTTTGGCCAACTCTACCTTTATCTTTCCCTTTAGAATGTTGTGGCGTCCCCATCTTGCCTTTTCTATGCGAATGCCCTCTTCCTCCCAGTTCTGCACCACTTTATCGATCTCCTTTTGCTTTTTGGCTTCGATCAGTTCAACGATATCTTCTTGGGAAAGGGTATCAAAATCATATTTTTTGTTCACATTGATGAACATACCATCCCATTTTATAAACGGCCCGAACCTACCTGTGCCTTTCTGCACTCCCTTACCTTCGTACTCGGCCACAGGGGCATCAGCCTTTTCTTTGGCAACGATCAATGCTATGGCACGATCCATATTAATTTCCATAGGGTCATCGGCCTGCTCCATGGAAATGAACTTCTTACCGAATTTTACGTAAGGGCCAAATCTACCCACATTGGCCGCTACCTCCTCGCCTTTGTAGACCCCAAGTTTCCTTGGCAATTTAAAGAGGTCCATAGCCTCTTCAAAGCTTATGGTGTTTAGCGACTGGTCTGGTAACAGGCTGGCAAACGTAGGTTTTTCCTCGTCATCTACCGTACCTACTTGCACCATAGGCCCAAATCTTCCCAAACGAACAGAAACCTGCTTACCGCTTTTTGGGTCTTTCCCAAGAATACGTTCACCACTGGCGCGATCTGCATTTTCCTCTACGTCCAGCACATTGGGATGAAAATCGGTGTAGAAATTTTTCATCATCTTCTTCCAATCCTCTTCGCCGGCGGCAATTTCATCAAAATCTTCCTCTACCTTGGCGGTAAAATTATAATCCAAAATAGTAGCGAAATTGGCTACTAGGAAGTCGGTGACTATGCTTCCGATATCCGTTGGCACCATCTTACCTTTTTCGGAGCCTACCATTTCGGATAGTCCTTTTTCTTTTATCCCGCCAGCTTTCAATATCAATTGGGTATATTTTCTCTCTGCACCTTCCACGGTTCCTTTTTCAACATACCCCCTGTTTACTATGGTAGAAATCGTTGGTGCGTAGGTAGAAGGTCTACCTATACCCAATTCCTCCAACTTTTTTACCAAGGTAGCTTCCGTAAAGCGGTATGGCGGCCTAGAAAAACGCTCTGTTGCAGTGATATAATTATTGCCCAGTGCCTCGCCTACCTTCATGGCCGGCAACATTCCTTCTTGCTCTTCGGCCAGATCTTCATCATCCACACCTTCCATATAAACCTTAAGGAAGCCGTCAAATTTTATGACTTCCCCGTTGGCGGTAAATTCTTCTTTATGTTTATTGGCGGCTATTTTTACGTTGGTACGTTCCAACTCCGCATCGCTCATTTGGGAAGCAATCGTTCTTTTCCAAATAAGATCGTACAATTTGGACTGGTCCCGCTCCAAGGAAGGGGATTGGTTGCCCATTTCCGTTGGCCTAATGGCCTCGTGCGCTTCCTGTGCTCCTTTGGATTTGCCTGTAAATCTTCTTATTTTACTATATTTTTCCCCGTAATTTGTAACTATGGCATCTTTGGCGGAAGTAATGGCCTCGGGAGAAAGGTTTACACTGTCCGTTCTCATGTAAGTAATGAGTCCCGCTTCGTACAAACGTTGCGCTACCTGCATGGTCCTGCCTACCGAGAAGTATAATTTTCTGGATGCTTCTTGTTGTAAGGTCGATGTTGTAAAGGGTGCCGAGGGCGATTTCTTTGCCGGTTTCTTATCCAGTTTCCCTACCGAAAAGGCAGCCCCGATATTTTTTTCTAAAAAGGCATTGGCTTCCTCTTTCGTGCCGAAGCTTTTCCCCAATTTTGCGGTAAATACACTTCCGGAACCGGTTTTAAATTCGGCCGATATCTTAAAGGAACCTTCTGGCGTGAATGCCTCTATGTCCCGTTCCCGCTCCACGATAAGACGCACCGCCACGGATTGCACACGCCCTGCGGATAGCCCGGGTTTTATTTTCTTCCACAATACCGGCGAGAGTTCATAGCCCACCAAACGGTCCAAAACACGCCTGGCCTGTTGCGCATTGACCAGATTATAGTTTATTTCCCTTGGGTTTTCAATAGCTTTTTGGATAGCGCTCTTGGTAACCGAGTTAAAAACAATACGTTTTGTTTTTTTCTTGTCCAGTCCCAACTCCTCCGCCAAATGCCAGGAAATGGCTTCTCCCTCACGGTCCTCATCACTGGCCAACCAAATGGTTTCCGCCTTGTTGGCCAAGTCCCTTAATTTTTTCACCAAGGCTTCTTTGTCCTTGTCAACAATATACTTGGGCTCAAAATCGTTGTCCACGTCTACCCCTAGTTCCTTGGACGGAAGATCGGCAATGTGCCCAAAGCTGGACTCCACCTTAAAATCTTTTCCTAGAAACTTTTCTATGGTCTTGGCTTTCGCGGGCGACTCAACAATTACTAAATTCTTTGCCATGCATTCATTATTTATGGGGACAAAAGTAGTTGAATTTTTTAATTTCCTACACCCCTTCCCCTTTATGAATAAAAAAACACCCCTAAAAATAGAGGTGTTGCATTGTGTTTTATGTGCCCTAGTTCAGATCAAATGTGCTTAATAGTCTTATGTTATCATCAAGATATTCATATTGGCGCAGGGTTCCTCCCCCGATCATTAACAAGGACTTTTGCAAAGGGATGACATCATAAGCTTCTATGTTTTCAAAATGATTCACCTGTACCAGATTGGGAGCTTTGCTTTTATCAAACACCTTTAAGCCATCACTGCCATCGCAAACAAACAATTTATCTCCTTTTATACCTAGACCATTAGGGCCTACCATAGGATAGATTACCTTGAGTTCCGGATTTTTTAAATCGGAAATATCAACGATATAAAGTCCACTTTCGGTATTGCCACAGTTATTCCCGCCCTTTAAGGTAACATAGGCATAATTACCATCTACAATCACAGGGTCGCAAGCGGTTCCGTGCCTAAATTCCGATATGAATTCGGGTTTGGCAGGATTTTTAATATCATAAATATACATTCCTTCCCTACCTCCTATGAAAAGCACCTCGCCTCGGTTGAAAATAGTTTCAATATCCCAAGCCACCTGAACATCATCCAGGATTTGTGGGGTCTCCAAATCGGAAATATCAAAAATATTAATATTGCTATAGTCCACTACGTAAAGGAAATCGCCCACGATCTTAAAACGCGCCATGGAACCTCCTTGTCCAACAGAAGGTTGTGATTCACCTCCGCTACTATTGGAATTCAAAAGCATGTCGCCCGAAAAGTTATTAAACTGGGCCTCATATTCCGAAACCGGCCTTCTTTCGGTATTTACCTCCCAACCAATGACTATATCCTTATTATGATCAATATCGGAATAATCATAAATATCCGCTTGGGGAAAATCCATGTTGGCCAACCAGACATCATTGTTGTAAATGGCATTTACGATACGGTTGGATAATTTTATATCGGTTATAACGGAGATGTCAAAAATGACCAAATCGCCATAACTATCCGCAAACAATTTATCATCCTTAATCGAAATATCATAATTACCTTCCAACTTTATAAAGGCAATGCTTTTGGGCGATGAAGGATTTTGATTGTTTATTACATGAAATCCGCGATCCACATCGTTCGCGAAAATATAGTCCTTATAGGCATAAATCTTGCCCGAGGAAACTATTGCGGTTGGCCTTTCAATATCAATGGCCTCCGCCTTAAAGGCAATAGCGTCCATTAGCACGGGACGTGCTACCAGATACTCCCCATAGCGACCATCATCATTATCGCAAGAAAAAACTGACAGCATTACTACTACAAATAAAAAAAGACTACATTTCATATTTTGAAATTTATTGGGTTATACCTATTAGATACAAAAGGATGCGTTTGGTTGCGTGGGTCTTGAAAATAAAATGGCGCTGCCATTAACTTGCCTGTCGGCAACTAGAGTGGACACACAAATTTGAAGAAAGTTTATTAAAACTCCTCCCTTTGGACAAAGGGATTTAAAAAAGGCAAAATATACTCCTGCCAAATGAAAACCCGAGTTTTTGTCTCTTTCTTTTTCCCTTTGCCGTCGTTAAAATTATAAACCGTAGCTAAGGCTATGCTTCGCCATCGCTACGGCTCGCCCACAGCTTTCGCTGTGTCGTGCCTAGGCAAAGAAAAAAATAAAATTGTCAAAATTTTCGGGTTATCATTAAGCATGAGTATAGTAACGAAAGTCAGCAATAAGATGATAAAGCCTAGTAGCCAAACCTTTTTGAACAGTGCTATGGATGCGCTGAAGATAGGCCCGAACTCCAAGGTAGGTTTTTCTAAAATTTTTTGATTGATGGTTTCTATATTCATGGTTGTTTTTTTAGGTTAATTCAAACGTAAACATTTAAAATGACAGTATAAAATAGTGCCAAAAAAGTAGGAAGAAACCATAAGAGAGTGCAAACCTACTCCAAAAGCGAAAATTTCCAAGATGTTTAAGCCCGGGGTATGCTGCGCCAGCATAAAACCTTTGCCAAACACCCTTCACTAAAAAAAACAGTAGTCGTCGTTAATATCTTTACCTAATATCCTTATGCCTTCGTTTACTTGGGAAAGCTCTGCTTAGCAATGAGGCAAAGGTTTCCGACACCCACAACAAAAAGGGCGATACTAAAACCATGGTAAAGCGACCATATAGGGCAATTCCTCATCATGCATTGTTTAGGGTCGGTAATGCCAAATCCGATCATTTAGATACAATAAAAATATAAAGGACTAAGGTGGTGATAAAGGGCAACATGAAGATAATAAATCCTTACAACCAATCTTTTTTCACAAATCCGTAGCCCTAAATACTGCCAAATACTATGGAATTTTTCCGCAATTATCTGGGCAATCCTAAATCAAATACTTTAGGAAACGGTTTGATACAAGGTAGTTACAATTTGAGTTTTCTTTCTTCCAAAATCCAATCTTAAAAGTTCTTTTGTAGCTACAGCCTTAAAATTAAATGGTGGCTCGGAAATATCTATTCCACTTTTGTCCGACAATCGGGTGCCTGGACCAATTTTCTTATCTCTATTGGGCAAATAATCACCAAATGGCACATGTTCGGTAACAATAATATATTTGTATTTTTTTAATTTTTCCAGCACTTGACTTACCTCATCGTTGGTCAAGTGCTGCAAAACCTGTCTAATTAATACGCAATCTGCGTCAGGCACATCCTCATTGATTATGTTTATACAATGGAATTCCAAATTCTCTTTTTGGAACAGCTGTTTATTTCGCTGAATCAACTCATCAACGATATCGATGCCGATATACTTTTTGGTATGTTGAACCAACTGACTTCCCACATTAAAATCCCCACAACCCAAGTCGCATACAATTAACTTTTCCGGAAAGGTATTTAACCATTCTACCATGCGTTCTACATACGGATCTACCACTTTTAAAGCATGTGAACCTGCCCCCGAATAAAAATCGTGTGCGCTCCCTCCCCATAATTTATTCTTGTATATGAGGCCCATTACCTCTTTCGTAGAATAATTCTCTTTGTCAATCGTAGCAGCTATCTCCTTCCGTTTCCCTTTAGAACCCAAATTAAAAGATTGTATTTTATTCCATAGTTTCCTAATCATGTTCTTGAGGATAAGGGATTTGTTTTTGACAAAGATTTAACTGTCAAATTGTCACTATTTTGTATTAAGTACTATCTTTGTTCACCGTTTGAATGTGAAAACGAATTTACGATAAAAATGCAGAAGACAATAGGCAAAAGGGTCCAGGAAACCACCGCATCATACAACGAGAAAAATATACGCAAGCTTTATATTGAAAGTTACGGCTGCGCCATGAACTTTTCGGACAGCGAAATTGTGGCTTCCATTTTGTCCGAGGAGGGTTTTACCACCACCCAAGAACTCAACGAGGCCGATCTTGTGCTTGTCAACACCTGCTCCATAAGGGACAAAGCGGAACAGACCATACGCAAGCGCCTGACGGAATATAATAAGGTAAAAAAATCCAGACCCCATTTAAAAGTGGGCGTACTCGGCTGTATGGCAGAACGCCTAAAAGATAAATTGCTGGACGAGGAAAAAATAGTGGATATGGTCGTTGGCCCGGATGCCTATAAAGACCTGCCCAACCTCATCAGGGAAGTAGATGCCGGTCGTGATGCGGTCAACGTCATCCTCTCCAAGGACGAAACCTATGGCGATATTGCACCCGTTCGTTTAAACTCCAACGGCGTAACCGCTTTTGTCTCCATTACCCGAGGTTGCGACAATATGTGTACCTTTTGTGTAGTGCCCTTTACACGAGGACGGGAACGCAGCCGCGATCCGCAATCCATTTTGGAGGAAGTGAACGAATTGTGGGACAAAGGATTCAAGGAAATTACGCTTTTGGGCCAAAATGTGGACAGTTACCTGTGGTATGGTGGCGGACTCAAAAAAGACTTTGAAAAGGCCAGCGACATGCAAAAAGCGACAGCGGTAGACTTCTCGCACTTGCTGGATTTGGTTGCCCTTGCCCAGCCCAAGATGCGCATCCGGTTTTCCACCTCCAACCCACAGGACATGACCTTGGATGTCATACGCACCATGGCCAAGCACAGGAACATCTGCAATCACATACATTTACCGGTGCAAAGCGGAAGCAATCGCATCCTAAAGGCCATGAACAGGCTGCATACCAAAGAGGAATATTTTAAGCTTATTGACGACATCAGGGAAATTATTCCCAATTGTGGTATATCCCAAGATATTATCACAGGATTCCCGACCGAAACGGAAGCCGACCACCAAGACACCCTAAAAGCTTTGGAGTATGTAAAGTATGATTTTGGCTATATGTACGCCTACTCCGAAAGACCGGGCACCATGGCAGGAAGAAAAATGGAGGACGATGTACCCGAAGTCACCAAAAAAAGACGCTTATCCGAAATTATCGCATTGCAAAGAAGCCATTGTAAAATACGGACGGAACAGCACTTGGGAAGCATACAGGAAGTATTGATCGAAGGCACTTCAAAAAAATCCCCGGACGAATGGATGGGACGTAACGCACAAAGCACCGTTGTTGTTTTTCCAAAGGAACAATACAAGGTGGGCGACTTTGTAAACGTAAAGATGAATTCCTGCACCTCGGCCACGCTTATCGGCAAAGCGGTGGGCTATTCGGACAACAATTGAGGGGGCCACATTAACTATTGACAAGAGAACGGTAGCATGGAAAGCATACAGAACATTAAACAACGTTTTGAGATCATAGGCCAGGATCCCAAACTCAACAGGGCCCTGGAAAAAGCCATTCAGGTTTCCCCTACGGATATCTCCGTGCTGGTTACAGGGGAAAGTGGCGTGGGCAAGGAATCCATTCCTAAGATTATCCATTCGCTATCGCATAGAAAGCACGCCAAATATATTGCCGTGAACTGCGGTGCCATTCCCGAAGGCACTATAGACAGTGAGCTTTTTGGCCACGAAAAAGGCGCCTTTACAGGAGCTACACAAACAAGAAACGGTTATTTTGAAGTAGCCGACGGGGGTACCATTTTCTTGGACGAAGTAGGCGAACTCCCCTTAACCACCCAAGTTAGATTGTTACGTGTACTGGAAAATGGGGAGTTTCTAAAAGTAGGGTCCTCGCAAGTCCAAAAAACGGACGTACGCATAGTAGCGGCAACGAACATCAATATGTTCGAGGCCATAAAAAAAGAAAAATTCAGGGAAGACCTATATTATAGGTTGAGTACCGTAGAAATTGCAATCCCGCCGTTACGGGAGCGCAAGGAAGACATTCACTTATTGTTTCGCAAATTCGCCTCGGATTTTGGTCAGAAGTACAAGATGCCTACCATCCGGTTGGACGATGATGCCGCAGCCCTGTTGTTAAAATACAGATGGCCCGGAAACATCCGCCAACTTAGGAACATCGCAGAGCAGATTTCCGTTCTAGAGAAGACACGTGCTATTTCTGTGGCAACATTGCATGGTTATTTACCCGATAACCCGGGTAGTAATTTGCCCGCGGTGGTCAGCTCCTCAAAATCGGAAAGTGATTTTAGTAGCGAGCGGGAAATTCTATACAAGGTGTTGTTCGACATGAAAGGCGACCTCAACGACCTTAAAAAGTTGACGATGGAATTGCTGAAAAACAACGATTCACAAAAGGTGCAGGAGGATAACGAAAACCTGATACGAAAAATTTACGGCGAGGAGGATGAGGATATAGAAACCCAAGAAGCCGATGAATTGGAGGTGTTACAGCTACCCGAACCAAAACCAGAAAAGACCTACGCTCCTTTATCACCGGAGGATAAATATCATTTTGCGGAAGAAATTCAGGAAGAAGAAACACTATCCTTACATGAAAAGGAAATAGAACTGATCAAAAAATCACTGGAACGCAACCGAGGCAAAAGAAAAGCGGCGGCCGCGGAACTAGGTATTTCCGAAAGAACGCTTTACCGAAAAATAAAACAGTATGATTTGTAGGATTGGGGTTCCAGGTTTAAGGTTTAAGGTTCAAAGTTTGGGTTTTCAGGTTTTGTCTCTTGGCTCTTGGCTCTTGGCTCTTGGCTCTTGGCTCTTGGCTCTTGGCTCTTGGCTCTTGGCTCTTGAAAATTATATAGAATAAAAAATAGGATGAAAAGTTTAGATATTATTTATGTTTTTTGCTTGGTGCTTTGCTTGAACAGTTGTGGCGCTTATAATTTTACCGGCGGGAGCGTGGGAACGGCTACGACCTTTCAAGTGAATTATTTCCAGAACTACGCAACGCAAAGCCCCGGCTCTATATTTGAACCGGGAATGGATAGGGATTTTACCCTCGCTTTACAGGATCGTATATTGAATCAAACAAGTCTGGACTTGATAAATAGCGGAAATGCCGATTTATTATATGAAGGAGAGATTACGGAATACCGCATATCGCCCATGTCCGCCACCGCTCAACAGACGGCTGCCCAGAACCGGTTATCCATTCGGGTAAAGGTCCGCTTTTATAACAGAACAAAAGAAGATGCGGATTTTGACCAAAGTTTTTCCTTTTTCTTTGATTACCCGGCAAATACCCAGCTTGCCTCCATTAAAAGTCAAGCGCATGAGGAGATTTTTGAACGATTGACACAAGATATTTTTAATGCCTCATTGGCCGACTGGTAGACCAAACTAGTAAAACAAGCATTTCCTATAAAATGAAAGTAACGGATTTTACCTATTTACTAGAAAACCCATCAAAGGTTGTGAATCCCTTGCAGACCAAACAATTGGAGGATATTTTAGAGGAATACCCCTATTTTCAGGCCGCTAGGGCACTGCACTTGAAAGGACTGAAAAACCTGCACAGCTACAAATACAACAAGGCACTTAAAACAACGGCCGCATATACCGCGGACCGCGATGTGTTGTTCGACTTCATAACCTCCAAGGATTTTTTGCAATACGATATAAAGGCAGAAACGCAAACTATAGAAGAAACCGTTCCCGAACCCGAGCTCCCGACCCAAGAGAACAAACCACTCATAGAAGCCTCCGAGGACAAACCCCTGCCCCAGGACGAAAAAGATGCCGAACACATTTTGGATCCCGATCTCTTTACCAACAAACATCCGACCGAAGAGGCATCGGAAAAACTAGAATTAGGCCAACCCCTAAATTTTGATAAAAAGGAAAAGTTTTCTTTCACGGAATGGCTTCAATTAGCGGCTAAAAAACGAGGGGAATCGGAAAAAGAGCCTTCAATAGAAGCTAAGGGAAACCCCAAATCCGGAACAGCACAAAATTCGCTACAAAAACAAAAATTCGCTAAAATAGACAAGTTCATTGCACAGAACCCCAAGATTGTCCCAAAGAAGGACACACCAAAACCTGCAAACATCGCAAACTCTGGCATACTGGACAAAAACGAATTGATGACAGAAACCTTGGCCAGAGTGTATCTTGAGCAAAAAAAGTACAAAAAAGCGATTCAGGCATACAGGATTTTAAGTTTGAAATATCCGGAAAAAAGTGGTTTCTTTGCAGACCGAATAAAAATGGTAGAAAAAATCCAACTAGAAAATAGATAATTACATGAGTACATTTTCCATATTCCTGATACTTATTATCATCGTTTGCTTTTTACTTGTCTTGGTGGTTATGGTTCAAAACCCAAAAGGCGGCGGCTTGTCCTCATCCTTTGGTGGAGGCGGCAGTCAGGTAGTCGGCGGCGTTAAAAAAACAGGCGATTTTTTGGATAAGAGCACGTGGACCTTGGCAGGTATTCTTGTTTTGCTGATCCTTGCCTCCAACATAGCACTAAAAGGAAACTTTGGCGACGCCGAATCCAAATTACTGCAAGGCGATGACATAGAGACAACCGTTCCCGAAACCTTGCCGGAGGGAATGGCTCCGGAAATAGTCCCAGAAGTTACCCCTACGGACAGTCTTTAAAAACATATCCTCAATATATAAAATGCCAGCTTAATGACAAGCTGGCATTTTTATTTACAATATGTCAGTTAAAACTTAATGGCATAATTTCTGCCACTCTATTGCGAATCTAATAATCAATTATAAATTTTCATAATTATGGCTAAAGTTAACATTAAACCATTGGCAGATAGAGTTCTTATAGAGCCTATGGCAGCTGAAACCAAAACAGCTTCTGGAATATACATTCCGGACACCGCAAAGGAAAAACCGCAAAAAGGTAAGGTTGTCGCTGTCGGACCTGGAACCAAGGACGAAAAAGTAACCGTTAAGGTAGGTGATTCCGTGCTTTACGGAAAATACGCCGGTACCGAGCTAAAATTGGAAGGCACCGACTATTTGATGATGCGCGAGAGCGATATCCTAGCTATCGTTTAACACCTGTTTAGCTTTCCCCACTATATGTTTATTGACAGGTGGGTAGAGAATCCTCTATTCAAATACTAATCTAATTTAATTAATTTCCGTTTTTACCGAAACGAATTTGGTAGAACAAAGGAAATGACACAAAAATAAAATCATAATCAATTATGGCAAAAGAAATAAAATTTGATATTGATGCAAGAGACGGCCTAAAAAGAGGTGTTGATGCATTAGCGAACGCAGTTAAAGTAACATTAGGCCCTAAGGGAAGATATGTTATCATTAGCAAATCTTTCGGTGCGCCCCAAGTAACCAAAGATGGTGTTACCGTAGCGAAAGAAATCGAACTTGCGGATGCATTGGAAAATATGGGTGCACAGATGGTAAAGGAAGTTGCTTCCAAAACCAATGATTTAGCAGGTGACGGTACTACTACCGCAACCGTTTTGGCTCAGGCTATCGTAAAAGAAGGCCTTAAGAACGTTGCCGCCGGTGCAAATCCAATGGATTTGAAAAGAGGCATAGACAAAGCTGTTGAAGCGATTGTTGCCGATTTGGCAAAGCAGACTAAAAAAGTAGGAGATTCCTCCGAAAAAATTAAGCAGATTGCTTCTATCTCTGCCAATAACGATGAAACTATTGGCGATCTAATCGCACAAGCGTTTGGAAAAGTGGGCAAAGAAGGGGTAATTACTGTTGAAGAGGCCAAAGGAATGGATACCTATGTAGACGTTGTTGAAGGCATGCAGTTTGACAGAGGATACCTTTCTCCTTACTTTGTAACTGATTCTGAAAAAATGGTTGCCCAATTGGAAAATCCATACATCTTGTTGTTTGACAAGAAGATATCTTCCATGAAAGACCTGCTTCCTATTCTAGAGCCAGTTGCACAGTCCGGAAAGCCTTTATTGATTATCGCAGAAGATGTTGATGGTGAAGCGTTGGCTACCTTGGTAGTAAACAAATTAAGGGGTTCCCTTAAAATTGCAGCCGTTAAAGCTCCAGGATTCGGAGACCGTAGAAAAGCAATGTTGGAAGACATCGCTATCCTAACAGGTGGTACCGTAATTTCCGAAGAAAGAGGTTTCTCCTTGGACAATACTACGCTTGACATGTTAGGAACTTGTGAAAAAGTACAGATAGACAAAGACAACACTACCATAGTAAATGGCGGTGGTGTTGTAAAGGATATCAAAACAAGGGTAAATCAGATAAAATCTCAAATCGAAACAACGACTTCTGATTACGATAAAGAAAAGCTACAGGAACGTTTGGCCAAATTGGCAGGTGGTGTCGCCGTTCTCTATGTAGGTGCTGCCTCCGAGGTAGAGATGAAAGAGAAAAAAGACCGGGTTGATGATGCCTTGCATGCAACCAGAGCTGCCGTAGAAGAAGGCATTGTCGCCGGTGGCGGTGTTGCCTTGGTCAGGGCGAAAGCATGCCTGTCTAAAGTAGCGACTGAAAACGAGGATGAGGCTACAGGCCTTCAGATCGTTGCAAGGGCCATAGAATCACCTTTAAGAACCATTGTAGAGAACGCCGGTGGCGAGGGCTCCGTTGTGGTCGCCAAAATATTGGATGGCAAGGGAGATTATGGTTACGATGCCAAATCCGAAAAATATGTTGAAATGTTCAAGGCCGGTATCATCGACCCTAAAAAAGTGACCAGGGTAGCCTTGGAAAATGCTGCTTCTGTTGCCGGAATGATCTTGACCACAGAATGTGCTTTAACAGATATTAAAGAAGAATCTCAAGGAGGTGGCGGACACTCACATGGCGGCGGAATGCCCGGCATGATGTAAGTCGGTAGCACCGACAGGCAATTTAGTAGTTCGTTGGTGGAAATACTTTATTAAAAACCCCGCTTTTGGAAAATTCCGAAAGCGGGGTTTTTATGTCCATAATTTTGACCCTATTATAATAACCCTGCTTTCCTAAAACCAGTTGTTTATACTTCTTCCCATGTTTTTGGTCTATAAGTGTATTGGCGTGAAGTAATAATTCGCTAACTTTTCCTGACCTAATTTATTTAAAAATGAATCGAATGCGCCACTACATTTCCGCTCTGGCATTTTTCCTAATTTCCGCCACATTGATTTCCTTTGTGATTCCACAAAATGATGAAGCCGACCCCATTGTGGTGATGGGCTACTACGTTCCGGAAAAAGACTACCATCCCAATCAGCTTCCGCTGCACCAACTTACCCATATTATTTATTCCTTTACCACCATTGTGGAAGGGGAAATGAAATTGGGCAGTACCGAGGCAGAAGAAAAACTAAGGCAATTGGTCGCACAGCGCAAAAACCATCCGAACTTGAAAGTCATGATCGCTTGTGGTGGTTGGGGCGCAGATGGGTTTTCGGACATGGCGCACACTAAGGAAAACAGGGACAAATTTGTAAAAAGTGTCATTGCTTTTAATACCGAATACGACTTGGACGGACTGGATATGGACTGGGAATATCCTGCCATACCAGCTGCCGGTACGGGAGCCAGACCGGAGGACAAACAGAATTTTACCTTGCTTATGAAAGAGCTGCGCGAAGCACTAAATACTCTAAAAAGAGATCAGGTACTGACCTTTGCCTCCGCGGAATGGAAACGCTATTATGAAAATATAGAACTAAACGAAGTAATGCAATACGTTGATTTTATGAACGTAATGACCTATGACCAAGTGGGCGGGAATGATGCTTTTACAGGCCACCACACCGCTCTTGGACATATTCCCGACGAACACATAAAGGGAACTCCTGCTTGGAACTATGTGGAAGAACGCAGGGAAGCCGCAAAAAAACGAGGAAGCACCTATGACCCCAGATCGGTGGAACGTATTATAGATTTTTGTCTTAAAAATGGGGTAAAGCCAGCACAACTCGTCATCGGTGCCGCATTTTACGGCAGGGCCTGGAAAGGTGTGCCACCCGAGAATAACGGTCTTTACCAGCCCAATACAGGTTCCTATATTGGGTGGAGCGGGTATAACCAAATTCGAAAGGAGTTTGAACCCAATAAGGACTATAAAAGATATTGGGACCCCGTTGCAAAGGCACCTTATATCTATAGTGCAAAAGACAGTATATTCATCAGCTATGACGACACCGTTTCCGTCCGATTAAAGACCGAGTATGCCATTGAAAAGAAACTTGGGGGAATCATGTTCTGGCAACTGGGCAATGACACCAAAGCCGAAGATAGTCTGCTAAAGTCCATGCACGAGGCCTCCTTAAAAAATTAATCTAAAAAAAACCTACCATCCATGAAATATAGCCCACCTATTGCCCTTTTAATGTTAGCACTATGTTTTACCTCTTGTTCAAGCGATGAACTCAAACTAACCGAAAACGGAACATCCATATATGAAATCATATACTCAGGTAGTACTTCCGATACAGAATACAAGGCGGCTAAATCCTTACAGGACTATATTTTTAAGATAAGCGGAGCTGAATTACCAGTACTGGATGAACCTTCACAAACGATGGATAGCCCTAAAATATACGTTGGATATGATAATGCAGAAGACCTGCAACCACAGGAAATCAGTATAAAAACTGCAAACAACAACCTTTATATTTCCGGCGGTTCTGGCGAGGCGGTCCAAAATGCGGTATTTGAGTTTTTAGAAAATTATCTGGATTGTAAATGGTACGCTCCCAATGCGGAACACATACCGGTTTCTAAAACGATAACGCTAAATCCAATCGACTATACCTATACCCCGGATATTGTTACACGAACGGTACATTCCCGTCTTTTTTATGAAAATCCAGCATTTGCACAACACCACAAAGTAACCACGGAAGCCTTTCCCTATTATGTACCGGAGGCAAGGGTGCATACCTTTCACCGCTTTATGCCAGAAGAGGTATTCTACAAATCCAATCCGGAATATTACGCCCTGCGCGGCGAACAAAGATTGCCCACACAATTGTGCCTGACCAACCCTACCGTATTGGAAATAGTAAAGGACTCCGTGGCGGTATTATTCCAAAGGAATCCGGAAGCATCCGTCGTATCTGTGAGTCAGGATGATAATCAGCAATACTGTCAATGTGAGAATTGTAGCAAAATTGATACTGAGGAAGGTAGTCCCTCAGGAAGCATGATCTATTTCGTAAATAAAGTAGCGGAAGCCTTTCCACAAAAAACTATATCCACTTTAGCATATCAACATACCCGAAAACCGCCCAAAACGAAACCGGCTGACAACGTATTGATTACCTTATGTAGTATTGAATGTGATAGAAGTGCCCCTATCGCAGAAAAATGTACCGATTTTGCCGATGACCTAAGCGGATGGAGCAAACTGACCGATAACATCCGAATTTGGGATTATACGACGCAGTTTACCAATTTTTTATCGCCTTTCCCCAATTTACAGACCTTGCAGCCCAACATCCAATTATTCAGGGACAACAATGCAAAGTGGGTCTTTGAACAACACAGCAACCACCCCAGCGAACTATTTGAGCTACGGTGCTATATTACCGCCAAACTTCTATGGAATCCCGACCAAGATTTTGATGCCCTTGTGACGGAGTTTACCAACGGATACTATGAAGCCGCGGGACCTTTTATCAAAGAATATATAGATTTGATACATTCCAAAATTAAGGAAGATGAAGATTTTTTCCTCTTCCTCTACGGCGACCCGTCAGAAGCTTTTTCCTCCTATTTGAACCCAGAATTGCTTGAAAAATAT
>Ga0136560_1000056_pt1 | contig 39389 bp, 26 predicted proteins | sample AntRauMeHopE1497_FD_104925 | JGI IMG/M metagenome (GOLD analysis project Ga0136560, IMG submission 104925) | Saline lake microbial communities from Rauer Islands, Antarctica - Metagenome Hop E1 #497 | ecosystem: Environmental > Aquatic > Non-marine Saline and Alkaline > Saline | place... | reverse complement strand
CTCCGTGACGTCAGCCTCGGGGACAAAGTCATCTGCGAGGGAGCGCGGCCGGAGAGCGCTCGGCTGCGGCCGAGGCTGCTGCTTCGGAGCCGGGGCCTGGCTTGCCGCCGCCGGCTGAGGAGGCCGGCCGGACCCCGCGGTCGGCGTGGAGGTGCTGCCGCGGCGCGGAGCGCCATCCTGCCGAGACGGCCTCGATGCGGGAACGGCCCCTTCCTCCTGCCGCGGCGTTGCGAGCGGGACGGTGGCCAGCCGTGCCGCCGCGGCAAGCCTCTGCTCCATCGTGAGGCCGCGCCGCAACGCCCTCGGTCGCCGCATCACCGAGCTGGTCGCGGCCGACAGCGCCGGCGACCCCGGCACCGACGCCGGCCCCACCACGGGGACGGCGCCCGGCCCGAGAGGGGGCATGCTCTCCCCGGCCGCCGCCTCGCCGCTCGGGGACGGCGGGCTCTCCAGGCCGCGGCCGGTGCCGCGGCGGCCTCCCAGCTGACCCTCCCTGCGGGAGCCGCGCGACCCGTCGTCGTCAGAGCTGGAGTCCGAATCGCCCTCCGTGGTCGGCAGGGACCGGTGCGACGGCCCGGGCGGGATGGCCGGCGGCCCCAGCGGCTGCAGGTCGGCCGCCCACGCCCCCAGGCGGGCGTCGTCCGCGACGGGGCTGACGTCGTGCGTGGCAATACTGCCGCCGCCGCCGTGGCTGCTGGGTGTGCTGTCGCTCCCGCTGTCGTCGGCCGTGCTCTCGCTGGCCTCACCAAAGGCCGGCCGTGAAGGTGCAGCGCCGGGATCGGACCCCAGAGCCCCAATTGCAGCGGCGGCAGCGATGGCCGGGCGGTCGTCGGGGCCGCGGCCACGGCCGCGTGACGCTACCGACGTCAGCGCGATCGACACCGTGTCGGTCGGCGACCCTGGCCGCGAGAGGTGTGCATCCTGACCCGGCGCCCGGATCGGAGGCGGCCTTGCCGTACCGTCCGCCGGGGCAGGGGGGCCGGACCGAGCGGATGCTGCCCGCGACGCTGCCAGCGGGTTCGTCGCGCCGGCGGTGCCACCCCCGGCCTGTGACATGCCCTGCCGCTCCGTGCCGGCGGCCTCAGCCCATCGCTGGAGCCACGCCTCGACACGGAGCGCCCCAGCGGCCTCGCTCGCAGACCTGCTCCCCGCCCCCCGCGCCCTGGCGATAGCCGCCTTGGCACGATCCAGGAGCTGCCTAGCACTCGCCGGCCCGTCCAGGGTCGCGCTTGCCGCGGCTTCGACCATTGCTAGCTCTGCCAGCGCCCCCGGCCGGCGCTCTGCCTTGGCGGCCAGGGAGGCCGTCTGGATGGCCCCCGAGGCCTTGCCTCGCCGCAGCGCAGCCCATGCCAGCGCTGCCGCCGGCGCAGTCGGGGTCCACGACGGCAGCGGGGGCGGGGCCGCCTGGCTGCCAGTTCGGGGGCGGGGCGAGGAGCCCGGGCCCGTGGTGGCACCGCGCGGCCCTGCCCGCGGCGCACCCGTCTCCGGGCCCGGGCGCCGCTCGGCCTGGTCGCGCCCTGTGCTCGGCTCCGCCGCCCGCTGAGGCCGTGCGGTACGACGGGGTGAGGCGAACGGGTCGGCCGCGGCTGGCCCGCTCCCGGCGCCGAGCCACGGCAGTGACGGGGCATCAGCGGGGGCGGGGCCGCGGGCCGAGCCGGGAGCTGCACCGGCGGCCTGATCCGTCGCTGCAGAGGCCGCCAGCGCGGGGCCGGGACCTCGACGGCTGAGCGGGCGGCGGGAAGTCGGGGAGGCGGCCGGGACGCTGCCGGGTGCGAGGGTCAGCTGCTCGCGCCCATGCGCTGAAGCGGCGGCCCCCTCAGCCTCGGCCACAGCCGCCTCCAGGCCCCTGACAAGGGCGCGCGCTCGCGCCACAGCTGCGGACGGGCGCCTAGGGGCTGGGCTCTTGGCATCGTCGTCGACCGGTGCGGGACGGGTGGCGGCTGCAGCCACCGGCAGGCGGCGGCCGGGCTCCAGGCTGTCGAGCTGGACGTGGCCTGCGGTTTCGCCGTCCTTGTCCATGTCGTCGTCCTCGTCGGTTGACGATTCGCTGCCCCCCTCGAACGACACGCGGTGGCCGGGGGTCCGCATGCGCGAGGCATGGCGCGGCCCCAGGCCGGCCACTGCGTCACGGATGCTCGCCGCTGCGGCGCTCCTGGGTGCCGAGGCGCTGCTCGGCCGTCCTGCCAGGCTGGCACGGCCGTCTCGCACGGCACCTTGTCCGTCGCCGCGCACAGCCAGGCGCAGAGCTGACGGCGCGGGTACCCTCCCTGCGGCTCTGCCGCGACCGTCATCCGGTCTGGCCGCCGGCGCCGCGGCCCTAAGCCTCGCGTCGGCGAGCTGGCGCGCAGTGGCGCCGCTGATCCTCAGCGATGGGTCCTGCTCCGCGATTCCCGCCCGTAGCTCGAGGCATGCCGCCGAGAGCTCAGCAGCTCCGGCCGCCGCTGCGATATCTGCCAGCGCTGCGGCCCCCGAAGCCACGGCCGATGCGATCGCATGGCGCGCCCTCTCGTGCCCGGTTCCGTCACGCTGCGTCAGACCCTCCTTGAGGCATTTCATGCCCTCGGCAGCCAGAGCCTTGGCGCCAGAATCGTGGCCGATGGCAAGCAAGAGCGACGCCGCAACGACGACGTCCCCGAGGCAGTCCAGGCGCGCCCGCCCTCCCGCAGCCCGCTTGGACAGCTGCAGCGCCTTGGTAGCGACCGGCGCACCACGCAAGGCGATCGTGCGGCTCCCCGGGGCGCGGCTCCCAGCGGTTGCAAGGGCTCGCAAGGCCCTCGGGCCGTCTACGGCGGTCCCTGGCGTGGCCAAAGACCGTGCCATGACTCGGAGCTCCGCGATGCAGCCCCGTGCCGTGGAGCGCAGCGCCTGGAGCTCGTCCCCTGCCTCGAGTGACGCCGCCATGCTCGGATCCCTTCTCGCGCACCGGCTGTCCGGCCAAGATGGGCCGTCGGTGCCCGCCCCCAGAAGGCAGCGGGGGGTCGGCCTTTGCTTCGCCCGGCGAGCCAGGTGAGAGCACCGCTGCCGGGCTGGGTCAGCCACGCGGGCGGCGGCGAGCGGATGCTCTGTCAAGCCGGCCGGCTGCCGGCCGGCTTGCCTGTTTGCTTCGTGCACAGCGGCAGGCCGGCATGGACGAGTCGCCGGGCGTGGTCGCGACGGTGATGGGGGTGGCCGCTGGCTATGCCGGAGCAGCAGTCCTGGTCGTGCTCGCAGATGTCGCCGCGGCAGCCCTGTCGGTGTCCCCGCCGTTGGTGATGGCCCCAGCCACGGCCGTGGGGGGCCTCCTGGCCGGGATGCTCGCGGCGTGGTTCGGAAGCGTCACTTCTAGCTATTTGCTGGGCGGTGTGATGGGCGTAATGGGCCTTGTCTACACCCTCGCGCCGCACCAGGTGGACAAGACCGAGGCCGCACGGACCGTCGCGGGCATGCAGAAGGAATCTTGGCGGATGAAGCTGTTCATGGTTGTATGCGGCGCGGTATTGCCCCCGGTTGGGGGGGCCCTCGTCCTCCCTTGGCTGCTGGGTGCGTGACCTTCGCCGCGCACGACGAACGCGTCCACTGTGGTGCAAGACCCGCCGCGAGTGCTGACAGCCAAGCTGTGCTACGCCTTGGCGGCAAGGTGTGGGCTTGCGAGGGCCTTCGGGGAGTTGGGTTCGAGCCTTTGGTGTCTGCCTGAGCCGGGGATGACCGCTACCGGCGCCTCGGACCGCGGCGGTCGGGGGTGACGGCCAAGCCACCGGGCTCGTCGGACCGTAGGTGTGCTCATCGGCCCTCCGCTCTGAAGCCGGCCGAGCCGGTGTTGCTCCGGCACCCGCGGCGCGTCGCTGGGACGAGACGCCACAGGCGCCCCGCAGCGCACCTGAGGTTCTCAGAGCCGCAGCTTGGTGATGGCTTCTCGCATGCTCAGTGCCCTCCAACGCTGCTGGCACGAGCGGGCCTGGACCAATCACGTCGGATGGCCGCGCTAGGACGCGGCCCCGCTGCCCAAAGCATGCACACGAGCCACTCTGGAAGCGTGAGCACCCGAGCCGTCCGGGGCGCAGCTCGTGTGCGCGCCTGTGCGAGGGCCTGTCGTGCAGAGCAAGGTACGGCACCCGCGCAGGCCGCACCGTCCAGCATGGCGACGGGGCAGCTGCGGCTCGCTGCCGCGCTGGTTTTGGTATGCGTTCCGTCGCTCTGGGGCAGGACGCATCACACACGATGCGTGGACTTTGGAGGGGAAGCGGGCGGAGACTGCGGCTCATGCACCGCCGCGAAAGCACGCCCCGGGGGCAAGGCATCGTGCGTCTGGGCGCACGGCGGGAAGGAGTCGGGCAGCGCGTTCCCGGTGCCGCCGGAGATGGCGCTGCCGTCGGGGTGCTGCGTGTCATCGGAGGAGCTCGGCCCGATGAGTGCCTGCGTCAAGCAGGTTGCCGCGGCCTGGGGGACGGTTGAGTACTCCAAGGCCGCCACGAGCTGCCCCAAGCAGGAAGAGCCGGAGAAGGAGGAGGACGGGGTCGCCGGGGGCGGCGGGTCGACGTTCTTGTCGCCCGCCCACGTCGGGCACTCGGACCCTCGCGCCTCGCAGCTGCGTCGGCTGCTGCACCGCCTGTCGTCGCTGGAGCACTCGCTGCGGCGGACCGTGCTGCTCGCCCGCGGGCACCCGCTGTCCATGGTGCACTCGCGCGCGGCGTGCGCGAACCTGGAGCTGCTGCAGGCTCGCGCCTACGCCACGGCCGGCGAGGTGACGGAGCACGTCTTCGGCGGGGCGGTGCTCATGGGCGGGGCGGGCGGGCCGTACCCCGGGGCGGCCCGGCCCCCCGTGGCGGGGCAGCCGGCGTTCCTGTCCTGGGCCCACGAGCGGCTTCTTCGGCAGGACGCCGAGGGGAGGGCGGGGCGGGAGGCGCTCCGGGCGCAGCTGGCGCTCGAGCCGGCGCTGCCCGTTGACGAGCACGGCGAGCGGGTGCGGCCGGCGGGGCCCGGGCGCGGGGCGCTGCGCAGGGCGCGGTCAGCCCTGCGGCGGGCGGGGCGGGTGGAGGAGCGACGCGACTCGCTGGACCAGGAGCTCGACGGCGGCTGGCTCATCGGCCCCATGGCGGCGCCGGACGACGCCGTCCTCGAGGCGGCGCCGCCCTTCTCGACGTGGGCGGGGGCCTTCGCGTGGGCGCTGGGCTCGCTGTCGGAGCTGACCGTGCCGGGGGCCTCCTCCGAGGCGCGGGCCGCGGACCTGCTGCTCTACCACGTGCCCCGGGTGTGCTCCGTGGTGACGAGCTGCGCGGACGGGCCGCGGCGCGCGTACAACTTCACCGTCGTGGGGCCGTCCTCGGGGGACAGCCTGGGCTGGCTCGAGTGCCCCTTCTGCCCACCGGAGCGGAGCGCGGTGCTCTTCGCGGGCGAACGCACGGCGCAGGACATCCCCGAGGACGCTGCCACCGGCAGGGCTGGCTTCAAGCACCCTGGCATGGCCGACGTGCTCGAAGCCATCGCGGGATTCTGCCGCAAGGCCCTGCCGGCCGACGCCCCGCTGCTGGCCAAGCACGCGGAGGACCTGGTGCGCGCACTGGAGGGCGCCGAGCGGGCCATGCACGACGAGACGGGCGCTGCCGCCGTCGTTTCGGCGGTGACCATGGCCGCGCAAGCGGCCGGAGCGCTGCCTCAGGCGCCCAAGAAGCCCTGAGCAGACGGGCGGGGGCGTGCGTGCGCTTCTTTGCGACTGACAGGCACGGGGTAACGCCCTGCGCATTCACTCATGCACGCACCAGGCGGCATCGCGCTCGCTGCGGCGGCGCACAGCCCGCGCTCAGAGGCGCTCATACGTTGCCAGCGCCTCGCGCCCACCGCGGCCCGGGTGGCTCTTGTCCTCGGGCACCTCGTCGCGCTGCACCTTGCGAAAGCCGGCCGGGATGAGAACCTCGTCGTACAGGGAGTCGTGGAGCGGGAATGGCGGCCCATCAGCCGCCTCGAGCTCCTCCTTGGTGCGCTCCGGCGCCGCGAGCGGGAACTGCAGGCACACAAGGCGGCCGCCCGGCCGGATGAGCCTGGCGTACGCCTTGGCCCACGACGGGCGGTCCGCGACGTCGATCGCGCAGAAGCACGTGTAATCGAAGGCGCACCCGAACGGTCCGCCGATCGCCTCGGCGTCGACCTTGAAGAGATCCTGGGTGACCACGCGCGCGCGTGCCGCGTCCAGGCCCTGCTCACGGAGGTACTCTGAGGCAGCTTCCGTGGCGGTGGTGCTCAGCTCCAGGCCCACTGCGAGGCTCACGCCTTCGAGGCGCGCAAGGGTCGCCACATCATACCCCCTTCCACACCCCGGGACGAGCGCGGGCCCGGGGGGGCCGCTGGACGGGGAGAACAGTCCCTTGTCCACGGCCCACGTCAACGCCGGGGAGCTCGCCTTGGCATCAAAGAACTGGCCGGGCTTGACACCCTTGGCCCACATGCCTTCCCATCGTGCGGTCGGCGTCTTGGAAGCGGCCATTAGCGAGAGTGACGCCAGGGTGACATTGATGCAGCAGATCTGCACGCGACACCGGTTGGCTGCCGCCGCTCACTCAACATGAACGATGCAACCACGGCAACGCAGCCAATTTGGTGCGCGAGGCGCGGTACGCAGTGTGTCTTTCTGCCGGACTAGCTCGGCTTGCCTCCCAGCCGTCCCTCAGTCCTTGCGGCTGCGTGCCGTGTGGCCATACTTGTCCGTCGCGACTGCCGCAAAGTACTCAGCGGGGCGCTCGATCGTCTTGCCTGCGAAATCGACGGCGCAGGTCGGGCGACAGGATTCAAAATTCAAACTTGCGATCGCTCGCGCTCCCCTCCCCCTGCGGCCGGGCGTCGCCCCTGCGTGATGGTCGTGCGCGAGCTGGCAGCACTTTTGGTCCTGCTCACCGTTGCCGTTGGAGTAGCCGCTGTTGTAGCCGCGCGAGTTGGAGCTGACGGCGGTAAAATATGCCTCCGGGTGCGCGATCCTCTCCCCGCGGCCGTTGTGCAGCTCACCGCCGGAGCGGGTCCAGTTGGTGCCGTACGAATAGGTGCGCCCGGAGTCGGCCATGGTACCTGGTGCGGTACTCGTCTGGGAGTGCGGCCACGGGGCGGTGCGGCGGGCGGCTGAGCTCTGCTCATCGGCATGTCACTGTTGTGGAGAATAGCCAGGGGCCATGAGGACCGCGGGAGGGCGGAGCACACGGGGAAGTCAGCCCACTCCGCCCCACACTGGGGGCGGATGGGCTCTCGAACCCAGTGTGCGGCTCAGCTGTCGCGGCCCTCGCGGACTGGCAAACACACATGAAAACAAAACTCCCACACACTGATGACGTGAGCTAAGGCTCTCAGAGTCTGTTCTGCTCGTCCCGAGCGGGGGGACCCGCTGGGGAGATCAGGAGTGCAGACTCTGGCGCTGCAATGCTCAACTAATAAGTCCAAGTACTAAAGCCACAGATCCGGCACAAATTCTTGCCACCGACCGGAACAGTCCGCCAAGCACGTCACCCTGCCCGCTCAGGCCCGTGGCAATGCTGGCTCGTGCGGCGGGCTCCGTCTCCTCACCGCCTGGGCCGGGGAGCGTGGATCGCCTGATGAAAAGCATGCCAGTCAAGCGAGCGGAGCAGGCGATGTGGCGAGCCTGCTCGCTGCCACAGGACCTCACCACGGACCGGGTGGAGCTTTTTCGCAAGCTGGCTGCCGCCGTGGCGGAGGATCACGACTCGTGCCTCGTCACGGTTCGCCAGCTTTCCGAAGCGGTGCAGGCATGGCTCGGGACCCCTCCACGGCCGCAGACCATGCGGTGCTTGGTCTTGGCATCCGTGGCCGGCCTTAACCCTCCCATGGTTCCGGCAGTGACGCTTGTAGACGCGGCGAGGGCCGCGGCGGAGGCAGCCCCGGGCAATGCCGGCGCCGTCGCCACGCTCAGGCTGGCCGAAGACGACCCGGATACCAAGGGGCTGGCACTTCTGAAAGGGTCATCGGAAGCAGCGGACGACGGGGGCGGGACTGACTGGCTCAGCGCCGCGGCTGTCATGGTCGGCACGATGTTCGGCGCGCTCGACGCCGGAGGCGCGGCCGAACCGCTCCCCGCGTGCCCGCTGCGCCACGAGGAGCTGGACGTCACGCTTGTCGTGGTGGACGCGGCGAGGCAGGGCGCGAAGCCGATGCTTCTCGGCGGGCAGACCGTCCCGGCGCTGTGCCTGGTCCGCACCCTCACGCCCGGCATGGCGCGGCACGACGCCAGGAGGCTCCACACCCTCGGGGTGTCCGACGATGCTGCCGCCGGCAGGCTCGGCTGCCTGGACGCCGTCGCGGCCGCCTGGCTGGCGTCGGGCCGCGGCGGGCAGTCGTCGGCCTCGGCCACGACGGGGGCTGTCAGCCGCCAGGATGTGGCACGCGTGCTGCAGGCGGTGACAGACGGCTCCTTGCGGCTCGCGAGGGCTGTGACGCGGGACCGGAGCCATGGGGGCGGGGCGGCAGCCTCCGAGCGGGCGGGCGCGGCGGCGAGCGCGGCGGCGGACGCGCAAGCCGAGTTTGGGGACGTGTGCGTGGTCATCCCGGGGCACGCCGGCGAGGCGTTGCAAGGGAGCGACGCGTGTGTGGCTGTGGCGGCTGCTCTGGAGCGTCGGGCGGCCGAGGCCGAGGCGACTGCCAGCCAGGAGCAGCGCGTCGCGGCACTGCGGCTGAGGGGCAGCATGCCGGCGGGGGCAGCGTCACGCGTGCGCTCCGCGCCCGCGCACCAGCGCGCCGCAGCGCTGCAGGTGATCAAGCGGGCGGCGACCCTCCGCGCCGGGGCGGCTGGCATGCGCCGTGCCGCCACAGGCATCATGGTGGCGCTGGATGCGGCGGGGATGGCCAAGGGCCTGCGGGCCGGGGCGGACGCGCTGGCGGCGGCGGTGCGCAGCGGCCCGACCGCCGACGACATGCACGAGCTCAACGACGCCATCGAGGACGGTCTCGCGGACGTCAGCGAGGCCGCCGACGCCATGATTGCCGGCGCCGATGACACCGACGCCGAGGCCGACCTGGCTCTCCTGGCAGAGCTGTTCCCGGACGAGCCCGGAGCCGCGGCGCCCGTGGCCGCGTCGCTCCCCGCGGCGGACGGCGCTGCGGGGCTCCCCGGCGTGCCTGCAGCCCTGGCCCCGCTCCCAGAGCCGCCAAGCGTTACGATGCCGGCGCCGGACCGCGAGCGGCCGGCTTGGTGACGTGGGGCGCCCATGCGAGCGTGATCGGTGGAGCAGCCGCCCCGAACGCGCGTGCGGGGCACACAACGCGCGTACAACATGCCGGGGCTGAGCCCACAGTCGCAGTCCATCGCAGCGCAGGCCGTGCCGCGGGCGGCCCCGGAGGCAGATCCGATGGGCGAGCTTCCCTCGGCCAAACTCAACCGGGCACACCACAGCGCGGGGCCCGCTGCCCACTCAACCGGGCACACCACAGCGTGGGGCCCGCTGCCGCAGGCAGCCATGCCCGGTGATGATGTCATCGTCGTGGGAATCACCGGGGGCATCGGGTCCGGAAAGTCGGCGCTGGCAGCCTCGCTCAAGGCCAGCGGTCACACCGTTGTGGACTGCGACAGCATCTGGCACCGGCTGTGAGACGCCTCGCGACCGGAACGAATACAACGAGCGCGCTGGGCGTCCCGTGCCTTCCGGGGCGCGCTACCTCCGCCAGCACCCGCTTTGGCTGACCCGTCGCAGGATGCGCCCGGGCACCGGCGCCTTTACCGCTCTCAAGGAGCGATTCGGCGTGGAGATTATCGGGGCTACGACAGGGGAGGTGGACCGGCGGGCGCTCGGCTCGCTGGTGTTCCGCGACGCAGAGGCGGCGGCGGCCCTGAACGGCATCGCCTGGCCGGCCATCGCCGACAAGCTGCGCGAGCTGATGGACGCCATCCGCGCCCGCGCCGCCGTGCTTCCGGCCACGGGCCGCGCGACGCTGATCTTCGTCGAGGCTGCCGTGCTGACGGCCGCCGGCTGGCACGCGCTGTCGCCGCCGCTGTTCGACGAGGTCTGGGCCGTGTGGTCGTCTCGCGAGCTGCGGCTCGCGCGCCTCGCGGCGGGGCGCTCCATCCCAGCGGCGTCGGCGGAGCTTCGGATGGCAGCGCAGCCGAGCGACGCGAGCGTGCTCCGGCACTGCCACGTGGCGCTGTCCAACCTGGGGCCGGTCGAGGGGCTCTGCCGCGCGGGCGGCTGCCTGGCCGACCACCGCGTGGCGCGCGGGAGGGCGGCGCTGTGGCCGCGGGCCGCCACCGGCAAATGGCTGCGCGTCGTCGGGTCCCCGCCGTCGCGCGCGGACCTGGAGGAGGCAGCGGGGGACCCAGGCGCCGGGGCGTGGGGCACAGACACCCCGGGCGCGGCCGCGTCGCCGGAAGGCCCGGCGCTGGTGGAGGTGCCCGGCCAGGAGGGCACGGCCGGCGGCGGCGTGGACGTGGCGGCGGCCAAGGCGGCGTCGGCCGCGGAGCGTGTGCTGCTCGTGGACGGCGAGAACGCGTGCCTGGGCGGCGTGCGCCGGTCGGAGATGCGCGCGGGGCGGCTGTGGCACCGCGCGACGTACGTGTTCATCCGCCGACGGGCGGCCCGCACGACAGTGGAGACCGCAGCCGACGCGCGGCTGTCGGGGGGCTCTGTCTCGGTGGAGGAGCGCGTGCTGGTGCACCGCCGCACGGCGTGGAAGGACTACTGTCCGTCCTACATGGACACAAACAGCGGCGGCGTGGTGGCGGAGCACGAGGCGGGGGACGAGGCGGCGTCCGCGGAGCGGGAGCTCGCCGAGGAGGTCGGCCTGGGGCGGCTCGCGGGCCGCGGGGGCCCCGTGCCGTCGATCCTGTTCAGCCGGCGCAGCGAGACGGAGCGCGCCCGCGTGTGGGGCGCCGTCGCGGACCACGACGTCGGCACGGCGGACCCGCGCGCCAGCTCGGGGTCCGACGAGGTGGGCCTTGACGCCCGGCGCGCGGCGGTGGCCTGGTGCGCGCAGGCGGGGCCGATGCTGCGGCTTCAGGCCACCGAGGTCGTGGCCGCGCACTGGTTCACACCGGGGGAGGTCGAGGCCGCGGCCGCGGTGGACGACTGGACGCAGGACGGCCTCGAGTTCCTCCGGGCGTTCCTGCGCTTCCGGGAGACGGGGGAGCTGGGGGCCGACTGCGCGGCGGGGCCGCCGCCCGGGTTCGCGGCAGCCGGCGCGGGCAGCGACGAACACAGCAGCGCGTCTGCATGGCACGCCGTGTTTGCGGTGGGCGTCGTGGCGGCAGCGGTGGCCGTCGGCATCTCGGTCTGGTGGAGCCGCAAGAGAGCCGAGTGACGACGGCGACCGGCCTCGCAGCACTCGCGACATGCTGCAAGCCATGGCCTTGCTGTTGGCCGCGGCGCTGGCTTCGGCCCTCCCCCACACAGGCGCGGTGCGGGTGCCTCCTCTCCCCCCGAACGCAACGCAAACGTGGTTTGACGACTTTGATGGGCCTGCGCTGCGACCCGAGTGGTCGGTCGCTGACTGGGCCCACCTCGACGCTTGTTACCAGCCCGAGCAGGTGTCGCTGTCCGGGGGCAGCCTCGTCCTCGCGGCTGACCGGCGCAACGGAACCGTGTGCGGATCGGGCGGCGGCGTTCGTGACTACGTGAGCGGCCTCGTGAACACGACGGGCCGCTTTCACCAGCTCGGGGGCATCTTTGAGGTCCGCGCAAAGCTATTGAACAACTCGGCGCTGGGGCTGCACCCCACGTTCTGGCTGCTGGGCGACGAGCCGGTCTGCTGGCCCACCATGGGCGAGCTTGACATCATCGAGGTCTCGGGCAAGAACTCTCCCAAGCACACGTGGTACTCGGGGAACGTGCACGCCGGGGCGCAGTGCAAGAAGGACCTCGGCGGCTCCGTGACGAGGCAGTACAACTACGGCGACCTGGCCGGCTGGCACGTGTGGGGCCTGTGGTGGGAGCCCGCGCTGGGGCGCCTCACCTTCACGCTCGACGGCGAGGTGCGCCCCGGCGGGGTGTACTCGGACCCGGCCGTGGTGGCCCTGCTCTCCCGCGAGGCGTACATCATCCTGGGGCTCGCGGTGATGGACCGCCCGGGGGACGAGCCGGTGCCGGGCGCCACGCAGCTGCCGCAGTCGGTGGAGTTTGACTGGGTGCGGGCGGCGCAGTGGCGGTCATGAGCAGCGCCGGCTCGTGGTACGTCTCCCCCCTCGCATTGAGATGCGCACAACCACGCACTGCGCTCGGCGCGCACACGAATGCGGCAATGCCGTCTACTTCTTGGCCTTCTTGGCCTTCTTGGCCTTCTTCTCCTTGCCTGCCGGCTGCTTAGACGCCTTGCCTGATGACGACGACGACGACGACGACGACGACGGGAGGGACCGCAGCCGCTCCGCGAGCGGGAGCGGCCGCGCGCCCTCGCCCCCGACGGGAGCCGCCCCTCCCGTGAGCCGCGCCGCCTCGAGCCACACGCCGCCGTCGCCGCCGAGGACGAGGCCGGCCACGTCGTCGCTGTCCACGCCCACCGGTCCTGTGGTCGTGTCCACAGGGACCCGCATGACCGTGGTCGCGCCAGCGCCCACGTCAGCCCCCGACGACGACCGCAGCGTCAGCACGCCTGATAGCCGCACCGCGCGCACCGCACCAGACGCCTCGCCGGCACGGGGCAGCAGGGCCAGAGCATCACCGGCCCCGCCGTCCACAGCACCGGGCGCCGAAAGCACGGCCTCGACCTTGCCAGCCTTGCCGGACCCTGCGACGAGGAGCGACGCAACGGGAGGCTCGGTCGCCACGGGCCTTCACGAGCGACCGCTGGGCGGGAAACAGCCCCCGGTCCGAGGCATCAGCTACAACACGAAAGCTGCAAAGGGACGGGCGCTCTCACAGGTGGCAGTGCGGCCTGCCTTCGGCATCCGGATGCTTGCGCCCTCGAGCGCTCCCAGAGGGCCGTCCTCGTCATCGGTCCACCGCACAAGGAACACCTTCGAGCCCGGTGGCACGTCAAGCCCTTCCACAAGCTCGGCGGGGGCGAAGTGATTCGGTGCCGCCGGCATGGGCGCAGTGTCCTGCCCTTCGTCCGCATCCGACATGGAGCGGGAGCGCTTCCTGCTCGCGGCCATCATAACGCCGGTGCGCTGGCTCAGGCGTGCACGCAGGGGTGTCGTATGGGGCGGACGAGGCGGCGCCGCGCAGAGCCGCATCGGGCAACGCAGGCCGTGCCCCGACTGCGGCGCGCCACTCAGACGCTCCGACGACGGGGCTCGCTCGCCTGTGATGCGTGCGCTGACACCCAGCGCGGGCCTCTGCGGCGTGGTTGTGGACGGGAGGGCCGTGGGCATGCCGTCCTTTTCTGTTGGCGGCCCTTGCTCCGCCAGCGGGCTTCTTGCCCTCGCTGCGTCGCGCCTGGGCGCATCTGTGACCGACCTCCGGCTCCGGTTCGCGGGGGAAGGCTCAGGGCTGCCACGCCTGTGCGGCGTAAGCCATGGAGCAAGCGCTGCCGTTCCCGACGGCTCCGTTGCCGCCGTGCAGTGGGCCGGCCTCGCTGGCGGAAAGGGCGGGTTCGGTGCAACGCTCAAGTCCGCGGGCAAGGGCGGCAAGGCGGTCACCAACTTTGGCTTCTGCCGGGACCTGAACGGGCGGCGCTTGCGGCACGTCAACGCGGAGAAGCGCCTGCGCGCGTGGGCCCAGCCGGGGGAGGTCGAGCGGCGCGAGAGGTTGGGCACGTCGTACCACGAGCCGCGGGGCGAGTCGAGGGTGCCGGGCTGGCACATGGCCGTGCCGTCGTGGGCGCGGCTGCCCAGGGGGGAGCTCAAGGCGCAGGAGCGGGCGGACCGCCGGGCCGAGTGGCGCAAGGACAAGGATCTGGATGCCGCCAGGGAGGAGCGGGAGGGCAAGGTGGCGGACCGTGAGCGCCGGGCCCGCGCGTACGCCGAGGCGGGGAGGCGCACGGAGGAGGCCGCGACCCGTGACGTCGCCGCGGCAGTGGCGGCAGGCGTGGCGAGGGAAGGTGCCGCGGCGCCCAGGGGCGTCGCCGCGTCCGCTGTGTACTCGAGGGCTTTGGCCAGCGGGGCCGCCGGGGCCGCCGCCGGAGCCGCCGCCGCCGCCGCCGCCGCCGCCGCCGCCAACGATGAGGACGACGATGAGGACGACTGGATGGTGGATCCGGAGGCCTCTCCTGCCACGGCAGCGGCATCTGCCGCCCTGGGCGATGCGGAGGAGGGCGGCGACGACTGGTCCGACGCCCGGCCGTGGCTGGAGTGCGCGCCAGGGGCGGACGACTCCGCGGCCGTCAGCCACGCGGCGGCCGGGGAGGACGACCGCTGGGCTGCGCTGGCCGAGGCCACCTCGGCGGCGGCGATGGCCAGCGTGTGGGCGCCGGCGGCCGCTCGGCGGCAGGGAGGCGGCGCCTGGACGTCCCACTTCGAGGTCCTGGTGCTCAGCGCGGACTGCGTGGTGCAGGCCGGCTGGGCGGACTGCGCGGACGGAGCCTTCCGCTGCCGCCCCGGGGAGGCCGAGGGCGCCGGGGACGACGCGGCGGGGCGGAGCGCGGCTTGGGACGCGGCGCGCGGCCTGGTGTGGCACCGGGGCGTGAGCGCGCCGTCGGCGTCGAGCAGGGGGCTCGTGGAGGGTGACGTCATCGGCTGCGTGTGCCGGTCGTCGGCGGAGGGGACGGAGCTGCAGTGGCTCCTCAACGGCGAGGAGGCGGCCAGCATGAGCCTGGGGCCCGACTGCGGGTGGGCGTCCGTCTGCCCCGCCGTGTCGGTCGAGCAGGGGGGCGGGGTGCAGGTGGTGCTGGGCGCGAGCCGGCTGCTGCCCTTAGCCTTCCCTATCGCAGGGGTGGACGCCGCCGGGGCGGCCCTGGACGAGGCGCCGAAGCGGCCCAGGGAGAGCCTCGAGCCGGGCGCGTCGCCTGGCGCGAAGCGCGGGCGCGAGGGCGATGTGTGACGGCTGTTGGCAGCGCGCGCGGCAATGCACGGCGGTGACCGCGCGAGCACACAGGCTTCGGTTACGGTTCGGTGGGTGCACGTGCCAGTCTGCGCCAGAGCGCCACTCGCCGGTCGGAAAGGGCCTGCCACTGGCCTTTCACGCCCTCACAGGTCGTCGAAGACGTCAGCCCCGAGCTCCTGACGCAGCAGCAGCGCCTGCGCCTCCGACAGCACGAAGCGCCCCCCGTCCTCCAGGGGCTCGTCGTCCTCCTCGCTGTCGTCGCTGTCGTCCTCCACCACGCCGTCCTCCTCCTCCTCGTCCTCCTCGTCAATTCCCTCCTCGTCCTCCTCGTCCTCCTCGTCCTCCTCGTCCACCGGAAGCACCGTCGCCACCGGAAGCCGCCTGGCCGCCTTGGCCTCCGCCGCCGCCCCGCCTGCCCTCTGCGCGCGGATCGCGGCCTTGCGCTGCCTCCGCAGCAGCCGCCACAGCCTGGGCGGGCTCTGCGACTGGATATCCTCCCGCAGCTCCTCCCTGAGTGACGCCACGTACTCGCGAACCACCTTGTGCGACAGCCGGCCCAGGCCCGGGACGGCCTGCAGCTTGCTCGCCGCGGGTCCTGCCATGGAGCTCGCGGCCCCCGCGGGCAGCAGCGCCCCCGCCTTGTCCTGCACGCTCCCTCGCAGCTCGACCCCCACCGTCTGGGGGCTCGCGCCCGACCGCCTGCCGCAGCACGGGGCGAGCAGGACCCCGGCGCAGGACGCCACGTCGGAAAGCAGGGAGTCGGGCGCCTGGTGGAACGACGCGTGGGCGGAGCGGGCGCGGCGGAGGCGGCGCGTCCGGGAGCGGCGCAGCGTGGCCTCGTCAGCACGGCGGCAGCACAGCCTGACGCCGCAGCAGCGCGTCCAGCGCCTGCGGGCGGACCCGCGGCACAGGGCGAGACCAAGGAGCCAGGCGGGGAGCGCTAGGAAGGCGTCGGCGGTGGTTCGCGGGGCCGCCGCGCTCCGCTTGCGCCCCGTCGCGAGCATGTCCTCCTCCAGCTCGTCCGCGGTGGCGCAGCAGGCGGCCGCCCGCACCGCCACGTCGAGGTTGGGCGGGGCGATGCGGCCGATGGGGTCGACGACGCCGTGCCGGGAGCCGTCGCCCTCCGCTGCGAGCTCGTCGTCCTCCTCGCCGCCGAGCCCCGTGAAGAGGCTCTGCTGGATCCTCTCCCGCTCGGCGTCGGCCTTTGCGATGGAGTAGTAGTCGATGATGATGCCGGAGACGCAGTTGGTGAGGACCATGGAGCCGAAGAAGAAGAAGGAGACGAAAAACCACGTCGTCACCGCCCCCAGCGGCGCGCGGTAGGCCACGGCGTCCATGATGCTGTTCCAGTTGTTCACCGCGAGGACCTGCGTCATGTCCAGCAGCGCGTAGCCCAGGGTCCGGAAGGTGTAGATCTGCCCGTCGGGCGTGGCGGTGCCCGGGATGGACCCGAAGAGCTGCTGCCCGACCACGGACCAGGAGATCATGACGCACACGGTCAGCACCGCGAAGACCAGCGCCGTGCGCGGGATGTTCACCGTGCGGCCGGCCGTCACAAAGTCCACAAAGTCCCGGAGCTCGGGCACCACGGAGAGCACACGGAGGACGCGGGCGGCGCGGGTGATCTCCAGGAGGTCGGTAGAGCCCGGCGGCAGGGCCTGCTTGGCCCCCAGCACGATGGCGAGGCTCGAAGCCCAGCTCCAGCCGGTGACGACGACGTCGAACCAGTTCCACGCCGAGGCGGAGAGCCAGCGCGTGCCGCCGCCCGAGGCGAGCATGCGGAGCGTGAGCTCAACCACGCCGACGCTGAGGGAGGCAAGGGCCACGTACTCCTCCACCATCACCGTGTGGCTCCAGCACGCCGCGCGGCCCAGCTCCGCCACGCACGCGTCGTACCTGCGCTGCGCGGGCCAGCTCCACCAGCAGGCCGACACCGCCGACGCCCCCACGGCCAGCACGAGGAGCCAGTGCACGACGGGGTGCCGGACCAGCGCCCTCGCGGCCTCCCTGATGAGGGAGCGCTGCGCGTGAGAGTAGCAGAGGCAGCCGGCGGCGGGGCGGCGCCGGCAGGAGCGCGACTGCTGGCAGACGTTCGCCCTCATCCCCTGCGGCGAGAGCCTCAGGAACTGCGGCAGCACCAGGAACTCCGCCGCCGTCACCATGCGGTCCGAGGACGCCTCCTGCTCCACGTCCAGCGCCAGGAAGAGCGCGCGGGCCGCCTGCCGGCGCACCCCCTTGGCCCGCCACAGGAAGTCCGCGAAGGTCTCCTGATCGCTCGCGTTGTCGGTGCGCAGGACCTGCACCCGGGAGCCCGACGGGGCGGGCCCCTCCTCCCTGTTCCGCCGGAGCATGGCCGCGCGCGCGACGCACTTGTACGCCGCGAGCATGGGCACGTAGCTCTTGGCGCGCTGCCTGCGGGCGGCGGCCTCCATGACGGTCTGGTAGTGCTCGTACTGCACGGCGAGGAGGAGCGGCGTGATGACCCACGCGAAGGCGTAGAGGCCGGAGAGGAAGAAGACGAGGGCGACGACGGGGCGCTGCCGGAGGGCGGGGTACATCACGTCGGGGAAGTTCTCGGTGGACTGCAGCACGAAGATGGTCAGGGCCGAGGCCCCGAAGGACCCGAAGTTGTCCCCCTCGAGGGAGTACCCGTCCACCTGCTCGGGGGAGAAGACCTGGCACCCGAGCACCGCGTAGAAGAGCAGCAGGATGGAGAAGAGCGACGTGATGCGCCCGATGGCCGCGAACGTCCTCGCGATCACGGCCATGCTCCGCCGCAGGTCCTGCGACTTGGCGATGAGGAACAGCGGCCGGAGGGGGCGCGAGAGGCGGAAGAAGCGGCCGCCCAGGGGGTAGTACCCCAGCCACTCCGCGACGCCCAGCGCCAGGACCGCCAGCGCCACGTTCTCCCACAGCTTGTCCTGGAACACCGCGGCGTCGCGCGCGCGGAACCCGCGGGAGTGACCCATGGCGGCCGGGTCGGCGCGGAGCAGCGGCGAAGGCGGAGGCGGCCCGGGCGGCGGCCGGGGCACGGTCCCAGGCATCTCGATGCCCCCTCCCGCCGCAGCGCCGCTCCTCAGCTCCACCGGCGCGCGACGAGGCGGGGGCGGAGCGGCCCCGCGGAGCCGCCTGTACGACGTTGTCGCCTCGTTCTTCAGCCCCAGGGCGGTCCGCAGCCGGCGCCACCGCCCCCCGCAGGGACGAGCGTACAGCTCGATCAGAAGCTGCGCGACCATGTCCGCGACAAGGAGCCCGAGAACGGCGGCCTCGGCCCCGCCCACCGACCACCGGAACGGGATGGCCTCCGGGGCGTCCTCCGGCACCCCCGGAGCCGCCTCGGCGAAGAGCATGGCGAGCCAGGCCACAGACAGCGCCTCGATCGACGCTGTATACGCCCAGTGCTGGACCACGCGAGCGCAGGGGTGCCGGACGCGCGAAAAGCTGGCCTGCTGCCCCGTCTCGGCGTCGCGCAGCCAGTCCGACGCCGCCTGCAGGAAGTCATCCTCGGTGACGGCCGCCGTGGGCTTGCCGCCGGATGCTGCCTGCAGTCTTGCCTGAACGATGCTGTCCAGGTCTTCAACATCGCACTGCGGCTGTCGCTTGGCCGCGGCAGCCTCCCGGATGCGCTTGGTGAAGCGCTGCGCAAGCAGCATGGTCGTCCACGTCAGGCGGCGATCGCCTGCCGCGGCCTGTTCGGCCATGGCCGAGGGACCAGGCAGGCCAGCGTGTGTGAGTCGGTGCGGCGCCACCGCCCCGCAGGCCTCTGCCGTGGATTAGCGCCGCGCAGCGCGGCTTCTGTGTGGCTGGGCCCTCCATGCACCAAGAGGACGCGGCAGCACTGGAAGCTTTGGGGTCCTGCTGTCCCGGGCCAGGCGCAGCCAGCCCGGGGCACGCACAAACACGACGCGCGGGGCGACCGGCCCGTGAGCCGGGCGCACGCGCGTGCGCAGCGATGGGCATATCCCGGCCGGCCAAGCGGCACCGGTCGAGCCCAGGCAGCGTGGTGAAAGAAAGAAAAAAACAGCATGAAGGGCGAACCCCGCCGGGGGTCACTCCGGCATCCCTCGTGTCGGGCGCTTCGGGGCGGGGCTGCCCGGCCCGCGGCTGAGGCTCCGTCCCACGCCGACGGAGTCGTTGTCCGACGTAGTGCTCTGGGGCGACGACAGGCTGGGGAAGCCCTGGAGGACGTCGGACTCGGAAAAGGTGGAGCCAAGTCCGGCGGCGGCTCCCGGAGGGGGGCCGACCGGGGCGGTGGCGGCGGACGACGACGACGACAGCGACGGCTGCACGGCCGCACCCGCGCGGGAAGCTGCAGCGCCGGCCGCCGCTACCGGCAGGGATGGGAACGTGCCCAGCAGGGGGCCCCCCGGCCGCGCCTGGCGCTCGGCGGTGTGCAGCCCTCGCCGCATCGGCTGCGGGGGCGACTTCGCCTCCCGCAGGGAGACCGAGCGCTTGCGCCCGGAGGACCCGCGCATGGGCGACGCGGGCACGGAGTCTGCCGGCGGCTCTTCGTCGTCGGGATTGCCCTCCAGGTCGTCGTCCTCCTCCTCCTCGTCGGGCGGGAGGCCGGAGGCCTCGAGGGTCAGGGCCCTCCCAAACGCGGAGACGAGCGAAGCGGTCGGGGACCGCCCTGCGGCCCCGGCCCGGGGCTCTTGAAGCGCGGCAATGGCACATGTAAGTGCGGCAACAGCAGCAGCCGGGTCCCTGACGGCCGCCCCCTCGGCGACGAACACGGCCGTTCGACCGGGGCATGGGCGCAGAAGGCCGGACAGCCAAGGGAGGGAGCAGGCCTCGGCGGCGCTGGGGCGGGCGGCGGGCGAGGGGTGCAGCATGCGGGCGAGGGCCGAGGCCGCGTCGTCGCTGATCGCCGCGTCGCTCGGTCTGCCAGCGGTGGCGGACTTGACGAAGGCACGGACCTCGGAGGAGGCGGCGGCCTCCGCTTCGGCGGTGGGCATGGCCCACGCCTGCCGTAGCCTTCTGAGCAGCCTCGACGGGTGCTCGTCGGCGTCCCCGCCGATGAGGCCGACGAAGGACTCTGAGAGCGACGCGGAGAGCGACGCGTCGATCTCGTCGTCGTCCGAGGCCTTAGACAGGTACCTCCCCTGCCCTGCCGCGCGAGACGCCGCGCCGAAGCAGAAGGGCGATGACCCCGAGAGCAGCGTGACGCCGAGGCAGCCGAGCGACCACACGTCGGCCGGTCCCGACGAGAAGGTCCCGGCGCCGGGGGGCGCCTCTCGCAGCGGTGATGATGAGGACGACGATGCCGCCGCCGGGACCCCGCCGCCCGCACGCCCGGCGGTGCAGGCCCCAGCACGGCCCGGCATGGCGGCGGCAACGGGCGGCACGAGGGCCTGGGGTCCCGCCCTCAGGGCCGCCGCAGCCTCCGGGGCGATGTAGTCTGCAACAGCCCCAGCGCTCTGCCCGCTGACGCTGCCCAGAGGCAGCGCGGCGCTGAAGTCGGCGAGCCTGACCGAGGCAGCGGTCACGGGCCCGCCTGCCGCCAGCAGGACGTTCTCCGGCTTGATGTCGCCGTGAGCCAGCCCGACACTGTGGCAGCCGCTCAGCGCGGCGGCCACAGCAGCCACGACTGCCGCAGCCTCAGGCTCCGCAAGGGTTCCCGCGGCAGGTCCGTGCGACAGCCCCGGCGCCGCGACGCGCACGGCAGACGCCCCGAGCGTATGTCGCCCGCGCCTTGACTGCATGAGCTGCAGCATGTCGCCGCCCGAGCAAAGTTCCAGCACCAGCTCCACGGACCCCGTGCCGGCATGGTCGCCCGCGAGGCTCGGCCAACGCTGCCTTGCCACGGCGTGCCTCACCTCCACCACGGAAGGATGCCACCCCGCGGCCCGCAAGGCGCGGAGCTCCTGCCCGCACGGCGAGCCCGGCATGAAAACCTTGACCGCATCGGCGCCCGAGCCGTCTGTGCGCGGCCTGGCCTCGACCGTCCCGTGCCGGCCAATACCGAGCCGTGGCTGCGCAGGCGAGGGCAAACCAAACGACGCACGGCAATTATTGGACGCCTCTCGCGGTAGGCGGCAGCGAGCCGGCGCCACACCAAGCCGGTTGCGGACGCAGAAACTGCGGATCCACCACGGATCCTTGGCTCTCACGTTGCTCCTTCCTGCCGCGCTGGACGCGGGCAGCGCGATGCTGAGGGCCATTATTTTGGCAGGCAGTCCCCTCGTTGCGCGGTGGGCGGCATGCACTGCCCCACACAGAACAAGGAGTGGCCTCTGACGCGGCGACGCAGCCTCCGGCTCTGCATTGGGCACAGAACATGCGCCCTAGCGCTCACCCACGCCATTTCCAAGGCCCGATGGCCGCTTCCGGAGATCCATCTTCCGCAGGCACTCGCAGCAGCGCCGTTGAGGAGGCGTCAGCAAGCCTTGCGGAGCTGATCAGCCACCTAACGGCCGCGTCGGCCGAGACGCACGCCATCGACCGGCTTCGCGCCGCCAAGAGCAAGCTCCACTCCGAGCTATCCCGCTGCGATGCATCCGCAGCCGAAACCGTCCGGGGTGAGCAGATTTCGCTGTCAGCCGAGAGAGCTTGCAGTCGGCTCCGTTCGCGCGGGGCTGCGCGGGCTTCCACAAGCTGTGTCCTGCCCCCGGTTGGCGCGTATCGCAGCCCTGTCGGTGCGGGTGGGAACCAAGATCGAGGACGCGAGCAGGGACGCCGAGCTGAGGCGAGCCCGGGAGGAGCTCGCAGAGGCTCACAAGGCTGCCCACGCGCTGGACCGGGAGGTGTCTCGCCTCCGGGGGGACAGGGTCGTCGCCGAGGACCAGGTCGCTGACATTGAGGCCCGGGCTGAAGCGGTCAACTCGAGGCTTGAGGCGGCAAGGAACAGCGAGGCCGCGGCGGCGCCCACGCTTCGCCACAAGCTCCGGTTGCTTGTTCTCATTGCGCCGGTCAAATGGGACCTCGACGCACCGGCTGGGACCCTGCGCGGCCGTGAGCCGGGCTTGACCGCTGCAGCGGTGCAATCGCGCCTCGCTCGCTGCTCCGCGCCCCCGGACGAGGCGAACCCACCCCCCCTGCCTCTTGAGCGCAGCACCGCATCCAACGAGTTTTGTCTCTGGCTGCTGCTGCCTCCCCGCAGTCGTCGCCCCCGCCGCGGGACAGGGTGTTCCCGCGACCTTTAGCGTCGACTCCTCGGCCAAGTCTGCCACCGAGGCTGCCGACGACCTCTGGGCAGCCGTCGACTCGGCCTGCTCGGCCTAGCTACGGCCGCTGACAACGTGCGTGCGTGTGTGTGTGACACCCCTGCGTGCCGCCATGGAAATTTGAGCCCCGGATCCGCGCTCCCGGAGGGGCCGTCGCCGCGATGGTCTCACGCGCAGCCCTTCCCGCCCCCGCTGCCCCGCCGGCCATCACCCCTGGTCAGCGCACGAGGGCAACGGGCAGGCCTGGGCACACGACGGCGCGGAGCGGGCGCCCGGACACGACGGCCGCGTTGGTGAGCTCCCTGGTCCTCGATGCCAGCCTCCTCGGCGGCTCGCTCCGCCTCGCCTCGGCCAGCACACCGACCGCCACCTCCGCGAGGCCTCTTGCCCCCGGCCCCGCCCGTCTCCCCCTCACTCGCACGAGCTCCACCCCCCCAGACGGCCACCGCACGTCGACCACGACCTCGACGGCCGGCCACAGGGACTCCTCCGCCTGGCCGGCACCTCCAGCGGCGCGGTGCCCGGGCAGGGATGCCTGATGCGCCGACCGGCGGCGGCGGCGGCCGTAGGTTCGGATCCGCTGCGACGCCTGCCCTCCCGCCAGCGCCGAGGCAGCCGTCGGCCGGGGCGACAAGGACACTGACGGCGGGGACGACGAGGACGACGCGCGTGACGCCGCGGGGGAGGAAGAGCGGGCGACGGTGGGCGAGGAGTCGCCCGCGGCCGGCCCGGACGGCAGGCCGGCGCCAGGAAGGCACGGCCCGCTGCCACGCGTCACGGGCGATGCCGGGCCCCCACACGCAAGGCGCGCCCGCCCTGCGGGCACCACCGGCCCGGGTGACTCCAGCCGGCCGACCAGGACTGTGCGGACCACGGCAGAGCCGTCCGAGCCGTCGCGCTGGCACCTCACCACCCTGGTGTCGAAGTCCGTCACTCGCCCGGCTCGGCCGCTGGCTCCCAGGGCCAGCGAGAGGCAGGCCTCGGCGTCCAGCCACCTCACCGGCTCCAGCCGGGGGGGTGCACCCCGCGGGCCGCTCACGGCTACGATGCGGACGTCGTCGCCGCAGTTCAGCGCCAGCGACCAGGCGCGCGGGCCCGTGCTGGCGAGGGCAGTTGCGGGCGTCGCCGGGTACGGCGGAGCTACGTCCACCTCAAGGTGCGCGGCCGCGCGCAGCGCATCCGGCGGGGCCTCCCCGCCACAGCACGAGGACGGCGACCAGGCAGCAGTGACAACCATGCGGCGCTTCCCGGGGCCTGAGCCCGAGCTTGCGCTTGCCGACGCGGGAAGCACGGCCGTCGCCACCACCACCGACCCGCACGGCGGCTCCCACACAGCCACGCGAAGCGTAGCCATGCTCACAAACGCGCCGAGCCCCGCCGGCGTCGAGAAGAGCTCGGACCGCTGGACGCACTCGGCCTGCGGCGGGAACCCCGCGCCCCGCTGCTCGACCGTCCACCACTGCAGCACGCACCGCCCGTTCCGCAGGTCGTACGCGACTGTGCAGGACATTTAAGCCACAGGACGGCACGAAAGCATGGCATGGGCCGTGCGCGCGTTCGCGAGACCTGCCGTTCAAACTCGATGCGATGTGCACTCTCACGCAGCTGGCGCCCGTCCCTTGTGAACCCGAGCACCACCGATTCACGAAGCATGGGCGCTGCCGCGTGAAGGTCGGCGAGGCGGATCGCCCTGATGCGGCGCAGCCGTGGGCGTTGCGGCCCGGCGCCCTGCGCTCGGGCCACCAGCCTTCGAACCAGGCAGGGTGCGGCAGTCCCCGGCCGGCTGCGTTTGGGCATGCCGAACCCAAGGGCGGGCGCGGGCCAGGGTTACGGCGGGCGGGGCCGGTGAGTGGTCTGCCCGGCCGAGCTCGAGCGACTCGGCTGCCTCTGCTCGCACCACGGCGGAGGTCGGCTAGCCATCGGCCAGCTCAGTCCCCCCACGGCATCCAGGGTGGCATGCATCACGACTGTACTGACGTGCGCGGGGTCGATGGCGCTCGGCCCGCCGGCGGGCCGCCCGCCGAGGAAGCGCCGCCTCTGGCCACATCCAGCTCACGGCCGCCGCCGGTGGCAGCGACGCCGTCCCGTCAGCAAACCCCGCCCACCAGGCTATCACAGCCGGAGCGTCGTCCGTGGGGGCTTCGGCCGTGCCATTGCCATCCCCCCGCCTCCTCCCCCGACCGCAGCGGATCGATCAGCCTGCGTGGCAGCGGTGTCTTGCCACGACGGCGGGTACGGCCCGGCGCACCAAGCGGGGTGCGCGCGCGCCGTGGTTGTGCGAGGGCAGCTCCCTCTCGCGCCGAGCGGCGCACGCTGATGTGTGCAGGGCACAAGGACCCATGGAGTGACGCGGGCAATTCGAACAAACAGGTTCTGCGCTGCCTGGGCTGCGCTGCTCGCGCAGCCACCACCGGAGCGCGGACGAACAGGGGCGGCCGCCCTGGCCAGCCGGCGGTCAGCCATCCCCGCCTCCTCGCCCCCGCGTTCCACGCCCACGGTGTGCGGCCCACCTGTTCGGCGGCGGCGCAGCGTCCTCTGTCGAGCTCCTGCCGTCGTCCGTCGCGCCCGATGCTTCCGCCTCTTCGGCCGCTGCCGACTCTGAGGCCATTGCCCCCGCAACCGGTCGTCCCGTCGTGGCAACGCTCAAAGGCGCGCCAGCAGACGCGGCTTCCCGGTCCGGGTCGGCTTCGGCGGACCCGGACGCGCGCCTTCGTTTCAAAGCCCCAACCCTTCCCCGCCCCATCGACCCGGGCGGCGTGGACAAGCCGGTGCTGCCGGACGGTGACGTGGAGCCAGCACGCACGCGGCCAATGAGCTCCCTGATGCAGGCCTCCTGTCCCTCGCCCGGCGGCCGCTCGGCCTTGATTCTCCGGATGGCAGCGAGGATGGCAGCCGCCCTTCGTGCCGTCCTTGTCCCGACACCAAATTGCGCCTCGAAGATTGCTTCGGTGGCAGCATCGGGTGTCAGCGGGTCTCGGTCGGCGGCTGCGGCCGTGCTCGGCCCGAGGCCTGCCATCCGACGCACCACCTCGTCGGCGCTCCCCGTCCTTGCCACCTCTTCGAGCGTAACTGCTTGCAGCTGGCTCTTGAGGCCTGCGATGGTGTCCTTCGCAGCCCCGTCCATGGCGGGTCGCGCGCGTCCCGTGTGGCCGCGGGCTTGCGCAGTGCCAAAGGCGCCTCCAGCACGCTCTGCAGCGCCGAAGCCACTGGAGCGCAATGCCGCGCGTCGTGTGTGACTGGCGTGGGCTGACACATGCCCGCTCGTGGCGCTCATGGCCCCGGCGGCCGCGCCGGCTGTCGTTTGTGTGGCAAATTGCTTGGCGGCGCCGACGCAGCACATCGGAGCTCTGGCAAGCGCTCAAGGCGGCGCATCCAGCGGGATGCACGACGCAAGGTGATCCTTCATGGCACGGAGCGCGTCGGGGAGCCGGGCGGCGCACTCCGGGCACCGTGGCTGCTCGCGGGGGTCCCCGTCGGGGGCTCGCCCCGCCTCGAGCGCGGCCTCGACCGCCTCGGCCGTGACAAAGTGCTCGCCGCTGGCGAACCGATTCACGTGGGCGGCGGTCTTGAGGCAGGGCGACTGCAGGTCGGCGGTGAGGACGTGTAGATGGAGCGGCCGCAGGGAGGGCGGGCTGTGGTACCCGATGCGCCAGCGGAGCCACGCGGGGCGGGGCGGGCCCCGCCGGGCCATGACCTCGCGCTCGACCGCCGCGGCCACGGCGCGGGCGACGGCGTGGAGGCGGCGGAGCCGGGGGAGGCAGGGGGGGCGGAGGTCCCCGACGCATGCGACGTCACCGGCCGCGAGGGACCCCGGGGAGGGGAGGAGGAGGAGGTGGGCGGCGCTCTTGGGGAAGGGGTCCCGCACCACGAGGCAGTCGGGGAGGGTGAGGACGACGGAGCGACGGAGCGCCGGGGCGGGAGCCGTCCGGTACCACGCGAGGGAGGGCGCCGCGCCGGTGCCGCGGCGCGGGCGGGGGGCGGCGACGCCACGGCCCGTCACGAAGGGTCCGCCAGGCACCGCCCGGTGCGCTAGGACCAGGCTGGCGGGCGCCGCGATGGAGGCAGCAACCTCCGCGTCCACGGCCGGGCCCGAGGACGAGGACGACGAGGATGCGGGCGCAGCGGCTGCATGCCCGTGCACATCCCCGCGCGGCAACGAGGCGCCCTCGCCGCCGAGGCCGGACCGCCGGGCGTGGCGCGCCGAGGCCTCGGGGCCCGGCGGAGAGCAGCCCGGCGGAGCGAGCGACCGCGCGGACCGCAGCGCGGCGGAGAGCAGCGCGGCGGGCCACGGGCGCGACAGGTCGTCCTTCCCCAGGGCGAGGAGCACCGCCCCAACGACGCCGTCGGGCGCGGTCTCGGGGCGGAGAGCGATGTGCCGGCTGGAGCGCAGCGGACCGGGGTCGGCGGCCCGGGCGGCCGCCGTCAGCGCGGCATGGCCAAGCGTGTCGAACACGGCCTCGGAGCCCGGCCCGCAGATTGGCCCCGACGTGAGGCGCCACGTGCATTCCGTGCAAAGCACCACCGGCCCGCCGGCGCTAGCGATGGCGTCCATGACGCCTTCCCGCGACACCGCCGGCGATACGATCGGCACGACTCCAAGCCCTAGTGACGCTGCCAGGGCGAGCAGGTCGTCCTCGACAGGGTGTGAGGCGGGCCGCGAAAACAGCAGCAAGCGAACGCCTGCCGTGCCCGCAACCGCCGCCATCCCCGCAGTGAGCCTCCGCAGGGCCGGGACACGAGCGTGCTGGCAATTGGGGCTTGAGTCCGGGCGCAACCCGGCGAGCCGCGCCCGCCAACGGCGCAGAAGGGCCCTTACGACGCGCTGGCGATGCCGGTCTGCCCGCCAGCGGCCCTGGCTGACCCTTGCACGGCGCTGTCAATGAGGACGCGGCGTGTTTGTGCGCGCAGCTGCCACGCCAGCCAGCCTGCCGCTGTGCTGGCTGCGGAAGCCGCGACGAACACCGCCGCAAACAGAGCCTTGCTGCCCGGCCCCATCCGGGCCATGACGCCCGTACCCCCCGGCAGGGACGTGACAAATCCGACGCCCAGGCCCGACCCGGCGGAGACGAGGACGAGCGCGGTGCAGCAGTAGGACGCAAAGCCGTCAAACACCGCGGCCAGCGTGGCCAGCCGGGGCCAGGCGCCGGTCCCCTGCCACACCGGGGCTCGTGCCAGCGCGAGGAGCAGCGCGCCGTGCATGACGGCCTCGGAGCCCGCCTCCATCCACGCCAGGCCGGAGCCCTGGTCCGCGCCGACAGCCGGCGCCGCCGCGGCGGCCAGGCACGACAGAATGTACGGCCCGGTGAGCAGCACAAGCCCTGGAGCCGACGCGGCCAGCTCAGCGCGGACGCCCGCGCCCAGGCGGAGCGCCTGCCCGCCCAGCGCTGCGGACGCGCCCGCTTCCGCGGCAAGCAGCGCGGATGACAGCGAGCAGGCGGTCAGAGCGAACCACGGAGAGCCATCGAGCGCCTCGTCCACGATGCCCATCACGGTGCCGGCTGCAGCGATGGCGCAGACGACGGCCGAGGTGACAGGCCTGGGATGGCGCCGCCCGTCGTCGTCCGAGGGAACCAGCGGCCCGGCTTCCGCCAGGCTCCTCAGAAAACGGACAAGGAACACGAATGCGAGCGCCTCCCCAGCCAGCTGTGCGGGAGGGAAGCCCCACAAGGCGCGCTCCGACTCCGGCAGCGCCGAGCCTTTCATCGCGCCCGGCCCGAGCCGCCACGCGTGCGTGAGCCAGCAGGAACACGTCCGTCGCCCTGGGGCTGTGCCTTGGCGTCGCAGGTGGCGAGCTCTTGCAGCGTGAGTGTTTTGATGCAGAGCCGGCCGACGGGGGTTGTTGCGCGTCCGACAGCGGTGCGCCCGGCCACTCCCCGCGGATCTCGGCGGGCCGTTTGCGTGAGCCCACCCGTCCGATGCGTTCCGATCCGTGCGGCCCCACGGCCGGCGGCTGGGTGCTGGCCTCGGAGGCGTGCCACCCCGGTCTTGCCCGCGCAACGGCACGAGAGTGGCGCCCCAACCCCCTCGCCAGCGCCCCACCCCGCGAACGGCGCACCCGCCGGGAGCAGGAAACCCCTCCCGTCCCGATGCGCTGCGCCGTCGCCGCCCTGCCCGGCGGGGGACGGGCGCGCTGTCCGCTGTTGCCGCTCACCTGCCTCGCCTGCCGGCGCCCGCGTCCTCCGCAGCATGGATGCTGACCCCGCCGAGCTCGTGCGCGATCACGTGCTCAGGCAGCGCGTCAGGATCGAGCCGTTCTTCGAGACGTTTGACATGATGCGCCACCGCGAGGTCACCATGGAGCAGGCAGTCCGCGCGCTCGCGTCGGCGGGCATGGAGGTGCCCCCCGGCCTCGGGGTGGCGCTCCGCCGCTGCGCGGCGCCCTCGGGCCGGTTCCTGTACGTGGACTTCATGGACGACGTGCACAGCCTGCTCGGCGAGGCAAAGGGCCTGGAGCGGGACCCGGGCTTCGACACGTCGGTGCGGCCGCCCCGCGCCTCCTTCGTGCCGTCTGGCGCGGCGACGATGCGCGGCAAGGCGCCCAGCCTGTCCCGTGCGGAGCAGGCCGCCGCGGACGCGGCGCTTGACCGTATCGCCGGCCTGGTCCGGGCGCGGTCCGTGCACCTGCCGGGCTTCGTCCGCCAGTTCGACCGGTCCGGCCGAGGCATCGTCACCGTCGGGCAGCTCGACCGCGCTCTGGCCACGGCGCTCCCCGGGTCGGCCGCCGCGGACCGGGCAGCGCTGGCACGGGCCTTCACGTGGGACGCCGGGTCCCGCTCGGCGCGGGTGTCCGCCAGGGACCTCGCCGCGGCCGTCCACGAGGCCGCCGGGGACAGGGAGGGGCACGACGACGCGCCGGGGCCCGCATCGGGCGCCGCGAGGCCGTGGCCCGGACGCGCGTCGTCCTCCTCGGCCGAGTCCAAGGACGACGGCTTCGGCGCCGAGCTCGTCGATGGGCTTTCCCCGGCGGCCGCCGCGGCCCTGGCGGACGTGCGCAAGCACGCGGTGGAGCGCCGCATCCGCGTGCGCGACGCCTTCGTGGACTTCGACCCGCTGCACCGCGGCGCGGTCACCAAGAGCCAGTTCGTGCGGGCGCTCGCCGCCCTCCCGCTCGGCCCCATGCGGCCGCGCGCGCTGGAGGCCCTCGCCGACGCCTTCGTGGACGACCGTCGCCCCGCCTCGAGCGAGCCGAGCGTCGACTACGCGGCCTTCAGCGACCGGGTGGAGCTCGCCTTCGGGGCTGCCCCGGGCGCCGAGCGCGACCCGACGGCGGAGCCGCCCATGTACGGCGCAGCCGCGGGCCTGACCATCCCCGCGGGGGCCCTAGCCGGCAGCGTGCGTGCCGAGTCGACGCGCGCGAGCCCGTCGCTGTCGCCGGCCCAGGCCGAGGCCCTGGAGCGGGCGCTGCGCTCGATCCGCTCCCGGATCCACCAGCGCCGCGTGGAGCTGGTGGGCGTGTTCAAGGACTTTGACCGCACGAACGAGGAGCACGTGACGGAGGCACAGTTCCTACGCGCGCTGCGCAGCCTCGGGCTGTGGCCGGGCGATGCCGGGGAGGCGGACGCACTGGTGGCGGCGTTCCGGGGGCAGGGCGCCAACCGCTCCCGGCAGGTGAACTGGCGAGCGTTCCGCAACGCCGTCGACGACGCGGCAGAGGAGGACGCGGCCAGGCAGCGGCAGGCCGAGGCCGGGGACCGGGCGGCCGCCGAGGCCGCCACCCGCTCGGCCGCCCTCGCGGCCACGGCCACCCGCCCGTCCGACGCCCGCGTCCTCCTCGCCCGCATCAAGGCCTGGGCCGTGCGCGACAACGTCCGCGCCGGCGAGTTCCTGCGCGACGCGGACCCGCTGCGCCGCGGGGCGCTCCCCTCCTCCAAGGTCGCCGCCGCCCTCTCCGCCGCCGGATTCCCCGTCCGGGCTGGAGACGAGCCCGCGATCCTCGCGGCCTACCCGGCGCCCGGCGCGGGCTTCGACCACGCAGGGAGGCCCCTGGTGGACTGGAGGGCGCTGGAGGCGGACATCGAGGCGGCCTTCGGGCCCCGGTCCCTCGAGACCAGGCCCGACGCTGACGTCGAGGCCTTGCGAGCCTCGGCGCTCCTCGGCACGGCCTCGCTGGCCGGCCGGGAGGCGGAGCTCGGCCTGCGCCCGTCCGCGGAGGACCCGGCTTCGACGCTCCGCCGCTTCACGCTCGGGGCCGGCAGCGCGCCGACGCCGGCCACCATGCTCGCCGCCAGCGCCGCGGCCGCCGGCGCGACGGGAGAGCGCCTGACGCCCGCGGAGCGTCGCGAAGTCGTGGCCGCGCTCGCCAGGGCCGGCCACTGGGCCGTGACGAGCCGCCTGGAGCTGCCGCCCGTCTTCCTCGGCTTCGACCGCCACCACAGCGGCTGCCTCCCCGAGCCCCAGCTGCGCCGCTGCGTCTCCACCGTCCGCCTTCCCCTTGCGGGTCGGGAGCTCGACCTCGTCTGCCTGGCGTTCGCCTCGCGCGGCAGCGACGGCAGGAGTGACGTGTCGTGGGCGTGGCTCGCGGCGGCCCTGGAGCAGCCGGAGGCCGTCGTGGCGGCCCTGCCGCCCCCCGGGGCGCAGCTGACCCGCGCCGGGGCCGTGGAGGCCAAGGGCACCGCCGTCGCCGTGCCCGGGTCGGCGGGGGCCGCCGCGGGCCCGCTCCTGACGATGCGGCTCGCCGGGGAGACGCGCGCCGGCGCCGCCGCAGGCCGCTCTGGCGAGGGCCTGGGGCCGGCCCTGGAGGAGCTCCGGCGGCGGTGCGCGGCGCGGCGGGTGTCGCTGAAGGAGCACTTCGTGCCCCACGACGCGCTGAACCACGGCGTGGTGTCGGCCGTGAAGCTGCGGGCCGCGCTGGCCACCGCCGGGCTGTCCGACCTGCCCCCGTTCGCGGTGGCGGCGCTGCAGGAGGCCTTCAAGAACGACGCGGACCCGTCCATGGTGGACTGGCGCGAGCTGGTGGAGCGGGTGGAGGGCGGGGGCAGGGACGCCGCGGCGCTGGAGAAGGACCCGCTGGCCACGCTCCGCTCCCACGCCCCCGCTCGCCGAATGGCGGACGGCGACGTGGCGGACCCCGACGCGGCCGGCGCCGCGGCCACCGCGGTGGCCGAGGTCTCCAGGACCATGCGGCAGCGGCGCATCGACCTCAAGGCCCGCCTGGTGGACTTCGACCGCCAGCGCCGCGGCACCGTGCCGGCCTGCCGGTTCAAGTCCGTGCTCGCCGCGGAGATCCGCACGCTCTCCCCCGCCGCCCTCGACGCCCTGGCGGCCGCCTTTGCGTCGCGGGACTCCCCGGGCTCCGTCGCGTGGCGTGCCTTCCTCGCCGCCGCTGAGCCGGGCGCGTGACCGGGCGGCGCTTCGCAAGCCCGGCAGCGTGCCTTCTGCAGCCCGCGCCCCACGCGCGTGCCCGGGCCGTGACCGCCGCCCGTCGCTGTGCGGCTGGGCGGCGCGCAGCGCTGGCTGGCAGCTTCACGCGTGTGAGTGCGCGGCGTCGCGCGGCGCAAAACGGCTTGCGGCGGCATCGTGGGGTCGCGCGCGCGCCTTCACTCGGCCGGGCCGCCTGCCCTCGGGGGGTCAGAGCGTGAGGGTCTTGCCCACGAAGGAGCGCAGGGACCAGAACTGCCAGGCTGCCATCCCCACGATGACCACGGTCTCGGCGACGCTGAAGAAGAGCACACGGGAGTTGGTGGACTCGCTGGTGTCGCGGTGGCGGCGCTCCCGCGACCAGTAGTACTGCTGCTCGTCCGCCACCGACTGCAGCCCGTCCGCCAGCTGCGAGATCTCCTGCTCCAGCGGCGTCAGATGCTCGTGCTGCGCCAGCTCCTTGAAGATGTCGTCTCCGACGTGCAACGAGAAGGCGATGGTCTTCACCGAGCGGCTGGACCTCTGGTTCTCGAAGCAAAGCTCGTGCAGCCCAGAGTTCGCCACCACGACGTTGAAATGGCCCTGCGAGCGCTGCAGGGTGCTCCACAGCTGCTCGCCCGTCGGGCCCTTGATCTGCGGCGCGAGGGCGGAAAATGCCAACGAGCGGCGGCTGGCAAGGAGCGAGGCCGCGGACGCAAGGCTGCTCGGGCCGCCGCAACTGGGCATGTCCGGGCGTACGCGAGCGCAGGCGAACCGCTGCGTCGAACCACGCTCGCGGGAGCCGTGCGACCCCCACCGGAAGGCGCGCACGCGAACCTGCACAACAGTCGCCCTGACCTCGCGCCGCCTTGGCACGGCCAGTGCTAGCTCACGGTCGCATCCACGTCCAGCATCCCGCCGTGCATGACCTCGAACGAGCCCGTGAGCTTGTTCCCCGCGGAAACCTCCTCCAGCAGGCACTCCTTGCCGGTCGGCGGGATCGTCATCTGCAGGGCGGCGGCCTGCTGGACCGCTGCCGCCGCGAGCATCGCCACGGCAAGCATCAGCATGTCCCTCGTCCCGGTTCCCGGCACCTCGCGGCCAAGGTGCCCCCGGGCCTGCGCAGAGGGGCAGCCGAGACGTCGGCTCTGCCAGCAGCTTTTTTGTGGTTCGGGGCGGGGCGCAACCATCCGGTTGCCGCCCGTTGCGCTGGGCTCACACCGCCCGGCGCTACGCGACCGGCGGCTCGCACGGCGGCCCGCTCGAACGTTATGGACGACCATTGCACGGCCGGACTCCTGGGCTGCGAGCAGGACGCGGCGTGGAGGGCGCTCGCCGACGGTGCCGCGACCTGGGGCGCCATCAAGGCGAGCGAGCGGCGGCCCAGGGCGAGGCGCCTTGCCGCGGCTTTCGGCCTGCCACCCCTTGCGAGGCCCGACGCGTGGCACGAGATGTCGGGGGCACGCCTCCTGCAGGAGGCGGCCGGCCCGGGAACCTACCGTCGCGCGCTCGACGCGGGCTCAGGGGGCGGGTTCATCGGCCCCAGGCTGTGCCGGCAGATCGAGGTGGACGTGCTCAGAACGTTCGCGGAGCACCGAAGCTTCTTCCGCGACCCAGCGTCGGGAGAGTCGGAGCGAGGCGTTCTCGTCGCAGCGGACGCCGCGTCGTCGTCCTGCGCGAGCAAGGCAGGGACGGGAAGCCTTGCGGCGAGCCTGCGGCGGGTGCTCCGCGCGGTCTGCGTGCTGAACCCTCGCGTGGGCTACGTGCAGGGTCTGAACTACATCGCCGGCCTCGCCCTCGTGGTCCACGACGCCGCGCGGGTGGTCGGCGGGGACGGCGAGGCCCCGGCCGGCGCCGCGGTGGAGGCCCGGGCCGCGTCGGAGGAGCGCTGCGTGTGGTTCGTGCACGGCGTGACGTCGCTGGTGTGGCCCGGGCTGTTCGAGCCCCGGCTGTCGGGCTGCCGCGTCGCCATGCAGGCGTGCGAGCTGGCCCTGCGGGAGCGCGTGCCGCGTGCCGCCAAGGCCCTCGAGGCGTGCGGCCTAGGCCTGTCGCTGGTGGTCCCCCGCGTCCTCCTCTCCGGCTTCGTCAGCGCCATGCCCATGGCCGACGCGGCGCGGTGCTGGGACGCGGTGCTCTTCGCCGCCGACGACGGGGCCAGGGAGGGGCGCCTCGCCGCGACCCCGGCGCTCCGCGTGGGCGTGCAGATCTGCTGCGGCGTGCTGCGCGCCTGCGCCACGGAGCTCGGCCGCGCCACGCGCCTTGAGGAGACTGAGCGATTCCAGGCCGTCGCCAAGGCCCTGCAGGACCTCACGCCAGCGGGAGGCTCCGTGCTGGAGCACGCGCTCAACGCGCCGTGCCGCTACGAGGCGGGCGACTTCCACGACCTGTGGGCGCGGGCCGCCGCCGCCGCGGACATCGCCACGTCGAGTGCCGCCCCTGCGGCGGCCGACCGCAAGCCGCCAGCCCGCCCTGCCGCGCGCAGCCGCGTGGTGCCATCGTTCCCGGCCCCGGCCCCGGCCCCGGCCTCGGCCTCGGCCCGAGGCCCGGGCGGCGCCCCCCGCACCCCTACGGGCAGGCCGTCACCGGGTGGCACGCGCTCTCCCGCGCTGGACACGTGGACCTCGAGCCCGGCAACGCCCGCGGACGCCGTCAGCCTCGCCGCCGACCCGCCGGCCGACCCGCTCCGCTCCCCAGAGACGGTCCACCCGCTGTCCCGCGGCAGCGCCGGCGGGCGGGGCGACGGCCAGGGCTGGCTCGGCCCGGCGCACGTCGCCGCCCTGAGCGGGCCGTGGGCGTTTGGCACGCTGGTCCCCGACTGCTCTGCCAGCGCGGCTCTCTGTCCCGCTGCTGACAGCCCCTTCGCCTCCGGCCTCGGCCCCGCCCTCTCCCCGATGGACCCGTCGCCCGCTGCGGCCGCACCCAGTGGCGCAACGGCCACGCGCGGCCGCGAGCGGACGCGCTCAGGGGTAGCCGCCTTCCTGGCAACCCCTGTCAGGCTGTGGGCGGGGCTGACGAAGCGACGGTCGGGACCTGCGGCCACGCCCGTCGCGGCAGCCACCCCGCCGGCTGGCGAGCCCACCGCACGCGCGGCGACCCCGGGATCGGGCGACCTGCGCGACGCGGCAACTCCGCGTCGGGCCCGCTCCTGGGCTGCCCGCTCCGACACCGGCCGCGAGACACCCGTGACGGGCGGCCCGCCCCGTGCCGTCGCGTCGCCGACCAGCGGTGTCCGCCTCAGCCTGCTCTCACCCCCGGTGCGCACGGAGGCCCCCGCTCCGCTCTCGCCCGCCGCCACGCCGCCTCGTGCGGGCCCGCTCGCCCCCTCGTCGCCCAACACGACGGCGAGATCGGCCTCCAAGCCGGCCCGGGCCCGTGCCGACCGCCCCGGCCGCGCCACCCCGTCGGCCCCGCCGGGGGCCGCGGCGTTCCTTCGCCGTGCGGCCAGGACCGGGGCGGTGCCCCCGCGGGGGTCGCACGGCACGCGCGATTCATCGCCGCTGAGGGGCTAGGCCCCTGCCGCCGGCAGCGGGTGGGGGGACGGCGTTGCTGGGGCGCATCACCGATCTTCCCGCCGGCCAAAAGGCCCGCCAAGCGTGTGAGTGAGGAGCGCGGCCGCGTGAGCCGGCAGGGAAACTGAGCGAGACTGCTCGCCAGCGGCCGCCGAGCGGCGGCGAAGCACGGTCACCAGCCGGCCCGAAGCACGGCCGCAGCTTGCCACACGGGCGCTGGCGTTCATCAGCACCCGCCAAGGCCACACACGGACGCGCCGGGCGGATCAAACGTCATGTGCCTGCTCGTGTCGACCTTGCCCACGACCTTGTGGCCGTCGAGCTGCGCCGCCACCGTGGCGTTGAAGCCGTACGGTGACAGCACGTTGACCTGCAGCTGGGGCGGGGCGGTGCCGAGCGAGCCGTCGAGGACGGCGGCCGGAAGCCCGAGCTGGAGGACGTCGGGAGTGTAGTAGCCGTTGACGGCGCTGAACTGGTGCTCGGCGTAGTAGACGGCGGCGAGGGCCTGGCGGATGCCCCATGTGGCGTCCTTGCGGCACGAGGAGGCGTTGACCCTGCCGTCGAGCCAGCAGAGGTAGCCCCAGCGCTCGGGCAGGTGCATGTTGATGGCGCCCTGCGACGACCAGACCCAGTTGGCCGCCGCCACGCCCTCCACCTTCTCGTAATGGTCCCCGACCACGCGCACTTCCCACTCGACGCGAGAAAAGTCCCAGCGCCAGAGGTCGCCGGGCACGGGCGGGCTGCGAGCCACGGTGTCGTTGGCGACGTAGCTGCTCGTTGGCAGGAGCATCTCCAGGGTCCAGTGGGTGCACGGGCCCGAGGACGGGTCGTTCAGGACGCACCCGAAGACTTGTGTCGCCGACCGGAACGCCGGCATCACCCACTTCCCGGGGCCGAACTTGGCGGAGCCCCCGTCAATGTACGGCTTGTTCAGGATGAGCTGCCACCACGTATTCCGTGCGTTGACCTCGAGCTCCTTGTACCAAGCGTTAGCACGTGCGAAAAGCAGGGGAGGGCAAGGCCGAGGATCGGGTGGCTGCCGAGGGAACGGCAAGGGGGGGCCGCGCACGAGTTGTCGCGCAAGGCTACGCGGCGCTCTCGGGCGTGGACTCATCATCGGGGTCGATGAACACCTCGGCATCGTTGTCATAGAAGACGACGGTGTCATCCACCGTCTGGTTGGCCCAGATCTGCGTGTCCTCGAGGTAGTAGCCGACGTAGAGGTTCTCGCCCTGCCATCGGGCCTTGTACTTGGTCAAGAACCTGGGGGTCGGCCCGCTGGCGATGTCCACGAACGGCTCGCTCCATGGGGTTTCCAGCCACGCCGGCTCCGACAGGTTTCCGTCGATGTGGATAGCCTGGCCCGGCCTAAGCTCGTGCACCCCGTACTGTCTCGGGTACGGCCGGATCGCCGGGGTGACGGCACCCAGCGCCCCCGCGCATGCCAGGATCAGAGCCACTAGCGACCGCATCGCAGACCTGTCGCGGTCGTCAGTGCAGCGGCGCTCTTGCCGCTGCTCGGACACCTCGAACCGCTCCGACGGGACGGAAACGACGCTCTGTTCGTGCTCCACCCAACTCGCTGGGCACGGGCCACTCGACGGCATCGCGCGCCGGAAGCTGACCCAAGGCATGGCAAGCTTTACTTCTGGTCCCGCCGGTGGCACGATGAGGGCTGATGCGGACGAGTTCATCCCTGGCGCGGACGCGGGTGAGCAGTTCTAGATTTTTTCTCGATCTTCCGTTTGCGCCATCCCCGCCTCGCTCCGCGCCGCTGCCGCCTCACCGCAAGCGCGGCTCCTGCCTTCGCAGCTGCCTCGTCTGGGCTCGAGACCGGCGCGAGCGACGACGCCGCGGCCCTTCGCGCCATCAGCTCGGCGGAAGACTCTGAACTCAGCGAGTTCGAGCAGGACATGTACGCGCAAGTCGGGCCGGCGCTCGTTTCGGGTGACCTCGGCCCGATCATGGACTTCCTGAGCCAGGACGAGTCCGGAGAGATGTGCAGGCGGCTCGCGGGCCGGCTCACGGAGATGGCCCAGGCGCTCTGGAAGCAGGACGACACTGGGGAATACTTCGAGGAGGTGCACGCGGCCGGGGCGCCTGCAGGCGCCGAGGAGGTGCACGCGGCCGAGGCGCCTGCGGGCGCCGAGGAGGTGCCCGCGGGCGCCGCCCCGCCTGAGGCTGTTGCCGGCAGGGTGGATGAGGAGGACATGTTCTGACCCAGCCGTGGCGCTCTGGAGCGTGTGTGGGTGCCGGGGCCGCATCGCAAGACTGCCCTCTTGCTCGCGCATGGCAGGTCACTCGCGCGCCGGCCGGGTCGCAGCACCGGGCAATGTCGCGCCGCTCAGAGCCTGCTGGCCCTGCCCCCTCCCGCCTCGTCGACGATGTGAGCCTCTCCCTGCGACACGGCCTCGACCACGCTGGCATCGCCGCCGCGCGCCCGGCTGCAGATGACGCGGAACGCGACCACGCGACAGTCGCGCGCCCAGTCGCTGCGGCCGGCCTCCCACATCTGCGTGACCAGGGTGTCCCCGGGGACGACGGGCGCCGAGAAGCGGGCTCGCACGCGGGCCACTCGGCGCTCGTTGCCGCCGCAGGCCGCCTCGACGAGGTGCCGGACGGCGCAGCCGAACGAGGCGAGGCCGTGCAGGATGGGGCGGGGGAACCCCGCGGCCGCGGCGAAGTCGGGGTCGGCGTGCAGCGGGTTGGCGTCGCCGCAGAGCCGGTAGAGGAGGGCCGCCGAGTCCGGGACGCGCCACGCGAGCGAGGCCGAGGGCGGGCCGCTGGGCACGGGAACCGGCTTCCCCGCCGACTTGGGGGCCCTGTCGCCCCCGAAGCCCCCGATGCCGCGCACGAAGACGGACACGCGGTTGGCCGCGAGAAGCCGGCCGCCGGCCTCGGAGGTGTGGGCGTCGGCGACGATGAGCGCGCCGCTCCCCTTGTCGAAGACGCCCTGCACCCGGGCCGACGTGACCACGCGGGCTGCCGCGGGCAGGGCCGCGGGCATGCCGTCGGCCTCGTCCCTGGCGATGACCAGGTCCTGCTCCCCGTGCAGCAGCATGGTGGGGTCAAAGCTCAGGCCCGGCACGCCCGGCAGCGCCTCCAGCACCGCGTTGGGCCACAGCACGGCCTGGGACGGGAGCACCGCGGAGGACTCGTACGCGAGGCGCAGCGCGAGGGGCTCGGTAGCGTCCGAGGCCCCGGCGCCGACGGCGAGGGCGTAGAGCGCCGAGTCCCGCTCCGTGTACGCCTCCCTCACCGGCTCCAGGTCCGAGCTGCACGCCCTGGCGGCGTCGACGGCGTCCGACACGCCCGTGCGCCCCCCGCCGAGCGGTGGCAGCAGGGAGCCGCGCGAGCCGCGCCCCTCCGCCGGTGCCGCCCTGTTGGCGGCAGCGCCGGCGCCAAAGTCGTCGTCATCGTCTCCGCCCGCGGCGCGCGCGCCTCCTGCGGCCTGCACGAGCGCCCGCGCCGCGAGCATGGGTTCGAACGCGCTCTGGGTGGACGCCGGGTGCGAGGCTCCCGCCCAGTCATCGAGGGCGGGCCACGCCGACGCCGCCGCCTCAAGGGACGCCCGGTCCGCCATGCCTCCTCCGGCCGCCGCCTCTAGGGCATGGGTGCCCCGGGACCGCTCCCAGCGCACGGCTGCCACCCACCCCGCGCCGATCTCGACCACCCGGCCGGTGCTCCGGCAGTCGTCGTGGCACAGAAAGGCGACGACGGGGGCGACGGCCTCGGGCTGAAGGGCCTCCAGGAGGTCGGGGGGCATCACGTCCTCCGTCATGCGGGACGCCGCGATGGGGCTGACGCAGTTCACCAGGACGCCGCGGGCCTTGCCCTCGATGGACAGCGCGGCCGCCAGGCCGAGCGCCGCGCCCTTGGCAGCGCCGTAGTTCGCCTGCCCAAAGTTCCCGTACAGCCCGGTTGACGACGAGACGAGTACGACGCGGCCGAAGCCCTGCGTGCGCATGTGCGGCCACGCGGCACGGACAACCGAGAACGCGCCCGCAACGTGGACGCCGTAGACGGCGTCCCACTGCGCGTCGGTCATCTTGCCGAACGACGCATCCCTAAGGATGCCGGCGTTGGCCACGACGGCGTCAACACGACCGAACTCGCGGAGCGCCACCTCCACGATCCTCTCGCCCTCGGTCACTGAGTCGTAGCTCGCGCACGCTGAGCCCCCAGCCGAGCGGATCTGCTCAACAACAGCATCTGCCGCCCTGGTTCCGGCACCAGACCCGTCCACGGCACCGCCGAGGTCGTTGACGACGACCTGCGAGGATCGACGGACCGGCGACTGAGCTTGCAGGGAGCGCCGTCGGCCAGGCTTACGCCGGGCGACAATATGTTTTCCAGCCGTACCATGCACGCATCAGTTGAGCGCGAGCATGGCCGCAGTGGCCCGCGATGGCGTCATAGGTGGGCGGGCGGCTCACCCTTGCGCCGCGAGACGCCATGTACAGCGCGTAGGCCCGCCCGAGCCCGTTCCCCGCACCCGTCACGAT
>Ga0136560_1000054_pt1 | contig 39757 bp, 7 predicted proteins | sample AntRauMeHopE1497_FD_104925 | JGI IMG/M metagenome (GOLD analysis project Ga0136560, IMG submission 104925) | Saline lake microbial communities from Rauer Islands, Antarctica - Metagenome Hop E1 #497 | ecosystem: Environmental > Aquatic > Non-marine Saline and Alkaline > Saline | place... | reverse complement strand
TCGTCGTCCTCATCGAAGACTCTGGTGGGCGCTGTGGGCGAGACGAGGCTGGCGACTGCGCCACGTCTTGCGCGCTCGGCGGCCAGGGCGTGTGCAACCAGCATCCAGCGTATTACCAGACAAGGGCATGCCGCGGAGGCACCTTCGGAGCCGGCAACATCCTCCTCGGAGCCCGGGGACGAGGCTCAGCAAGGGGGGCAGCGTGGCTTCCAGTTCGTGACCAGTGGATTTTGGACCCTCATCAAGGCGGTTGGCGATTCCGTGCTCGGGGCATTCGAGTCGCAAGGTGCTGCTGCTGTGTGACGTGACCATGGTGATGCATCACTCGATGCGGGGCAGAAAATGAGTTCGACGTGATTCTGCCGCGAAGCGCCCTGCGCACACATCAGGCCGACCAGCGGCCACAGATCCATGACCCATCTACGGGTGGAAGGGGTTTGCTCTCTTTGGCAGCGGGCGCGAGGGGCTGGATGCGCTGCTGGCGTCTCCAGGGCTCGGAAAGCGTTTGAACCGAGTTCTTTGCTGAGCAGCACGCGCGCCAAGGGAAAAACGGATTTGATTGGGCGAAAATCCGCCGCTCCCGCCGTCGCGGCGCGTCTTTTTGGAGCGCGCCTTCGACCAGAGTGTCGCCACTTATCGTCTCAGTCTTGTGAGCACGCTTGACTCTCTCAGCTTGCCCTACGGACTCAGTTGGAGGGGTAGAGAAAATTGGCCTTACCATTTCTTTTCCACGCTGAGCAGCTCTGCAGTCGAGCCACCCCGTTTGGGCTGGCAGAGGCATGCCGGATATGCTGCGTAGCTTCCCCGGGAGCCCCTCTCCGACCAAGCTGGTGATTTGCCACTTCCCGAGCCGGTGGCAGCAACCGTCGGGGCGAGGCGGCACCGTTTGTGGTCAACAAGCGACCGTTGCAGGCTCACTGAAAGCCGGACGTTGGAGCCTCCAGCTGCTTGAGGACGAAGCGAGAGCGCCGGGGCGCCAGCGAGGCAACGCGAACACAGAGGAAGCCGCCGACCGAGGATGGCCTCAGCGGGGCCAGCCGGGGCCGAGGCCGAGGGGATCCCCGAAGCTCACCGCGTCGACCTCGAGGCCGCGGAGGACGAGGCCGAGGGCATCGCACCCGCCGACCTGAAGATCATCCTGCTTGGTGACAGCGCCGTGGGCAAGAGCAAGATGGTGGAGCGTTTCCTGCTTGACAAGTACAAGCCGAGGACGAGGTCGACGTTCGCGCTGACGCTGTACAGGTACAACACGACCGTGCCGAGGGACGAGGAGGTCGGCGAGGCGGGCGGCGCCCCCCTGACGGTGGACTTCTGGGACACGGCGGGGCAGGAGCGCTTCGCGTCGATGCACCCGTCCTACTACCACCGGGCCCAGGCCTGCATCCTGGTCTTCGACGTGACGCGCAAGGCCACGTACCAGCACCTCCCTGCGTGGTACAAGGAGCTCCGCGGGTTCTGCCCGCACATCCCCACGTTCGTCGTGGCGAATAAGATCGACGTCAACGAGCGCGTCACGTCCAAGAGGTTCGCCTTCGCGACCAAGAACAGCCTCCCCATCTTCTACGTGTCCGCCGCGGACGGGACCAACGTGGTGCAGGTCTTCCACGAGGCCATCCGGGCGGCGTGGAGGTACAAGAACCACGGCGACGACGTGGAGGCCATGCTCTTCCGCATGCTCGACGACCCCACCTTTGGCGCCCTGGGCGCGGCAGACGGCGCGGACGAGGCCGAGGCAGCCAGGGCCAAGGCGTGAGGGCCCGTGCTCGAGTGCGCTCGCCGGCTCGATCGTTTGAACTGCCGCCGTGCTGCCCCCCGCTCTCACACACCACACGCTCGCGTCACCGCAACCTGCGGGCCGGGGCCCGTCCCCCGCCCGCCGGGCTACGTCCACTGCCCCCGCCCCGGCGACGGCGTGGCCGCGGCGCTCCGCCGGACGCGGCGCCCCGGCGACGACGTCGGCCGGCGCTTCTTGGTCCGCGGCCTCCTGGCGCACGACGCTGGCGACGGCACGGCGCGCGGGGTCTGCACCTTGCACACCACGTCCGCGCGGGCCGACAGGACGAGCTCTACCGCGTCGTGCTTGCCGAGCGGCTCTGCCGGGTCGGCGTCGGCGAGGAGGGTGCATGAGCGGACAGGGATTGCGGCGCCGTCGTCGTGGAAGGCTACGGGGACCATGCAGTAGGACCGGGGCCGGAGGGTGACGGTGGCGTGCTCGGGGAGGATGGAGAAGGCCCCGGGGGGTCCGCCCTCGGGTGCGGGCCGGATGGCGAAGCGCACGGCGAGGGGGGCGGCGGAGGTGTTGACGACCTGCACACGCGTGTCAGAGCGCCCGCCGGCGGGGGCGCGTTCCATGAAGACGGAGGTGGAGCCGAGGACGAGGCCGCCGGCGGCGCCGCGGGGGCGGGCCGGGGAGGGCGCCGGGGCGGCACGGCGCGCCGGCTGGGCGGGAGCGACCCGGCGAACCGCGCGGCGGACCGGCTCCTGGGCCGGCTCGGGGGGAGAGAAGGAGGGCATGGCTGGCGCGGGGCGCGGCGCGGGGCTTGGGTCGCGAGGCGACGCCGAGGCGGCGGTGAGGCGGCTTCGCGCGCCCGAGCGGGGCGGGGTGGCCGCTGCCGGGGACGGGGAGGGCACCGGGGAGGGCGCCGGGGAGGGCGCCGGTGCCGGGCCGGGGGAGGCCCGTCGGGCGCTCTCCGGGCCTCGGCTCCCGCGGCCTCCCCGCCGCGGCACGCTTCCCGGCGCGGGGCCCAGGCCCATGACGGCTGCGAGGGCGTCGGCGAGGCCCGTGGCACGCAGGGCTTCGGGCCTGGCCGTGACCCGGAGCGCGAGGCCCGGTGCCGCGGCCCACGCCGCCCCGTCAGCGGCCGCTCGGACCCGGAGCTGCAGATCCGCCGACCACCTCCGCACGGCGCCGGTGAGGCCACCGGCGTCGGTGGCGGCGTCGGCGTCGGCGGTCGCGACCCCTGGCTCGCCCGCCATCATGGCAGCGGCCGTGGCCGCCGCGGCGGCGCGCGGGAGCGGCCCGCCCCCCTCTCGCCCCAGGCTGAGCGTGACGGTGCGAACGGTCCCGGCGGGCATGGGCAGCAGCCCCACGCTCGCGCGAAGGCCCGCCGAAGCCGCCGCGCTGCCCACGTCCACCTCCACGTCGTGGCTCGCTCTGTTGCACAGCGACACCGTCGCCGACGCTCCGCCGCCGTCGACCGCTGCGAGCGTCACGTCGGCCGTCGAGGGGACGACGAAGACGCGAGCGAGGGTCGACGCCGACGCGGCCGCCCCCTTTCGCCGGGACGACCACAGGCCGGAGGCGGTGGAGGCGGAGCCGTCCATCGTCACCTCGCCGTCGAGCCACACGGTGCCGGGCGAAGGCTGCGCGGGCACGGCCAGCGGCGGCGACCTCTCGGGGGTCGACGTGGCCGCGTCACGCCGGCCCGGCGGCGAGCCGTTCCCGCTCCGCGCCGCGCGGCCCCAGCCGGCGGACAGCTGCTCCGACGGCTCGCTGAAGGAGAAGGACACGTCATCCAGATCCTCGTCGTGCGGTGCGCGGCGTGCCCCGTCCTCCCGGGGCGGTGGCTCCTCCGACCCGCCGCGCTCCTCGTCCTCGTCCTCATTATCCTCCTCCTGGGCCGCGGCCTCGGCGGCGGGGACGCGCATGGCCGGGCCGAGGGAGCGCCTGAGCGGGCGCGACGGCGCAGCCCGCCGCGGCCGCGGGACGGCACGGACCTGCTGCCGCCTCGGGCCGCGCCGCTGTGGGGCTGACGGGGGCGGAGCCCGCGGGGCTGGCGAGGTCTTGCGCCGTCGTGGCACCCGCTGGGTCGCAGCCAGCGCGCGGGCGGCCCTGGGAGCCGGCGCCCGGCGCGAGGCAGGCCCCCCGGCTGCCGATTCGCCGGCACGGCTCAGCGCAACGGCAGCGGGCGTCGGGGGCGTCGACTCCGCGCCCGGCGACGCCGGGGCCGCCGCCGCAGCAGGAATGCTTGCTGCCGACCGGCCACGCCGCGGGGGCGATGACGGGTCGGCGGCTGCGGGCCCCGCCGAGCCCCAGAGGCTGCGCGCGAGCCCCGTACCGCCGTCGCTTGCCGTGCTCGCCCCGCTTCCCCGGCCGCCCTGGGACGGCAGCGAGGACGAGGAGGCCGTGTGGGCGGACCGGGCCCCAGGGGACAGCAGGGAGCGCGCCATCCGCCCCCCCGACGGCCGCACGCCAGACGTCGACCCCGGCGTCGGCTCTGCCGCCGTCTCTGCGTCGTCCTGCCTGCGGAGGACGGCCCTGCGCCGGACCTCCGCCGCCTCGGCGGTCTCGTCCCGGCAGGCGAGGAGCGTCCAGCCCGCCGATGCCGTGCGCTCCAGCGCCGCGGCCAGCGCCCGCCGCCCCACCGTGGCCGAGACGGCGCGGGAGGCACGGGAGCCGGCGTCGGGGAGGTGCCCGGCGCGCCTGGCCGCACGCACGGCGTCGGCGAGCGCCGCCCACGCGGCCTTGCCGCCCCTGGGTGGCCCGCGGCCTCCCGTCGGCCACGTCCTCTCCCCCTCCGCCTCCCCCGCCACGCCGACGGCGGCGCTGACGGCCGCCTCCCACGCCGAGGCGAGCCCCGCGTCGGCACCCAGCACCGCCACCCACGCCATGCCCTCGCTCGCAGCCACGCGGAGCTGCAGCGAGACCGCACCACCGGGGGGCAGCAGGGCCCAGCCCCTCGGCTCCGCCGCGAGGACCGCTCCCGCTCCTGACGCGGGGCGCAGCATCCCTGCGCCCTCGGCCAGCACGACGGACGCGAGCGAGACTGCGCCGGTGGCGTCGAGCGGCAGGCCGTCCGGCCGCGGCTCTACCGCGCAGCCCAGCACCGCGACGAGAGCGGGGCGGTCCCCCGCGTTGCGCGCCCGGAGCGTAAGCCAGCCGCCCGAGGCGGACCGTCCGGGGAGCGACGACGGCGAGGCGTCGGCTGGCACCACGACGGCCTCCACGGCAGCGCCGCCCGCCCCGACCAGCGGCACCACGGCCCGCCCGGCCTCCGGCCGCAGCGTGGCGTCCACCCTGGGGCGGCCCACCACCGCCCAGACGCACGGGGGGCGCGCCGCGGAGACGTCGACGCTCACCCACTGCGAGTGACGGCCAACGCTGCCGTCGTCCGCCCCGCCTCCGCTCCCGCCGTCGCCTGCCGCTCCCCGCCTCGCCCGCCGGCGCGCCTCGGCCACCGCGCGGGGCTCAATGAGCGCGGAGACCCGCACGACGGCGCGCACGGCGTGGGCGGTGACCCCCGGACCCGGCGCGAGCACGTTGACCTCGCCGCCGCACCGCCCCACCCAGCGGCGCTCCGGGCCCACGGGCGACGCCACGACGGTGTCCGCGGCGCCCGACGCCCACACGCCCGACGGCCAGCCCCCGTCCGCCTCAGCCTCCTCCGCCTCGGCGGTGTGGTCCGGGCCGTCGTCGCCCCCCGCCGCCATCAGGTCAGCGGTGTTCCGGGCCGCGCGCGGGGCCTCCGCCGCCCCGTCGGCCTCGATGTTCGCCCGGAAGGTGACCTGGCGGACCCTCCAGCCCCTCAGCGCGCCCCGGGACGGTGCGTCCACGGCAAGGGTGACGTCGACGGCGGAGCGAACGTGCTCTGCCGCCGCCACGGGCCCGACCACGGCGCCACGCCCCGACGGGAGCAGCCGCGTCTCGCCGCCGCCCTGCAGCGTGACCACCGCAGACGCCGCGGAGAGCAGCCATGCCTCGCACGCCTCGGCGGCCTCCCCCGCCCCGGCTCCGGCGACGCGCGACCGGGCCCGCTTGGAAAGGGACTGCGCTGAGCCCCGAGCCGGCGACGAGGAGGCCCGCGGCGGGGTGGCGGGGGTCGCGCTGCGGCGGCTCGACGCCGTGGACCGGGCGGGGGAGGCGGTGGCGGGCCCCGCGGGGCGCAGGGAGCGGGTGACCGATCCGGGATGGCGGCCCCGTCGGCCGCGGCCCATGCGTCGGCGCGGGGGGCTGCTCCGGGCGGGCTGGGCCGGCTGCTCGGGCCGGGCAGGCCCCCCGCCTGACATGCCAGCGACGGAAAAGTCAGGCGTGGGCTGGGGCTGGCGCCCCGCCGCCGCGGCGCTCGTGCCGCCGCCGGACGGGTCCGAGGGGCCGGCGACGACGCGAACGGTGACGGGAAGGACGCGAGCCTCCGCCGCCAGGCCCGGGTGGGAGGCGTGGGCGGGGATGGCGACGGCCTCCACGACGGCGGCACGGGTGGCGGAGGCGCCGGCGGTGCGGGGGGGCGCGAAAACGATGGTGGCGGTCGTCTCCGCCGCCATCGTGCCTTCACCGATGGGACGGAGCACGAGCTCTGCCGACGTGGGCTCGACGCGAGTCCACGCCGCGAGCCTGCCGTCCGCGGGGGCAGCGCCGCTCCGGCTCCGGAGGTGCCAGCGCACGACGACGGGGACGGCGGAGGCCGAGGCTGACGTCGACACGACGCGGATGGGGACGACGCACGACGCCGAGGCGCCCGCCGCGGCCTCCAGCGTCGGCTCTGCGGCGTGCGTTGCCACCAGCACCTCGAGCGAGGTCGGGCGGGCGGCGCTCCGGTCCCCGGTGTTCCGGGGCTGGGGCGGCAGGGCCGCCGCCGCCGCCGGAGCGGGCAGCGCGGCGCTCCGGGTCTCGGCCTGGCGAGTCTGGTGCGGTGCTGCCGAGCTGTCGCCGCCGCTGGCGGCCGGCCGCGCGGCGCCGCTTGCGGGCCGGCCCTGCCCGAGACGACGGGCGGCAGGCGGCTCTGCCGGCGATGTCGCGCGATGTGGCGAGCGCAGCGCCCGCCGCGCCGCCTGGTTGGGCGCCGCCGCCTGCACGATGAAGTCCTGCCCGGGCTGCACCGGGGCGGTCGCTCCGGGGGGACCTGTGCTCGACGGCGAGTCGCTGGGCGGCTGGCCGGGCGCCCCGGCCCGTGCAGCATCCTCCTGGGCCGGGAGCGTCGTCGGGGGCCGGGTCGGGGGGGTGTCGGGCTGGCCGGCATCACTCGCGACGGCTTCGCCAGCAGGACCCGCGGCGGGCGCCCCCCCGGCTCTGCCACCAGCCCACTTCTTCTTGAGGTAGTCCAGGGCCTCGGGGGGGTACAGGCCCGTCGAGTGTCGGAACTCTAGCACCTCGGGGGTGACGGGCAGGGCGGCCGCGTCCCAGCGCGCCGCCGCGGCGCCGCTTCGGCCATCGTCCCCGGCACCGGGCGTGCGCGCCTCGCCCGAGTGCTCCGGCGCCGCGCCCTGCGGCCCGCGCGCGCCCTCGCTCCGCGGGGTCGCCTCCGCAACCCCCGCACCCCGTCGCTCCGGCGTGCCCTGCCCCTCCAGCATCGCTCCGGACATGCCGCCCGCCCCCGCCCCGCCGAACAGCTCCGTCCCGCCGGACCTGGGCCTGGCCTGCCTCTGCCAGTCCCTGTGCCCGGCCCTCGAGGCCGCCGCCGCCGTCGACGCTCCCATGGACAGCGGCACCGAAGGCGACGCGTAGTCCCTCCCGCCCGGCCCCGAGAAGGACCCGCTCCCGGCCCCGTCCCCCGGCACAAGGGACGCCGCCAGGAGCTCCTCCTCGGTGATGCGGAACCGCCCCTGCTCCCGCCCGCCGTCCACGACGCGCCTGCGCGCCTCGGAGCCCGTGACAAAGTCCGCCGACGCTGCCGACCCCGCGCTCCCCACCGACGGCCGCAGCTCTGCCGCGGGGGCGACGTCCCAGTCCCACTGGTCCCGCACGCGGGTGCCGCCCCCGGGCTCGTCCTCTCCGAGCGACGCGCCCGTGTCAGACCCTGAGGCGTCGCCCGCTCGTCCCGGCCCCTGGGAGCCGCGATGCGAGGCGCGCCTGTCTGTTTTCTCAACCGCGGCCCCGCCCAGCACCGCACCGCCCGTCTGTGGGCGCTGGGCCGGCCGAGGCGCGCCGCCCACCCCGCGCGCCTCGCTCGCCTCCCCCGCTCGGGCGAGCCGGCGGTCGCCGCCCGCCGGTGCCCGCTCGGACGGTGTCGACCCTTCGCCGCCCGGCTGCGGCGACACGGCCGAGACGGAGGAGGATTCGAGCTGGTCGAACTGCCGGTGCACGGCCGCAACCACGCCGGCGGTGTGCGGAGTGCAGGGCGGCTCCACCGCCCGCCTCGCGGCCCGACCGGGCGGCGCGGCGGTCCCTGTGAGGGCCGCTCCCGCGCTGGTCCGCCGGTTGACGACGCGGACGGGGACCCTGGCACGGCCGTCCTCCGCGCTGCGCCGGCGGGACGGCGGCGCCACGGAGCCGGCGAGCGTCCCGCGGCCGGGGGGCGGGGCGTCGGGCGACGGGGCGAACGCCACGTGCGGGCGGCGCCGAGCCCGCCCGGGGGTCGACGGCGCGGCGGGGTCCGCCGGCCGGTGGGCCGCGCCCGACCTCGGGCCTGCCGGGCTACCGCCCGCCCCCCTGTCCTCGTCAATCCCGGCCCCGACACGTCCCCCTCCGTCTCCCTCCTCCTCCTCCTCCTCCTCCTCCTCCTCGTCTCGGCCCGAGTCGGAGAGGGACGACGCGATCTGCGTGGACGACATCCCGCTCGCACCCATCGGGCGCCTCTGCGCGGCGGCGCCCGCCGACGGAGCCGCCGGCGTGGCCATGTCCCAGTGCACCACGGCGGCGTCGGCGAGGACGAGCCGCATCTCGTCCTGGAACTCCCGGTCCAGCGACCGCGACCGTAGCTCCCGCGCCGCGTCGTCCATCACCTGGTCGTGGTCCAGCTCCTCCTCCTCGCTGCCGTCCTCCTCCTCCTCGTCCTCCCCGTCGTACTGGCTCTCGCCGCCCGATCCGTGGGACACCTCCCTGTCCTCATAGCTCGCCTCAGGCTCCGCCCGTGAGGCCTGACGGCTGCCGCTGGTCGCGCCGCCAGTGGCGGAGTCCAGGGCACCGGCGTCGCCGTGCTGGCCCCACGGCGGCGTGTGGCCCTGCCCGTCCGTCCCTGCCTCCGCCCTCCCGACCCCCAGCTCGCGCTCGCGCCAGGCTTCCCCGCCACCCCACACGCCCGAGTCCTCCTCGTCCTCGGCAAGATCGCCGTCGTGCGGAGGCACCTCCTGGCGATGTGCGCTGGCCCGGTCCCAGACCAAGGCTGATGCTGGGTCGCTGAGGCGGGGCGCACGAGTTGGCGGCGCGGCAGCTCGGGCTCCGCCACGCCCGGCTGTGCCGAGCAAAGGGGGAGACCCAACGCCAGCAGAGCTGCCATGAGCCCACCCAGGCCGGCCGCTCGCCGCAGTGGCACCCGAGCGGCTCATTGTGAGCTCGGGCTTGAAAGCAAACGCATCGCCCGGCGTAATTCCGTCCTCCCGCTCTTCCAGCGCGCGAACGTCGAGCCTGCCATCGGATACGGACGCAAAGTCGTCGCTGATCGAGCCCCGCTCGTCGGGACCTCCTGAGCCAGACGGAGGGAGGCCAAACGGCGTCGTCGGCTCGCAGGGGTGGCCCCCGAGGCTCGCGCCGTCGCCGGCCCGCCTCGGCGGCGTTACGTTGCCGAGATGGGAGCTGCGCCTCTCGCCGTGCTCCGATTTCTTCACGAAGGAGAACATCTGTGAGGCGCCCTCCATCGAGTTGTCGGAGTTGCCAGGACTGGCCATCACAGTCCCCCGGCCGTGGCTCGCAGCCGGTGTCCCCGGCGCGTGACGGTCCTGGACGGTGCTGCTTGGGCTCCCCGCACCCGGTGCTGCCGTGCTAAGGCCGCCGAGTCGACGGACTCCGGGCCGCCCGACCGTTTGGGTTCCCGCGCCGCTCTGCTTGGCTCTGCCGGAACCCGCCATGGCGCACTCGCCCCTGACACGCACCATAGCGGTTCTACAGGTGATTGGGCGGTGCCTGTGCGAGAATGGCTGAGCATGCTACAGTCTGGGACCGGCTTTATGACCCAGAGACCTACACTGGCGTGTACGCCGAGAGGTTCCGCGACGGTCCAGGCATCAACCAGGACACCGATTCGCGCTCGTGGAAGCAGTGAGGCACCGCTGCTGGGACGGCTCGCCGTGTCCAGGAAGCCCTGCCCGGCCCCGTGCGACACCCGGGCACCGTGCCTGGCAGCAAGGCCGAGGCAGGCGTCGGTCGCACACTGTCGCGATTCTCTCGGCCGCAACCGCCACCCGAAAGGCCCGCCGCCCCCATTTTCCGCGCCCCCCGACCCTGACGCCGACTGCAGGCGCACTGCGTTCCACGGACACACTAACACAGGCACTGACGAGGTGATCAGAGACATCTCGGACGTGATGCGCCCCAACCTGAACTCTTACCCGAGGGAGCGGGTTCTGTCGCCCCGCGAGCGGCGCATCAGCGAGGTGCGCGAGCGCGCGGCATCCGGTGCCTCCGCGGGGCCTGCCTACCCCCTGGATGCCAACACGCAGCTCCAGCTTATCTTCCAGTACTACTGCCGCTTCGGCCGCACCGGGCCCCGCGGCGACTCCACCACCACGATGGACTCGTTCAACTTCATGAGGCTGGCGAGGGAGTGCCCGGGCCTGCTCGACGCGCGGCTGGACCGCGCGGAGGTGGACCTCATCTTTGCGAAATGCCGCACCAAGGGGCAGCGGCGCATCGCGTACCGCGAGTTCCTGGACGCCCTGTCCGCCATGGCCATCACGAAGTTCCCGGCCGAGGACCCGGTGACGGCGTTCAGCCTGCTCCTGAGCCACCACGTGTTCAACTGCGCGCCCGCCGTGGGCCTGCGCGAGGCCAGGGCCATGCAGGCGCGCGCGCGGTCGCTGAGGGACGAGGCCGCGGCCGCCGCCGCCGAGGAGGCGGCGCACGCGGAGGACACCATGCGCATGGCCGAGGCGGCGGGGGGCACGTCGGCGTACTGGCGTGACGAGGCGACGGCGAGCTACCACGAGGCGCGCCGCACCGCCGACGCGCTCGGGCGGGTGGCGGCGGCCGCGCCGGCGGACCGACTCAGCCTCGGCCGGGACGGGGGATACGGCGCGGCGGCCCGCGGGGAGGATGGCGCCATCCCCTCGCGCTCCGTCGCGCCGGCGCCGCCGCCGCCCCCCCTGGGGTCGGCGGGGGCGAGGCGCAGCTCGCGACTGGCGCCCCTCGTCGGCGCCGCGCCGCCGCTGGGCGCAGCTCCGCCCTCGGCACGGCACGCGGCCGCGCGGGCATGGGACCCGGAGCTGGCGCTCGACGAGGACGACGACGACGGCTTCGACGACGACGACGGCGCCGCGCACGGGGCGGGCGCCCCGGCCTACGGGTCGGGGCGCGGCACTCCCCCACGCCGCGCGTCGTCGGCGGCGGCGGGCGCCCCGGCGTGGATGTCCCCGACCACCCTGGGGACCATCGCGCGGATGCGCCGCGTGGAGGACCTGCACGCCGAGCGGGAGGCCGCCAGGGCCGCGGGCGTCGCCGAGGCGGCGGCCTATGGGGCAGGGCGGCGCCCCTCCTCCCACCGGGTGCCGCCGCCCGCCGTCCCCGGCCGCACGGGTGGCGGCTCACCCGAGGCCCGAGGCCCGGAGCGGGACCCCACCTTCCGCGGCCGCGTGCGCTCGCCCGCCGCGCGGTACTCCATGGGCACGCGGACCTTCCGCCCGACCCTGGCGGGGCAGGCGAACCGCCCAGGCAGCGTGTACGACCGGCTGTCCGACCCGTCCACCTTCACCGGTGTCTACCGCCGCGCCTTCTTCACCGACGGCCGCATGAACGCCTACTCGGACACCGGCGTCAGCTCCATCCCCTCCCACTTCGAGGGCGGCACCAACACGGCGTCCAACGAGACCATCCACAACATCTCGGTCACGCTCCGGCCCGGGCTGCGGAACGGCAAGGGCTTCAGGTGACCCCAGGGCCACGCCCGGTCCGAGGCTCGGCGGGGTTGCGCCTGGACAAGGGAGACAAGAGCCGGCGTCGGCGCGCTGCTCCCTCAACCCCCTCTGCCCCCTGACCCGCTTGCCTGCCGGGGAGGCCGCATGCATCTTTGAGGCGACCGCGGTCGTCCAACCGACCGCGCCGGACGCTTCCTGTTGTTGCGAGACCACTGCGTGATACGGCTGCCCGAACGGAACGAGAATACCAGCAGCCCTTCACGGGGGGAGCCACGGACGGATGCCACCCACCACTCCGTGCGGCTCTGCCGAGAAAGGGAAAAGAAAAATTCGCATTGTCGGTCCTCCGAGCCCAACGATAGGCCACGCACTCGAGCGGGAGCCAGCCTCCGGTTCATAGACCGTAGCCACAGCCAACGGGACAGGAAAGCAACCATGGCCGACGGTGAGAGAAGCGTGACGCCAAGGACTGTCGAGGCAGCGCTTGGTTCCACCACCGGTGTCGCCGCGTCCGATCCGCAATCACGAAGGGCGACGCACGGTGGTTGCTGGCACATTTCTTCGCAGCGGACGCCTGGCTCGAGGACACCGGCGCAGCTGGCGAGGAGGAGGAGGAGGAGGACTGGGAGGCCGTGGCCGAGGACGCCGAGGGTGATGAGGGTGCTGTGGACGAGGCCTGGGTTGCCGAGGCGCGTGCTCTGTCCGGGGAGCAGGAGGAGGATGCCAAGGAGGCGCTCGACCCGACCAGGGCCAAGCACGTGGCCAAGGCGAAGATGCGCGCGCTTGAGGAGGAGCGCGCGGCCGATGCCGCCACGGCGGCAGCCTTTGGCACGCCGCTGGACGACCCTGTCGCCGAGAAGGCGCGCATCCGTGCGATGGAGGAGGCACGGGAGGTCGCGATCGCGCAGGAGGCGTTTGCGGGAGGAGCGGGCGAGGATGCCGCCGCCTCGCCCGCCGCCGCGGCGCCGGCGCCCGGCGCAGTGGCCGCGCCCGCACTCGCGGCTGCGTCCCCGGCGCCTGCACTGGCTGCGGCGTCCGGTGCCGGGGCGGAGCCCTCGGCCGAGGCGCCCAAGACCGTGATGGAGTGGGTGGACATGGTCCCGATCAAGGGCCCCCGGGCGTGGAGCGAGGCTGGCGGCATGCTGGTGGACAAGTCGATGGCGGACAAGAGCAAGCTCGCCCCGTCGAACTTCGTGCGTGGCGTGCTCCGCGCCGCGGTGACGGAGGAGGTGCTCTCCAAGCAGGACGTGGACGCGCTGATGGTGATGCTCAAGGACGCCGAGGCCAACCTGGCCATCGCGGGGGAGAAGCAGGCGCAGGGCCGGTCGAAGAAGAAGAAGGGGAACAAGGGCCGGAACCTCGCCTCGAAGCGGGGCCAGGGCAAGGCCGGGTACACCTCGGTGCGGTCCGACGCGGACATCATGGGCAGCATGGCCGGCGGGTCGGCGAGCGCCGCCGCCGGCATGAGCGACATGGGCGGCGACGACGACGACTTCATGTGAGCGGAGCGCCCGGGAGCGAGGCACGGCGCGCGCCCGCGCGTGTGTGGTCGCCCCGGTGAGCACACGGGAGCAGCCGCCCTGTGCCTGGCCGGTCACTCATGCGCCAGCTGGCAGGCCGGCGTCGGCTCGCCGGAGCGCGGCAGCCTGCAAACCACGCCCACGCTCCCTGCCGGGCCGATGACCGCGCTGAACCGCCCCACGGAAGCCGCCTTGCCGGTCCACGCGACAGCCAGGTCGACGGCCTCGCCGGGCTTGCCCCGCAGCTCCGCGGTGAGCTGCCCCTGCGCGCCGCACTGCACCGCCACGGCGCTGAAGCGCGATGCCGACACGCGCACCATCGCCCCGAGCTCGCCGAGCAGCACCAGCGACGGCTCCTGGCCGCACTCGAGCGGGGACAGCGAGCACAGCTCAAAGGAGTGACCCCATTCATGCGACGGAAGCCCCGTGCGGAGCGACAGGGGCTGGGACCCGTTGACCAGGACTGCGCACCCGGCCAGGGCGGCACCGCTGCGGCAGCGCACGTCGCTGGTGGGGCCAAGGCCGGGCGTCCACGGCACTGCAAGGAAGCCCTCAGCGGACTGCCTGGGCGCCAGCTGGCCCAGCGGGAGGTTGTACTGCGCGTCGACGTCCACCGCCAGGACTGAAAAGTATGTGGACGTGCCGGCGGGGGCGTCCCCGGGCGCGCGGAGTCCGGGCCCGTCTCTTGCCTTGCTCGCACCAGCGCCCACAAAGGCCGGGGCCTGGAACACGCGGCCAGCGGTGACGTTGAAAGGGGCGGACGACGGGTCCTGGTAGACGTCATCGATGTAGGTGCTGGGGCGCGAAGGGTTGAGGAGCGTGCCGTCGGCCGCGTACGCGGTAGCGGCCAGCGTGACGTTGGTGTTGTTGGCCATGTCACCGACCCCGACGGGGCCGGCGCCGAGGATGCTCAGCGCCCACGCGAGCTCGAGGTACGGCTCCACGGCGCCGGCCCACGTGGAGCCCGGCTGCGTGGGCATGGCCCAGACGTTGTCGAAGAAGGGCGACAGCCCGAGCGCGCCGAGCAGCATCCGGTCGAACCCGACGTGCCAGCGCTCCACAAACGTGGCCGCGTGATTCCCGGGCACGTCGTCGATGTTGTCCTTCGAGTTGGTGACGCAGCCGTACCGCAGTGTCTCCATCACGTCCGCCGGGCTCGCCTCGCACACCTGCACCCGGATGCCCGACTCGCAGAAGGGCGTCGCGAAGCCGTGGAACCACCGCTCGGCGCCGTCGGTAATGTTCAGGGAGTGCTCGAAGTCCTGCGTCTTCTGGAAGACGTTGTCTTGCTCGAAGGACGTGCCGCCGAGGGCGAGGAAGCGGTCTCGGGTCTCCGAGTAGAAGGCCTCCACCTCGTCGAGCACCACCATGGCCTTGTCCTGCGTCGACGCCGTGCCCGTCAGCAGCTGCGCCTCCCACATGTAGTTGGTGATCCGCTGCCCGTCCTCGGGGCGGAGGAACCCCCATGCGTTGAGCAGCAGGGGGAAGGACGACATCAGGTTCCGCAGGCCGGACGGGAACAGGTCCTCCCGGGGCCACCTGTCCGCGCAGTCAATGCCTCCCGCGCTGCTCCCGACGTCGGCGCCCTGCAGGAACCACCAGGTGTCGAGCTGCGAGATGCCCACCGGCACACCGGCCTCGCGGAAGCAGGCGTGCCAGGCGCGCAGCGTGGCTTCGGCCGTTGTGTTCCCCACGGCGGTGCAGTTCCGCGTCGGGCGCCGGGTGCCCCAGTACGACTGGAAGTGCACGGCGCTGCGGGGGAGAGCGGAGGGGCGGGGGGCGGGGCAGGGATGAGGACGGAGGGCTGGCCGGCCCGGGCCTGCCGTAGCGCCCCGGGAGCGGCTGCCCTGCTGTTCGGCTCGCCCATTATCGGTCCACGCCGAGATCGTATCCCTGACCAGGTCCAGCGAGCGCGGGATGCGGCGCGTCTGGGAGGCAGCCTGCATCAGCTCACCCCACGCAAACGTCTCTGTGGTCAGGCCGCGGGTGCCCGACCAGATCACAGCCGACGTCGTGAAGCCCGCGGGGATGATGGTCACGGTGCTGAGGGCACCCAGGCTCAGCCGCGGGCTGGCCAGGGTCCGGTCGATGAGCCACTGCTGCCCGACGAAGTGGTTGCCCGGGGCCAGCACGGCGACGGTCGGCACGGTCGGGAGCGAGCCGTTGCTCCCCGAGTACGCCGGGTCGACGAGGTAAAGGGGGCCGCGGCCGCCGAGGGGCCCGTTCGGGTTGCCTGTGCCCCACCACTCAGACAGAGTCCATGGCCCGGCGTGCGTCAGGTGGCGGAAGCGGCCGCCAAGGTACGCATCCGCTGCGCTGAAGGACGGGAACTCGGTCACGGGCGGAGCCGCCGGCTCGACGGGGCCGTTTGCGCCGACGGCAGTCGCGTTGGTGTTCGACAGCCCCCTCGGCACAGTCAGCTCAAACTGCACCATGCCCCACGCAAAGCAGCGGAACGAGGTCGTCGCGCGGACACCTGTTCCGGACCGCCACACGGCATCCAGCCCGGCGTACTTGCCAAACCCGGTGACGCTGCCGGCAGTCTCGGCAGTCGATGCCACGACAATATTCCAGCGAGCTAACAGTCTTGTTGTCCGAGCGCAGGCTGACGGCCCCGCCGGTGAGCCACGGGGAGCTCGCCACGGCAACAGCGTAAGCGCCAGAAGACGTGTCCACGGACACCTGTGAGTCGCCGGCCGAGCACTGCCACGCGCGCACAAACCCCGCGACAAGCGGTACCGATGCTAGGGGCAGCAGGCTGGGGCGCATGCCTGGCCAAGATGTGCGGTTGCGGAGGCAGTTGCGCCTGCTGTCGTTGTGCCTGCCGGCAGGGCGGTGCGGCGGCTCAGCACGCCAGCGGGGTCACCACGCGCAGAGGGACCACACACACGCCAAACTCATCAGGAGACGCTCCGGTCGCCTGGGTGACGACGGCCGCCGAGCCGTCGACCCCGCAAGCCAGCTCGGCCTCCACGGCCCAGCCGGGCCCCGCGCCGCGGCAGCCTCGCAGGAGCCATGGGGTAGCGGGCCCCGTCGGGGCGTACCATGCCCTGTCGCCTCGGCGCCATGCGAGCTCAGCGACGATGTCGCCGCCTCGGCCGCCGGGCACGCCTGCCGACACGGAGAGCAGGGCACGGCCGACGGACCAGCGCGGCGGCGCGCTGCCGGCCGTGGCTCCGACGCCCCCCGCGGCAGTGATGTCGACGGCCTGCGCCGGCTCCGCGTGGGCGGGCCTCTCCAGGGCCGCGAGCGCTCCGCCGCCCCACCACCACCCCGCCCCCTCCTTCAGCCGGACGAGCAGGTCGGGCGACGCCGCGCCCCTCCCGTCCCACCCGACGAAGCGGAGAGGGGGCGCGGCCGCGGCCCCGCCCGCGGCGCGCCACGCCCTGTCAGCGGCGTCGAGCTTGTCCGACGGCCGCTGCCGCCCCATGAGAACGGTTGCGAGCGACCCGGGCGGCAGAGCCGCAGCCAGCGCGACCGTGACGCCCGGGGACGGGCGGTCTCCGCCCGCGGTCCGGCACCACACGGCCGTGCGCTCGAGGGCGCGCCGGGCTTCCCCCGCCGTCCGCGCCGCGTCCCTGGCCTCGTCGGTCGTCCACGAGCCGGGCCGCAGCAGAGCCACGAGCCGGTCCAGGACGCCCGGGCCCTCCCGGCCCGCCCGCGCTTCCTCCTCCTCGTCCTCGTCCTCAGCGACGGTGGCGTTGCCCGTGAGGCCGCAGGGCGTCCGTCGCGACGCGCCGGCGAGGACCAGGGAGGCGTGCTGGGGGGGCACCCTGCCGCCCGCCGCGACGGCAGCGAGGACCGCAGCGTCCTCGGCCGCCTCGGCGTGCCTCCCGGTCCTCGCTGCGAGCCACAGCGACGCCTGGCGCAGGGCCGTGGCCTCGGGCCGCGAGTACCGCGCGTCCCTCAGAGGGGACACCAGCGCCCAGGCGTCGTCCCCGAGGCCCCACGCCGCGGACCACGCCCATGCCGCCCCCGAGGAGCGCCATGCCTGCCTCGCGGGCCGCGCGGCCCACCGCTCCCACGCGTCGGCCGCCGCCTCGGCCGCGTCGACGAGGCCGCCGCCGCCGCGGTGCTCCGACCAGCTCACCCACGCCGACGACGCGAGCGCACGACGCTCAGCCTCCCCCTCGGCCCGGCGCGCCTCGATCGCCGCCAGCGCCCCGCTGCCGGGCCCGCCCTCCCCCCGGTCCGTCGCCGCCGCCGCCGCCACCGCCACCAAGTCGTCGTCGTCGGCGTCATCCCACCCGGCGGCCGTCGAGATCGCGGCCACCGCCGCGCCCGACGCCCCCGACACATCCGCGGCAGCCACGGCAGCGGTGCCAGCCCACCACGCCGCCGTCGCCGCGACCCTCAGCGCAACGACGGGCGGCCCGAGCACCAGCTGCGCCGCCCTGGTCCGTGCGAGCTCCCAGTCCACCCCTTCGCCCCCGCGGGCGTGCAGGATGTCGCCAAGGAGGCCGGACCGCCGGCGCTGCCGCATCGACCGCTCCTCCCCCGCCGGCCGCTGCCCCGAGGCGACGGGGGCGCGGCCCGGCTCGAACACGCTGCTCCCGCGCGACATGCTGAGCATCCGCTCCAGCGTGTCGTCGGTCGGGCGGGCCGCGGCGGCCTCGGGCAGAGAGGGCCCGTCGGATCGCTGCCCCGTGTACACATGGGACGACGGCGCCGCGAGGAACTCCCCCAGCGACGCGCCCACGCCCAGCCCGGCGATGCGGCACTCCATGGCCCCGGCGAGGGCAGCGGCGCCGACGCGGGCGGCGCGGGAATCGATCCCGACCCTGACCGGCGGCGGCATCTCGCTCGCGTGGCGCCAGACCGCCCCATGCTGGGGCAGGCGTCTCCGCCACGGCGCGTCCAGGCACCCGGCCACACCCGCCTCGTCGAGCCCGGGCGCCACAAACCCTGGCGCCTCGGCGGCCGTGCCTCCCTCGGGCCCGCTGGGCCGCACCCAGTCGGACGCGCGGCCGTCCCACCGCACGCGCCTGTCAACAAGGTCGCCGCCGCCACGGGCGAGGCGCTCCGAGGCCTCCATCGCCTCTTCGATGGCCAGGCGAGCGTTTACGCGGCCGGCCAGCTTCAGCAGCTGCGCCGCGGCAGCCCGCTCCCCGTCGGCCCGAGCTTGCCAGTGTGACATGAGCACCGACGCCGCCATGGCCAGCGCGGCGTGGTCCTGGGACGGGGTGCGTCGGTCAACGCCGGCCGCAAACGCCGCCCACAGCAACAGCGCGGCAGCGGCCGCGCGGCGTGTGCTCCCCATGGCACGCCAAAGGCAGGTCTCCTTGACCCTTCCCCCCCTCCCCACGCACCGGTGCGAGCGCTCCCTCAAGGAGCTGGTGTCGTGGGTTGGCGGGGCACAATCAGCCTCGAACTCAGCCACAGTCGTGCCTAAGACTCTGCCCCAAAGTTCTGCGGATTGGACCTGCGGGCGGCACTTCGCACCGATCACGCGTCTCGGAATGCTCGCCCGCGCCAGCATCGCTCGTGCCGCCTCGGCGGCTTCCGCCTCCCTTGGCCGCCGTGCCATGGCCACCGGCAAGGAGGTCAAGTTCGGCGCCGAGGTGAGTCGGATCGTGCCGTGCGCGCTCCGGGCAAACACGCGCTCGCGCGCGCGCGCCACCGCCCACATTCCGCGCTGTGTCCCACGGATCCCGCTGGTTCCCCTGCCTCTGTGCGATCTTCGCAGGCTCGCGCCCTCATGCTCGTCGGCGTGGACAAGCTCGCCGATGCCGTTCAGGTGAGAAGACCGTCGACGTGGCACGGGATGCTTCCGCCGGCGAACTCTCGCGTTTCCCGGGCCCGCCCTCCCAACCCCCGCTCGGCCCGTCCGTCTCCGGCACGCGCGCAGGTCACCCTCGGCCCCAAGGGCCGCAACGCCCTCCTGGACCAGTCCTTCGGCGCCCCGAAGATCACCAAGGTGAGAGCCGAACTCTGCCGGCCTCGTCGAGGCCACGTGGTCGCCCCGACGGCCCAAGCGCTCCGCGCTCGCGGGTCGCGCGCCCCTGGCATCGCGGCAGATAACCTGCGTCACCGCCCGAGTCGCTCGCCTCCCCGCTGCCGCAGGACGGTGTCACCGTGGCCAAGCACATCGAGTTCAAGGACCGCATGCAGAACATGGGTGCTCAGCTCGTGCGCCAGGTCGCCTCCAAGACCAACGACATCGCCGGCGACGGCACCACCACGGCCACCGTGCTCGCGCGCGCCGTGTACTCCGAGGGCTGCAAGTCCGTGGCCGCGGGCATGAACCCGATGGAGCTCCGCCGCGGCATGGCCGCCGCGCAGGAGGCCGTCCTCGCCTGGCTCGACGAGCACGCCAAGGAGGTGTCCTCCTCGGAGGAGATCGCCCAGGTCGCCACCATCTCGGCCAACAACGACGTGGAGGTGGGCAAACTTATCGCCAAGGCCATGGACAAGGTCGGCCGCGAGGGCGTCATCACCGTGCAGGACGGCAAGACGCTCGAGGACGAGCTCGAGGTGGTCGAGGGCATGCGCTTCGACCGCGGCTACATCAGCCCGTACTTCCTCACCGACGCCAAGACCCAGAAGACCGAGTTCGAGGACGCCTACATCCTCCTCGTCGAGAAGAAGGTCTCCAGCATGCAGTCCCTCCTCCCCATCCTCGAGGCCGTCGTGCGCGAGGGCAAGCCCTTCGTGATCATCGCCGAGGACGTCGAGGGCGAGGCCCTCGCCACCCTCATCATCAACAAGCTCCGCGGCGGGGCCAAGGTGGTCGCCGTCAAGGCCCCCGGCTTCGGTGACAACCGCAAGGCCAACCTCCAGGACATCGCCGAGCTCACCGGCGCCACCGTCATCTCCCAGGACATCGGCCTCAAGCTCGACACCACCACCATCGACCACCTCGGCCGCGCCAAGAAGGTGACCATCACCAAGAACGACACCCTCATCCTCGACGGCGGCGGCGCCAAGGACGCCATCGCCGAGCGCTGCGAGGCCATCCGCGACCAGATGAGCCGCACCACCTCGGAGTACGAGAAGGAGAAGCTCCAGGAGCGCCTCGCCAAGCTCTCGGGCGGCGTCGGCGTCATCAAGGTGGGCGGCGGCTCCGAGGTGGAGGTCAACGAGAAGAAGGACCGCGTCGTCGACGCCCTCAACGCCACCCGCGCCGCGGTGGAGGAGGGCATCGTGCCCGGCGGCGGCTCCGCCCTCCTGTACGCCTCCAAGACCATCGATGCCCTCATCGAGAAGGAGAGCAACCAGGACGTCAAGGTCGGCATGCGCATCATCCAGCGCGCCATCCGCAAGCCCGCCGAGACCATCGCCAGCAACGCCGGCGTCAGCGGCCAGGTCATCGTCGGCAAGCTCCTCGAGTCCACCGACTACCGCTACGGCTACAACGCCGGCACCGGCGAGTTCGTGGACATGATCGACGCCGGCATCATCGACCCCAAGAAGGTCGTGCGCACCGCCCTCATCGACGCCGTCTCCGTGGCCGGCCTCATGACCACCACCGAGGCCGCCGTGTACGAGCTCCCGGCCGACAAGGAGGACGGCATGGGCGGCATGGGCGGCGGCATGGGCGGCATGGGCGGCGGCATGTTCTGAGCCCGGTAAGGGGACACCAGACGAGGGGTAGGGGGCGGCGCGCGTGTCGGCCTTGAAAGTCGGGCGGGGATGGGAGTCGCGGAGCTCCAGGCGCGCGCGTCTGTGCTCCGGCTACGACTGCCAGCGGCCGCAGGCGGTGCGCGGCAAGGCTGCTCTGTGCAGCTTCCGCGATGCCCGCGACCAGTGCGACTCTCGCCCAGGGCCCAAGGGTGCCCGCGCGTGAAAGGTTGGCGCGACACCGGGCCTGAGTTACGTGCGTATGGCGTCCGGGGCGTTGAAACACGACCGTGATGCCCGTCTGCGAGCCCTCGGTGTTGGCAAGCCACACACCTCAAGCCAACGTTTCCGAAACAAGCGGCGAGGGGCGAGCTGCGGCTGAAACAGGTTTCGAAGAGTCTGGGACCGTCTTGCTGATCGGCTTCGGACCCCGCTGACCAGGTGTCCATGCGAATCAGCCGTGGCCCACCACGACACGACGCTGCAGGGCACGGACAAGGTGACCAAGCGCCCCGTAGCGTGCTTGTGGCGCCACCGGAGGCACGGCACGGGCGATGGCTCTGGAGCGCGCGCTGTCGCTGCTGGCGCACCGCCGTCCGTTTGCTCGCCGCCGATAGCCAGCACACGGTACCGAAACACTCCTGTTTGCGCTACACGTGCTCAAAGCCCCGTTTTGTTGCGTCAACGGAGGAGGAAACGCGCCGCAAAGGCTGCAGGAGTTTCCCGCCGCCGTGATGGAAGCCGGTGATTTTGGCTCTGCGATGGACCAACGATCGCTCGCCCTAGCTGTTCCCCGCACTCCTGCTCCCTCGGCAGCCCCACCGGGCCAGCCAAAAGGTCGGGAACGCGTCGTGCGTAGCACGGGCACGATTCGGATGCGCCTAACGGCGCTACCGCTGGCCTGCCTGGCGCTAGCCGCCGGGACCTTCGGCCAGTCCACCACGCCACGGATCACCAAGGTCCACCCACGCTACATCTCCGGCAGCGGAGAGGGTGTCATCACGATTGAGGGTGTCGGTGAGCCGTGCCCGCAGCCATTCCGTGCCTTTCTGGCGCCGCTGGGGCCGAGGCGGCCGCGTTTGCTGTCGAGTCCGTTCTTCGCCGATTGTGGTTTTTCGTTCCCGCAGCCCTTGGGGACGGCTTCGCGGTCCCGCACCAGGCCTTTGTGGGAGACATCCCGTGCGACATCATCGACTTCAAGAGCGCGACCGGCAGGGTGGTGTGCAAGACGCGCGCATGGCCGTCCAGCTCGTCAGGATGGCTGGACGTCACTGTCGTGGCCGGGGGCGTGCGCTCCACGTGCTCGGGCTCGTGCAGGGTCATCTATTCGAACAGCTACGCGCCGCAGCTGCGCCAGGCCAGGAACCCCCGGTCCGCCGCCGACGGCGAGCTCGTTCTCAACATTTATTCCCGCAACGGCTCGCCGTCCAGCCCCGAGCACGTGACGATCCGCCTGGGCGACTCGGTTTGCCCGCTCCAGGACCCCGAGACGGGCGAGCCGGCCGGCGCGGACACTGTGCTCTCCACGTCTTCGTGGGTCGACCTCCGCTGCGACAAGAACCCGGAGGCCAACCCCGTCGGCTTCCACAGCCCCGACGTGGTGATCGAGCACCCCCGTGAGGGCCGGGTGTGGGGCAGGCACTACTCCCACAGCTCCTCGTGGCTCGTGGGGCCTCGCGACGAGCTGTACCAGCACCAGTCGTACCCCGTGGTGCGCTCCGTTGAGCCCCGCATGCTCTCGCGCGCGGGCGGTGCCAACGTCACCATCCGCGGCGCGGGCTTTGCGAGCTTCAACCCCGCCCTGGGCGCGGCACCGGCACAGGACTCCGGCGCCGCCGGCCCGTCCCTGGCTAACAACAACACCGTCTTCGTCGGCGGCGCCCCCTGCGACGTCATTGAGGCCACGGCCACGATGATCCGGTGCACCGTGGCGGCGCAGTCCTCGGCCGACGCCGGCGCGCTCGTCGCCACCGCGGTCGGCACCGCCGACGCCGTCTGGGTGCCCCGCGCCGCGTGGGAGGCAGAGCGCCGCATCACCGCTGCCACCGCGAGCGCGGCCGCCGCCACGGCTGCCAGCGTCGCGGCCGCCACCATGGTGCCGCCCTCGGCCCCGGAGCTTGCCGCGGCGCCCCCCGCGGTCCGCGCAGCCGTCGAGGCCGCAGGGCCCAACCGCACCGCGACGGCCAACGCGACCTTCAGCGCACAGGCCATCCAGGACGCCGCCGCCGCCGCGCACGCCGCCTCGCTGGTGGCGTCCGCGTCGGCCGCCCGCGCGGCCCGGGAGCGCGCCTCCGCCTCCCTCGGCTCCGTCGTGACCGCGCCCGCCGTGGCTCCCGGGCCGTGGGGCGTCAGGTACGAGCGCTTCAACGACATCTCCGGCTCGACGCTCCCCAACCTGTACCGCGCCCCCAGCTACATCGCCGGCCGCCCCGACGAGGTCACCCTCCTCCGCGACGCCAGCACGCCCAGCAGCCAGGGCAGCCGCTTCGGCGGCGTCCTCGCGGGCATCTTCTACCCCGACATGGACGGCGACTACGGCTTCCGGCCGCAGGGCGACGACGACACCGCCGTCCACACCGGCGAGCCGCTCCCCGCCAACTCCACCAGCTTCCCCTCCGACGGCCTCACCTGGCGCGCCAGCCGCGGCGGGGAGTGGCGCGTCACCCTCCGCAGCGACCAGGCCGTGTACTTCCAGGTGCGGACCAAGGAGAACTTCGGCGGCGACTACGCCCGCCTCCAGCTCTACCGTTACAACACGACCCGCAACGAGCGGGAGTCGTCGCGCGACGCCGAGGACGACATCCAGCGCGTGAAGCTGGACGCCGAGGTCCGGTACGAGCGCTGGGGCCTCCGGGTGCCCGACGCCGACGGCATTGCTGCCGAGCGCGGGCTCGCGAGCGGCACGGTGTCGCTCGACGGCACCGTCAGCGCTGTGTTCCGCACCCAGGGCGGCGCCGCCACCGCCCAGGAGCTGGTCACGCGGCCCGTGAACCTGTCCCTCACCCCTGCCGCCTTTGCCGCCGACCTCGCCGCGGCCGTCGACGACGCCTTTGACATCCCCTGCACCGCCACGTACCCCACCCTGACGGCGTCCGCCGCGCCCCCCGCTGCCTTCCGCCGCCAGTCCTTCGAGACGGGCGCCGACAACTGGTCCGGGCGCAACAGCGGCACCCCGACGCGGCAGCGCCAGTCCTACTGCGGCCGGCGCGGGCTCCACATGGAGGAGTCGTGGGGCCGCCTGTTCGAGGGCAACGAGGAGTACCTGGTGCGGGAGCACCCGTGGATGTGCATGGCGTTCCGCATCCCCCCCGCCACCCGCGCCCACATGCTCATCCGCGTCAACTCCTCCTGGCGCTCCCTCGCCCTCACCGCGCCCACCACCAACCCGTCGTACCCCATCGTCGGCGACTGGGGCGCCGTCGGCCCCGCCCACGACGGCCGCTGGCACTACCGCTGCATCAACCTCCTCGAGCAGCTCACCGCCACCTTTGATATCCGCCGCGCCCGCGCCACCCGCATCACCGCCCTCATCTGGCATGCCCCCGGGGGCTCAGCCCCGCCCGGCCGCGCGGGCGTCGAGGGCGAGTTTGACATCGACGAGTTCTACATCGGCCCCGCCCCGCGCACCGTGACCCGCGACGCCGCCAAGGCCGCCTTTTTCGACGCCGCAATCGCCGACGCCTCCCAGGGCGGGAGCTCCCCCTTCGCCCTCAGCGGCGTCCAGGTCGACAGCCTCGGCTCCTCCGCGCCCCTCGACCGCAACGACGTGGCCGGCACGTCCGCCGACGCCGCCGCCTCGGCGCGCGTGGCCGCCTCGACAGGCTCCCTCCCCGGCTCCATGCCGGCGGGCGCCCCCTCGGCCGTGGCCTCCTCCTGGCCCAGCCGCGGCTTCTCCCTCGAGCTCGCCTCCTCCGCCTGCGATCGCACCACCCTCCAGCGCGTCACGCTCCGCTACGGCGCCTCGGCCGCCATCGTGGCCGCGGCGCCCGGCGCTGCCGCCTCCGTCGTCCCCCTCGGCGCCGACTCGACCAGCTCCGCCCTCATCCAGGCCGCCGCGCGGCCCCTCTCCGGCTCCTTCGAGCTCAGCTTCGACGGCTCCGTGCGCCGCCTCGTGAGCGCCAACGCCACCGCCACCACCCTCCGCGGCGAGATCCTCGCCCTCGGCACCGCCGGGCAGTCCGTCAACGTCGCCCTCTCAGAGTCCTCCTGCTCCAGCCGCGCCTGGCTCGTCACCTTCACCCACCGCCCGGGACAGCAGCCGATGCTTGGCGTGGGGAACCTGGGCGGCCGCCTCGGCGGCCTCAACCCGACCGCCACTGCCCAGGCCGTGAGGCGCGGCCACGTCTTCCACGACCCGCTCCCCGACTTCCTCGTCCGCGCCGCCATGCCCGAGCGCACCCTCGTCGAGGTCACCAGCAACGGCATCGGAGCCTGGTGCTCCGCCGGCAGCCTCGCCGCCTGCGCCGCCGCGTTCCATAACAACGCCACCCCCGTCCTCACCGGCCTCTCCCCCGCCGTGGCCCGCGCCGGCGAGCGCGTGACCATCACGGGCGCCCGGCTCGGCGCCGTCGACGCCGCCGGCACCGCCCCACTCGCCGCCGCGGCCGCGTCCAACGCCTCGGCCCTCGACGTCAGCGTGGCCGGCCTCCGCTGCGCCCCCGACTACGCCGCCTCCACCGACGACGCCATCGTCTGCACCATGACCACTGCGCGCGCCTCGGCCAGCGCCGCTGCGGCCGCCGCCCGCACCGGGGGCGTCGGGGTTGTGGTCGCCAACCGCGGCGCCGCCGTCGCGGCCGCCAACGCCTCCCTCCTCTTCCGCCCCGAGATGGCCGTCGACTCGGCGCTCCCCGCGGGGCCCTTCAGCGCCGGCGGAGGGGCCCTCGTCACCCTGAGGGGCGCGGGCCTCGCTGGCGCCTCGGACGACGGTACCTCCTGGGTCGCCCCGACCGTGGTCGCGGACATCAGCGTGGGAGGCGTCCTCGCCGCCCGCCTCAACGTCACCGTCGTCTCCGCCGCCTACGACTCCCTCGTCCTCCGCATGCCCCCGCTCGGCGTGCCCTCGGGCAGCGCCCTCTCGGGCCGGTCCGGCGCCGGATCCATCAACGCCACCGTCGCCGCGGCCGGAATCTCCGCCGCCGTGTCCGTCTCCCGCCCCGGCGCCGTCGGTGCCCCGGCCGCCACAGTGGTCTGGACACCGTCCGTGGCCGTGCCCGGCGGCGCCGCGCTGGTCACCACGCCCTCCCTCGCCGAGCTTGCCGCCGCCATCTCGGTGCGCCAGGACGCCGGATTCGTCGTCACCGCCTCGGAGTCCGACATCCCGTCCTCCCGCCGCCAGACGGCCGCCAAGGTCCTCGAGCTGGCCGAGGCCATGCTGCCCCCCGGCGCCCCCCTGGTCGACCCCGCCACGGTGGAGACGGCAACGGCCACCGCCGGCGGCGTCGCCGTCGCCGTCTCGGCCGCGTCAGCCGCCACACCCATCATTGCATCCGTCGCCCCCAGCACCGGCACCGCCTCGGGCGGCGTCCTCCTCACCGTGACCGGCCAGGGCCTCGCCCGCGCCGGCTGCGCCCCCGAGGTGTGGCTCGTCCCCCTCACGCAGGACGGCGCCCTCGCTCCCCCCTCCGTGCCCCGCGCCCGCTGCGCCCTCCAGTCCGTCGACGCCTCCGTCGTCACCTGCCTCACGCCCCCGACCCCCGCCCACAAGGACTACGCCGTCTCCGTCCGCTGCCCCGCCGCCGGCGAGTCCCTCGCGGCCCCCGCCTCCCGCCCCGGAGAGCTCCTCGTCATCGGCGCCTCACCCGACGCCCGCCTCGCCGTCGGCTACACCGCGCGCCTCGTCGTCACCTCGGTGGCCGGCCCCGTCGACCGCAGGACCGGCAGCCCCGCCGCCGCCGCCTCGCCCCCCGTCTCCATCGCCGGCGGGTCCCTCTTCCGCCTCTCCGGCCTCGGCTTCCTCGGCGCAGGCGGCATCGGCAACATCACCGCAGAGGTCCGCGCCCACCCCGTCCCCGCCCCGCGCGACGTGCCCGCCGACGTCCTCCCCGCCGCGCCGCAGCACTGGTCCGCCGCCGCGGTCGAGGCCGCCACGGACACCGTCGTCGACGTCCGCATCCCCTCGGTCCTCGCCGCCGTCCCCTCCCGCGCCGCCGTCGGCAACGCCCTCCGCGCCGCCGCCCTCCTCACCTTTGACGGCGCCGACGTCGTCCCCGTCGCGCAGCCCATGGCCGGCACCCGCGCCCTCTTCGGCGTCGCACGCTCCCGCGGCGCCTCGGGCCAGGTCGGCAACGGCCTCCTCTTCCCCCTCCTCTCGAACCTCAGCGCCGTTCCCGGCCTCGGCGCCGCCACGGCCGCCGTCGTCCCCGGCCGCTTCGGCAGCGCCGCGTCGGCCCTCCCCGCCGAGGCCCTCCGCGTCCAGGTGCCACGCGGCCCGCCCGCCTCCCTCCTCTCCGCCGCCGAGCTCGCGCTCCTCACCACCGGCTACGTCCTCCCCGCCTCGGCGGGCCTGACCATCGCGCACACACCCGAGCTCAACAGCCTCGACGCCACCGTCGCCCTGCGCGTCCGCGTCGACGCCGAGACCCTCGACGCGGCCGCGGAGGCCGGCGGCGTCGACCTCGCCCTCTCCACCGACGCCCCCGTTGCCGACGACGCCTCCACCCGCGCCGCCCAGCGCTCCGGCTTCGCCCTCGGCATCAACCGCTGCAAGCGCTGGGAGGCGCGCGTCGCCGTGCGCCGCCCCCGCTCCGGCTCTGTCGGCGACGCCGTCGCCGGCAGCGCGCCCGGGCAGGCCTTCCCCGGCTGCTCCGCCTCGGACTCGGACTATGAGGCGTGGGCGCGCTCCGCCGAGGGCTTCGCCGTCGCCGTCGGCCCCGCCGCCTCGGCCGACGCCGGCCGCTGGGTCTCCGTCGCCATGGTCGTCGACGCCTCCAACCCCGCCGCCACCGTCCGCCTCTTCCGCGACGGCGCCCTCGTCGCCGTCTCCTCCAACGCCTCGGCCGGCCCCGGCCTGCCCTCCCCCGCCGGCCTCTTCGCCGCCCTGACCTTCTGCGAGGGCGGCCCCGCCGCCGCGGTCCCCTACGGCTGCTCCCTCGCCGTCGGCGTCGTCCCCGACCTCCCCACCTCCCTCGTCGCGCCCTCCGGCGGCGGCCCCGCGGCCTTTGGCCTCGAGATCGACGAGCTCGCCGTCTTCGACCGCGCCCTCCGCGCCGACGAGCTCGACTACCTCCACCGCTCCGCCGAGGGCGTCGTCCGCGTCGAGATCCGCGTCGGCTCCAAGGTCCCCGCGGGCGCCGTGTGGGCGCCGTGCCGCGACGCCGCGTCGTCCTGCACCGTCGCCGCCTCCGCCTCGCTGTCCTCCACCCCCGCCGTGGTCTGGGCCGCCCCGTCGCACACCCGCGCCGGGGAGCAGGTCTCCGCCGGCCTCGTCCCGCTGCAGCCGGCGGGCCTCAACCCCGCCGCCTCGGCCCTCGACGCCACCCACTTCATCGCCTCCGCCGCCGCCAGGCCCTGCGGCGAGCTCCAGCTCGAGGCGCCCCTCGCCACCGACACCCCCTTCCTCCGCTTCGCCGACGCCCGCTGGCGCGCCGTCTGCCGTCTCGCCGCCGACGCCGCCCTCGGCACCTCCGACGTGACCCTCCGCCACGTCATCTCCGGCGACTCCATCGCCTGGTCTGGCGCAGCGCCGTGGCGCGCCCTCCTCAAGAGCCCCGCCGCCGCCCCGGCCGTCACCGTGCTTCCCCGCCTCACCGCCGTCGCACCCTTCGCCGTCGGCTCCGCCGGTGGCGCCCTCCTCACCCTCAGCGGCGCCGCGTTTGGCTCCAACGTCTCCGTCCACGTGCGCCTCCTCCGCTCCAGCGGCTACGCCCAGGACTCCTCCGGCGCCTGGAGCGAGGAGCTCGTCCCCTGCCGCGTCCTCGACGCCTCCCCCTCCCGCATCCGCTGCGTCGTCGCGCGCCCCGCCCGCGCCACCGGCTCGGTGGCCTTCTCCGTCGTCGGAGACGTCGCCGTCCGCGTCAGTCTGCCCGGCACCGGCGAGGTCGTCCAGGCCCAGCAGCTCTGTACGGCCTCGGGCTCGTCGGCCGCCCCGCTCGGCTCCTCCGCATGCGGCCTCCGCTTCTCCGGCGCCCAGGACGCCGCCCCGCGCGTCGCATCCGTCGCCCCCGCGGCCGGCGACCGCTTCGTCGCGGGCGCCGCCATCGTCCTCAACGGCTCCGCGTTCGGCCCCGCCCGGACGGCCGCCTCTGACCTCAGCGTCCCTCGCGTGGACCTCGTCCCGGCCACGCCCGGCCGCCCGGCCTCCCGCTGCGCCGTGACCTCCATCTCCGCCTCCGCCGTCGTCTGCAACCTGCCCTCCACCCTCTTCGGCGCCGTCTCCGTCCGCCTGGTCACCGAGGCCGGCCTCGCTACCGGGCCGCACGCGGCCATGCCGTCCGTCGACGGGTGGGAGCCCGCCCCCGGGGCCACGCCCACCTGGTCGCCGCGCGTCGCCGCTTTCACCGTCTTCTCCGAGGTCACTGGCGTCTCCCCGAACCGCGTCCCCCTCGGCGGCGCGTCGGTCATCACGCTCCAGGGCACCGGTTTTGCCGGAGGCGCCACCGGCCACGACTCCGTCACCTTTGCCGGCCGGCCCTGCCCCGTCATCACCGGCCGCTCCAACGGGACGCACCTCGCCTGCATCGCCCCCGCCCTCCCCCGCCTCGCCCTCCCGCCCTACTCCGCCACCCCCCGCGACGGCGACCTCACCCTCGTCCGCGGCCCGGGCGGCGGCCCCGCCGTCCTCGGCCCCGCCAACGACGACGCCTCCGTCGACCTCACCTGGCGCCCCTCCGCCAGCTGGTCGCCGGTGCTCGCCAACCTCCGCCACGCCGTCTCCGGCACCGCCGCCATCCCTGCCGCCGCAGCGTGCAACGCCACCATCGTGGCCCCCGCCGCCCCGGGCACCGCCGCGTCGGTCGACGTCGTCGCGGTCAGGGACGACGCCCCCGGCGCCCACTGGGGCGCGTACACCGTCTCGGCCGTCGTGAGCGCGTCCAGCGGCGGCGCCGTCGGTGTCGCCGTGATGGCATCAGCGTCCGGCGACGGCGCCGTGTCGGCCGTGGTCTGGCGCGGGGAGCAGGGCGGCTGCGTCCAGCTCGTCCGCCTCAGCAACGGCACCAGCACCCTCCTCGCCCACGGCCGCCTCGCCGCCCTCGGCAGCCGCGCGACGGTCTCCGCCACCATGACCAACGCCGGCGTCTCCGTTTCCGTCGACGGCCTGCTCGCCATCCCCGCCACCCCCGTGCCCCGCGCCGCGGGACCCACCACCCCCGGCCTCGCGGCCGCGGGCACCCCCGGCTCGACCGCCATCGACGTCACCGTCGAGGTCCACGACGGCGCCCCCGCCGGCGGCGCGGCGGAGCTTCGCTACTGGTTCGGCGCTGACGCCCTCTTCCACGCCATCCCCGCCGGCGGCCGCCGCGGTGGCGTGAACCACACCGTCGTGACCCGCGGCCTCGCCTGGGGCGGCGCCTCACCCTCGGTGGAGGCCGTCTACGCCCCTGCGTGGTTCGGCGCCGACGCCCGCGTCGCCATCGCGGGCCGCGGCCTCCTCCGCCCCGCCTCGGCCTCGGCCAACGCGTCCGCGGCCGACCTCGTCATCACCATCGGCGGCAGCCCCTGCGCCGACGTCCGCCCCGAGGGCCACGCGGCCCTCGCTGCCTCCCCGCCCTTCGAGACCGGCTCCGCCGCCGCCATGGCCGAGGACGGCCGCCTCGCCGCCGTGACGTCGACCGCCGCCGCCGTGTCCGCCGCCCTCGCCGACGCCTCGGCCGCTGCCGGCGTCTCCCACGGCCTCGACCTCGTCTCCTGCGCCGCCCCCGCCCTCGCTGCCGGCCGCCACCGCGTCCGCGTGTGGACCCACTCCGGCCGCACCCGCGCCGCCGCGCCGGCCGTGACCCCCGAGGACGCCATCCTCGAGCGCATCCCCGCCACGTCATCGGGCGCCACCGTCCTCCGCTCCGCCCAGGCCGCCGCCGTCGTCGTCGGGCTGTGGGTGGAGCCCATCGCCCGCTCCCAGCTCGGATCCCCCTCCGGCGGCCGCGCCATCGTGCTCTCCGGCTGGGGCCTCCCGGCCCAGGAGGACGCCTCCGCCGGCGGTGGTGTCGACTTTGGCATCGACGTCTGCGGCATGCCGTGCGTCCCCCTCTCGCCCGAGGCCTCGGTCGAGCTCACAGGCGTCAACGCCACCCGCGGCCCGTCCAAGCAGAACACCCCCGGGCAGCCCGCGACCGCCTCTGTCTCCCCGCTCACCGTCCACCGCGCCCTCGTCTGCGAGATGCGCGGCACCCGCCAGCTCGACCGCCAGCCCGGCCGCTCCTACTCCGTCAGCGTGCCCCTTGACGCCGGGGTCGGCGGCATGGCCGACGCCGTGGCCTGGAACATGCACCGCACCGTCCGCGGCCTCGCCCCCAGCCTGGAGATGGCCCCCGACACCACCGTCCTCCTCCGCTTCGACCCGTCGCGGGCCACCGACGCCGACTCGGCCCAGGGGACCGCCGTCGGGCAGGGCGCGGAGCAGTCCCTGGCCACGGGCGGCGCCTCGGTCACCGGCACCGACGGCTCCGGCGGCATCACGGTGCAGCCCGTCGCGCGCGCCGCCGCGGCCATCCCCCGTGGGGCCATCATCGAGGAGGCCGTTCTGGAGATGATCACGGCAGAGGCGGGCGGCAGCAGCAACGACCTCGAGCTCATCATCGCCCTCGCCGCCGCCCCCGGCGCCTCCCACGCCGACCGGTCCGCCACCCTGGTGCAGCCCGGCAACGCCTCCTCCGTCGACCGCCTCTGGTCCGGCGCCGTCGCACACGCCTCCGACGCCACCGTCACCTGGCGCATCCGGCCCTTCCTGGGCCCCGGCATGGCCGTCGACTCCGTCGACCTCTCCGCCCTCCTCCAGCGCCACGTCAGCTCCGAGGCGTGGCCCGCCAGCCCCGACTCCGTCCCCGCCGCCCACCGCAGCGCCGCAGGTGTGGCCGGCGCCTACGCGCCGCCCGCCCTGACCCTCGTCATCCGCGCCGTGCGCGGCAACGGGACGGACGCCGACGACGTCGCCGGCGCCGCCGCTGCCGGCGCCGCGGCGTCGGAGGACTACGATTTCTCCCTCGACGACGACGAGTTCTTCCCCAACGGCGGCCAGACCTTCAGCGACGTCGACTCGGACGGCGTCCCCGCCCGCCCCTTCCGCCGCGTCATCGCCTCTGAGGGGTCAGTGGACCGCAACAAGGACGGGATCGCCGACGCCGGCACCGCGCCCCGCCTCATCATCCGCTACCGCATGCCCTCGGCCGCCGACGGCGCCGCCATGTGGCCCGCCGGCGACGGCGTCAGCGTCCCCGGCCTCCCCGGCCCCGCCTGCCCCGTCCGCATCACCTCCCTCCGCTCCCCCACCGAGGCCGAGGCCCTCCAGACCGACGTCGCCCACTCCGCCGACGGCCCCGGCTGGGAGCGCCAGCGCAGCCTCGCCCTCGCCCTCGAGGTCGACCCCGCCGCCATGCCCACCGCCAGCTCCCGCGCTGCCGCCACCACCCGCCGCGCCGACCTCGCCACCGCCGGGGAGTCCCCGGCCGCCGCGTGCCGCGCCCTCGGCCCCGCCGCGTGGACGGACGTTGCGGCGCTCTCGGCGCCCTCGGCCTCGTCCGTCTGGGCCGACGACGTCGCGAGCGGCTCGGCGCCCTACAGCCCCGAGCGGGCCGTGGAGGACGCCGACGGCACCATGTGGCTCTCCAGCGGCGGGTCCCGCTCCTCGGACTACGACCACACCAAGCAGTGGTTCGAGCTGGAGCTCCCCGGCCCCGTCGCCCTGTCCGAGGTGCACGTCAACTTCTGGCAGGCCGACCGCGTCCCCGGCAACTGGGTGCTCGCGGCAGGCATCGACTCGTCCGAGGTGGCCATGCGCTCCGCCGCCGGCCGCGCCGACGCCCCCGAGGGCGCCTCCAACGGCACCCTGGCGTGGGTCATCGTCGGCGGCTCGGCCACGGCCGAGCTCAAGCAGGGCCGCGCCGACTGGCAGGTCGTCCGCGCCGCGCCGGCCAGCGTCGTCGCGCGCCGCGTCCGCCTCCGCCTTCTTCGGAGCGACGAGCCCGGATCGAACCGCCGCTACGGCATCCGCCACATCCGCGTGCTCGGCTGCCCCCTCCGCCCCGTCACCGCCGCGTCCGACGCCCCGTCCGCCGTTCCCGTGCCGCCGTCCCAGGCCCGCCGCATGCTCCGCCGCGCCGCCGTCGAGGCCGCCCACCACCGCGAGCAGCCCGCCGACCACGTGAGGCGCCACCTCCGCGCCCTCGCTGACTCCCTCGACGTAGAGGCGGCCGACAACGCCGACGTCGCCGCCGCTGCCATCGTCGCGCACCGCGCCCTCGCCGCCGCCGCCCCCGCGGCGGAGATCACGTCCATCTCGCCGCGCCGCGGCTCCACCGCCGGCGGCACCCTGCTCACCGTGCTGGGGCGGAACCTCCCGTCCTCGGCCAAGGACGCCACCGTGTGGATCGGCGGCCGCTTCCGCTGCACCGTCAGGACCGCCAACTCGTCCGCCATCACCTGCGTCACCGCCGCCCCCGGCCGCTCCGTCCTGGCCAAGGGCACCGACGCCGTCCCCGTGTGCGTGGACCTCTCCCGCTCCCAGTGCCGCCAGCTCGCCAGGAAGCAGGCCAAGGCAGACAAGATCTCCGACCAGCTCCTCCTCGCCGCCGCCACCACCCAGCAGGCCTCCCTCGCCGAGGCCGTGCAGGTGGGCGTGTCCGGCTTCGGCAACGCCGTCCCCGCTGCGGGCGGCGTCACGACGTTCCAGTACATCGACGCCTGGTCGGCCAGGACCACGTGGGGCGGCGCCGCGCCGCCCGTGGAGGGCGACAGCGTCGTGATCCCCCCCGGCCACCGCGTCCTCATGGACGTGTCTCCCCCCCGCGTCTTTGCCCTGGTGGTGCAGGGCACCCTGGAGTTCGCCGACGACGCGGACATCGCCCTCGACGCGCACTACATCATCGTCAACGGCGGCACGCTCCGCGTGGGGACGGAGGCCCGGCCCTTCCGCCACCGCGCCACCATCACCCTGCACGGCCACAACAAGCAGCTGGAGATGCCCATCTACGGCACCAAGGTCCTCGCCGTGCGCTACGGCACCCTCGACCTCCACGGCCTCCCCACCCGGGTGCAGTGGACCAGGCTCTCCCACACCTCCGTGGCCGGCAACAGCACCGTCCGGCTGCAGCTCGGCGTGGACTGGAAGGCCGGCGCCGAGATCGCCATCGCCGCGACGGGGCACACTCCCAGCGAGGCGGAGACCCGGCGCATCACCGCCGTGTCGGCCGACGGCAAGACCCTGACCCTGGACCGCCCGCTGACCCACACGCACCTCGGCGAGACGGTGCAGTACGACCGCGACGGCGTGCGCAGCCAGGACGGCGCCGGGAAGATCACCGCCGTGGAGCTCCGCGCCGAGGTCTCCCTCCTCTCCCGCAACGTGGTGGTCCAGGGCGACGAGCGCTACAGCGGCGGATGGACCATGTTCGGCGCCACCATGATGCTGCACAGCCCGGGCGACGAGAGCCTCGTGGGCCGCATCGAGGACGTCGAGTTCCGCCGCGTCGGCCAGGCCTTCAGCCTCGGGCGCTACCCCGTGCACTTCCACATGGTCGGCAACGTCCGCAAGAGCTACGTCCGTCGCTGCGCCGTGCACACCACCTTCAACCGCGCCCTCACCATTCACGGCGTCTACCGCCTCCGGCTCGAGGACAACGTGGTGCACGACACCATGGGCCACGCCATCTTCGTGGAGGACGCCATCGAGACTGACAACATCGTCCGCCGCAACGCCGTCACGCGCGTCCGCGGCAGCTTCGCGCTCCTCAACACCGACCTGCACCCCGCCGGCATCTGGATCACCAACGCCGACCAGATCATCGACGACAACGCCGTCTCCGGCAGCGACGGCTACGGCTTCTGGTTCAAGAGCGAGTCCGTGGTCACCGGCGTCTCGGCCGCCAGCGGCCTCGGCGACAACGTGTGCCCGCAGCACTCCCCCCTCGGATCCTTCCGCCGCAACACCGCCCACTCCAACGGCAACCACGGCCTCTGGCTCTGGGAGAAGTTCCTCCCCCGCAAGCGCCCCTGCGACCCCACCTCCCCGCCCAAGACCGCCGTCTTCCGCGACTTCGCCAGCTGGCGCAACGGCCTCTCGGGCGTGTCGGTGACGGACCTCGGGCCCGTCGTCTTCGACGGCATCATCGTGGCCGACAACCGCGACGCCGGATTCGAGCTCAGCCCGGCCCAGGGCGGCTCCGTCCGCGGCGCCTGGGGCGACAACCGCATCATCCGTAGCCTCATCGTCGGCTCCACCCCGCTGTGGCGCCCCGGCAAGCGGACCTACGGCGTCCTCGCAGCGGCCGACCACGGCATGCTCTTCGACCAGGTCACCTTTGCCGGCTTCGGCCCCGGTGCCAACGCCGCCGCGCTCCGCGGCTGCTCCAAGTGCGAGGGCTTCTCCCCCGGCGGCGGCGGCTGGGAGTCCCGCTACCGCCGCATCGCGTGGCTCGATGCCGAGCCGTCGCGCGCCGTCTGGCGCTGGCCCCACGAGGGCGTGTACGTGGACCTCGACGGCACCCTGACCGCCCCCGCGCCCTCGAGGGCGACCACCTCCACCGGTGCCGTCCTCCGCGCCGGCAGGCTCAACTCCGTCGTGCCCACGTCCGGCCTGTCCACCGCCGCGGAGCTCACCGCGGCGTGCAAGCCCCAGGACGGCTTTGCCGGCGTGGTGTGCGACAAGTCGATCCGCTGGCGCCGCCTGGCCATCAACGGCCACAAGCCCACCAGCATCTACAACAAGCAGGTCGTCCTCACCGTGCGGGACGCCCCGTCGGCCGCCAACAACAACACCGCCGTCGAGCACAAGGCCTTCGTCAGCTTCCACGACAAGCGCAAGACCAAGCCCCTCGGCTACCTCGCACTCGTCCCCACCGGCCTGTCCGAGCCCACGGAGCTGGGCTGGCGCTTCCTCGCCGACGGCTCGGACCGCGTGGACATCGACCGCTTCAACTTTGACTTCTCGACTACCAAACGCAACGACTTCTTCTCCTTCCGCACCGAGTACGCCCGCAAGCCCGACCGCTTCGAGGTGGCCGGCGTGGACAAGCCCGTCGACGGTCTCAGCCTCGGCCGCAGGGACAACTTTGGCGCCTGGTTCTGGGACGACGTCTCGCGCGAGGTCAACGTCGGCCTGACGCACGTGGCCTCGTCCCGCGGCAGCCGCTCCTTCGTCTCCAGCTCCTTTGTCGCGCACGCCTGCCCCCGGGGCGGCTGCGTGACAGTGCCGGCGTGCGACCTGGACGAGCGCGCGGGCAAGACCCGCGCCACGTCCTGGCTCAAGTGGTCCGAGGACTCGACGTGGGAGGCCATGGGGTGGGCCGCGGGCACCCGCCCTCGCGCGGGCGACAACGTCACGATCCCCTGGGAGTTCAACGTGCTCCTCGACGCCTCGCCGCCCGTCCTTGAGACGCTCATCATCGCCGGCCGCCTCCGCTTCGCCGAGGGCACCGAGCTCCCCGCCGCCGCCTCCGGCCTCGTCACGCTGTCCGCCCTCCGCATCATCGTGCGCCACGAGGGCCGCCTCAGCGCCGGCGTGGTCGGCCGCCCCTACGCGGGCAGCGCCGTCATCCGCCTCCTCGGCGACCGCCTCGGCGAGGCCGACGGCCTGGGCGCCACCATCATGCCCCCCGCCTCCCTCACCTCCATGGGCCAGCTCTGGCTCGTCGGGAAGCCCGTCACGGCGCGCGCCCGCCTCGCGGCGTCGGCCGCCTCGGGCGGACGCAAGCTCACAGTCCACGGCCCCCTTTCGGGCTGGGCCGCCGGCGGCACCGTGGTGGTGTCGTCGTCGACGTTCCGCCCCGAGGAGGCCGAGCGCCGCGTGATCAAGACGGTGACCGCCGCGGCCGGCGACACCGTGGAGCTCGAGCTCGAGGCACCCCTGGGCTTCGACCACGGCGTGGAGACGGGCACGTACATCGGCCAGGGGGCCATCGACACCTCCCCCTTCGTGGCGCTCCTCACCCGCTCCGTCACCATCACCGGCTCGGACATGACCGCGAACGAAATCACAGCCGTCGAGGCGGCCATCGAGGCCGACAACAGGGCCCTCGCCGCCGCCGGGGACGCGGCCCGCCGCGGTGCGTCCTCGCTCACCACGCTCCGCGCCACGGAGACGGACCAGTACGGCTGCCGCGTGCACGTGACCCGCGAGGAGAAGGACGAGTGCGTCGCCTACGAGGGGTCCTCCGCCCTGGAAAACGTCGCCATGACGCAGTGCGGACACGGCGCCTTTGAGTCCGCCACGGGCGGCTCCCACGCCCTCGCCTTCACCAACCTCGGCGCCTCGAGCTCCACCCGGTTCGCGCGCGTGAGCGGCATCGCGCAGTCGTGGCTGTACGCCGGCGGCATCGCCGTGCGCGACGCCGCCGGCCGCGCCACCGAGGGCGTGCGCATCGTCAACTCGACCGTCTTCCGCTCCGTCGGCCCCTCCTTCGACGTGGAGTCGGGCAAGTGCGCGGTGGAGGACAACCTCGCAGTGTGGATGGTCCACCCGGGCACGCACAACGGCCTCAAGCTCGCCAAGGACATCACCGTCCCCGGCGCCTTCACCCTCAACGCCGTGGCCGCCGCCTCGACGACGCTGCGAGGCAACGCCGTGGGCGGCTCGGAGCGCGCCGCCTACGCGGCGACGCCCCCCCGCTGCGGCTCCACCGGCCCCGACGGCGCCTCCCTCTGGTCCGACAACGAGGCCCAGGCCACCGGCTACGGCCTGTGGGCCTTTGACATCCGAGCCAGCGCGTGCATGGAGGTCAGCGGCTTCACCGTGTCCCGCGCGTGGGAGTTCGGCCTCCTCCTCGTCTCCCAGGGCCCCGAGGTGCAGGTCACCGACTGCCGCTTCCTCGGCAGCTCCGTCGGCTCCCTGGTCAACCTCTTCGGCCCCCCGTCGCTCTCCCACCGCATCGCCAACAAGGCCGTCGTCTACCGTCGCTGCCTCTTCACGCCCACGCCCTCCTCCGGCTCCTGCGACGCGAGCGCCTCCGTCGCCCCCGCCAAGCTCTGGATGAGGACTCGCTCCGCCAACGCGGCCTGGCCGCGCGTCGGCATCGTGCAGTCCATCTTCTTCTCCAACCCGCCCGAGGCCCTCGAGATGGCGCCTCCCTGGGCCATGTCCGGCTACGGCGCGCTCGGCGGCCGCACGCAGGTGGAGGACGTCGCCTTTGTGGGCTACAAGGACCACACCGCCGCCTGCCAGCGCGTCGATAGGGCCTTCTCCACCAACCCGACCAGCGCGCAGGTGAGCCACCCGGTGAGCTTCCGCCGCATCCGCTGGCACGACATCGACGCCGCCTCGCGCCTCCTGGTGCACGCGCCCAGGGATTCGAACATCAACACGGAGGACTGCGTGCAGTCCCACTGCCAGGGCCTCAAGTCCCTCGTCCTCAGCGACCTCGACGCCTCCTTCACCTACGGCCGCGACGAGTCCCTCCCCGCCCCGGCCCAGGGCGCGCAGCCGGCCAACACCGGCACGCTGCCCTACGCCCAGCCCCGCCCCGGCACCAAGGTGACCATCCTCGGGAACACCGGCTTCACCAACAGCAAGGCCTGGGGCGACAGGATCCCCATCCCCATGCGCCTGCGCGCCAACGGCTCCGAGATGGTCGAGGCCGACCTCGCCCCGCGCCGCGGCGTGGTCTACGACCCCGCCCACTGCTCCTCCCGCAGCGACTGGGCCACCCAGTCCGCCGCCGCGCCCGCCGCCTGCGTCCACCCGGGCGGCCAGTACCGCTTCCTCATCGTCGAGTCCATGGACCCGGACACGGAGCACCGCAACCTCGCCCCCGTCGCATTCCTCGGCACCGGCCCGACGGGCGTGACGGACCCGGAGGACCGCACCGAGGCCCTGGGCCGCGGCGGCAACGCCGTGTCGTCGGCCCTCCAGCTGGTCAACAGCCAGATGGACGTCACCTGGGCCAGCGGCTGGACCGGCCTCCGCCGCCTCTCCTCCTTCTGGGCGCCCGTGGCCACGCCGTACCACTACACCGCCTACTTCCAGGGCACGAACCCGCAGTCCCTCCGCCTCCGCCTGCTCAACGCCGAGGCCACCGAGGGCATCGTCATGTCCCTGTGGTTCGCCAACCCGCAGCGCCTCGCCGTCTTCGTGGCCGGCAAGCAGATCGACGACCTCAACTGGGTCGACGGCGTCCACCGGTCTCGGTCGAACAGGCAGTACGTCGACCGGTACCCCTCCCCGTCCTCGCCGTCGGGCACCTCGGCCTACTTCCGCCTCGCCCGCACCATCCACGTCACCGTCCGCGGCTCCGAGGCCGTGGACATCCGCACCCTCCCCGTGGTCCAGGTCTCCCTCACCATGGCCGTGTCGGTGGAGGACTTCTTCGACGAGCAGGACGCCTTCGTCTCCCGCCTCGCCTTCGTCATCAACATCCCCCCCTCCCGCATCCGCATCGTCTCCATCGTCGCCGGCTCCACGCAGGTCGACTTTGAGATCGGCCCCGACCCCGCCCTCCTGCAGGCCGAGACCCCCGCGGCGGGCGGCTCGTCCGGCGGCGGCAGCGACGACGGCGCCGTCGAGGGCCTCGTGTCCACCTCCAACGCCACCGACTCCCTCCTCGCCGTGCAGAGCGTGCTCACCGACATGGCCATCAACGGCAGCCTCCAGTCCGGCCTCAACGTCTCCATCGCGGCGATGACCCTCGTCCCGCCCCCCGCCGTGCCCCAGGCGCCCCCCCCTCCCCCGACCAACGCCGCCGAGGACGCCGCGTACCGCGCCTTCCTCGAGCGCGAGGGCGGCACCGTCACCACGCCCGAGGACCTCGAGAGGCAGCAGCGCGAGACCCTCGAGGTCCTCGGGCGTGGTGACGGTGCCGCCCTCGCGCTCGAGG